>JGI12210J13797_10003629_pt1 | contig 12688 bp, 11 predicted proteins | sample ElkSlonscriptome_3_FD_13797 | JGI IMG/M metagenome (IMG submission 13797) | reverse complement strand
TACAAGCATGCTCAGGTTTCATTTCGCGAAGCGCTGCGGCTTGATCCGACCAACGAATTCGCTCGCTTGGGGATGATCCAGGCGATCAATTCTGGCAACGTCTTGTATCGCGGTCTGTATCGCTACTTCGTTTGGATTGGCCGGCTTGATCAACGGATGGCGTTTGCATTGATGATCGGATTTTATCTGTTGGTCAACAACATCGACCGGATCGCCGAAGCGGTGCCTTTGCTAATGCCGTACACGACCGCGATCATCATGGCCTACGTCGTCTTCGCGCTGAGTACCTGGATTGCCTCGCCGCTGATGAATACCGCCCTAAGGCTGCATCCCTTTGGCCGTCATCTACTCAACGGCAAAGAGCGATTGACATCGAATCTGATTGCCGGGTTGCTTTGTCTCGCAATACTATGGTTTGCCGGTGGATTGTTCAGTTTCGGATTATCGATCGGGATGGCGGGTGTCGTGTATTGCCTCGTGCTATCGGTGTTTGTCGTTGCCACGCTGAATATGCCGACTCGGGAACTCCGGTTCGGAGTCGGAGCCGCATCGGTTATCGTCGCCATCTTGCCATTTTTGGGCATGATCCCCTACTTTGTCTTTGGAAGTTTGGCGATTCAGATCGGAAGCCAAATCCTGGCAGCCCGCAACCGACCGTTCTAGCTCGGCTAAGCATACGGTGTGGTGTTGCGGATGTTGATCGAGGTGCGTGAACAGTAAAGAAAGCGATGCATCCAGACTCCTTCGAGTGTTCGCTCTTGCGTCGGTTGGGCAAACAAAAAAACCGCACGGTAGCTTGGGGCTTCCGTGCGGTTTTTCGTTGTCGGTAGGACGATCTTCGTCTTGGGGCGTTTAGTTGCCTCGCAAGAGTTCACGAATCCCAAAGGTGAAGAACGTTGCAACGCCGAAGTTGATTAGCTCTTCTTCACAGCGGTATTGCAAGATGATCGTATCACCCGGTGCGATTAGCGGTCGGCTCTTCGGATCGTTAATCGCTTTGGTCAAGTCGACTTCGATGGCAACTTGGCCATTGCAAGGCGTCTTCCGCAGAATGTACACGATTCCTGGTGGTACTGCTGACGTTCCACGTCCGATCAACCCAGCTGCTCCACCGCTACCTTGTGCCCCCACACCTCGGCCAGCGATCGCCATGGCTCCGAGCACGTCGAGGTCGTAGTCACGAGGGAGTGAGAATTCGCCGCCAGGCAACAAGCCGCCTGTGTAGAAAACTTCCGTCTCACGTGATTCGATATAAACAATGTCTCCATCTTGCAGCGTGATGTCTTCCTTTGAGATGTCGGGAATCACGCCGGGTTTGACTCGCAAAGGAATCTTCAAGATCGAAGGATCTTCTGGCAATTCGGGCGGGCAAGCACATGGGTCCAGCATCAATGCACGTTGTTGTGCGTAGAACTGTTGCATGAACTGAGACCGTTTTCTTTTGTCTGCTTCACTGGCACGAAGCACCTTCACTTGGTTCTTGGCGTTCAAACCAGGCAAGCCACCGGTTTCGACCAAAGCGTGCAGTACGTCGTTTTGATAAGCGGGCAATCGGATCATCGATCCGCTTGCACTACGGTCACTCGTACCGCGAATGTACTCCGCTGCGAGGCTTTGTACGTTCAACCGACTGGCGTCTTCACGAATAACGACGACGTCATAGGTTCGCTCTTTGATGATCGTCACGATCGGACGAGCCTTTTCGGGACGAAGAATCTCGTTGTCGATGTAAGCATCACGAATCGCTTCGCGGATCTGTTCAAGCGTCAAGCCTTCAACATCGAGTGGCTCGATAAGAGGCAATGCCAACGTCCCATCATCCTGGACCGCAATCGGATAGCCGATCGACGGGGGTAGGATGCTTTCTTCGGCCGGGAAGTTAACCGGTGGCGGTTCGGGCGGTGCGTTGGGTGGGTTAAAGGGCAAAACGCCTTCGACGTAGACGCCCAAAATGTCACCGCCAGAGATTTGGTAGTCTCGTGGAGGTTCGAGCGAAAGCAACGAAATATCGATAGGTACCAAATCGTTCTTCGGTTCGACAAAGAAAGAATCGGGTAGCCGACTAGCGGGCACTCCGTCGATCGGCTGCGTCAACATCGTGCAGCCTGTCAACGAGGTGCTGAGAAGACCGGCGGCGACAACGGTCTTGATGGACCGCAGTACGTGACGCGCCCGTTTTCCGACTGGCAAAGATTTCATGTTCATCCCTGAACTCTCTAACTAGGGTCTATGCGTATGCGTAAGTGGGGCGCTTGTTGGGCGTCGCCAAAAGACAATGTGGTTTGTCAAAACCGATTGGGTTTCGACGGTGTTCAAACTTGCTTCGATTACTGGAAGCTGAACGGCAGATCCGTTGCCGATTGATTGGTCGCCGACTTGGCTGCTGGTGATTTAGCGGCAGCAGGTTGTTGAACCGCTTCGGGGCCTGGCCCAAAGATGCTGTCGATCACGCTGTTGAGGTCAGCGGTGTCCATCTCATTCGCTGCCATCTCCTTCGCCCCCGTCGTTAGGGACCGTCTTGGTTCCAGTTCAGGGATGTCCGATGACGATGCCGAGAACGAAACGGCTCCTTCATCTTGGTTGAACATCATCGCACCGTCTTCGGGTCCAAATTCGAGGGCATCTTGTAATCCAGATCCTGGCTTTGCAGCGTTTGGTTGGAGTCCGTTCGTCTTTGAATCAACCGCTGGCTGCGGTAAATCATCGACAAAGGGACTGGCCAGATCCGTGGGCTGGTTCATCGTATGGTTGTTATCCAGCAAGACGGGTGCTGCACCGACTGGAAGCATTGGCGGAGGCGTTTGGTTCATGTTGGTTGGCATCCGCGAGGTGCCCACATTGTTCCAATGTCCTACGCCGTCTTGTTCGGCTGCCTTGACGCCCATTGGGTAGCCGGCGAACCAATCGTTAACAGCTTGAGTGCCGTTGGCTGATTGATACATCCAACCCCAATATTTTGCCGGTGCCACCGCTGGGATACAACCGTTGCCGCCACTGGCGACTTCGGCGTAGCCTGCGTAGAAACCATCCTGAAACGCACTCGATGGATTGCAAAAGGTGTGCTTTTGGCAATGCCATGCCTTGGCAGCCATCACACGATTGCGATGGCTGATCATGAAGTCGTTCAGATAATCCTGTTTTTGGATTGAACGGCATGCTCCGCTAAAAATCGAAGAGCATCCGCTAGAACCCAAGATCACAAGGGACAATCCGGCTAACATCGCAGCACCTCGAAGGCGAGCTTTGCAGCGAGACTGATCGGCTGGTTTGCTTGAGTCACGTTGGCTCAAGTCGTTGTCTAAGTCCGCGACGCTACATTGAGCGTTGATTCGTGATTGCGGCATCAATAATGAACGAATCGCCATTTGGCCCCCCTTTGGCAGCAAAGGCATTCCGGTTCTAGTCCTACAGATTGTGAGGGTTGTACCGTCAGGCACTACCACTCAAGGCTATTTATCGCCTCAATCGGGCTGGCGGTTTAGCCAATTATTTGGAAAACGCCACTTATGACGCTAAGTCCGGTTATACTCAAAAGAGCAATTTGCACTGAAAGAGGGATTTTGCAGTGTTTTCCGGAAGCAATGGCTTTACTGTCTGCGAGGATCTAACGTCAACTTTTTCTAATTTTCATAGTGAACACCCATTCGTTTCATTACATTCATTCTTATAATGATCTGATGACTGAGCGTGTCAGCGGAACCCATCATGAATCTCTGCTTTGGTGGGGCCATCTGCCTGCTTCGTTTTCATCCCTTCTCGATTTATCCCAGGCGTAGTAGATGTATTGGTTGTTGTTCGCGACGCTATCGGTCTCGGTCGCTGCAGCGTTGGTGCTCGTTCCATCGGTTCGCAGGTTTGCCTGCCGAATCGGAATGGTGGACAAGCCGGATTTGCAGAGAAAGTTGCAAACCAAGCCGATCGCCCTGGGCGGTGGTTTAGCTGTTTTTGCATCGCTGTTGGTGGCAACGCTATTTGCATTAGCCGTCGACCGCATGTTCTTAGGTGGAATGCTTGATGGCTTTAATCGCAAATGGGTGCTGTTGTTTTTGGCGGCAGGTTCCATTTTGGCCGTCGGATTGATCGACGATCGATTCGCTCTTCGCGGACGTCAAAAACTGATGCTGCAGCTTTTAATCGTGGCGGTGGTGGCCGGCTCCGGAACGATGATCCGAGAAATTAGCTTGCTGGGGTATGAGTTGCCTCTAGGACCGCTTGCCCTACCAATCACGCTATTGTGGTTCCTCATCGCCATCAATGCATTGAATCTCATTGATGGGGCCGATGGCATGGCGACCACGGTGGGATGCATCATTTGTACCGGGTTAGGTGTATTGAGTTGCCGTAGCGGAATCTCACTCAATGGAGTGGTTTGTTTTTCGTTGGCTGGATCGTTAATGGGTTTCTTGATCTTCAACAAGCCGCCCGCGAGCATCTATTTAGGGGATGCGGGCAGCATGATGATTGGCTTTTTCGTCGCCGTTTTGGCCATGTGGTCTAGCGTCAAGGAATCGACGGTTTTGGCGTCAGCCCCTGTCGCTATTTTAGCGATCCCGCTGTTCGACTCCTCCGCTGCCATCATGCGTCGCTGGTTGACCGGACGGAGCATCTATACGACGGACCGAGCCCATTTGCACCATTTACTACAAGCCAAGTTCGGTTCCCATGGCATGTTGATCGTCGTCGCGGCGTTGTGCATGACGACAACCAGTGTCGCGGTGCTGTCCACCTTTTTCGACTTGCCATGGCTCGCCGCAATCGGAGTCTGTTTCGTTCTTGGTTTGCTGATCTTGACTCGTTCATTTGGTTATGCCGAATTTCGGTTGGTCGCCAGTCGTGTGCTCGGGGTCTATCGATCGTTCTCGACTTCGAGATTAGAGTGTGACAAACGCAAACTTGAGCGACAACACGCACTTCAAGGTAGCGGGCAATGGGTAACGGTATGGGAACCGCTAGTCGAGTTTGCAAAGACACATGATTTGGCAAGCTTGAAGATCGACTTGAACATGGCTTGGCTACACGAAGGTTATCACGCATCGTGGCAAACCGTTCGACTTCCCGAAAAGGTGAATCAGCTTTCTTTGACCGTACCCTTATTCACGAACCAAACCAAGGACGGCAGCGAAATGGCGATTGGCCGGTTGCAAATCATCGCGCCGGCGAACTCACCCGACACCTATCGCAAAGTCTCGCAGTTTGTCGAGCGGCTGGAAGAGCTCAGTCCTCAGATCGACCATGTTATCAAGCAGATCGAAACCGAGCAGAAAACTCAGGCGTCTGGCTTTGCTTGGCCGCGTCGACGCGAAACCCGACCGGTGGAAACGGTCAATCAGTAAATCGCTCGTAGTAGGTGCTTGGGGCTCGTGTCGCGATTCGATTTTTTTATTTTTTTCTTTCCCGCGTATTTCCGTTTTTTTGCGCAGGAGATTATTAATTGCCATCAACGAGACTGCGTCATGGTTTCACGCTTGTGGAGCTCTTGGTGGTGATGGCCATTATCGGCGTGCTGGTCAACTTGCTTTTGGCATGAAGCTTGCGCTGGTGGATGACTTCCCTAATCGATGGCACTGGGCAAACGTCCGACATCGTTAGCTCGAGTTCCATCATCCCAAACGTGTTTCATGAAGTCCAGGACTTAGGGTCGCAAAATGCCAAGTTCGTAGATCCTGATTTAGAACGGCCCGATGCTGAAATCCGCGGGGCGTTGCCCATGCGGTTTAACAGCCCCCTCCTTCGCAGCGTTATCATCTTTCAGGGCGGATCGTAGCCGCCGGGATGAAAGGGATGGCAACGCAAGATGCGCCGAATCGCGAGATAGGAGCCCCTCATCACGCCGTCGCGTTCGATCGCTTCTTTGGCATATTGGCTGCAGGTGGGCGTAAACCGGCAACTGGGGCCCAACATCGGACTGATTGCGGTTTGGTAGAAGCGAATCATTGCCACAACGAGTGCGATTGCGAACCGATGAACAATCCAGCGGCGATTCGCATCGGCGGTTTTGCTGGCTTTTTCAGCCTCTTCCTGCAGTTTGTCTCGATCCGGGCTCTTGTCGGTGCCGATCATCCTATTTTACTTTATGGTTAAGGTCGACATCATTTCTTAAGTCTACGAGAAAGTCAGAGCCAATTGGATGCCCATTTTACCACCCGAAGGGGATTGTTTGCCCCCGGATTTACTTGATCGCGAGGAGGTCTCATTGCGACCGTGGTGGTTAATGTATACCAAGTCGCGGCAAGAAAAGATGTTGATGCGACATCTTCGCAAGCACGGTGTTTGGCATTATGGCCCCCAAATCCCTGACCGTAAACGGTCGCCCGCCGGTCGCGTTCGGATTATCCATACCATGCTGTTTTCTAGCTATGTGTTCGTTTGCTGCCAGAATGACCAGGACGACGAGGCTCGCTATCAGTCGATTTGCAGCGGTTGTGTCATCAAGGCAACCGAGATCACCGAAGTTCATAAGTTGGTTGCGGATCTTCGGCAAATCCGCAATCTTGTGGCGATGGGCGTGCCGCTGACAATCGAAAGCCGTCTGACATCGGGACAAAATGTTCGGATTCGCAGCGGTGCGTTTAGCGGCTATGAGGGCACAGTGCTCCGCCGCGAAAATGAAACACGACTGTTGGTCGCCGTGCGGTTTATGGAGCAAGGTGTGAGCGTTAAACTTGATGATTGTCAACTCGAGCTGATCGCATAGGCCGTCAAGGAAAACTTGAAAATCAATGGAAACGAACAAATCGGCTCTAATCACCGGAATCACCGGCCAAGATGGTTCTTATTTAACCGAATTATTACTCGAAAAGGGCTATACCGTTCATGGCTTGGTACGGCGTCACAGCAGTACGGTGCGAACGCGTTTAGATCACTTGTATCACAACGCCGAGATCTACAACCGCCGTTTGTTTTTGCACTATGCCGATTTGGATGATATCACCACGATTCGCCGCATTTTGACTCGCTCCAAGCCAGACGAGGTCTACCACTTGGCGGGGCAAAGCCATGTGGGGGCCAGTTTTGAAATTCCTGAAACGACCTGCCAATTCACGGCGATGGGGACGTTGAAGTTACTTGAAATTCTGCGAGATCTTGAAAAGCGGCCGCGCTTGTTGCATATCAGTAGCAGTGAGATTTTCGGACGTCCCGATGATTCGCCGCAAAATGAATTGACGCCGATGCGGCCCGTTACTCCATATGGCATCGCCAAAGCGTTCGCGACCCAGATGGTAACGCTCTACCGCGAATCGTTCGAGTTGTTTGCCTGCAATGCGATTTGTTACAACCACGAATCACCTCGACGAGGTGAGTCGTTTGTGACGAGAAAGATCACCAAGTCGGCGGCAGCGATCTCGTTGGGAATCCAAGACCATTTGACGCTCGGTTCGATCGAATCCCGACGTGACTGGGGGTACGCACCCGATTATGTCCAAGGGATGTGGCGGATGTTGCAACAGGATTCCGCCGATGACTACGTCTTGGCAACCGGGGAAAGCAACCGCGTCGAAGATTTCTTGACGGCATCTTTCGAAACGGTTCATCTCGATTGGCGAGACTATGTGCGTCAAGACCAAGCCTTCATGCGGCCGTCGGAGGTCAGCCGGTTGATTGGTAATGCTGACAAAGCCAAACGGAAACTAGGCTGGACCGCAACAACGCGGCTCCCCGAACTGGCTCGTCGAATGGTAGAGTATGATCTAAGTCGGCTAACGTCAAAAATCGAATGAAAACGCCAGATTCTCGTAGTCAACAAAGGTCTTTAGCTTTACAACTCGATGAACTGGATTATCGTCTTACGATGGCGACCGCGGTAGCGTCGCTCACCATTTTTTTACATTTCCACAAGACAACGAAAACGGACGATTCATGAAGATTTGCTGTATTGGAGCGGGTTACGTTGGCGGACCGACCATGGCAATGATTGCCAAACAATGTCCCGATATCCCGGTCCATGTGGTGGATTTAAACCAGACTCGCATCGACGCTTGGAATTCCGATGAACTACCGATCTACGAGCCTGGTCTTGACGAAGTCGTCAAAGAGGCACGCGGTCGCAATTTGACCTTTTCAACCGATGTCGACAAAGCGATCGCCGAAGCCGATATGATCTTTATCGCGGTCAACACGCCGACGAAGACGTTTGGGGTCGGAGCGGGGCGAGCCGCCAATTTGGAGTTTATCGAAAAATGTGCTCGGCGAATTGCCGAGGTGGCTAAAGGGCACAAGATCGTTGTCGAAAAATCGACGTTGCCCGTCCGTACGGCTGAAGCGGTTAAGAGGATCCTTGGCTCTGCAAACCAGGGTGCGACCTTTGATGTGCTCAGCAATCCTGAGTTCTTGGCGGAAGGAACCGCGATCGAAGATCTGCTCAACCCTGACCGCGTGCTAATCGGTGGCGAATCAGAAACTGCGATCGACGCTTTGTCGGACGTCTATGCTCGTTGGGTTCCCAAGACTCAGATATTGAAAACGAATCTTTGGAGCAGCGAACTATCCAAATTGACAGCCAACGCGTTTTTAGCTCAGCGAGTTTCCAGCATCAATGCGATTTCGGCTCTTTGTGAGGCCACCGAAGCGGATGTCGATGAAGTCGCTCGGGCAATCGGTATGGATTCACGAATCGGTCCCAAGTTCTTGAAAGCGTCGGTCGGTTTCGGAGGAAGTTGTTTCCAGAAAGACATTCTCAACTTGGTTTACTTGTGCGAGCATTTTGGGCTTCGTGAAGTGGCTGCGTATTGGGAACAAGTCGTCATCATGAATGACTACCAAAAGCGCCGTTTTGCCGAGGGCATTTGCCGCACGATGTTCAGCACCGTCAGCGACAAAAAGATTGCGATTTGGGGTTTTGCTTTTAAAAAGGACACCAATGATACTCGCGAAAGTGCCGCGATTTATGTCTGCCGCGACCTGCTCCGCGAGCGAGCACGCTTGGCGATCTACGATCCTCAGGTCCCCGAAGAGAAAATGCGAGCCGATTTGCTCGCCGCCATGGGAGACCTGTCAGGTTCGGTAAGCGACATCGATCGCAGGTTGATCGAAACCAATGTCACGGTTGTCGACTCGGCAGAGGCGGCGGCGGAGGATGCCCATGCGATTGCCGTTTTGACGGAATGGGACGAGTTCAAATCACTCGATTTCAGAGAGATTATCCAAACGATGCAAGCACCCGCATTCGTTTTTGATGGACGAAATGTCCTCGACCGTGCTATGCTAAACGAAGTTGGTTTTGAAACGATCGGAATAGGAAAGAGTGGTATCGGGGGATGATTGTCGTACTTGGAAGTAGCGGATATGTGGGCAGCGAGTTTGCACGCTACTTCGAAACAAATGGAATTGATTTTCAGAGCGTTTCGAGAACCCAAGTCGATTACACCCACCGCGATACGCTGATCCGGTTTCTACGCGAGGTCAAACCCGATTTCTTGATCAATACGGCTGGCTACACGGGTAAACCAAACGTGGACGCCTGTGAGATTTTCAAAGCCGATTGCTTGGCGGGCAATGCGGTGCTTCCAGGCGTCATTCGCGAAGCTTGTGAAGCGACCGCGACAACATGGGGCCATGTTTCCTCAGGCTGTATCTATACAGGTTGCCGCAGCGACGGCGGCGGTTTTCGAGAAACCGACCCGCCCAACTTCTGCTTTCGGTCTGGCTATTGTAGCTTTTATAGTGGCTCCAAAGCTCTCGGCGAAGAGATTCTCTCTGGTGCCATCGATTGTTATATCTGGCGACTTCGGATCCCGTTTGACCATCATGATTCCCCACGAAATTATCTCAGCAAAGTGATGCGATACAACATGTTGCTCGATGCGACGAACTCGATATCGCATTTAGGCGAGTTCGCCAATGCAGCGTATCGTTGCTGGGAAAAACGAGTTGAACCAGGCATCTATCACGTTACCAACCCCGGCCGTGTGACGACTCGGCAAGTGGTTGAACTGATCAAACAAACGCGGCATCTTGATAAGACCTTCCGTTTTTTCGAAGACGAAGAACATTTCATGCGTACCGCCGCGAAGACGCCACGTTCGAATTGCGTTCTCGATAGCAGTAAATTATTGGCGACCGGGATCGAATTGACGCCAGTAACCGATGCAATTGAGAGATCGTTGCGAGCTTGGCAGCCAATGGCCATGGACGAGGTTAGGAGTCCAGGCCCCCCATCGTGAACGACGTGGACTTGAGCGTTGGAGTCCAGGCTTCATTCGCTTCTCTCATCTCCCCGAGTCGCCTACAGGCGATACTCCAACCACTTTAATCAAATAACTCCTAGGTACGGCGATCATGAAAGGCATCATTTTGGCGGGCGGTTCGGGCAGTCGATTGCATCCGATCACGCGTGCGGTTAGCAAACAGTTGATACCGATCTATGACAAGCCAATGGTTTACTATCCGCTTTCGACGTTGATGTTGGCAGGCATACGCGAGATCTTGCTCATCTCGACGCCACATGATTTGCCCGCTTTCAAGAGGCTGCTCGGCGACGGGTCGCAGTGGGGCATCCGTTTGGAATATGCGGAGCAGCCGAAACCCGAAGGGCTTGCACAAGCGTTTGTCATTGGTGCGGATTTTGTTGCCGATGATCGTGTCGCCTTGGTGCTCGGCGATAACATTTTTTATGGACAAGGGTTTCGCAAGACGCTTACTGTGGCAGCAGAGAAGCAAACGGGTGCAACCGTGTTTGGTTATCGCGTGAACGATCCCGAGCGGTATGGCGTGGTCGAGTTCGATCGTGAGGGCCGCGTGATTTCGATCGAAGAAAAACCGCCCCATCCCAAGTCGTCTTATGCGATTCCTGGTTTGTATTTTTATGACAACGACGTCATCGAAATCGCCAAGAACTTAAAACCGTCCGCACGCGGTGAATTGGAAATTACCGATGTCAATCGAGCTTACTTGCAGCGAGGTCTTTTGACCGTCGAGTTGTTTTCGCGAGGCTTTGCTTGGCTCGATACGGGAACGAAAGATTCACTGCTTGACGCCTGCAACTTCGTCGCCGCCGTCGAGAAACGCCAAGGACTGAAGATCGCCTGTTTGGAAGAAATCGCCTACTTGAATCACTTCATCAACAAGCAGCAGTTGCTCGAATTGGCGGCTCAATACCAGAACGATTATCGGAGCTATCTGGAAACGGTAGCTAGGTAATGGGACCATCGAGATTAGGATCGCATACAATGGCGGTTTGCCATGCTGATGCCGCTTAGAATCGCACCGACGATGCCGACGAAGCCTTGATCGGTGCCACACAAGAACAGATTCGACAAGTGCGTTGTCCCGTCGAGTTGTTTGTCGGGGGCACCGTAGACGGCACCGTTATCATGCCAAGTAAAGCGGCGTATCGTTTTGGGTGTGAACACATCCGTATCGATCACGTGGCGACGGAAATCAGGCATGAACCGAACCGATGATTCGATTGCCGCATCGTACTGGATCGCTTTTTCTGCGTTGTATTTTGCCTCGGGAAGCTCGCACCATCGATCGTGGTTCGCTAGCGTCGTGATCCGAATCACGCCATCGGGCAGTTCCCCTTCTTCGGGGTCAAACTCATAATTGTTGGGCGAGCAAATCACCCCGGTCCGCACGTCACAAAGCGAATGCTCGGGTCGTTTCCAATGAAAGGTTTCGCTGTCGTTGTAGAATACAATCGTGCGGTCGAAGCCTAGATCTTTGGGCATCCGATCGAGGATCGAAATCGATTCAATGAACGACAGTTTTCCGGCTCGTGCAACATCGACTTCCGTAATATCGTCACACATCCGCAGCGTTTCGACATTGCCGGCCGAAGACAAAATCCGTTTGCCTCGAATTTCGGTACCGTCATCGAGCACGACTCCGATAGCTCGACCATTCTCGACATGGATTCGCGACACACCGCTGCGTAGTTTCAGTTCGCCCCCCAATCCTCGGAACTTACGCACCAGATTCTTCAAGATGACTCGTACGCCTTTGAATGGGCGCCCGAAACCTTCCAAGTAACAGGCCCGAAACATGATCGAAAACTGGCCAAAATCCATGTCGTCTTCGCGTGCATTTCCATACCACATCAACGGGCATAGCAGCATCTCGATCAATAAGGGATCACTCAGGTACAACGCCATGACCTCGCGAGCCGAACGCATAAAGCTGGGGTCTTGGCCGTCCATGTCGCTGTAATCGAGCAGTTCGCCACAGAGTTTGCGAAAGCCGTCAATCTGTCCAGGAAAGGTTTCGGCGATCTCTTGTTCGAGCAGTGAAAAATCGTTGTTGAAGTCAAGCGAGACACCAGGGAATCGGATGGAGGATCCGATTTGCTCAGCCATTTTAAAATCTTCCCAGCGAAAGCGAAGTTGGCGGATCAATTTTGCGAGTGGCCCCTTCTTCGTACCTTTCTTGGCAAAATTGGTCATGGCGTGAAGCCCCACATCGTAATCACGGCCGCCGAGCCGATAAAACGAATTGAGGCCACCAATGGTGTAATGGCGTTCGAGAATACAGACGCGCTGGTCGAAATGAGCCAACCGAATACCGGCTGCCAAACCACTCATTCCCGCGCCGATAATGATGGTGTCGTACAAAGTAAAGTCGACTTGGTTCTACGTGAAAGGAAATCGCCGCAAGCGCGCCTCAAGCTGCCCTAGGGCTTCGCGATATCCTTCATCTTAGGTTCGAGGTAAGCCACCGTCGAATTCATACTAGCCAAATTCCCGTAATCCTCTTC
>JGI12210J13797_10723062_pt1 | contig 12690 bp, 8 predicted proteins | sample ElkSlonscriptome_3_FD_13797 | JGI IMG/M metagenome (IMG submission 13797) | reverse complement strand
GAACAGGCGGGACCGGCGTGGTCCCACCCTGCCTGTTACCTTCAGCCGGCGGCGACGCTGCCCATCTCCACCTTGGCGGCGCGGTTGAGGCTGCTGAGCACCGCCTTGATCGACGAGACGATAATGTCGGTATCGATGCCCGCTCCCCAGTAACGCCTGCCGTCGGGCAGCTCTATCTCGATGTAGGTCACGGCCGTGGCCGACGAGCCGGAGTTGAGGGCATGCTCGTGGTAGTTGCAGAGGGTGAAGGAACCGGTGGCATGCTCCTTGAGAGCGTTGCAGAAGGCGTCCAGGGGACCGTTGCCGGAGGCGGTAAAGGTCTCCTTGATGCCATGGACGTTGAGAAAGGCCTCGATCTCGGCGCTGGACCGGGAGGAGTCGAAATGGCGCTTGACGACATTAAATCCCTTGAGGTCGTAGGGCTGCATGCAGCTGAGATACTCCTGGGTGAAGGCGCTTTCGATCTCGTGGCCGAGCAGTTCGCGGCCGAGCTTGTCGGCGATGTTCTGGATGACGGCACCGAACTCCGGATGCATCTCCTTGGGCATCTTGAAACCGTACTCCTTGTCCATGACATAGGCGACCCCGCCCTTGCCCGACTGGCTGTTGATGCGGATAATGGACTCGTAGGTCCTGCCGACGTCGCTGGGGTCGATGGGCAGGTAGGGCACCGCCCAGTGCGGCAGATCGGCTTTTTCGAGATTATCCATGCCCTTCTTGATAGCGTCCTGGTGCGAACCGGAAAAGGCGGTATAGACCAGCTCGCCGGCATAGGGCTGGCGTACGGATACCGGAATTCTGGTGATCCATTCACAGATGTCGACCAGGCGGTTGATGTCCTGGAAATCAAGTTCGGGATCGACGCCCTGGGTGAACATGTTCAGCGCCAGGGTGACGATATCAACATTGCCGGTGCGCTCGCCGTTGCCGAAAAGGGTGCCCTCCACCCGCTGGCCGCCGGCCATCAGGGCCAGTTCGGTGGCGGCGACGGCGCAGCCGCGATCGTTGTGGGTATGCAGGGAGATGATGGCGTGGTCCCTGTTTTTCATGTTGCGGCAGAACCACTCGATCTGGTCGGCGTAGATATTGGGCGTCGACATCTCGACGGTGGCGGGAAGATTGATGATCACCGGCTTGTCGACGCTGGGTTCGAGCACATCCATGACCGCCTCGCAGATCTCCAGGGAGAAATCAAGTTCGGTGCCGGTGAAGCTCTCCGGCGAATACTGGAACCTGAATTCCGTCTCCGGATACTTCTTCTCCTCCTCCTTGAGTATTCTCGCCCCCCTGACGCCAAGCTCGATGATTTCTTTACGGCTCATTTTAAAGACCACGTCGCGCTGCAGGGTCGAGGTGGAGTTGTAGAGGTGGACAATAGCCTTTTTGGCGCCCTGGACGGAGGCGAAGGTCTTTTTGATCAGTTGCTCGCGGGCCTGGGTCAGCACCTGAATCTCGACATCGTCGGGAATGAGGTTTTCGGTTATAAGCTTGCGGGCGAAATCGTACTCCACCTGAGAGGCCGAGGGAAAGCCGACCTCAATTTCCTTGAAGCCGGTTTCGATAAGCAACGTGAACATCTTCAGTTTCTTCTCGAGGCTCATGGGCTGGACCAGGGCCTGGTTGCCGTCTCTGAGATCGACGCTGCACCAGGAGGGTGCCGTTTCGATGCGTCTGGAGGGCCATTGCCTGTCGGGCAGGTCAACCTGGGGATAGTGCTGGTACTTGCTTACCAATTCGGGCTTCATGGTGTGTGCTCCTGTTAAGACGGCCTTCTCTGCCGCCAGTTGTTCTGGTTCAAGCCTCCGGGGCGATGGCTGCTCGCCCGGATGCCGGGATCTGGTTCTTTGCGCCGCCGCCCAAAAAAAAAGGCCGCGGTTCTTACGAACCGTGGCCTTGCGGGTTACTTTCCGGTGTGACGTTTAGATCACAACTCTCCCCTTTCCGCCGCAGTTCGCGCAGGATTCGTCTCTAGCAGCAGGAGTAGAGCGAGGGTGAGGTTTGTCATTTTTTCTATTTTTCCGTTTCTTGGTGGTTTACTCTATGTTCCAAGGTCTTGATTGACAAAGTACACACGACCTGTAGCACTTGTCAAGTCAGTTTTATCGCCGCCTTTTATTTGCCGGCACCCACTTTGCCAAGAGTGATGTACTCTGAGACTCAGCCTGCCAAGCTCAGTGACGACGCGTACTCTCTCATCGCATCTTATGGATTACACTTGGAGCAGCACTGGATTGCGGCCTGCGTCGCACTGGCATACGGCAACATCCAGCCATCTCCACGAGCGTGCCCTCGCGGCTATGAAGGCGATTTTCCGATTTTTCGGCACCTGCCATCCTAGGAGTTGACATCTCCGGTCTTGACCTCTATATTTTGGTGTCGTTGCAGGGGATTGCCGGTGCCGACACAGCGGGGTCAGCCGGCCGCAAAAAGCCCCTTTTCACAATATGTCCGGTCTCGTCCGGGAGGCGATGACCGCAGATCCGCATTTACGTACCCCACCGTTATCAACACGCAAGGACAGGCAGTTATGAGTATGATCAGCGGTTCCCAAGCAATCGTCAAATGTCTTCAGGAAGAAGGAACCACAACTATTTTCGGCTTTCCCGGCGGCGCGGTCCTCGATCTCTACGACGCCCTTTTTCATTCCGGCATCAACCATATACTGGTGCGGCATGAACAAGGAGCCGTGCATGCCGCCGACGCCTACGCTAGATCCACCGGCGGTGTGGGGGTGGCTCTGCTGACCTCGGGTCCGGGTGCCACCAACGGCGTCACCGGCATCGCCACCGCCCATATGGATTCGATCCCCATGGTGGTGCTCACCGGTCAGGTGCCCACCAAGCTCATCGGCAACGACGCCTTTCAGGAGGTGGACATTGTCGGCATCACCCGGCCCTGCACCAAGCATAATTACCTGGTCAAAAAAACCGAAGATCTGGTGCCCACACTGCGTGAAGCCTTTCATATCGCCAGAACCGGCCGGCCAGGCCCCGTGCTCGTCGACCTGCCCAAGGACGTGGTCGCAGGTTTGGCCGACTATCCCGTGAAAACACCGGTGCAGATACAGAGCTACCAGCCCAACTACATTCCCCAGAGCCACCAGGTGGAAAGGGCCTGCAGATTGATCATGGAGTCTCGCCAGCCGGTGTTCTACGTCGGCGGCGGCGTCATACTCTCCGGCGGCAGCGATGAGTTGACGGAGCTTGCCAAAAAGCTCAATATCCCGGTGACCATGACCCTGATGGGCCTGGGCTCTTTTCCCGGAAACCACGAACTGTCCATGGGGATGCTGGGCATGCACGGGACCTACACCGCCAACATGGCTGTGGCCGAGTGCGATCTGCTCATCGCCGTCGGCGCCCGCTTCGACGACCGGGTCACCGGCAAGCTCGATGAATTCGCCACCAAGGCCAAGGTCATCCACATCGATATCGACCCGACCTCCATCAGCAAGAACGTCAAGGTCGATGTGCCCATCATCGCCGACTGCCGCGAGGCGCTTAAGGCCATGAACAGGGTCTTTGACACCGAAGCCGACTTCAACCTCGCCAATGAAGCCGATAAACACCTGCCCTGGCGCCGGACCATCACCGACTGGTCTGAGAAGCACCCCCTTTCCTATGGCGATGAAGGCGACGTCATCAAACCACAGTACGTTGTGGAAATGCTCAACAAACTTACCGCCGGTAAGGCCATCATCACCACCGAAGTAGGCCAGAACCAGATGTGGGCCGCCCAGTTCTACCATTTTGATAAGCCCAGGCACTTTATCACTTCCGGGGGCCTGGGCACTATGGGCTACGGCTTGCCTGCAGCCATAGGCGCGCAGGTGGCCTATCCCGACCAGTGTGTCATCGACATTGCCGGCGACGGCTCCATCCAGATGAACATCCAGGAACTGGCTACCGCCAGGCAGTACAATCTGCCGGTGAAGGTGGCCATTCTCAACAACGGTTTCCTGGGCATGGTCCGACAGTGGCAGGAATTGTTTTACGACAAGCGGTACTCATCGACGGTGATGGACATTCGCCCCGACTTCGTCGAGCTCGCCAAAGCCTACGGCGCCGTGGGTCTGCGGGCCACCAAGGTAAGCGAAGTAGAGCCGGTGATCCGCGAGGCACTGTCAACGAGCAATATCGTCCTCATGGACTTTGTCGTCTCCCCGGAGGAAGGGGTCTACCCGATGGTACCGGCCGGCAAGGCCAATACGGAGATGCTGCTGGTCTAGGCGCGGAGCCATGCCCATAAGCCGCGCCTCTTTAGGCGGACTCATCTCTCAATCCTTTACCGCAGAGCATACGCATTCTACCATGAAAACTCCCCAAGTACCCATCGCCAAGGAAGGTTACCCCTTCATTTTTTTCGTCTGCTTCGTCACCCTCATTTTCGCCGCTCTCGAGAGCACCTTGATCGCCCTTACCGGTCTGGTGATCAGTGGCTGGGTGATCTGGTTCTTCCGTGATCCCGAGCGCTTCACCCCGGAAAAAGCACATGCCGTTGTCGCCCCGGCCGACGGCAAGGTTATCGTCGTCGAGCAACTGGATAATGAGGAAATCACCGGACAGGATGCCTACAAGATATCGATATTCATGAATATCTTCAATGTTCACGTCAACCGGATGCCCTTTTCCGGGACGGTGAAGAAAATCACCTACACCCCGGGAAAATTCTATTCGGCCGACAGTGACCGCGGCGGAATGTACAACGAAAACTGCATCACCATCGTCGAGGGCCAAACCGGCGTGAAACTGGCCTTCGTCCAGGTGGCCGGTCTCGTTGCCAGGAGAATCGTCAATCTGCTCGAACCAGGCGACACACCGGCCAAAGGCGAACGCATCGGCATTATTCGCTTCGGCTCGCGCGTCGACATTTATGTTCCCGCCGGTAGCTCTATCGCCGTCGAAGTGGGCCAGAAGGTCCGGGCCGGGGAGACGATACTGGGGTATCTCGACGCATAAGCCCGCTCCTTCATGGAAATCCGGGCCGATTCAGCCATGGCCCCGGTGTGTCGCCACTACACTCTGCGGAAAGGGTACCCCTTGCGAATCATCAGCGGAAAAGCCAAAGGGATGCAGCTGCAGTCCCCCTCCTCGGGCAGTCTGTCGATCCGTCCCACCGCCGACAGGTGCCGTGAAGCGCTCTTTTCCATCCTCGGCGACACTGTTGACGATTCACGCGTTCTCGACCTCTATGCCGGCACCGGTGCCTTCGGCCTCGAAGCACTCAGCCGCGGCGCCCGAAGCGTTGTTTTTGTCGACAGCAGTCCTCTTTCGCTCAAACTCATCAAAAAAAATCTCGCCGTGCTGCAGATGCGGCTGGCAGGCCTTGGCGCATCGCCTACGGTTTCGCTGCTCAAAAGAGATTTGAGAAAAGGAGTCGACTCTGTTAAGAAGGTGAACAGCGAGGACACAGGGGCGTTCGATATTATTTTTCTCGATCCCCCCTACACCATGGACCTGGCCAGGATAACGCTTGAGCATCTGGCCGCAGGGGCCCTGCTCGCCCCGGCCGGAAGCATCATCGCCGAGGAGCGTTCGAAAGTTACCCTGCCGTCAGAAATCGGCAAACTCGAGCTGGCTGACCGTCGCAGGTATGGTGATACATGTTTCTGGATATACAGGCAGACGTGAAAAATGGCCCTTTCATTTACTCTCATTTTTCAAGGTACCCATAACCCAAACCAGACGTGAAAATGGAAGAAAAAATTGCAGTCTACCCTGGCACATTTGACCCCATCACCAATGGCCACCTTGACATCGTCGACCGAGCCCTGGACCTCTTCGACAAGGTGATAATCGCCATTGCCATAAATCCGAAAAAAGACCCCATCTTCAGTCTCGATGAACGCATCGGGATGATAGAGAAGTGCTATCAAGCCGGTGATTCTCGAGTGCAGATCGATCCCATCGGCGGCCTGCTGGTCGATTACGCCCATAAACGCCATGCCAAGGCTATCATCAGGGGGTTGCGGGCCGTCTCCGACTTCGACTATGAATTTCAGCTGGCGCTGATGAACAGAAAGCTCGAACGAGAGGTTGACACCGTCTTTTTGATGGCCGGCTTTCGCTGGATCTACATCAGCTCATCGATTATCAAGGACGCCGCCCGCCACGGCGGCAACGTCCATGATCTCGTCCCCGCCCATGTCGAACAGATGCTGAAACGGAAGTTCGGCCACAGCTGATGTTGCAGCTGGCCGGCGCTCCCGCAGGCATGCCGGCGCAAACCACTTCTGTCTCCACTGGCGCCGTCCTTGGCCGCAGACATCCACACTATGAAAGACACGGGCCAACCGTATGCATTGTGGCGCAAGCCGCAATCCGGGTGGGGTGATAGAGCGTTTTCACTGCCCGTTTTTCCGGGTTCCGGATCCTCTCCGTAATGACGGGAGTCGGCTGGCTCACAGCCACTGAGCCCAGCACGATGAGTGAGATTCGTAATCACTAAAACACAAGCGGAGCATCCTTTTGGAAAGGGGCTCCTCTTGTGTTACGACGTGCTATTATGTGTTGCAGCGTTTATTTGCGGCGCATCAGCTCCTCGCGAAGTTCGCGCAACTCATCGTGGAAGGCCGCCTTCAGCTGCTCCATTTCGCTCTTCATAATCGTAGAAACCTTCTGCATGAGCATGTCGTTGCCGATCTCATCCACCTTTTTAGACATATCATCAAGGCCGGCGCTAATTTTTTCTTCGGTCTCGACGATGGTCTCGGGCACCAGGGAATCCGCCGCCGTTGCCTTCTCTGTGAAAGCCGCCGCAGAACTCCTGTCGATCAGCCTCGACTGCCACTGCAGTACCTTGCTGGTTTCATTAAGCATGGCCTCCTGAATCTCCACGCTTTCCGCCTTGCCGAGCGCACTCAGTTCCAGTTTGTCGAAGACCGACAGCAGCAGCCTGTTGGCATCGGCATCGGCTTCGTAGCGATACCTTTCAATATGGGAGGTAATCGTCGACAGCAGTTGGATAAAGGTCTTCTCCGCCGGTCTGTCGCGCCACGCCACCCGCAGTTTTTCGACTTCCGCACTGAGGGAGTCAAGAATCGCATCATCGATTTCAAGACCGAGAGAGACAATGCAGTTGCGCAGCCCCGTGAGGGCATCCTCGGTGGAAGTTTCCATCGGCCTTTCGACATAACCGCGTCTCTCCTCGTCCGCGGTTTCGTCCGCCGCTGTCACGGGCTCGGGTGCGGTCTTTTCCGTGGCTTCTTCCGGTTTCTTTATCTTCGGTTCATTGGCCAGCAGCGTCGTGCCAAAGAAATCGGAATCGTCATAGTCGTCGTCCTGATCAAAAACGATTCTGTCCTCTGCGGCCTCTTCGGTTGTCTGCGCCTCCTCGGACAGAGAATCGAAATCGGCTCCGGCCTCAACCTCCTCGGCCACCGGTTCGAAGACAACTTCTTCTTCCTCATCGTCCCCGACACCGATTATGAAATCCTCGTTGCCTTCCGGATGAGTGATACCATCGGTATCTTCACCTGCGACCTCGCCGAACTCCCTCAAAAGTTCGTCGTTGGAGGGATACCCAGAAGGAACTTTGCCGGCGGTTTTGACGATGCTGTCATCATCGGCGATGACCACGCCAAGATCATCGGCGCTCATCTCGGGAATCTCTTCCTCGGCTGTGTCGGCGAAGGTATCCTCCATATCCTCTTCGTCGCCCAGCAGGGCCATGATCTCGTCTTCCTCGGACGGCAATGGTTTCGGTTCTTCTTCAACCGGCTCTTCTTCAGCAGGTTCTTCTTCAACCGGCTCTTCTTCAGCAGGTTCTTCTTCGAAGAAAAGCGTGTCCTCAACTGATTTTTCAAGTTCGGCTTTTTGCGGAACCTCGGCCTCTTCGACCTCCACGGGAAGATGTTCCTCAAAGGCGGAAAGCTCCTGCTCACCGCTTTCCTGCTCCTCCTCTCCGAAAAAGGAATCGAAACGGTCGCCGACCTCGGTCTCGGCTGCTTCGTCTTCGTCATCTTCGGCCAGAAACTCTTCTTCGTCCCCCTCCCCAAGGGCAGGCGCCAGTTCGCCGTCTTCTTCAAGCGCCAGAGACTCCTCCTCGGATTCGTCGTCTTCCGGAGTCTCTACATCAACGCCTTGAAGTGCCTCTTCTTCGCCGGCCTCGGGCTCATCGTCAAAAGTGAAGACATCCTCTTCTTCGGCAACAGTCTCTTCTTTTTCGCCAAAGATATCATCGAAGGCCTCCTCCACCTCGTCTTCTTCCGCCGCCGGTGCGTCTATTTCATCCGTGGCCGGCTCCTCGCCTGCAACAACGACCTCATCTTCTTCTTCAGCCAGCGCAGGTGCAAGTTCGCCATCTTCATAGGGAAGCGGCTCTTCTTCGGAATCGTCGTCCTCGGCGGTTTCGACGGCTACGCCCTGCAGCGCATCCTCGTCGACTTCGCCGACGGTTTCCGCTTCCGATTCACCGAAGAAATCGGTCAAACGCTCTTCTATATCGCTGGCCTCTTTGTCGATCGGCTCCTGCCCGCCAAGCTCTTCAAGATTGGCTGCCTTTTCGTCAACCGCGCCTTCATCGTCCTCGCCGAAAAAGGTGTCGAGTGTGTCCTCCACTTCGGGAAATCCACCCGACTCATTCTCCTCCTGCAGATCATCATCGTCGCCGGAGAGAGCCGGAGCATACTCACCGTCTTCTTCAAAACGCAGCGGTTCTTCCAGACTATCGTCGTCGGCCTCGTGCTCGACATCGACTCCTGGTACTCCGCCGGCTTCGTGTTCTGCCGCTTCTTCTTCCTCCGGCTCCTTGAAAAACTCCTCGACCTTCTCGGTGTAGACCGCCGGTGACTCCTCTTCGGGCGGGGCTTCCGCCGCCAGGGCCGGCGACAGTTCACCGTCTTCTTCCGGCAGGGGTTCTTCATCGGAATCGTCGTCGGCCTCGGACTCGACATCCACGCCCTTGAGCGCGACATCGGCATCGAGGCTCAGCGCCGCATCCTGCTCAGGCACATCGAACATCCCTTCGAGGCGAAATTCCATTTCCGAGCTTAGCTGGCTGTCCTCCTCGGGCTGCTGCGGTTCGTCCTCATCATCTTCAAAAAACTCATCGACTGCGTCCTCCTGCTCTTTTTTCTCGAGCGTTGCGGCTTCCTGCTCCTCCTGGAAGCCGTGAACATCCTCGGGAACGTCGGCAAAGGCCGGCTGTATTTCCTCATAGGAGTCGTCGTACTCCTCCTTTTCCTCTTTGGCCTTTGACTTGGTCATTGAGTCGGGTGAGATGGTATCGGCGATCGTGGCCTTAAAGGCGTTGAACTTTTCCACCTCCGGCAGCAGAACGTTCTTTTCCGCCTGCCCGGAAAGATCCTCGCGGACAACCTTTTCAAGTCCGCTGTAGAAGGTATGCAGGAGCTTGAAGGCGTCGGCATGGGCGTCGCTTCGCTTGGCGTTAATATAGGCGCCGAGCGAACCGATGCCCTGGAGGAATATCTGTTTGACTCTGCTGGTAATGAATTCTTTTTCAAGACGTTTAACTTCTCGGGCGAGATTGTTGAGATCGCGCTCGGTTATTTCCCAGTCGATGCCATAAACGATGGCCTTGAGGTTGAGCAGGGGGTCCTCTTCGCCCGGTTGACCGAAGACCTCGTCACGCGAGGGAATGATGGCGTCGCTTGTGGCGGCTTCGGTGAAATCGTCCTCGATTTCGACGGGGCTTTCTTCGATTTCGACGGCCACGGGTTTGGGCTCTCTTGCAGGAGATGGTTTTGCCGGCCCTGCAGCCGCGGCTATTTGTTCTTTCAGCTTTTCAAATCGGGCGATATCGGTGCGCAGGAGATTTTTCTTCTCTTTCTCGGACATCTCCTCATCGGAGACGATTTTTTCAAGGTTGGTGTAGAAGGTGAGCAGCAGCTTGATGGCGCTGGGATGGGAGGATGCTTTTTCCTTGTAGATGTAGCGGCTGATTTTGGCCAGGGCCTGAACATAGATGAGGTGTATTTTGTTGCCGGCCCAGATATCCTCAAGGTCCTCCAGCTCTTCGTTGAACTGGCGAAGGATGTCATCGTTGATTTCCCAGTCAATGGAAAGGATGATGGACTTGAGCCTGGCAAGAGGGGACTCCTCATCGCCTACATAATCAAAAAGATCGACTCCGCCTGTATCGAAATCACCATCATACTCATCGATGCCTGCCGTCAGGTCATCATCGTATTGACCTTCTTTATAATGTTCCACTGCACCTTCTCTCTAGAGTAGTTTTTTCTGGATAGACACAACTGTAGAAGAAATAATTTTCTTCAGTGTCGCAGCTACATTATAACCCGTGATAGCGCTTGCTTCAAAATATGGCACTTTAAGCCGGCTGTTTAAGTCCTTCTGGAGAACAGTGGTGGGGAGAATGGGGATGCCATGCTCCTTCAAATCCACCTTGTTGTACTGCAGCACCAGGGGGATGTTGAATATGCTCTCTTTATACGACTGCAGGTTTTCATGTAATTGATTCAAGGATCTGATATTCTTCGCCCGTTGTTTTGCCATGGCATCGGCGACAAAAACGATCCCGTCTACTCCCCTGAGAACTAACTTTCGTGTTGCATTGTATTTAACCTGACCCGGAACCGTATACAGTTGGATCTTGATATCATAGCCTTTGATCTTGCCCATATCGAAGGGCAGGAAATCGAAAAACAGCGTCCTGTCGCCATGGGTTTTCAAGCTGACCATTTCGGAGACGATCTGCTTCTTGTAGGTGCGATTGACGAATTCCAGGTTGGTGGTCTTGCCACAGCGGCCCGGCCCGTAGTACACAATCTTAACCTGAACGACCTTGTCCTTTAGATTGATAAAGCTCAACTCTCGACCCCCACTTTGTATAATCCTTTGTCTGTTCGCTTATAGATGTGATGAGCAGGCATCGGATTTTATTTTGTGTCCCAGACCTGGCGGATTTTCTCAATCACATCAACTACGTTCAATCGCAGAAAACCAAGGGAGATTTCGCGGCCGAACATGGATATAAGGAGAAGCTCGTCATCTATTTTGCTGAAGTGGATATTGGATTCCTGTCCCTTGTGGAAGAGAAGAGAGAATTCCTGCTCACCCACAAGCTTGGCCATGGCATCGACGGTTGCAAAGTTTCCTGCGGCCAAGGCAGCAAATGAATAGACATCGTATTTGCTCTCGCCATTATCTTTGGCAGTTATGATATTCCCTGCCATATCTATGATAATAACACAATCGACACCTAGCTTTATCAGCTTCTCCGACAATATGATGTCGATCTGTTCAAGCTGCTCTTGACTGACAATACCGTAATTCATGCCATTTCCCTCGTTTGTGTTTTTAGCCTTATTTTTGGGGCTCTCTGCTTCATGCAATAGGTTATTTGTCTACTGTGTACCCATCCTTCTTTCCAGATGCTGCCTCAAACACCCGACAACGTCCCCCCGAATGCGCTGCTTTGAGCATGTGTTTACGGCTACGCATTAACAACTGCTACCAAAAACCACTGCTGAGAGGTTCTCCCTCTCCTTCCTGTCTGCAACAATAAATTCTTAACAATAAATAACTATTACGTCATTGCCGCGAGGAGGAACCGCCTCGGCTCCTTTCTCTTCCCCCAATGGTTGCGCCTCGAACGAGGCGGTACTCCCGGGGATGGATTTCATATGATTAACATTATTTCATATTTATTGCAAAATTCCATCAAAAAAAATAACACCTTGCGCCTCCTGCCGCGACCAGCAAGGCGCCAGTTGCCGACCACATTCAGATATATGCTTGTTTTTGCATACGTATTTTAAACACTCCTGCCAATGTCATATTTGTAATAGGCGTAGGTATATTCTTAAAAATATGACAGTATTCCAATTTCCATGCCAGTCTGTGCATTACTCGCATCACGCTTCAAAACTATCAGGTCGCCGGACCGACGTTACGACCATTTACGGGACCGCCTCAAAAGAGTTCTTTCTACACGCGCTGTTGGCTCATTCTTCATCGGCAGGGGCGGCTTCGGTCTTGGCGATCTTACTGGAGCGGCTGACTCCAGTGCTGCTCGTAGAAGCAGCTTTGAGACATATCGGGAAGAAAACGGCCTCGCCTGGGAAAAGCGGCAATCTTCCGACCGTCTTCCTGATGACAATCAGACTTTCGGAATCTCTGAAACACGTTGTCCGGTCCGGATGGTTTTTCCAGTACATCACCCGGACGGCATTGCATAACCACAGTGTCGTACCGTAACAATACTGATGTGATATAAAGCTCTTAAACACAAATACATCTTTTTTTCAATATATTAGGCGAACCGACACCTGAAAAAGATGTTGTTTAGGTGATCGCTTGAATGTTCAGAGGCTTAAAGTCCCCCAGCGCCTTTTGAACAATAGGGAGAATACTTCGCCGACACCAGGTTTTACCAGCAACCGGGATGCCGAGAGATACCGGACCTCAAGGCCGCACTGTCATGAAGGTGATTCTCTGTCCATTTTCCCGGGCAAACATCGGATTGCGGCCTGCGCCGCAATGACATACGGTGGCCTGCGCACTTAAACTCCCCTAGCCAAAGTTTGTGAGTATTAGATAAAAAATGCTGCAATATTAGTTTGTTATCCGCGTTGCGATGGCCCTTATGGCACTACATCTTTCGTTTTGTTTCATACTGTAGTTTTTACTGGCTGACCCGGGTGACTTTTCAGCCCCAAGGCTGTAAATAGCTCCTGCTGACTGGGTTCGGGACGAGAGCTTTTTCTCA
>JGI12210J13797_10046526_pt1 | contig 12694 bp, 10 predicted proteins | sample ElkSlonscriptome_3_FD_13797 | JGI IMG/M metagenome (IMG submission 13797) | reverse complement strand
ATATCACCTGCCGCGCTGACTGAGCGACCAGATCTGTCAGCGGGAGATACACCGTTCAGCACAAAACCATCACTGCCATCAAGTGATGACAATTCAATTGATGAAGCAAAATTACCATTCACGGCTGTATTTCTACCAAACACCACATAACTGGCACCCGTAGCGAAACCATTCGGATCAGCCTGAGAAGAACCAATAATCAAATCATCAATACCATCACCATTGACATCACCTGCTGCACTGACTGAATAGCCAGAAAGTTCATTTTCTATTTCACCATTGAGTACAAAACCAGTGCTGCCATCACCCATGGCCAGGGATGACAATTCAAAGGTACTGCTAAACCCAGTATTTTTACCAAACACCACATAACTGGTACCAGAGTCAGATTGACCATTAGGATCAGCTTCATCGGCACCAATAATCAAATCATCGATGCCATCACCATTGATATCACCGGCTGCGCTGACTGAAATACCAGCACGATCATTTGCTGCTGCACCATTGAGCACAAAGCCATCACTGCCATCAAGTGTTGACAATTCAAAGGGTGAATCAAAATTGCCATTCATTGGTGTATTTTTACCAAAAACCACATAACTGGCACCAGACAAGAAACCATTAGGATCAGCGCCAAGGGCACCAATGATCAAATCATCGATGCCATCTCCATTGACATCACCGGCCGCGCTGACTGAGAAACCAGAATTATCACCCAATGCTGCTCCATGTAACACGAAGCCCTCGCTGCCACCTCCATCAGCCAAGGATGACAACTCAAAGGTACTGCTGAATCCAGTGCTTTTGCCGAAAACCACATAACTGGCACCTGAAAGGGTGCCATTGGGGTCAGCACCATTAGCACCAATGATCAGATCATCGATGCCATCACCATTGACATCACCGGCCGCGCTGACTGAGCGGCCTGTGTAATCGAAATCAATCACGCCATTGAGCACAAAGCCAGCACCCGTGGCACCAATCTCTGCCAATTCTATTTCCGACGCAAACTGCGCCTTAGCGGGCCCCATGCATAAACTTAAAGTGATGGCTATATAAAGTTGTTTACGGTTGTTGTTTCGCATGTCATCACTGCCTTGAGGTTGGAATTAATCTTAATGACTGAGTCTACGAGCATGGGAAGCATAAACGCCCTATTTCCTAAATTCCAGCAGTATCTGGGGCCATGCCCAGCCGGCGTTGACCCCAGTTGCAGCCCGCAGTGGGCCGACACCCTCAATTCTTACCTGTAGTAGCCAATCAAACCACAAAGCACGCCAAACTTCCCGTCATTGGCCCGTCAAGTTGCCCGTCCCTAATTCAAATCGATCGGCAAACAGCGAATCAACAATTTCATCGATTACATCGATACTTACTGCCGAGCCGGTCAATGTCATATTCGGGCCGGTGCCATTCGCCCGCAAAGCAAAGGTCACCGTTTCCAATGGCTCGTCCTGACCATCCTGAATGGCTACAACCTCAAACGAGCCGGTGGTCTCACCTGCCACAATTCGATAACAAAAGTTCCCCAAGTCAACTGAAACCTGAACATCGTCTGGAAAAGCATCACCGGTGGCATCGACACAGAATGTGGTGAAGTTGTTAACCGGCTGCGACAAAGTCGCAGTCACTGTCGCAACGGAAGGGTCACCTTCTGTCAGGGAGTTAAGGTCGACTGAAAGTGAAATATCGGCAGCAATATCGTCATCAATAATGTCGATAAGAACTGGTTCGCCGACAATCGTCATATTCGGCCCGGTTTGAGTCGATCCATTATTCGGGACGAGTTCCAACCTCAAAGTTTCAGTCGGCTCAACCTCAGTATCGGATTTCGCTTGTGCTGTAAATGAAAGTTCCGTTGCTCCGGCCGGTATGGCAGCGCAATCTACGAACGTCAAGCCTTCCAGGCGCACGTCAGGAAATTCATCGACGTTTGGATCAATCGTTGCATCTATACAAAATGTTGTAAGGTTGTTAACCGGGTTTGATAGTCTGGCAGTAATGCTCGCGGTCGTCAGACCTTGCTCGCTAATCGATACGTCATTGGACACCAACTCGATATCTGCCGCGACATCATCATCGATTACCGTGATATCGACTGGGCTGCCAACCAAAATCACATTAGGGCCAGAACGGTCATCGAGCGTAACGGTGAATACTTCCGGGGGTTCAACTTGGGTGTCCACGCGGCCTCTCACGGCAAAAGACACTTGCGTATCGCCAGCGGGAATATTCTCACATTCGTCAAACAAACCATTACTACCTACCAGCAAAGCGTCTGCCGGATGGGCTGTGCCGCTAGGAGTCACACAAATCTCTGTAAAATTCGGCACAGCCTGCGAAAGCGTCGCGGTTATGATCGCCTCCGGCGTGCCGGCTTCACCAATCTGGTTAATGTCAGTTGAAAGTGAAACCTCCGTAGTAAAATCATTATCGATCACATCAATATTCAACGGGGTTGTATCAAGCCCATACCCTGGCGTGGTACCTTGCGACTGAAGTACAAAAGTGACCGTTTCGGTCCCCTCGATAATCGTGTCGTCTCTCGCCTGAACTGTAAAAATAGCCTGAGTGTCTCCCGCTGAAATGAATGGCGAGCAAATAATGCCGTTGTCCACCGTTACTTTCATCAGGCCTACGTCCGCAGGCGGTTCATACGCAGTTCCTGAAACATCCATGCATCCGCGAGTATTAGCGACGGGCGCGGGTTCCGATAATGTTAGCGTCACATTTACAGTTTCGCGATTTTCTTCTGAGGTATCGCTACGGTCTGCTGAAAGTGACATAACCGGATTGGAACCTCTGGTTTGAAGTTCGTTGGTGGCATCTGCCTCTTCCACAAATCCAATTAAAAAAACCAGCACGGCCATCAAAGAAAGTGTTGATCGTTGCATGAACTACATTCCCCATTTATTTTCTAAGAGTACGCAGGCTTCAGGGCTGCACTTAAATCTAGCGCAACAGCTGACCTGAGAAGCGAGAGCAGACCCTGCTGCAGTTGTAGATGAGCAGATCGCCGGGTTCACCAAAGAGCCGTACGCCGCGGGAAACGATACGACAGTTTTTTAGGGTGCCCTCCGCCCCCAAGCGCGGCGGATGAAAAGTCTAACCGGCGAATTTCTGATTGTCCAACAGTATTTGTCGCGCCGCTGATACCCCATGCACCGGGCCTCTGACTCCGGTGAACCGGCCACCCACTCGCATAGCGTGGCTGACCGTATTGCCTTCCCCTTCACCCAACAAGGTCAGCATTCTCAACGTATGATTTCGGAGCTCAATACCGAGCCTGTACCTTCCCCTGACAACGCTTAACCGATGCCCTTACGAACATCTGCCCATGACTCGGGGCTCTGGCGGGGTGCTAACCCTTTCCAGATAGCGGACTTTCACCGCTTGATCTATCACCAGCTTTGGGAGGTCTAACGCCCTCTGGCCGCTTGGCAATGTTTCAGCCGGCTCGCCATGACAGATCTTCGCAGACAGATCGATAGCCCGGGCCCTCTCTCTGGTCGTTTGGACCTCGCTCCGGGGGAGACCAAGCCATTGTCCGGCGTCATTTTGTCGACGCATATCGCAGCAAAGGTCAAGCAAGGATCGCGACAATCTCGCCATCGACAATCACGAGTACCGCTTGCTTTGTCGGGCGATGCGGGCTCGGGCCTCGTCGAATCGGTCTTTCAGCGCCCTGTGCGATTCGCCGAGGCCTTCCGTGCAATAGGCGTTCAGGAACTGCCGGCCAGCAAACAGCCTGGCATCAACAGGAGCAAGTGCCGCCTCATCGCAGAGCGCTGACCAGCGTTGCGCGATGGTTTCGATCTGGGCCTCCACAAGCGCTATCGCCTGCTCTTCGCTCAGGTGAAAGTCAGGGGCAGCCGACAGGCAGCTAACCAACGTGCTCATGCGGTTCTCACCCTTGATCAGCATCGCCTGGCTCGCCTTGTTGCCGGAGCGGCCTTGAGGGCAGATATCGTAGGCTGGCGTCAAAGTGAGCCGCTGACCGTTCCAAAAGGCGGCATGATTACGCGCGTGATCGTCAGTGTTTCCGCACAGCAGGTTGAAGCAAATCCGGCCATAGAGCTCGCGCAGCGTTTGCTTTGGATCCGTGAAGTAGTGGCGGACAAATTCGGCAAGGTCTTCGTAGGACGCATAGCGCGCTTCGAGCTCATTGAGCTTCAGCACCGTAAGCGCGGAAACCATGGCACGACGCTGCCATCCGCCTTCCGTCCTGATCCGATCAAAGCGTTCGATCAGGAGCACGTCCTTGCCACCCGTTTCGAAAATCGAGACAGGCGCAACGTCGAGACCGCAGTCGGCCGCAAGGCGCATGGCAATGAATTCTGCCTTGACGACGCTGTAGACGTCCGTGCTCGATGAAAATTTTGCGATCAGCTTGCGCCCATCATCATCGATCAGCGACTTCGGCCGCGCGCCCCCGATCGAGGTGCCGTGATGGATGGCCTGGTCGAGAGCCGGCGGAAGCGGCAGTCCCCTCTCGACGCACTCTGCTGCTTCAAGTAGTTTCTGATAGCTTGCCTGCGCCGACAGGCGCGGGACATACTCGGTCGCCGATGCTTGGAAGTCCAGGGCACCGATCCTGTCGGAACCCGATTCCAGCAAGTAGCTGAGCTCGTTCAGCACCTCCGCGCCCTGCACAGCGGCCTCTGGGCCGACGAGCCGGTTGATGATGACGCGGCGGCCCCAGGCGTCCGGCGAACCGTCACGCAGGCAACTCGCCATCTCCATATTCGGAAGCGGATCGATCCGGCCGCGCCTCAGGGGCAGCTCCGGCTCATACAATGGGATGGCGTTTCCGCGTTCGAGATAGCTCGCCCCGTAATTGAAATCGTATCGGCTGCCATCCATGGAGATGCGCCCGGCGACGACCGGCTCAATTTCGCCCGGCAGCCAAACCCAGACATAGGCGCTGTCCGGTGCCTTGCGTTCAGAAGTCATCATCGACCTCCGTGCGGGACGGACGCACACGCTTCGGAAGCAGCACCAGCTTTTCTTCGAGACGGGCGTTCTCGATCCGAAGCGCGGTATCGTCAGCCTCGAACAGCCGAACGCCGGCGAGCAGTGCGACTTCGAACACAGCGCCGATTTCAGGTCCAGCTGCACCCTTCTCGATCTTGTAGAGCGTCGTGCGGCTGATGCCGGCGCGATCAGCCAGCTCCTGTGCCGTCATTCCACGCTCCATGCGCCCAATCCGGATCAGTTTGCCCAGGATTGACAGCGCTTGTCGCGTCACACGCGAATAGCTCCTCTTGCGCTTCATGGCTATCACCTGCCTCCTTGTCCATCCTAATGAACGCAAAGCTTTTTCGCGTTTTCATTAACAAATATTTTACGCATGCTCTAAATGCCGTGTCAACTTTATGTATGCTTAATTGTACATAATGACCATTTATGTACATTTAAATTAACATTGAATTAATTATTGACGTATTGAATCTGGAACGTGGCGGGCTCAATCTATCGGAGCTCAGAATCCAGAGCCGGATTAGAGCAGAAACCGATCAATACCCTTACAAAGGACAGGCTGGAACAGCCCATGCCGCTCTCCTCTAATTTCGAGCCTTATCTTTGGCTGCCCCTGTCTTGCTAGGGCAGGTGTCCTTGTCCTGGCTTGTTGAAACTGAGCCAGATTAATCAATGCTGCGCCAGCTCTCTTAATGCACAGGTGCCGAGGATATCGGCCACGTCGTCGGTCCAGCCTAGTACGGCCTGGGCACCGAAGCCACGGACGATGTGAGTGTGATTATTCACGCGCTTGACGGCTTTTCGCCCGCGCTTTTCTGCTCCGCAAAACCGCAGGAGCTACGTTGCCTGCACGCGCTGAACGGCACTCCGCTCTCGCTTCTTTGCTACGCAAAGCCGCAAGAGCTACGTTGCCTGCGCTACAGCGTAAGAGTAGATCGAGACTGCAAAAGACTCAGCTAGTTCTAAAACGCGAGCCTCGATCCAATACCGTCGGTGCTAGCACGTCACAGCAGACGTTACAGTAGCGAAAGGCCGTGACCGCAGGAAAGGCGGCGTCGATAATTAGGCCGACGTCGGTTCGGACACCCACTGAAATGGGGGTCGGTCGTCGTAGGGCGAATCCACCACGTAGACCCAACGAGAAACAGCATGTGGAAGTGGACACGATGGCCAGCGATGACGCGTTATACGATGCCTAGCACCAGGGCAGATGTCTGAGAAAACATGCGGAATTTGACATTTATATAAGCGCTTATGTATCATGCCGGAATATTACATAAGCTCTTATATAAATATGACAACTAAAGCTATCGGGTTAGGTACTCAGCTTCGTCACATATTGTCCTTGTTAGACGGAGACGTACAGAAAGTATGTGAACTCAATGTTCCCGATTACAGACCAAGGTTTACGCCAGTGGTGAGGGCACTAATCCATAAGTCGCCATCGAGCATTCAGGACATAGTTGCGTTTACCGGACTAACGCAGCCCGCAGCCAGTCAAACGGTTTCGTTAATGCTACGCCAAGGCTGGCTAGTGCGTGAGCTCACTGCCGATGGTCGACAGTCTGCTGTGGCATTTACTGAAGAAGCAAACAATGAATTGCCAAAGCTGAGAAATCTGTGGAGTGCGACTAGAAGTGCAGCTGACCAGTTAGATGAAGAATTAGAGTATCCAATATCAACATTGCTTGAGGAAGCTATAAGAAAACTAGAAGAATATCCTTTCATCGCGAGAATACAGGATCATAGAAAATGAAGTTCATCCTAACACTGTTACTACTGTTAGCGTTTGCTAGCAACACTTCCGAGGGCAGCAATAATGAAGCTAAAAAGCTATCTAAAAGTGAAGCGCAAACGATTATAAATAGCATTGGAGAGTTAATTGAAAATCACTATGTTTTTGTTGAAAGACGACGACCGATAGTTGCACGTTTTAACGCCGAGATAGCGGCAAACCCTATCAGGGACGATATCGAGTTATCCGAATTTACGGAAGAAATCACATCGATTTTGAGAGAAGTGAGCAATGATGGCCATCTTTATGTAAGAAGCCTCGAGGCAACAAAAAACAATAAAACCTGGGAACAGGAAGAGCGTGGTTTAGAAGATAGCACTAATTATGGCTTCCGGGAGATCGCTATTTTAGATGGAAATGTTGGTTATATTAAAATAACGGAGTTTATGCATCCTCAACGAGCCTATTCAACGGCCCAAAGCGCTATGGAATTTTTAAATAAGGCTGATGCTATGATAGTCGATCTAAGAGGAAACCCAGGGGGATATGGTGGAATAGCAGAGCTCTTTGTCAGCTGGTTTTTTGACCCCCATCCTACCCATTTAATGACAACAATATTTAGCGACCCGCAAGAAGCACCTTATAAACTATTTACGCTTCCTTTTGTTCCTACAGAAAGAAAAAGCGGAGTGCCAACTTTTGTGCTCATAGACAACGGAACAGCTTCTGCAGCAGAATTTGTAGCTTATACGTTACAAGCATTCAGTAAAGCGACTATCGTGGGATCTAAAAGTGCCGGCGCTGCCCACCGCAACTCTTACTTTCCTATTATTCACGACCTGCGCCTTTCTATCTCCACCGGCGCACCGATGAACCCGATCACAAAAACAAACTGGGAGAACTCCGGTGTCATTCCTGATGTAGAAATAGACCCTTCCCGTTCGAAAGAACACGCCTTAGAACTGGCGAGAGAAGCTCTATCGACTAGCGAATAACGCAAGACCGGGACAGGCAAGTATTCGGGTCGGCCTCGGCCACAGGAAAAATGCCCGGTTTCGACCAAGTACGTGGTTTGATTGTGTAGGTATCCGATTTTTCCGTGTTTCCACAGCTGCAGTGGTTTGCATTGGGCGGCTCAGCCCTGCACACTGATTCTACTGCTTTTCCGAAAGGAACAATAATGCGAGCGCGCTCAATCCCCGTTGTTCTGACTATAGCCTTGCTGGCTGCCAGCAACGCGAGCATCGCCCTCGACGCCTTCCAGGCGCCAGTCACGGGTCCGGCCTGGAGCGATGCCATTGGCTGGGACGCGCCGGAGTACTACACCACGATCCGGGCTCTAGACTTCAACGGCGACGGACTGGATGATCTGTGCGCTCGAGGCAGTACGGGCGTCATTTGCGCCTTCAGCAACGGCAGTGGCTTTGACGAGGCTCAACAGTTGCGGGGCCTTGATGATCAATGCTGTAATCAGCCGGAATACTATCTAACCATCCGAGTGCTGGAAGCCGCCAATCGGGACTATTACTGCATTCGAGGCAGCGACGGCCCGCTTTGCCTGTACGAATCCGGATTTGGCTTCACTGGTTCCGGTTTCACTGATAATGCCGGCTGGAATGAGCCGGACCACTACAACACGCTGGTCATGGCAAACATCAATAACGACGAATACGCCGATGTGTGCGGGCGCTCATCCTTGGGCATGCGTTGTTATCGCAAGTTCGCACCTGAATCTAGCCCGTTCGAGTCCACGGCCATCATAGGGCCGGCCTGGTCGGACGCGTCAGGCTGGGACGAGCCATACTACTACCTGACTATCCGGGCGCTGGATTTTAACGGCGACGGTCGAGATGATTTGTGCGCACGCAGTTCAGAGAGCATGGCGTGCTACCCAAGCACAGGCGAAGGCTTCGGTGCTTTCGTCGAAGGTCCTGCTTGGCGAGATTTATCCGGGTGGCGCTTGCCACAATACTACGACACGATTCGCGCCCTTGATTTCAACGGCGACGGAAAAGACGACCTCTGTGCCCGCAATTCAACGGGCATGGGGTGCCACGCCAGCACAGGGACTAGTTTTGAGGCCTCGATCACCGGCCCGGCCTGGCTGGATTTAAGCGGGTGGGACCTACCAAGGTATTACCGCACGATTCGCGTCATGGACTTCAATGGTGACGGACTTGATGACCTTTGCGCACGAAGCTCTCTGCAATTCGACTGCTATCCCAGCACAGGCACGGGTTTCGGTCCATCTGTTCCAGGCCCGCAGTGGAGCGATGCAGCTGGGTGGGATCAACCGCAGTACTACGAAACGATCCTGACAATGGACTTCAACGGCGACGGCTTCGATGATATTTGCACTCGGTCGGGATTGGGCATGTCGTGCCACGCCAGCAACGCACCCCTGTTTCGCGATCGCTTCGAGCAATAGAATTGAACGTAAGACATCCGCCCACTCACGTGCACTACTAAATATTTTGGCCAGCCCGGGAATCGGTCCTTTTTTGGCCGGGCAACGAGAAGCGCACACTAGATTGATGCCCCAAAAGCGCAGTCGGAGTTTCATTCTTCAATCCAATCGCGCCAATGATCAAACTTCTTTACTGAGGATCAATCTGTGCCAGCCAAAAAACAGCGCAACGCAACCCCTGGTCAAAAGGTGAAAGAAACCGTACTCCCCGGGCGGGGCAGGTTGTGAGCGGGCGTAGCCCATGCGCCCAGTATCGGCGTTACCAAGAGTGTCGGGGATAGGAAATCTTCTCAGGTGGAGCTAGGAAATTGCCGTAGTTGTCCACGAACGCGCACCTGGCAAACGGACTCGCCATAGCAGTCGAATCCCAGCGTCTGGGTGTCCCGGTCCCATTGCACGATTTGCCCGGTGTAGGGGTCGCGTTCACGAGAGTCATCGACGACCCGCTGGACCACATCCGATTCCAGTCCCATTGTTCCATTCGACGAACGTTCGATCTCGATCTGGAGACGGACCAGGCCGAGCATTCCTGACAGGTCATGGATCCGACCGATGTAGTCCCACGGCCGATGGGAACGGAACGGTTGGAGCAGCATGGTGCCGCCCAGGTTGAAGAGGCCCGGCGGCATCACGCGATGGCCGAAGTCGGGCTGCAGGCCCTCGTCGACGCGCATCCGGAACGCTTCGGGGCTCGCTCCGGCCAGTTCGATCATCGGCCGCGTGAGCTGGCGATTGAAGCGGTTCAGCGTCGCATTCGGTTGCAGGGTCAGTGCGATGAACGCCCGGCGAATCAGGGGCTGCTGCGCTCTCAGGTCGTCCAGCGCCGAGGGCAAAGATCGCTGCTCGGTCGCGAAGGCCGGACCGAGATCGAGCGCGTCCTCCGGTAATGATAGGACGGTCGCGTCCGCCACTCGGAGTTGATCCAGTGACAATGTTCCCGCTTGAACCAGCTCGGCGACGAATTGCAGCTGGCTCCACAGGCCCGCGACCGCGACCATTCGGGCCAGCATACTGTCGCCCTGGCGCAGCACCCGTTCCCAGAACGCGCGATCGGCCTGCAGCTCGGCCAGCGCCGCATCCACGCCGAACCGCTCGAGCTGCACGGCGATATTGATGCGCGCCAGCCGAAGTGCCATGGCGTACTCCGGCTGAACGGCCGACCCGCTTCGAAGGACCGCCGACTCGTCGAAATGGGCCCGACGGCGGGCCGCCCGATACCGATCGATCAGCATGAGCAAGCGCGCGTCCTCGACCGGTGCCCGGGCGAGATCCTCCCGCAGCCGTGCCAGGCAACCGAGCTGGCTGCGCGGATTGCAGGACGCTCCGGGGTACCGGTCAAGCCAGTCTTGATCCAGCCCTGGATCCTCCGATCCGGCACGCCCGGACGACTCGCGCCCGGAGGCCGCGGCCAGTTCCAGCAGGTCGATCGCCGCGTTCTCGGAAGTATGCACAGTGGATTCGGATGCCACCTCCCCCACCGTCCCGACGTCGGGTTCCTGGTCGAACGGGTCCGAGTTTACGATCAAGAGGATAGCAAGGGCGAGGCCAAGCACGATCAGCGCGGGCCGTCCTGCGCGAATCAGTAAAGAGCGTCGTTCAGTCATGAGATGCACACGTGACGTTGAAAAGCCAGTCCCGACTCTCTCAGAACCCGCGCCACAGAGCCTGAACAAAAGGTCCGGAAAGCCTGAGGGGGACCTGAAGCACTACAGAACGGCTCGATTCTGCCGATAGAATGTCGTCATGAACGATGTCACTACAGACGCCTCAGCGCCCACGCGCCAAGCGGCCGGTCTTCGAATCGATCGCGCCACCGGCGAGGTGTGGGGACCGCAGGGCACGAGCCTGCGCCTCGGTCCGATCCACATGGCCGTGCTGGACTGCCTGGTTGGGCGCCAGGGTGAAGTGGTCAGTCGCGCAGTCTTGTTCGAGCAGGCCTGGCCCAAGCAGGAAGTCAGCGACGATGTACTGACCCGGGCCATCTCCGACCTGCGCCAGCAACTGAAGGCCGCCTTCGGCCCGCAGACCTTCATCGAGACCCTGCCCAAGCGCGGCTATCGATGGGTCGGGGAAACGCTGGTCGTCGACCCCGTCGCAACACCCGCGCCCGAGACGGCCGTCGAGACTCGTCCTCGCTCGATAGCGGCCCAGATTGGTGCCTACCTGCTCGGCGCGCTGCTGCTGGCCAGCGTCTTCGTCTTGATTCTCGATGCACTGACGGCGCCCGTGCAGTTCCGGATCGCAGTGTTCCCACCCGACACCGCCGGAACCACCGCCGCGCTGGATCATGAACTCGACGAACTCCTGTCCGAGGAACTAATGAAGATCGACGACCTGGCGTTGCTTTCACCAAGCGCAATCGCCGCGCGCCCGGCCCAGCCGTTTCCGTACCTGCACGCACAGCTCGGCGCGGATCGGGTCGTGGAAAGCCGGCTCCGGATCAGTGAGAGCGGCCGCTACCTCTTGACGATCTCTGTGGTCGACGCTCGGACCGGAATCGTCGGGCTGTCACGATCGATGGAGGTCGAGGGCAATCGCGCCGGTCTGGCGGGGGGCGTCCGGCACCTGGTCAGCGAAGTCCGCCCGGCGCTGCAGTCCTCCGAACTGCCCTAGCGAAGTCGACCCGGTCCGATCTCTCGAGTCATGAACACGCTGTCGTCGTGCGGCGGCAGATCGGCGAAGGCTTCGCAGACCTCGAAACCGTTGCGGACGTAAAGACTCCTTGCCGCATCGAAATAGTCCGAGGCGCCGGTCTCGAGACTGAGACGGGTCATGCCCCTGGCCCGCGCTCGTTCGACCAGGTGGGCCAGCAGCTTCCGACCGAGCCCCTGCCCGCGCGCGTCGTCGGCCACGAACATCGACTTCAGTTCGCCGTGGGTCGCGTCGATGGTACGCAGTGCACCGACGGCGACGGGCTTGTCGTCAAACAGGACGGCGTGGACTTCGATATCGGGCTGGCGCAGGGCGTCCAGGTCCAGCGCGTGGCCCTCGCGGCAGCGGGCGTTGGCCAGGGCACGGGTGCTGTGGGTCTGCAGTAGCATCTGCACCCGCAGATCATTCAGGTCGGCCTTGACGAACTGCATTTCGGATTCAGCCACGGGCGCCCTCCTGTGAGACGTTTAGCGATTGGATGCAATAATCAAGGACTGGCATCGGGTAAGGAAGCCCCAATGCTAACCGGCGATTGGAAAGTGAAACGGATCTTGAGGAATTCTAGACTTTGGCTTGATTAGCGTTTGACGAGGATCGACGTTAATGGCCCTCGCATCTGACACCGACTTTTGTAATCGATGTTCAGTACCCGAAAGGACTGAGGTTGAACATGGATCTGACTCGAGTCGGTTTCCGTGCCCTATTCCGTCTGAGATCTCAGGATAAGCTAAGCCCGCTCGCCTGAAACGCCCTGCATCCAGCTTTGACCAAGTGCGGCCGCTTTCGCCATCAGGGCCTCTGCCGAGCCGATGGCGCGGTAGTAGCGGGATTCGGTTCCCTGCACTTGCCGAAGCCAACGG
>JGI12210J13797_10266716_pt1 | contig 12696 bp, 7 predicted proteins | sample ElkSlonscriptome_3_FD_13797 | JGI IMG/M metagenome (IMG submission 13797) | reverse complement strand
GCCGTCCTTCCGCAGCAGGGCGACCAGCGCGTCTACGTCGTAGCGGTGGAAGGCGTCGACGTAGCGCTCGACCACGTCGGCTTGGGTCGGCGTCAGCTCGACGGCGGCGGCCTCGTCCTCGACCAGCTGGCGGCTGGCCAGGGTGCTGCGGGCGCGCTGCAGGGCGCTGTTGACCGAGGCGGTCGAGGTCTCGAGGGTCTGGGCGATCTCCTCGGTGGAGAACCCCAGCACGTCCTTGAGCAGCAGGCTGGCCCGCTGGCGCGCGGGCAGGTGCTGCAAGGCGGCCACGAAGGCCAGCCGCAGGCTCTGGCGCAGCTGCTGTTGTTCCTGCGGGCCCGCGTCGGTGGGCAGGGCGTGGGTGTCGGGGACCGGCTCCAGCCAGTGAGTGCGCGGCCGGCTGACCAGCTCGTCCTCCACCGTGCCCGGCGGGCCCAGCCGGGTGGGCAGCTCTCGGCGAGCGCGGCTGCGGAGGTGGTCCAGGCAGATGTTGGTGGCGATCCGGTAGAGCCACGTGCGCACGCTGCTGCGCCCGTCGAAGTCGTCGTAGGCGCGCCAGGCCCGGAGCATGGTCTCCTGCACCGCGTCGTCGGCCTCGCTCACCGAGCCGAGCATGCGGTAGCAGTGGCCGGTGAGCGCCCGCCGGTGGGGTTCGAACGTGTCGGCGACGCTCATGCTGCGCTCCCGCTCACGGCTGCCTCGTCCATCCACAACACTTCCCATTGGTGTCCGTCCAGATCGAAGAAGCTGCGGCCCGCGGCCCGCGAAGCTCGCGATCGCTCAGGCCCCCAGCGTGCCCACGCGTACGGAGGAGCTGGGCTTGGCCGGGGACGGCCCCATGCCGGGCGTGACCTCGATGATCTGGATGACCCCGCCCGGCGCGCTGCGGCCGGTGCTCTCGTCGAAGTAGACCGAGCCCTCGTAGAAGAAGGTCAGCGGCACGCGGATCCGCAGGCCCCCGCGGGCGACGTGATGCTCGAGGCGCACCGTCTCGAGCTGCCGCTGCAGGCACAGATCGCCGAGGGTGTCGACCAGCCCGCCCTCTACGATGGTGGCCTCGCGGACGTGGCCCTGCTCGTCGAGCAAGACCTCCACCGTGCTGCGGGCCACGCCCTGGGGCTGGCGGATGTAGGCGGCCTCGTAGCACGACTCGAGCGCGGGCCGGGCCTCGTCGAGCAGCGAGCCGGCGAGTCGACGCGCGTGCCGTCGAGCGCCGCGGGGGTCCTCGCCCTCGGCGAGCACCGGGCGGGCGAGGCCCCCCACGCGCAGCAGGGGCCGAGGCCCGTGGATCAGCGCGATGGAGGGGTTGGTCAGCACGCCGAGCGCCAGCGGATCGGTGAAGGGGCTGTCGAGCTGCTGCCGCGTCGCCGGATCGTCGACCGAGGGCCGGTCGCGCGTCACCACGACGGACCGATGGAACTCCCCGCCTTCCACGTAGGCCTCGTCGCCGTCGCCGTCGCCGTCCGGTTCGCCGTCGCCGGCCGGGTCGTCGTCGCTCGATGTGGTGACCTGCTCGACGGCGGCGCGGGCGATGCGAAGCAGGGGATCGGCGGGCATGGGCTCGGCATCCACTGCGTCATCGGACGGAGCCGGCGGATCGAGGCGCACCTCCACCTCGTGGAGAAGCTCGTAGATCTCCCCGCGCTGGGCCAGGGCCGCCTCCGAGTCCCCCACCAACGATGCGTGCCGCTCGGCGTAGCGCTCGAGCATGAGCTGGGCGTCCTCGAGGAAGCCCGGGTTGCCCGAGTCTTCCCACGCCATCAACTGGCCATAGGCCAGCCGCAGCACCAGCTCGTGGCGAAGGTCGTCGTACTCCGGGGTGGACGGCAGCAGCAGCACCGCGTGGCGCCACAGCTCCACCGCCTCGGGGTAGCGGCCGGCCGCGAAGTGCTGCTCGCCCACCGTGTAGATCCGCGAGGCGCTCGGCGTGCGGTCGGGCTCGATGGTCGGCTCTCCTCGACCAGCGCAGGCGGTGAGCAGGGGAACGACCAGAAGCCAACGAAACCATCGGACCATCGTCCCTTCCCAACGCAGGGGCCCACGGTCACTTACAAGGGATCGACCATCCCTCGGGGTGGGGCCGATTCCTGCGGGTATTGCGCGGTGCCGCCCGTGCACCCGGGGCATCGAGGCTCGGAGATCCCGCTATGCGTGAATGGCGCTGTTCGTCTGGATCGCGGCCAGCGGGTCGGCTCGGGCCGGGATCGCCCCATCGGAGGCCCTGTGGCGTCGCCTAGGGGCAACGGGGCGCCTCGTCGATCCTTGCGCCGCCCCCGGGGCGTGTGCGACAAACGGGGCCGAGAATCACTGACACTCGTGTCAGTGACGACCTCGTCACCGTTCTCTTCGACTCTCACTCCCTGGAAACGACCGACCGATGGACACTCCCGCCGAACACCGCAGCCAGCTCCTCAAGGTGATCCAGCAGCCCGAGGTCCAGCAGATCCTCGACGAGGCGCGCGAGCGTTTCTCCGCCGAGGAAGGCGTCAGCTTCCAGTCCGTGAACCTCCAGTTCCAGCGACCGGTCGAGCACGACTTCACGGCCGATCAGCGGGCGCACACCACGATGCTCTTCGGGGGGTTCACCTTCCGGCACGAGTACCTCATCACCAGCCACTTCAAGCGCCTCGGCTACAACGTGGCCCCGCTGCCCACGCCCAACACCGACGCCTTCCAGAAGGGCAAGGAGTACGGCAACAACGGCCAGTGCAACCCCACGTACTTCACGGTGGGCAACCTGGTGCAGTACCTCGAGTGGCTGCGTGACGACCAGGGGATGACCACCCAGGAGATCATCGACCGCTACTTCTTCATCACCGCCGGCGCCTGCGGCCCGTGCCGCTTCGGCATGTACGAGGCCGAGTACCGGCTGGCGCTGCGCAACGCGGGCTTCGACGGCTTCCGCGTGATGCTGTTCCAGCAGAAGGGCGGGCTGAAGCAGGGCGACGTGAAGGCCGGCCTCGAGATGAACGCCGACTTCTTCATGGGGCTGGTCACCACGATCAACATGGGGGACCTGCTCAACGAGCTGTCCAACCAGATCCGCCCCTACGAGGTGGTGCCGGGCGAGACCGACCGGGTGCTCAACGAGGCGCTGCACTACCTCGGCGAGGCCATCCAGAACATCGCGCCGGCCCAGGTCACCGGCCCGCTGCGCAAGGTGATGGAGAGCCGCAACGAGGGCGCGCTCGAGAAGCTCGACCTCGTGGTGAAGTTCCTCGACCTGCTGACCACCGAGGACTACACCGCGCCGCTGCGCGAGGTGGCCCGGCGCATGAACGAGGTGGAGGTCGACCGCCTGCAGCCCAAGCCGGTGGTGAAGGTGACCGGCGAGTTCTGGGCCCAGACCACCGAGGGCGACGGCAACTTCAACATGTTCCGCTTCCTCCAGGCCGAGGGCGCCGAGATCATCACCGAGCCGGTCGCGACCTGGATCAGCTACCTGATGTGGCAGGAGAAGATCAAAGCCGCCGACCGGCGCCGCCTCGACGAGGCCGAGGGCGAGCTGAAGTGGTGGGACGTGCGCAAGCGCGTGGCGATGGACGGCAAGTACTACAAGAAGCGGGCGATGATGGCCTTTGCCGACAAGGTCTACCGCCGCGAGTACGACCGCGTCCGCGAGGCGCTGGGCGGCACCACCCACGCCATCGTCGACATGTTCGAGATGGAGAAGCTCGCGCACGAGTTCTATCACACGCGCTCCGAGGGCGGTGAGGGCCACCTCGAGGTGGCGAAGAACATCTACTACACGGTCAAGGGCATCGCCCACATGGTGCTGTCGCTCAAGCCCTTCGGCTGCATGCCCTCCACGCAGTCCGACGGCGCCCAGTCGGCGGTCATCAACCACTTCAAGGAGATGATCTACCTGCCCATCGAGACCTCGGGCGAGGGGGAGATCAACGCCCACAGCCGAGTGCAGATGGCGCTCGGCGAGGCGAAGTCCAAGGCCAAGGGGGAGTTCGCCGCGATCGTGGACGCCAGCGGGTACTCGCTCGACGAGATCCGGGCCTACCAGCGCCGCAACCCCGAGGTGAACCGGCCGCTGTTCCACGTGCCCGAGACCGAGGGCATCGTGGGCACGGGGGCTCGCTTCGCGCACTATCTCATCGAGCGCATGAAGGCCGAGGGCGTCCGCCCCGGTGAGCTCCGCGACGCCGAGCTCGCTGCGGAGTAGGCACCGCCTCCCGCTTCGGGCCCCTGGCCCGTCCATGCAGCCGCGCTCCCCGGGAGCGCGGCTGCGGTCGTTTGGCGGTGCCTTGGCGACGAGCGCGAGTCGGCTCTCGAGCTCTACGCGGCGCAGGGAGAGGCGGCGGGCGAGCGAGACGCCGAGGCGTGGCTCGCGGGGCATCTTGCGGAGAACACGCCGGGATCTTCGGAGGTGCGTGAATCGCACGAAGAGGCTCCCGAGGCGCCCTGAGGCCCCCTGAGAGGTTGCGGCCGTGCGTCGGCCATGAGAAAAGCGGGGGTGAAGTTTCACTGACACGAGTGTCAGTGACACGAGTGTCACCGACCGGGGCGACCCCGACCCGCCGACCGGTTCAGACCCAAGGACCCTCCCATGAGCGACCGTACCTTCCGAATTGGCTTCGACCTGGGCTCCACGACCGTGAAGGCGGTGGTGGTCGACACGCAGAGCGACGAGATCGTCTGGAAGGACTATCGGCGCCACGACTCCAAGCAGCCCGAGAAGTCCTGCGAGATGCTCACCGACATCGAGCGCGACATCGGCGTGACCTCGCAGAACTCTCGCATGTTCATCACCGGCTCGGGCGGTGCGAGCGTGGGGCGGTGGACGGGGGCCAAGTTCGTGCAGGAGGTCAACGCAGTCTCGCTGGCGGTGGAGAAGCTGCACCCCGAGGTGAACTCGGTGGTGGAGCTCGGCGGTCAGGACGCGAAGATCATCGTGTTCAAGGCCGACCCCGAGACCGGTCGCAAGAAGAAGATCCCCTCGATGAACGACAAGTGTGCCGGCGGCACCGGGGCGGTCATCGACAAGATCAACGCCAAGCTCAAGCTGCCGCCCGACCAGCTGTGCAACGCGGGCCACACCGGCGTCAAGCTGCACCCGGTCGCGGGCAAGTGTGGGGTGTTCGCCGAGACCGACATCAACTCGCTGCAGAAGATGGGGGTGCCGCCCGAGGAGCTGATGGCCTCGCTGTTCGAGTCGATCATCCAGCAGAACCTCTCGGTGCTCACCCGCGGGCACACGCTCATGCCCCACGTGATGCTGCTAGGCGGGCCCAACACGTACATCAAGGGCATGCAGGAGGCGTGGCGGGCCAACATCCCCCCGATCTGGGCGGAGCGCGGCGTCGAACTGCCGCCCTGCGACGACCCGGCCGATCTCATCATCGTGCCCGACAACGCCCAGTACTACGCCGCGCTCGGAGCGGCCGAGTACGGCAAGGACGAAGAGGAGTCGGTGGGCCGCTACAAGGGCACCGACGGCCTCAAGTGGTACATGAACGTGGGCCGCCGAGAAGAGAAGCGCAAGGCGGGCGGCACGGGCCTGGCCAAGGACGACGAGGAGCTGACGGCCTTCAAGGAGGCCTACCGCCCCGAGCGCTTCGTGCCCGCCACCTTCGAGGCCGGCCAGGTCGTGCGGGCCTACGTGGGCATCGACGGCGGCAGCACCTCGTCCAAGGCGGTGCTGCTGAGCGAGGACGCCACGATCCTCGCCAAGGTCTACCAGCTGTCGAAGGGCAACCCCATCGAGGACACCAAGGACCTCTTCGCCGATCTCCAGGGCCAGGTCGAGGCCGCGGGCGCCACCCTCGAGGTGCTGGGCGTGGGCACCACCGGCTACGCCAAGGACATCCTCAAGGACGTGCTGCGGGCCGACGCGGCCATCGTGGAGACGGTGGCCCACTGCGAGAGCGCGCTGCACTTCTACGACGACGTCGACGTGGTGTGCGACGTGGGCGGCCAGGACATCAAGATCATCATCTTGAAGAACGGCAAGGTGAAGGACTTCAAGCTCAACACGCAGTGCTCGGCCGGCAACGGCTACTTCCTGCAGGGCACCGCGGCGGGCTTCGGCTACGACGTGAAGGAGTACGCCGACGTGGCCTTTGCCGCCGAGTCGATGCCGATGTTCGGCTACGGCTGCGCGGTGTTCATGCAGTCCGACATCGTCGACTTCCAGCGCCAGGGCTGGGCGCCCGAGGAGATCATGGCGGGGCTGGCCAACGTGCTGCCCAAGAACATCTGGCTGTACGTCTCGCAGATCCCCAACCTGGCCAAGCTCGGCAGCCGCTTCGTGCTCCAGGGCGGCACCCAGCACAACATGGCCGCGGTGAAGGCCCAGGTCGACTTCATCCAGGAGCGCTTCACCACCAAGGGGCTGAAGGCCGACGTCATCGTGCACAAGCACTGCGGCGAGTCGGGGGCCATCGGGGCCGCGCTCGAGTCGCGGCGCATGCACCAGCGGCTGGGCCACCAGACCGAGTGGATCGGCTTGGAGAAGGTCCCGGGCATCGCCTACTCGCAGAAGCGCGACGAGAGCACCCGCTGCTACTTCTGCAAGAACAAGTGCCTGCGCACCTTCATCGACGTGGACGTCGAGCTGGCCAACAAGGAGGCCGAGCAGCGCATGCAGGCGGGCGAGCTGCTGCAGATCCGCAAGCAGAGCGACGAGACCCAGATGGCCACCAAGCGCCTCATCATCGCCACCTGTGAGAAGGGCGAGGTCGAGGACGTCGAGTCGATGCGCAAGATCAAGAGCGGGCTGGACCGGGCCAAGAAGGACTACCCGAACCTGGCCGCCATCGCGGCCAAGGACGTGTGGAAGCCGGTCAACCCGCCGGTGGTGGCCGACGACCCGGCGGAGATCGAGGGCACGCTGGGGCTGCCCGAGTCGGTCGACCTGCCGCCGGCGCTCGCCCGGCACCAAGACAAGGTCAGCGGCCTGCTCAAGCGGCTCAACCGCAGCGAGCGGGTGGCCAAGCTGGTCGATCGTGCGTCCGAGCGCGTGCCGGTGGCCGGCCGGGTCAAGGCGCGCGGCGAGGCGGTGCGGGCCCGGGCGGAGAAGATCCGTGCCCGCAAGTCGCTGCGGATCGGCATCCCGCGGGTGCTCAACCAGTACTCGCAGAATCCGTTCTTCTCGGCCTACTTCGAGGCGCTGGGCATCCCCGCCCGCAACCTGGTCTACTCCGACTACACCTCCGAGGAGATGTACAAGGAGGGGGCCAAGCGCGGGGCCATCGACCCGTGCTTCCCCTCGAAGGTGTGCATCGCCCACATGCACAACCTGCTCGAGGTGAAGCACAAGAAGCGGCCGCTCGACCTCATCGTGTTCCCGCAGGTCGACTCCATGGACACCTGGCTCACCTCCGGCGTGGGCGCGCGGGCGTGCCCCACCGTGGTGGGCTCGGCCGACACCACCAAGGCCGCGTTCGTGAAGGAGCGCGACATCTTCGAGGACAAGGGCATCACGCACATCGTGCCCTTCGTGCACATGCGCGAGCCCAAGCTGTGCAAGCGCGAGATGCTGAGCTACTTCGGCGACGTGCTGGGGCTGTCCGAGGAGGAGAACGGTCGGGCGGTCGACGAGGGCTACGTGGCGCAGCAGCGCTTCGTAGACGGGCTGCGCGACAAGGGGCGCGAGGTGCTGAAGCAGCTCGAGCAAGACGATCGCATCGGCATCGTGCTGCTCGCTCGGCCCTACCACAACGATCCGGGCATGAACCACGAGATCCCGGAGGAGCTGCAGAAGCTGGGCTACCCCATCTTCACCATCCACTCGCTGCCCATCGACGACGACATCGTGCAGCCCCTGTTCGGTGACGACGTGGAGGCCGGGTTCATCAAGGACCCCTTCGACATCTACGACGTGTGGAAGAACAGCTACTCCGAGAACACCAACCAGAAGGTGTGGGCGGCCAAGTACTGCGCCCGGCACCCCAACCTGGTGGCGCTCGAGCTGTCGAGCTTCAAGTGTGGGCACGACGCGCCCATCTACACCGTCATCGAGGAGATCGTGGAGTCCTCGGGCACGCCGTACTTCTCGTTCAAGGACATCGACGAGAACAAGCCCACCGGGTCCATCAAGATCCGCACCGAGACGATCGGGTACTTCCTCAAGCGCTACCAGGAGGATCTGAGCACGGACAAGCCCGCGCGCTCGCGGGTGACCGAGAAGATGAAGCAGTACCAGGCGGAGCTCATCGCCAAGATCGAGGCCGCCCAGGCCCAGGTCGCCGAGCGGGACAAGTCCCGCCCCGACGTTCTGCTCGACGCCGCCGGGCTGCGCCCGCGCAGCGTGGACAAGCGCTACGCCGATCTGGCCCACGGCAAGCTGGTCAACGCCTCACAGGCGCAGACCCTCAACAAGACGGCCGGAGCGCATCGCGGCGCGGAGCTCAAGCAGCCCCGGCCGGCCGAGGCTCCGGCCAACGCCCCCGCCGCTCCGCGCGACGACCCGAGCTGAGGCTAGCCGGGCCCGGTCGGCCCAGCAGCACGAAGCCCCACGGCGCCCCTTCGGAGGCCGTGGGGCTTCGTCGATCCGTGGCGAGCTCCGGCGTTGGGCGTGGCCGCCGTGAGGGGCCCGCGTGCCGTTCACGACGCGCCTGGAGGAGCGCTGGGCGCGTGCAGCCCGATCCGGTTAAGCTGCCGAGGCGATGGCTCGCCTCGAGGGCTTCGATGACGCAGCGCTCAAGGAGCGCTTCAGCCTCACCTACGTGGGAGCGATCGCGTATGCCGCCGGCGCGGTGATCGACGAGCCCCGGGTGGACCACGACTCCATCGATGTCGTCTTCAAGGCGCGGGGGCAGGTCGGGCCGCGGCGCTCGCCCTCCTTCGATGCGCAGCTGAAGTGCCACACCGGAGGTCCCGATGCCTCGGGTGACGTGGTCTACGATCTAAAGATCAAGAATTATCGTGAGCTCATCCCGACCAACCACATCGTGCCGCGCATCCTCATCGTGGTGTGCATCCCCGACGACGTCGCCGAGCACGCGAAGTGGACGCCCGAGGAGCTGTTGCTCCGCCGATGCGCCTACTGGATCCACCTCGGGGGGCAGCCCGAGGTCACGAACTCCACGACGAAGCGGCTCCGCCTGCGCGAGGTCTTCTCCCCCGACGCCCTCGTCGAGATCTTTCACGACGTGGCCAACAGGAGGATGACATGAGCGCTCCCAGAGACTTCGTGCGCCCGGCGGAGATCGTGGCCTATCTCCGCGGCCGGGGGTGGAGCGTCGCCGACGACGGCTACGAGGGGGGAGCGCTGTGGGAGAAACAGAGCGAGTCCGGCCCGGTGGAGGCCTTCGTTCCCATGGCCGAGGGAGCGCCAGACTATGGGCCACTGGTGCAGCGGCTCGTGCACGAGCTCGCGAGGTGGGAGCACAGGGAGCCTCTGTTCGTCTTGCGGGAGATGAAGGAGTCGATCGCCGACGTGATTCGGTTCAGAGTCGTGCTCGACGGCAGCGAGTCGAGCCGCTTGCCGCTCTCCGTCGCCCCGAGGGTGTTCAAGACGGCGCACGACGTCACGATCTCTGCGGCGAACGCCGCCAGCCGCCGACGATCCCACTACCGGAACTGGACGCGAGAGGTCCACGAGTTTGCCCAGCAGGCGGAGGTGGGGCAGACCGAGCCCGGGAGCTACGTGGTGAGGGTCTTGTGCCCGCTCACGCACCTCCCCCAGCCCCAGCTACAGCCGAGCAACCCCCAGCCCTTCGCCCGTCGGGTGACCTCGACGCTGAGCACCGCGCTCGGAGCGTCGAGCCGAGCCGCTCGGTCTGCGATCACCAATGGTGATCTCGGGGTCTTCGACGAGACCGTCGGCTCTGGTGTCAGTTCGAATCTCTGTAGTGCCCTCGCCGGCGTCCGCGACGGTGCGGTGACGCTGGCTCTCGAGATCCAGCTGAGCTGGGCCCAGCTCCGTGACCGAGTCGCGCCGCCCAGAGGCACGTTCTTCTTCGGTCCCGATACGCTGGAAGTGCTCCAGAGTGCGGCGCGGCACCTTCGAGATCAGGAAGAAGAGGTCTTCGAGGACCAGGTCTTCTACGGGTACGTGACCGAGTGCAGGCGAGGGGCCACCGATGACTCGGGGACGATCACCCTCGAAGGATGGATCGACGATCCCGATCATCGGGAGCCGTTCGCATGCCGGGTCGAGCTCATGGGCGAGGTCTACGTCAACGCGACTCGGGCGCATGGCGACCGAGACTTCGTCCAGATCCGGGGCACGCTGCTCCGGCAGGGACGCCGGTGGTCGATGAGCCAGGTCGATGCCTTTACGACGAAGCGCGAGCTCGATCGCGACGAGGGGTGAGGTCGGGTCGCGTCGGGCGAGCTGGTGCCCTCAGCCGAGATCGGGATTCGGCACGGTGCGCTGGCCGTCCTCATCCGGGAACGTCAGCTGGAGCGTGGCGCGGACGAAGCCGTCGTCGTCGGTCGGCACGCCCGCGGCGATCCCGGCCGGATCGTCGCCGTCGAGCACGAACGCGGCCTCGCGCAGCCGCTCCACGAGCGGGGCGACCTGGTCGCGATCGATCTCGAAGCGGTAGGTGATCACGCGGTTGGAGAACTCGCGCATGTCCTCCAAGATCACGCCGCACGCCGTGAGGGCATCGTTGGCGGCGGGGACGGCCTGGTGGCGAGGGGCGTGGGTGTGGCCCTGGAGCTGGATCGTGCCGGCGATGGCGCCCATGGTCCCGCGATGATGCCATGAGCGCTACGATCCCCCCGACATGATCGTCGTCACCAACCGCATCCCGGTGTCCGCGGGCCACGAGGCCGACTTCGAGGACCGCTTCCGCAAGCGCATTCACCTGGTGGACCAGTCCCCCGGGTTCGTGCGCCACGAGGTCCACCGGCCGCGCCCCATGAAGATGGACCGCGCGTCGGGAGGCTGGGTGCCGGATCTCGACGCCGAGTCGTTCTACGAGGTGAAGACCTGGTGGCGCACGTTCGACGACTTCGTGGCGTGGACCCGCAGCGAGTCGTTCCGCGAGGCCCACCGCGACCGGCCCCCGCCCGAGATGTTCGCGGGCGCCAACGTGCTGGAGATCCACGAGGTCTTCATCGGCGGCGATCGGCCGGGCGATCGGCCGGACGATCGCGCCGGCGAGGCCTAACTAGCGACCGGCCGGCGGAGCGAGGCCGGGCCCCGGGCTGCAAGGGCCCGGTCAGCTCGCCCAGCGCGACCTCGGCCCCGTCCTTCATGATGAGGTAGGGCCGGTCCTCGAACAGCAGCTGGCCCGCTCCGTCGAAGGCGACGATCTGCAGGGTGCCCATGCCGTAGCCCATGGGACCGCGCGAGAAGTAGTGGGCGTCGAAGCGGTAGGGGAACGCGTCGGGCTGGCCCTCGATCGTGAAGCACTCGGGGCCGTAGCCGGTGGTGACGTCGGCGTACAGCGAGCCGCCCGAGGGCAGCTCGCGCGAGCCGTACCAGGCGTGCCCCTCCTCGGCGTCGCGGATGTGGACGTCGACGTCGTTGGCGTCGGTCTCCCAGGTCATCACGAAGCGGGTGGAGGGCGTGGTGGCGATGGCGATGTTGGCCTCCCGGGCCCGGCGGTGGATCTCGGGGGCCTGCTCCGGCGCGGCCGCCATCCAGGCCGCGGCGATGAGGCCGGCGTCCTCCCGGAGGATCCGGTCGGCGCCGAGGAAGCGGTCCTCGGGGTAGACCTGCGTGATCCCGGCCTCGATGGCATCGAAGGCCTGGGCGTACTGTCCGGCCCGCAGCCGGGCAAAGGCGAGCATGCGATGGCTGGAGGGGTGATCGGGGCGCAGCTTCGCCGCGTGCGCGTAGGAATTGGCGGCTACGCCGATCCCCGGGCCGCCGAGGCTCTCGATGCGCGAGCTGGCGTGGCGCCGCAGATCGGCGCGTGAGGGGAACAGATCGATGATCGACCCGTAGGCCCGAGCGGCCGCGTGAGCCTGGCCCCGGGCCTGCAACACCTCGCCGAGCGCGAGGTGGGCGACGACGTCGCCGGGAGCCTCGTCCTTCCACGCCAGCGCCAGCGCGAGCGCACCCTCGGTGTCACCCGCGTCGAGCCGGGTCATCACGTCGTACATGCGGCCCTCGTAGGGGCTGCCCTTGGTGCGCTCGGCCTCCAGCCGCTCGGCCTCCGCCGCGGCCTCGCGGCGGCGCTCGGCCTCGGCCTCGACCTCGAGCCGCTGGCGCTCGGCCGCCAGCTCCGCGGGGGTGGGGGGCGGAGGCGGGGGCCGCCGCGGCGCACGCTCGGCTCGGGCGTCGGAGCGGCCGGGCGAGAGCACGAACGGATGGAGCACGTCGGCGGAGCCGCCCCCGCCGGGCCTGGGGAACCGCCAGCGCTTCACGGCCTTGCTGATGCATCGCGCCACACGGGCGTCGGGCACGGAGGTCTCGGCCACGTGGGACGAGCCGACCTTCCCGGTGGGGCGGATGGTGAACTGCACCGCGACGCGACCGGCCAGCGTGGGGTCGCGCGACAGCCCCTGGTCGTAGCAGTAGCGCACCTCGTTGATGTGGGCCCGCACGATCCGGCGGATGATGTCCTTGTCGAGGTCGCCGACCACGGTCGCCTTGGCCTGGCGCACGAGCGGGACGGAGCGGCCCCGACCGCCGAAGCCGGTGCCCCGGCCGTAGCCGTCTTCACCGACGCCGCCGCCCCCTCGGCCGGTGCCCACCAGGCCCAGGCCGCCCACGCCGTATGCCTCGCCGACCTCGGTGCCGGTGAGCCCGCCCCACACGTCGACCGGCTTGCCCGGGTCGCTCGG
>JGI12210J13797_10233958_pt1 | contig 12697 bp, 6 predicted proteins | sample ElkSlonscriptome_3_FD_13797 | JGI IMG/M metagenome (IMG submission 13797) | reverse complement strand
TAGTACCAAAACTTTTTTAGCAGTAGCAAATGAAGCGCGTTTACAATCTTTTGTTCGTAGAAGCCTCTAATTGAAGCCCTATTTTCTATTTCTTCCGAAGAAGTAGCGAAGGAAGCTGAAGTACGCTGTATTGAATAGTAACTGAGTGTATTAAAATCTTCGTGCGGGAGTTAATTAGGAAAACTGGCTACTGGTAGGTAGGCCCCTTATTCTTATTAACTTTTACTGTAATAAGGAGTGCTTAGATTAAATTACAAAAATCAAAAAAACTTAATATTGGCAGTGCTACCAGTAGTAATCTCAAACTCCTTCGCTTCGGTATACTTACTACCGAAGGCATCTTGAGCGCGGAACACTAACTTATACTTACCGGGTTGAATGGCGGTGGTGATGCGGGTTTGACTGGTATCAAAATCCATAATCCAGCGTTGTTGCCCTTGCTGGTTGCGTTGGTACAAGCTGCCAATTCCGCCCTTAACAAAGTTTACGTTAAGCAAACCGGGGCCAGGCAAGGAAAGCTCGGTAGTTTCACTCTGCTTAATTTGCACGTTGCGAAAGTAGGTCTTGGGCAACGTCAGCACTTCCAGATCGTAATTACCTACCAGATATTTTTCCGGCTGGGCAAAGGGCTGAATATTAATAAGATTACCCTTTCCGGCGGGGCGTACTAGCACATTTACCCCGTTGGCATACTCTGAATGGCTCGGCTGCTTTAGAGCGAGTGTTCCCTGAGGAGCTTGAATAGCAACCACATTGTGTTGCCCTCCTTTAAAAGTCACATTTCGTCGCCTGACCGGAGGAATGGTGTTGACCACCACATCGTAGGAAAGTACGGCATCCACAATCACTGAATCGGGTTGTCCCTGGGCATCACGGAAGTGGACGAAATCGTAGAGGGCGGCTTGAGTTACTCCGTTCGTAAAAGTGACATTTACATTGGTTTCGGTAGGTTGTTTGTCCTGATCGAGCAGTTCCACACTTACGGTGGTGGTTTCCAGTGATTGTTTCAGAATTTTGTTCAATACCTGGCGGAATTCCTGCTGATTTTTGGCATCGAAGTACTGACCCACGCAAGCAAATTCCTTTTCAAAGTTTTCTTTGATACCTAATCCAATCACGAAAGGTTTTAGAAATATCCGCCGCTCCTGCAATGCCTTTGAAACCGCACAGGGGTCGCCCCCACAAGATTCAATGCCATCAGTCAGAATGATTACTACGTTACGGTAGTCGGGGTCAATGGGGAAGTCGCGAGCGGCTTGCTCTAGTGAATAGGCAATGGGAGTAACCCCCGCGGGCTGAATTTGGCGGAGCTTTCCAATAATCTGGTTATGATTGCCCTGAGCGAAACCTACTTCCAATTTAGTATCCTCACAGTTTTGGTACCGGCGGTGAAACTGATGGCCGTACACCCGGAGGGCTAATTCCAGATTATCATCCACCCGCAGCGAGTCTACCAGATCAACCAGCATATTCTTGGCAACATCCATCCGCAAGCTATTACCCCACTCGGCAAACATACTCCCTGAAGCATCCAGCAGAAATAGCATCCGGGTTTTTTCGGGTGGGCGTTGTACTTGCACCTGAGCGGTGGCTGGGTTAGAAAACCCAATAATGGTTAGTGCGAAGAGAAGAAGGGGGTAGAAGATGAGTCGCTTCTTTTTCTTTGAGTAGTACTTAGACTTAATAGGTAAGAAGTTCATTTAATTTTTATTGAATCAATACTGACTGCTTACTAAATGGTTAGAAATCCCACTGTATCCCCCTTCAAGAAAGCCTACGCGGCGCGGGGGGGAATGTATAACGTATTTATGTCTTAGTGCATAATAGGCTAAAGAGAGTTTGTATGTTTCCTTTTATTCCTTTGTTCGCGCTAATAACGCAAAATGCTGCGAAATATTTATAGGTAATTTGAGTTGATATGAGCCAAGGTTAAGAGGGTTTGAATTTCAGCCTACCAATCTAACTTTGTTTTCTCAATCATTTCTAAAGCAGATTACGGTAGTACTTTCCCCCACAATCTATTAACTTCATTATTATGAGTCTGCGAAAAGATTTACAAGAGTTACGCGAAGCTGAAGTAATTTCGGCCGATACCGAAGAACGAATACAGCAGTATTATCAGCAAAAGTCTGATACATCCGGTAACCGTCTTTTCGTTGTTTTTGGAATATTGGGAGCAATTCTAGTTGGGTTAGGCATTATCCTGATTATTGCTCACAATTGGGATGAACTATCTCGTCCGGTCAAGACAATTTTTGCCTTTCTGCCTTTAGTAATTGGTCAGGCTATTAGTGTATTTACGCTGCTAAAACGTAATGAGAATACTGCTTGGCGAGAGGGAAGCGCGGTGTTTTTGTTCTTCGCGATTGGGAGTAGCATCTCCTTAGTCAGTCAGATTTATAATATTCCGGGTAACCTGAGTAGCTTTCTCTTCACCTGGATGTTGTTATCTCTCCCGCTGGTGTATCTGCTGCGCTCGTCGGTTACCTCACTGCTTTATATTATTGGTAGTACCTACTATGCGGTGCAAATGAGCTACTGGTCACATATTACACCACCGGCTTACCTGTACTGGCTGCTGTTACTACTGATTGTTCCGTACTATTATCGCCTGCACCGGACAAGCCCGACTAGTAACTACACCTATTTCCACGATCTACTATTACCCCTTTCAGTGATTATTTGCTTAGGAACAATAGCGAACGGTTACGGAGTCTTGCTGATTATTGCCTATATGAGTCTGTTTGGAATATACTACTTAGTAGGGGATGATTGGTCAACTAACCAGAAAGGTCAAAAATCTCCCTATACCTATTACGGGTCGCTGGGTACTATCGTACTGCTGCTAATAATGAGTTACGACGGTACTTGGAAAGAAATACGGGAGCAGAGCCTACCTTTTACAGAATTGCTAGTAGCACCTGAGTTTTGGGCAGCGGTAGTGTTATCAATCGTAGCCGGAGGGTTGTTGCTCTGGCATATTAGAAGTCATTCTATCAGTAAGTTACAACCCCTTGCCCCGGTGTTTGCGGTATTTATTCTTATCTACATTATTGGATCGTATTCATCGGTAGCGATACTGCTGATAAATGTATTAATCTTAGTAATTGGGCTGGCAATTACCCGCAATGGTGCCCAACAAGATCATTTGGGCATCTTAAACTATGGGTTACTGATTATTACCGCCCTGGCACTTTGCCGTTTCTTTGATGAGCGACTAAGCTTCATTCTCCGCGGAACCTTGTTTGTATTAGTGGGTATTGGCTTTTTCTTAGCCAATTACCAAATGCTAAAAAAACGCCGAGCGCATGTTGAATAAGAAGATCATACTACTTCTCTTCATTCTCCTCGCCCTGGTGCAACTCTACGTTCCGGCCAAAATGATTTTAGATCGGGAAGAAATCATCGCTACGGGCCAAGAGTATAGATTTAAAACCGCTCCGGTTGATCCCTACGATCCCTTCCGAGGTCGCTATATTACTCTGAACTTTCAGCAAATTCGGGTACCAGTAACTAATTTGTCTGACTGGAAAGCGGGCGATAAAGTGTATGCGGTACTAGGAACCGACGAAGAAGGTTTTGCAAAATTTACCACCGCCCTAAAATCTCCTCCAGATACTGACCAAGATTATCTAGCTACTCAGGTAGAATATGTTATTAATGGTGATGATAAAGGGTTGCTGCTTAGGTTACCATTCAACCGCTACTACATGGAAGAGTTTAAAGCCCCATCGGCGGAGCAGGCGTATCGAGATGCAAGAAGGGATGCTGAAAAAAGGGGGTACGCGTTGGTAGCGATTAAAGAAGGCAAAGCCGTGCTAAAAGATGTGCTGATTGAAGGCGTGCCAATTAAAGAGTACATTGAGAGTTCTTCCCCCTTAGAAAAAGAGCCTGTCCCGGATTTATTCCGGGAGGGTTAGGGGGATTTCCAACTTGTCATGCAAGCTATCCATCTCACCAGAACAGATAAATTATAAAACTTAGAGGGCTTTAGGGTGTAGAAGATCGTCTGTACAGTGACCTTTTAAAAAGGGGGATTTTATAGGATAATCATTTTTAGACTTTACTCATAGCTCATTGTATACTCCAGTAATATCACTAAAACAACGCCCTTACGGATACATTGCCACTGTGTACCGTTGCCTGTTCCGGGGACTTCCTTCCCTGGTAATTGACCGTGAGTTGTAGCCCTTCTAACAATTGTTGCTGGAGGTTTACCGTCCACCGAGCGTTGTTCCCGGGTAGCAATCCTTCTAGCATCTCGTAGGCAACGGCTTGAGTGGCATCAGCATTGTAGTCAATTTTTAACCACTCCAGCGTAGCATTGATATTTCGTTTCATCACTCGGCTAGACTGAATTTCCCAACCTACTGATCGTAAGGAGGCTTCTTCACTCGGTGCTTCGGGTAAAACTGCTAAAGAATTCACTCTATTTGTCCAGGAAGCTCGGGTAACTACTCGAATATCCATATGCGGTTGCCAGTGCAGTTCGGGAGCCAGGCGGTGAGCGGTAATATCAAAGTTACGAGCACTATTGGTAGAACCTGCCGTCTTCAGTGCATACTTTCGGTGCGAATGCTTACCTTCTAGCATAACTTTCCATTTACGGTTCCACTGGTAGCGTAGCTGCGTTCGGTATACTTGGGTAAACCGATCTTCGCTACCTTGTTGAAGTAGTTGTTTCCAACGAGTCGTTCGTAAACCACTTTCCGCACCAAACCGAGGGTTCTGCCGATTAAAGAACAAGGTAGTCCGAGCCTGTTGCTTAGCCGAAAGCAGGTTATCCTCACTAACTTGGTAACCGGGTAATACCCTTGCGGCTAACTTATCGTCGGTCTGTTTGTGGAGGGTTTGCAGACTAATTACGTTGGAGAAGCGGGCTAAAAAGGGTTTCAACCCGCTGCTTTTCTGCCAACTGCGGGGAAATTGGGCTTTAAGCTGATAGCTTAACTGATTAGTAAACGCCTGAATATATTCGTTGCTAGGCACCAGTACCCGCACGTAATTGCGTTCATCCCAGTAACGCGCCTCAAAAAATTCATCAAGCTCCTCAATACCGTTGCCATTACTATCGCGCCAAGTAAACAAACCCTCGCCAGTGGGTACCCGAACGTAGATGAAATCTCGTCTAATTTCCCGTCCATTAGCTAGCGTATAAGCCAACGACATCTGTAACGATTTTTTGACTAGACTGCCCTTCCAGTCTAGTTGCCCCATCACCGTCTGAGCCAGTAGATTAGCGTTAGTATTGGTTTCCCAAAGAGTCTGGTTCCGGGGTGAAATGTTTCGGTAGGTAGCGTTGAGTCGTAAAGAGTGCTGTTCGCCTAGTTGCTTATTCCAATTAGCTTGTAGCATCTGAACTTGTTCTCGAGCTTCCATCTCTCCGCCTAAGGGTAAGCGGTTGTTACGAATTCGATAGTCTAGCCGAAACGTGCCCCGAATGCTATCGCCATTAGCGAGGTACCATTGGTGTTCGTCGTAATGCTCGGCACTAAACGCTACCGAGTCGGTTTCTAGGTTGCGGACTTCGTTTTCTTCTCGCCGGTAGGTGTAGCCCGGAGTGAGCCAACGCATTGGGCGATGTATATCAAGTTTAACTCTCTTCCAGGAAGCTTGCTGTTGCGGATAACGGCTTTGCATAAGAAAACCACTGCCACTCAGCCGGAAACCGCCCCACTCCTGAGCGGCTTCCAGTGAATGTTGACTTCCATTTAGCCAATTCGTTTGTTTTCTCCCCACCCAGCGGTACTGCAATCGGTTATGAATATTTTTTACTAGTTGTGTTTGAGCTTGCAAGATATGATCGTCTGTAACGGGCGGAGAGGTCTGACGAAATAAAGAAGACCAATCCCGCTCAAAGTCTACCGACCTAAACGGATCAATTGTCTGAAAGTGGCGATCGGTATATTCAAACTGAACCTGCTGCGACCAGCGGTACGCTGATCCACTAAACAATGGCCGAAGCTGATTGCGGTACCCCAGCACTAGGGCTTTACCATGATCATCCTGACTATCAAGCTCAGACAATGTATTTAGGTTCATTTCAGAAAAAGCCACTTCAGTGAAGATTTGATCCTTTTTAGAAAGAGCCACTTCGGTGTTGACTGATACCACTCGTCGGCGCTGAGGGGCCGATAACTGCCGGGTAGGGGCGTAGCTTCCCTGTGAAACACCGTTCAGCGGAGCTATCCACTCAAATACTTTTCCGTTGACCTGACTATTCTTGAGCACATAATCTCCTGAACCATCTCCCACCGAGCTAAAGCGTGGTCGGTAGACTGCATCTTTCGCTTGACTAAAAACGAAAACTTGATAAGTCTGACCGGCTACAACCGTATCCCGTTGGGCGTACAATATCTGGTATACGTTGCCCACGCCCGGCACGTCATCATTTTGATTTCCGTAGGCTAGATTGCTAGTGCCTTGGCTAATCGTATCTACGGCAGTTACTAATTGCTTAATCGTTCGGTCACCCGCTTCACTGAGTTGTTGGTAGTCATCGTTGGTTAGTTCAAAGCCGATGGGGCGGCGAGCGTGGTCACTTTCCTGGTAGAAGTTTACGGAGAATGATAATTTTTTATGAGTCTGTTGATGGTTAGCGGTGAGGATACTTCGGCTGTAACTACGTTCGGCGTACTCATAATCCACTACAACGCGAGAAAACTGGGTAAGCACCACCTGAGGCGTAAAAGTGATTTCTCCTAGATTATAGTCAATGGTATAATCCTGATCAAAGCCCCGTTGCAGTAATTCTCCGTTATGGTAGACTTTTTCCGAGTCAGCCAATATGTAGAACATCAATCCGCTCTCTGCTTGCCGATTAGTAGTGGCGTTTAATCGGTAAGGGCCTTGAATGCCCTCCTGAATAGTAAGATCAATCGAAGCAAACCGTCCTTTAGCAATAGCTGCGCCTACTGAAGTTTGGGCTATAATGTTTTTAGTAACTGAGTAATGCGACTGAAGCAGTCCGCCCTGCACATTGCGACGGTACTTTAAAAAGTACGGCTGTCCGGGTTGCGCCACCAGTGATGCGTTACGCGATACTCCGGCTACCGTAGCTCCGGCGTGTCTTAATTGTACGTCGCCCACTGTCAGTCTAGCGTACTGGTGTTCAAACTTAATAAAGACGTTATCAAATTGCTGAAGCTGCTGAGTGGTTCCGTCGGGTTGTAGCGGTACATTTTGATCGGTGATCGCCGCGTGGATAGACAGATCCTCGGTCAGTTGTCCCTCGAGTTGCAAGTTCAAAGCCGCATTTACAAAGACATCTTGCCGATTGCCAAACGAAATACCCCGACTCAAGCTACCGCTTTTTTGAAGCTTAGGTGTACTAATCAGTGTCTCCTGTGATGAAAGCGGATTGTTAGCATATCGATTGGCGTAACGAATCTCCTGGAACAGCGCGGCAGAATCATAAACAGATAAATCGCGTTGGGCGTGTACTTGGTGTAGGCTAAAGGGTAACCGCCGATAGCAAATCGTAATTTCTTGAGGACTACTATCTGTAGAATAATTTAAATGCAGATAGCCAGATGAATAGTTGTAGCGGAAATGCTCGGAAGATAGCGTATCATTCTTAATAATTGCTTTTAAAGATTCGGGAACAATGGAAAGAGAATCTACCCAAACCGAATCAGAAGCGTAGGGGAGGGTATGGCAAATGATAGACTTGCTCGAGTCTGAGGGTTGGAGTGCTGATTGGGAGTAGCCGAAAAGGCACCCCCCCAGTAGTAGGAAGAAAAGAAAAGCCAGCCCCGATCTTAACATATGTGGTCTAAAGTTCGACCACGGACTGTTGCTTAGTGACTAGAGGCAGCTCTATCAGAAATGTGGTTCCGACCCCTTCTTTGGTATCAAAGGTGATGCGGCCACCCACGTGTTCAATGCCTCGTTTAGCAATTGCCAGCCCAATGCCCGAACCTGCGTATTTGGTGCTAAAGTTGGGTAAAAATACTTTATTCTGTATTTCTTTGGCTATGCCTGTACCATTATCACTCACTTTCAATATTACCCGATCGGTACTAAACTTTTGCAGGCTTACTCGTACCTCAGGTTTCCTTTCTTTTGGGATAGATTGTTTAGCGTTAATGATCAAATTACTGAGGATTCTACCCATCAGTTGCTTGTCTCCCAGCACTACGAATTTCCCCCGTTGAATATCCAGGTCAATTGATATGTTTTCTTCGGCGTAGAGGTTGACCGTTCGCTTTATTATCTCGGTTAATTCGTAAGGTTCGCTCTTGGGCAGCGGCATCTGGGCGAAATTGGAAAAGGAGCTAGCAATGTCACTCAGCGTTTCGATCTGATGGAGCAACGTGTCCAGCGGTTTATCCATATTTTGCACCTCATCGGCATCCATACCCTGTTTAAACTCCCCGGCCAGTTTACGTTTAAGTAGTTGCAAGCTGAGCTTCATAGGAGTGAGCGGGTTCTTAATTTCGTGGGCTACCTGTTTAGCCATCTCTCGCCAAGCCGATTCTTTTTCATTACGAGCCAGAGCAGCCTTGCTCGCTTCCAGGTTCACTAGCATCCGGTTATATTCACCGACCATCAGACCGATTTCATCATTGCTATCCCAGGAGAGAGGTTCGTTGTAATCCGACAAAGAAGTGCGGCGAATCTTCTGCGTAATGTATTTTAGTGGGTACGTAAGCAGCACTGAGGCCAAGTAAGAAATAATCAAGAAAGCAATGAAAACAAAGGTGAAGATATTCATCACGTTGGTGAGCACTTGAATAATGCGAGATTCTAATTGACTGCGAGACTCAAAGAACGGAATACTAATGATGCCTAATAGTTGTCCGGTTTGAAACGACCGTAAGCCTACATAGGACGATTTATACGAAAGGGCACCGACTGATTCTTCCAGTACTAACTTAGTTTCACCTTCTACTTTAATAGGAACTAACGCTTGTGGGTTTATGTAACGAGATAGCAATCCATTCTCGTAAATCAGTGGCTGGCTGGCTACCACTAGCTTGCCGGAAGTATCAAAAACATTCAGATCGGTCTCTGTAACGTTGGCAATCTGGTTAACCGTGGCCGAGAGATCGTCGGGAGATAAGTTATTGCGACTAAATTCTTCAAACGGGGCTACTAAATTACGACTGATTTGATCGGTGCGCTCCAAATATGATTGATCAACTTCCTGGTTATACGAGCTGCTGATGATGCTGATGGTAGTGATACTCAGGGCTAGCAGGGGCATGAAGAAAGCGGCATTCAGATAAAGCTGAATTTTAGTAGAGAAGTTTAGGTTACCCCGGCTGAACACGAAATAAGATGAGTATAACCCCAGCAGCAGCAAAATGGCAAATACCAGAAGAAGAAATAGGAAAGAGAAGTTGGAAATGATATTAATGAATGAATACACCGGAGAGGCAATTACAATATATTCATCGTCTTGCCCCTTAAGCATCAAGTAGTTATAATCACCACGATTAACATTAGTTTCTTTATCAACTATTTCAAAATTATAATTAACAAAATAATCAAAGAGCTGCGCATTGCCCGACGTGAAGCGTATCTGATTGACTTCGCCTTCATTAGATTGAGCAGGGGTAAAAATGGCGTAGCGGAAGTCATTACTTGAGTAATCTTGTACAGAGCTACGATCCACCAGCAGCTCGGGATAAACCTGGTTAGGTGTAAACCGCCTTAGAACCAACTCAATGATAATTGAGCCAATCGTATTGCCAAAATTTTCTATGTCAAGAAACAAGTAGTAGCGTTGTGCGTTCTCGGCATCTAAAAGCGATGTATTCTGATTGATAAAAAAGATGTTAGGGTATTCAGTAGCAAAGCGTAGACTACTGATATCTTCTTTCCATTCATCGTAAGTGAAAGTTGGTTTCTCGTCCAGTGTTTGTCCCTTGCTGTTAAAGAGATGCACTTTTATTTCGTAGCGGTCGAAGTAGTTACCTAAATAGATTCTTTTAATCTTTTGACGGATAATATTTTTAGAACCCAACGGGCTGAACAATCGATTTTTAATAAGTGGGTCATTCTGTATTTTATCACCGGCTTCTTGCAATAGGTACTCGCCCAAAATGTCATTGTCTACCAGCAACTGGTTAGCAAATTTCTGCTTGTTATCCAGCGTTTCAATTTGGTACATATCGTAGGCGGCGATGGCGCAGGCAGCCGCACTTACCAAAGCCCCAGCAAACACATAAAGAAAAGTGATATAGCTAATTCGAGTGAGAAAACGCGGTAAGTTGAACAGGTATAGTACAATGAAGTAAGCCGCCCCAAGAATTACCATAGCGAAAGTGGGTATCTGCCCGAAGGCACTAAGTAATAGCCCTATTCCTAAAGCAACAACGAAGCTGACCCGCATAGGGAGGTAACTTTGCTGACTCAGGCTGATACAGGTACGAAAGATGATATGAACGCCTAGAAAATAGCTGATAGAGTTGATGATGAAAATAAGCAGACTAACGTTCCGAAGATCGGTAAATGTGAGACTTTCGGTAACATCTAGGGTCCATTGAGAATTATAGTAAATGCTCCGAATAATATCATAGTGCCAAAAAAGGGCCAAGAAGCTTAGTAGTAGACCGACTACCGAAAGAATCATTTTGATGATGGGAGTAGTTTGCAGAAGCCTACGGTAGAGGTGTGAATCGCGATAATGAACGAACAGATAAGCTATCACAATGAGTACGGCAATACTATTTAGTAGTAAGTCGCCTAAGGAGGGGTTAATCGAGGAAGCAGCGAACTGTTTTCCATCAAATAGGCTTATGGGAAGTATGCTATAAGGGTAGTTGAAATAGACCATTACTGCTCGGAGAAGCAATAATGAAGTAATGATAGTCAATAGGGCTAAATCGATTTTCTGGCGACGAAACTGTCGCTGCACTCGGCGGTATAAATTATACAGTAGCAGGATGATTGAGATAGCAATCAGCGTAGTGACCAGGGCTTGAAAAGACTTAGCTGTATTATGTTCGCGATAGCCAGTAGGAGGTACTTCGGTAAGCAGGGCAAATAGGGTGTGATCCTGATAATGAATGATAGTACTAGCAGCGTCTATTGCACTGACAGTGTGGACTTCTATCGTTTCTGGTTGGGGAAATAACTGCCGATTGTATCCGGAATTTATGTATTGATTATCAATGGTAGTCTCGTTCCGAATTAGCAGGAGTTGAAAGATTTCATAACCATTAATGGTATCTCGATGAATGACATAACTGCCGTGGTCGAACTCTTTGAATTGGTAAGCAGCATTACCACGCACCTGTTCATACGATGGAACAAAACGGTAGTCAGACCAATACTGTAGTTCTGCCTGATGAAAAACGTAAAATGGATACTGATAATCAGTAGAGAAGTTGGAGTATGAGACAGAATCTAACTGAGCGAGTGTGCGCTGAATTTTTTTAGACTCGTCGCTTAGCTGATTGAGGTTTTGAGTGATATTACGTTGTACATCGCGAAAATACAGATTTTCACTTCTGAAACTTCCAATAAAGAACAAACGGAGTACCAACGCTAACAGTAGCGCGATTCCAGCAATAAATAGTGAGAGATTTTTAACTGTGAGCGTATACACCGCAACGTTGTGGTCTGACCGAAAGATAGTATCGGATTGATTAGGCCAAAATACAAAAGCCTAGCCAAATATATTTATAGCCCGTAGAAAACGTACTTTTTTAGAAAAGATTTTGAAAAAAATTGAAATGGTTGCTGGAAGTCAGAAGGTTGAATGCCTGACAAAGAGTAAAGTATAGTTGTTTCAGTATATGAGTGACGGCAAGTTTTCTGGCTAGTGGGATAGAATAGTTCCTACTCAGCTGATAGCCTGATATTATCTGATCAGAAATTTGAATCTAACAAAGGGAAGGCTAGACAGTTGCCTTACTACAACTAAAATTATTTTTAACTCACAAACTAACATTTTTTAATTATGGCAGTACTAAAAGTTATCGAGATCCTTGCTAGTTCACCCAACGGATGGGAAGATGCCACCAAGCAAGGTGTTGCGGAAGCAGGAAAATCAGTAAAAAATATCAAATCTGCTTATGTAAAGGAGCATAGCGTCAGTGTAGACAACAACCAAGTTACTCAGTACCGAGTAAACCTAAAGATAACCTTTGCGGTAAATTCATAGGCAGAGAAGACGGAAGACAGAATTTCTTTTCCGTTTTTCGTCTTTCCTTTTTCTTTATTAATCGTGTACATTCAAAGTTGAAGCGTAGCAATTTTTTCCAACCAGCTTCTTTTAGATCAATCCCAATGGTGTCCGATAGCGTAGCGTTTTTCGGGGTCTATTGTTTAACAACGTATTCACTTGGGTAATCCGCTGGGTTTGAAGCTACTTCCAACCTACCCGTTAAGAGAAGAACTTCCGCAACAGTTAGTTCGTGTTCTCATTCAAACCTCTCACTTTGGAGGTATCAACTAATTATCTAAAGCCCCAGCCATTGGCAAGGGTAGTTTAATAAATGAGTTATAATGTTGCCACTATTTTTGAGTAGTCAAGTGAAAATATTCAGGTATATATCCGGAATAGGCTCTGCGTTATAAACTGGAGATGCTGGCAGTCGCCACTGCGGAATTAATCCGGAAAGGATATTCCGATAAAGAATTAAAGAAACTGTTAAAAATCATCCTTTAAGGGAAGCTCCGAATGTAGTGAATTATAGCTTCATCAGGGCGAGTAGGGCAAGAATTCCAAAGAAAGCTCCGTAAC
>JGI12210J13797_10022648_pt1 | contig 12700 bp, 11 predicted proteins | sample ElkSlonscriptome_3_FD_13797 | JGI IMG/M metagenome (IMG submission 13797) | reverse complement strand
GGGTCATCTGCGTCGACATCCCGCCCGAGGAGGACGAGGCGCTCGGCCCTGCCCTGCGCGCGCGGGGCATCGCCCCCATCCGCCTCGCCACGCCTACCACCGACGCCGCGCGCCTGCCGCGCGTGCTCGAAGGTTCGGAAGGCTTCGTCTATTACGTCTCGGTCGCCGGGATCACGGGCAAGCAGCAGGCGGCCATCGACACGATCCAATCCAATGTCGAGCGGATCAAGCAGTCCACGGCCCTGCCCGTCGCGGTCGGCTTCGGAGTGCGCACGCCCGAACAGGCCGCCGAGATCGCGCGCGTCGCGGACGGGGTCGTGGTCGGCTCCGCCTTCGTTGATCTGGTCGGCGAATTTGGCAAGGACGCGCCGAAGCGGCTAGAGGAGCTGACTTCCGCAATGGTCGGCGCGATCAAATCCGCGCGCGAAAGGCAAGATACATGAGCTGGTTCACCCGCGTCCGCAATTCCCTCGGCTTCGGCTCGGAGAAGAAGAGCACCGAAAAGGACCTGTGGATCAAGTGCCGATCCTGCCACGAAATGCTCTTCGTCCAGGAATTCGAGGACAACCTTTCGGTCTGCCCCCGCTGCGACCACCATGGCCGGATCGGGGCCGATGCGCGGCTGCAATTGCTGCTCGATGACGGCTACGAACTCCTCCCGCTGCCGAAGGTGACGGAGGACCCGCTGAAATTTCGCGATTCGAAAAAATACATCGACCGGCTGAAGGCAGCGCGCGCGGCGAACCCTTATGAGGACGCCTTCATCGTCGCTTCGGGCAACATCGACGCGAGGCCCGCCGTGGTCGGCGTGCAGGATTTCGCCTTCATGGGCGGCTCGATGGGCATGGGCGTGGGCCAGGCCTTCGTGAACGGGGCGGAAAAGGCGCTGGAGCGGCGCTGCGCCTATGTTGTCGTCACCGCTGCAGGCGGCGCGCGGATGCAGGAGGGCATCCTCAGCCTCATGCAGATGCCGCGCGCGACAGTGATGACGCGCAGGCTCAAACAGGCCGGGCTGCCCTATATCGTCGTCCTTACCGATCCCACGACCGGCGGCGTCACCGCGAGCTATGCGATGCTCGGCGACGTGCAGATCGCCGAGCCCGGCGCGCTGATCGGATTCGCGGGCCAGCGGGTGATCCAGGACACGATCCGCGAGCAATTGCCCGAAGGTTTCCAGCGCGCCGAATATCTCCACAAGCACGGCATGGTCGATATGGTGGTGCATCGCCGCGACCTTCGCGCCACGCTCGCCAACGTGCTCGATTACCTCCAGCCGGTGAAGGCCGCCTGAGGAAGTATGCTCGATTTCGGGCGGTCGGACGACCCGCGCGTTCAATCCCAGCTCGACCGGCTCGCCGGACTGAGCGTCCCGCAGGGGCGATTGGGCCTCGACACGATCCGCGCCCTGATGGACCGGCTCGGCAACCCGCACCGCACGCTGCCGCCTGTCTTTCACGTCGCCGGGACGAACGGGAAGGGATCGGTCTGCGCCTTCCTGCGCGCCATGCTCGAGGCCGAAGGGCGTCGCGTCCACGTCACCACCAGCCCCCATCTGGTGCGCTACAATGAACGCATCCGTCTTGCGGGCGAGCTGATCGGCGATGCCATGCTGGCGGACCTGCTCGAAGAGGTGCTTGATGCGGGCGAAGACCTAGGCCCCAGCTTCTTCGAAGCCACCATCGCAGCGGCCTTCACCGCGTTTGCCCGTGTGCCCGGCGATGTCTGCGTGGTCGAGGTCGGCATGGGCGGGCGCTTCGATGCGACCAACGTGCTGGAGCCGGAAGCGCTCGCCGCCTGCGGGATCGCGGCGCTGGGGCTCGATCACGAACGCTTCCTATTGGCCCCCGAGGAAGGGACGCCGAGCGAACCGATGGCGCGGATCGCCTTTGAAAAGGCGGGGATCGCGAAGCGCGGCGTGCCGCTCGTCACCCTGCGCCACGAAGCGCTTCCGGCAGGCGCGGTCGCCGCGCAGGCGAGTCGCTTCGAAGCGCCGCTGTTCGCGCAGGGCGATGCATGGGATGCACTGTGCGTCGGGGACGTGTTGGCCTATTCGGACGAGACGAAAACCGGCGGAATGGACGTGCTGCACCTCCCGCTTCCCTCCCTCGCCGGTGCCCACCAGTTCGACAATGCCGGGCTTGCCATCGCCATGCTGCGCCACCAGCGGCGGGTGACGGTCTCCGACGCGGCAATCGCGCTCGGCCTTCATACGGTGACTTGGCCCGCACGGCTCCAGCGCCTTTCGCCCGGCCCGCTGACGGGCGGACGCGAGACATGGCTCGACGGGGGCCACAACCCTAGCGCGGGCGCCATTCTGGGTGCGCATTTCGGGGAGCGACGGCTCCACCTTGTCCTGGGCATGCTGGCGAACAAAAACCCGTGCGCGCTCGTCGAACCGCTGGCCGAAAGCATCGCCTCGCTCACCGTGGTCCCGGTGCCAGGGCACGAGGCACATCCCGCGCAGGCATTCGGAAAGGAAGCGGTTTGCGCGCCCGATCTTCCCGCCGCCCTTACCGCACTGCCCGATGACGGCCTGCCGATCCTGATCGCGGGTTCGCTCTATCTCGCGGGCGAAGCGCTCAGGCTCAATGACGAACTGCCGCGCTAGATCAAGGCGAACCGCGTTCGAGGAACACGGTCACGGTTCCCGGCCCTTCTTCCCCCTCGACAAAGCGCATGTCGAAAACCGTCGCCCGTCCAAGGCCGTCTTCGGCGAGCTGCGCGATGAAACCGTCCTCGCCAATAGCGCGGATCGCGCGGGTCCGCTCGCCCTCCTCGACTCTGACATTGACCTCGCACAGGGTCCGTCGGCAGCGCACCGCGACCATTTCCGCACCCTCGCGGCCGGCGAATCGGCGCGAGAGTTCGAGCTGGGTCTGCCTCGCCCATGATGGGTCCGCGCGTTCGGCTTCGAGCCGTTCGCGCAGTTCGGCCCCGGCCGGGGCAAGCTGTGGGAGGGCATCGTCGGGAGCATCAGGCCCCGGCCCGGCGAGATGGATGGCGGCGGCGATGGCGGCGAGGGAGATGGCGATCGAAGACATCAGGACGATCCTTCTCGAGGTCCAGCGGCGCGGCCCGGACGGTGCGCCTTGTGCGCCCTTCTCGGCCGCGTCGCCGCGATCACGAAGTCCTGAAAAATCGTCACAGCTTTCCTGTGCCCGAAGCTGCCGCCCGAGTTCGCGGCTACTGCCCGCGCCGGTCTTGCGGCGGGCGCTGCGCAGGCGTTCCGCCACGGCGTTCTCGCTTACGCCGATCTCAGCGGCGGCGGTCTTCGTGGTATGGCCGTCGGCGAGCAGGCGAAGCGCCTCCTTCTCCTTCGCATTCAGCCTGCGCGCTTCGTCATTCGAAAGCGGCACGGCCCTACTCCGCCGGCTGCGCCTCGGGTGTCACCACGCCGCTTGCGCCCTTTAGCCGCGATTGCCGCCACCATTCGGCCAGGCACAGCACGACCGCGACGAAGCCGATGAAGGTGGTGAGGATGAAGACGTCGAAATAGCCGCGATCCTCGATCATCTCGCCCAGCGCTCCGCGCCCCAAAGTTCCGATCAGAAGTGTGAGCGAGGAAAGCAACGCATATTGCACCGCGCTGTAGCGCTTCGAGACGATCGAGGAGAGATAGGCGACGAAAGCCGCTCCGGCGAGGCCGATGGCGAGATTTTCGAAGAAGATCGTGAAGGTGAGCTTGGCAAGGCTCGCGCTGCCGATCACGGGAACCTGCGAGATCGCCCACGAAAAGCCGACTGCATCGCTGACCATCTGCATGTTCGCGCCGCCCACCGCGAGATCGGCATAAAGCAGATTGGTGAGCGCAGCGAGCAGAGCGCCGATCGTCAGCGTCGCCATGCGTCCGACGAGGGTGAGAAGAAAACCGCCCACGGCGAGCCCAGCAAGGATCGCGAAAACACCGAAGAATTTCGAGGCAAAGGCAACCTCGTCGTTCGAATATTGCAGCTCGCCGAGATAGAACGGATAGGCGAAGGTCCCCCAGATCTGGTCGCAGATGCGATAGGTAAGGACCAGCGCCAGGATCAGGACGAGGCTCCACCCCATCCGCCCGACGAATTCGACCAACGGAAGGACGAGCGCGCGATAGAGATGATCCATCACGAAACCGCCGCCGCGCGATGGTGCCGCATCGTATTCGAGCAGGTTCTTCCCATCGCGCTTCTGTGCCGCGATCCAGCCGGCGATAAGCGCCGGGATGACGACTGTGGCAACGATGATCCACGGGCCGAAATTCAATGTGAAATCGGTCGGGTTCGGGCGCTGCTCGGGCGGAAAGGCGAGCGACATGATCATGAAGGTGAGCACCACCGCGATCGCCCCGGCCCACAGCAGCGCGACCACGGTGAGCGCGCGGGCGCGGATCTCTGGGCGCAGTTCGCCCGCCTTGCGAAGGGACAGCAATTGCTCGTCCGATTCGACGTCCCGCTCGCCCCGTCCCGAGCGGATGTCGGGCGCAAACAGGCCGATCGTCCCGATGCCAAGCAGGATCGCGCCCATCAACGCATAGGTTTCGGGCCAGCCGATCCGCGCGGCAATGATGAGTCCGAACGCTCCGCCCACCAGCGCGGCGAGGCGATACCCCATCTGGTAGACCGTCGAGAGGATGTCGAGCGTCGCCTTTTCGTCCGCATTGTCGATCCGCCAGGCATTTATCGCGATGTCCTGCGTCGCGGATGCGAAGGCGCCGATCCCGGCGAGCAGCGAGAACCAGCCCAATTGCGTCCTCGGTTCGAGCAGCGACAGCGTGACGAGGATTGCGCCCAACAGCAATTGCGCCGGAACCATCCACTGCTTGCGCCGACCGAGGCGGTGGAGCCCGGCGATATTGACCTTGTCGATCAGCGGCGACCACAGGAACTGAAAGGCATAGGCGAGCCCGATCAGGGAAAAGACGCCCATCGTCTCGAGATCGACATCGACCTCGGACAGCCAGGCATAGAGCGTGCCGAGAAACAGCGCGAAAGGCAGGCCGCTGGCAAAGCCGAACAGCGTCATGAAGCCGGTCTTGCGCTGCCCCATGGCGCGAAAGACGTCGCTCCAGCCCGGTTTTTCGCCTTTCGCTTCAGCCATTCAATCTCGTTTCCCGGTTCGCCATGCTTGTCGTCATAATCATTCTCCTGCACCATTAGGTCCAAAGAGAAAATGGGTGGAGAGGAAATAGGACCATCGCGATGAACACGCGCACAACCAAGCCAACGGATTTCCCGCCGCATCATCGGCCCACCGCCGGCCAGTTGGCGCTCGCCGAGGCAATCCGTCACGGCGAGGGGCGAGCCTCGCCCGGCATGGGCACGGTGCCGGCGAGCAACTATACCTGCCCCGAACACTTTGCGCGCGAAAAGGCGGCGCTGTTCGACCGGATGCCGCAGGTCCTGTGTCCGTCCGCCCTGCTGCCCGATCCCGGCATGGCGGTGCCGCACGATGCGACCGGGCGCCCGCTGCTCATAACCCGCGACGCGGACGGGCGCGCGCATGTATTCCTCAATGTCTGTCGCCACCGGGGAACGCGACTGGTCGAGGGCGAAGAGGTGCAATGCGCAAAACGCCTCGTCTGCCCCTATCACGCCTGGACCTACCGGCTTGACGGCAAGCTTCTCGCCCTGCCCCGCCCCGAGACCTTTCCGGGCATCGACAAGGGCGGGTACGGCCTCGTCGAACTGCCGAGCGTCGAGGCGGGCGGGCTCATCTGGTTCGCGCCGCGCGATGGCGCGGATTTCAGCCATGCCGAGAAGCTGGGCGAGGATTTCGCCGCGTTCGGCGTGCCCGAGGCCCATCTCTTCCGCCGCAGGCTGCACGAGGTGAAGGGCAACTGGAAGCTCATCATGGATGCCTTCCTTGAAAGCTATCACGTCACCCGCCTCCATGCGCAGACGATCGGGCCGTTCTTCAAGGACGGGATCACGAGCGGCGACCTCATCGGGCCGCACCAGCGCTCGGCGGTCGGCAGGCTCGAGGAGATGGCCGCAATCGACCTCACCGACATGGCGCAGCTGCGCCGCGTGGTGACTTTCGCCTATCAGCTCATGCCCGCAACGGTGATCGTGCCGAGCCCCGATTACGTCAACGTGATGGTGCTGATGCCGCAGGCGCATGACCTGACGCTGGTGGAGGATTTCATGCTGATCCCCGAAGCCCCCGCGCCCGGTCCTTCCGGCGAGAAGGCGCGCGACCATTGGGAGCGGAGCTGGGAGCTGCTCGATGGCGGCGTTTTCGCCTCCGAGGATTTCCGCGCCGCCGAGCTCGGCCAGCAGGGGCTCGCCTCGGGAGCAGTGCCCCACCTTACTCTCGGCACGCTCGAAGGGGGGATCGTGCGTTTCGACGAACTGGTGAGCGAGGCGTTGCGCGCCGCGAACTGAGCGCGTAACCCGCGCGCCATGCCGAGCAAACCTCCCCAGAACCCCAAGCGTCAGGACGACCGTCCCGAAGGCGATCGCATCGCGAAACTGCTCGCCCGCGCAGGCGTCGCCAGCCGGCGCGAGGTCGAGCGGATGATCGCGGACGGGCGCATCGCCATGAACGGCAAACCGGTGGAAAGCCCGGCCACGTTCCTGACCAGCCTCAAGGGTGTCACCGCCGACGGAAAACCGGTTGCCGCGCCCGAACCAGCGCAGCTCTTCGCCTTTCACAAGCCGACCGGGCTCATCACGGCGGAGCGCGATCCCAAGGGCCGCTCGACGATTTACGACGCGCTCGTCAATGCGCTTCCGAACGACGCACCGCGGGTAATGCCGGTGGGCCGGCTCGACATCAATACCGAAGGCCTGCTGCTTCTCACGAATGACGGCGAGCTCAAGCGCCAGATGGAACTGCCCTCTTCGGCCGTCCCGCGCACCTACCGCGCCCGCGCCTTCGGCGACGTCACGCAGGCGCAGCTCGACGATCTCATCGAAGGCGTGGAGATCGACGGCGTGCGCTACGGCTCGATCGATGCCAACCTCGAACGCGGGTCGGGCAGGAACGCGTGGATCGAAATGACCATCACCGAAGGCAAGAACCGCGAGGTGCGACGGGTGCTCGAATGGCTCGGATTGGAAGTCAACCGGCTGATCCGCACAGCCTATGGTCCCTTCCAGCTGGGCGATCTGCCGAGAGGGCAGGCCGCACGCATCCGCAAGCAGGATCTTGGGCGCTTCATGAGTACGCTCAAGAAGCCCAGCCGGTGAGGATCATCGCGGGCGAGTGGCGCGGGCGGCGGATCGAGGCACCGAAGGGTGAGGCGACACGCCCGACGGCGGACCGCACGCGCGAGACGCTGTTCAACATGCTTACCAGCCGCCTCGGCGGTTTCGAGGAGCTTCGCGTCGCGGATCTCTTCGCTGGGTCGGGCGCACTCGGGCTCGAGGCGCTGTCGCGAGGGGCGGCGCATTGCCTTTTCGTCGAACAGGACCGCGCCGCGCTCGACGCGATCCGCGCCAACATACGAAGCCTCGAGGCGGGTGCGCGCACAAGCGTCGAGGCCGCCTCGGTCATGGGACTGAGGGCGGCGAAAGAACCGCTCGACCTGATCCTGCTCGACCCGCCCTATGGCACCGGCGCGGGAAGCGTCGCTCTCGACCGGATGCTGCGCCTTGGCTGGATCAACGAGGCGACATGGATCGCGCTCGAAACCGGCAAGGCGGAGGACGTGGATGTCAAGGGGCTCGAGATCGAAACGCAGCGCCGGATCGGCAAGGGCAAGGGCAAGCTGACATTGCTGCGCCGTGCTCCCGCCGGATCCGACTAGCGGCTCAGCCGTCCGAGGGCGGATTCGTCATGCGCAATTCGATTGCCTTCCAGGAGGCTTCCTGCCGGTCGCCGTTCATGCGGGTTATCGCGACCCTGTCATCGTCGCGCAGGCGCCAGAAGATCTCCTGCCGCTCGGGCGAAAGGCTCCAGTAATAAGTCTGCGCATCTTCGGGCAAGGCATCATAGGCCGCCTGTCGATCGGCGGGCCAGCGATCGCGCTCGGCCTTCTGGTCGGACGTCATGGGGCTGTGCGCATCGGGCATCATCGCGTCCGGCGTCACCGCATCGGGCATCATCGTGTCCTGGCTGTTTGCCGGCGCCAGCGCGACGAAGGCCACGGTCGCGGCGGCGACGCCGCAGAGATAGATGTGTGAACTACGCATGGGCTACTTCTCCTTTTCATCCCAGGCGTCACGAACGCGGGTCTTTTCAGCCGGCGGCCCCCTCTCCCGCCGGATCCGGGCATCATGCCGCCCCTGTCTTTGCCTGCGAAGCCACACCGCGCCCGCAGCACCTTGAAGCGCGCACGACCCGCCGGGAGGCGTGCGTGCATCGCGGCGAGCCGATGGCGCGCAAAAAAAGGGGCGGCGATATGCCACCCCTTCATCGTGCCGGTGTTTCGGTTCGCCTTAGCTGCGGCGGTTCTCCGGGAAATCCATCGCGGGATAGTCACCCCAGTTGAGGCCTGCGGCGCGCGGCTGGATGCAGCCATCCTGCGATTCGCGCATGCATACCTCGTAGACTTCGCCCTCGACGCGGACCTTGGTGGCCTTGCCCTGGCTGTTGCGCTCGACGATCTCGGGCGTCTGCGCCTTCCAGTCCGGGTCCTGCGGCTGCTGATAATCCTGCGCGGCGGCAGGCATGGCGAGGCCGGTCGAAAGCGCGGCGGCGGCGGTGATGGCTAGAATATTCCTCATGATTTCAGGTCCTCCGTTTCGTTCGTTCACACCGAGTCAATGGGATTGAGAGGGGCAAGGTTCCGAATTTCCAGGGTTCCACCGCTCGTCCCTGCTCGCGCAGCAACGGTCGAAAAGCATTGGCTCCGGGTTGCGGGAGGCTGCCGCGTTCCCTACCTGTTCACCGGGACAGCATGACCGATAACACCCCCCTCCCCGCGCGCTCACCCGATGACGTTCCGCCCTACGCGGCGCGGTTGAACTCGCCCCAGCGCGAGGCGGTCCTGACGACCGAGGGGCCGGTCCTGATGCTGGCCGGAGCGGGCACGGGCAAGACCGCGGCGCTTACCGCGCGCCTTGCGCATCTGGTGGCGACGCGGCGCGCTTTTCCATCGCAGATCCTGTGCGTCACTTTCACCAACAAGGCCGCCCGGGAAATGAGGGAGCGCGTCGGCGCGCTGCTCGGACAGGGGGCGGAGGGGATGCCGTGGCTCGGCACGTTCCATTCGATCTGCGCCAAGATGCTGCGCCGTCATGCCGAATTGGTCGGGCTGCAGCAGAATTACACGATCATCGACACCGACGATCAGCTGCGCCTTCTGAAGCAGCTTATCGCCGACAACGACCTCGACGAGAAACGTTGGCCCGCACGTCAGCTCGCCGCGCTGATCGACCGCTGGAAGAACCGGGGACTGAATCCGGACGATCTCGATGCCGGCGAAAGCGAGGCCTATGCGAACGGGCGGGGACAGGCGCTCTTTCGCGCCTATCAGGAGCGGCTCAAGGCATTGAACGCCTGCGATTTCGGCGATCTGATGCTGCACGTCCTCAACATATTCCGCACGCATCACGACGTGCTGGCGGAATACCAGCAGCGGTTCCGCTACATCCTTGTCGACGAATACCAGGATACCAATGCCGTCCAGTATCTCTGGCTGCGCCTGCTCGCCCAGGAGCGCAAGAACATCTGCGTCGTGGGCGACGATGACCAATCGATCTATTCATGGCGCGGGGCGGAGGTCGCCAACATCCTGCGGTTCGAGAAGGACTTTCCCGGCGCGCACGTGGTCAAGCTCGAGCAGAACTACCGCTCGACCCCGCCTATCCTCGGCGCCGCGTCGGGCCTGATCCGCGCCAATTCGCAGCGCCACGACAAGACGCTGTGGACAGAGGCAAATGGCGGCGAGAAGGTCCGCGTGATCGGCGTGTGGGACGCACCCGAAGAAGCACGCCGCGTCGGCGAGGAGATCGAGCGGCTGGAAGGCGAAGGCGCATCGCTAGACGAAGTCGCGATCCTTGTCAGGGCGCAATACCAGACCCGCGAATTCGAAGACCGCTTCATCCAGATCGGGGTCAATTACCGGATCATCGGCGGCTTCCGCTTCTACGAACGCGCCGAGATTCGCGATGCTCTCGCCTATCTGCGGGTCATCGCTCAGCCGCAGGACGACCTCGCTTTCGAACGCATTTACAACCAGCCCAAGCGCGGGCTCGGCGCAAAGACACTGGAGAAGATGCACCAGCACGCGCGCCGCGTGGGCCTGCCGCTGGCCGCCGCCTCGCTGCAGCTCGCCGACAGCGACGAATTGCCCAAGCGCGCGGCGAACGCGATCGGCGGGCTCCTGCGGCAGTTCCTGTCATGGCGCGAGGCGGCCGAGGACATGACCCCCGCCGACCTGATGCGCCTCGTGCTCGAGGAATCAGGCTACAATGCCATGCTTTCCGCCGACCGCTCGGCCGAAAGCGCGGGCCGCGCAGAAAACCTCACCGAGCTCGCCCGCGCAATGGAGGAATACGAGACGCTTGGCGATTTCCTCGAACACGTCTCCCTCGTCATGGACACCGATGGGCGCGAGGACGAGGAGACGGTGACGATCATGACGATCCACGCCGCCAAGGGACTCGAATTCGATCAGGTCTTTTGCGTAGGCTGGGAAGAAGGTGTCTTCCCCTCGCAGCGCGCGCTCGACGAGGGTGGTCTGGCCTCATTGGAGGAGGAGCGCCGCCTGGCCTATGTCGCGATCACCCGCGCAAGGCGGCGATGCATGATCCTCCACGCGGCCAACCGCCGCATCTACGGCCAGTGGACGAGCAGCATTCCCTCGCGCTTCATCGAGGAACTGCCCGAAGAGCATATCGAACAGGAAACCACTCTCACCGGCGGCGCGAGCCTGTGGCGTGCGAACTGGTCAGAGAACGAGGACCCCTTCGCGCATGTGGCCCGCGACCGGCCCGACCGCGCACAGGCCCGTGGCCCCGGCTGGCAGCGCGCCATAGCGAGTGGTTACGAAACGAAGCAGCAGCGCATCCGAGAAACCGGCCGCTCTGCGGCGAGCTTTGCCGGACAAGCCCGCTCCGACATCGCGATCGGCGCGATGGTCCACCACGAGAAATTCGGAACCGGTTGCGTGATCGACCAGGAAGGCAACAAGCTCACGATCAATTTCGAGGACGCGGGCGAAAAGCGCGTGATCGACAGTTTTGTGACGGTGGTTGGGTAGCGGAAACGGGGTTCAGGCGTCGCCGGTTATGGGTGGTGAGCGGACTATCAGGGTCAGAAATTTGTCGAGCAAATCACCTTCCAAGAGAGGCTAGTCGCGCTCCACAAATATATCCAAAGGCAAGACTGCGGTGACCCCGAGATTGGGCACATCGACAGCCTGTGAAATGCGCAGGTCTACCGCGACGCTGGCGATCATATAGGCCTGCGCCTGATCGTAGCCATATTGCGACGTAATGTAGTCGATCATAGCGGCGAGAGCGTTGCGCGCGGCAAGATGAAGGTCGCCCGATAGATTGCTCATCTCCGCAACCTTTGGAGAATCAAGATAGGCTAGGTTTGGCGGAACGCTGCCTTTCTCTTTGAGCGGGAAGCCGGTGACCGCGTAGAAGCGCTCAGATGGAATGCCAAGCGCCGACGCTGGCCCTTCAAGGTGCGGACCACGGGACAAGTCAGGATGATCGTCCACCACGCGAGCGGTCACGGTAAGCGTGCCACCCATCTCGATCGCCGTCCCCGAAACCTCTCCGTCGCCCTGAGCGTAATGGAAGTCTCCCACAGCCAGACCGCAGCCGTCGATCAGGCAGGGCAAATACAAGGTCGAACCGGCTCGGAGATAGCGGATGTCCATGTTTCCACCATTTTCACGCGGCGGAACCGTCCGCAGGCACTCCGATTTCTTTGTTCCTTCGCGGCCGCACAGCGCTACCGGCTTAGCCTCGTCGGTGTCGGGAGGGAGGACAATACCCCCCGCTGCCATAAGCTGAGCTTCGCGCTCAAGAATGTCGGCCTGCAGCCGATTGTCAGGCAGCGTGGTCACAACTCCTGGAAAACTACCGTTCGGAATACGCACTCCCGGCAAGGCGTCGCTTACGGCGTATTCGTCGTTCAGGCGCCATACGATAAAGCGGTCCTCAGTGGCGAATTGATCGCCGCCAAAACCAAAGGCTGTGACATCGGTCCAGCCCACCTTGGCTGGTTCAAGCGCCTCGATAGTGATTGCCAGGACGTCACCAGCCCTGGCTCCACGAATGTGAACGGGGCCGGTCAACGCGTGAGCAATCCCGACCCCCTCCCTCGGCCGTTGCTTTGCGATAGAAGATATGTCGGGGTCGAGAGTGAGATCGAACGCATCGCGGGCGACGAACACGATTGGCTCACCTTGATCCGCTTCTGCGATCATGGGAACCTCTGGGTGCAGCCGATTCATACATGCCGGATCCTCGGCGCAGCTTACGGTGGCGTCACCCAAGACCGTTTGGGCAGAAGCTTGTCCCGACAGCACAGTCACCGAAGCGAGTCCGCACAACGTGTAGCCAATTAGATTCATTCTCATCGCCACCCCCAGGTCGAATGCTCATAACCCCTGCATGCCAGATTGTCATATGCGCCTTCCTGAAAAATAAGTTGTTGCAGGCGATAAGGCGCGCCCGACCGAGCGACCGCAACGGGGCCGCTAGCGGAAAATCCGGTTCAGGCTCACCGAGCACGATAGCAGCCTGTCCCCCGCCGAATGCGGCGCAGGGGACATTCGAAAAGGCCTCTAACACTCTGGTTTAAAAAGAAGATCGCG
>JGI12210J13797_10255664_pt1 | contig 12706 bp, 9 predicted proteins | sample ElkSlonscriptome_3_FD_13797 | JGI IMG/M metagenome (IMG submission 13797) | reverse complement strand
GCGATCACGTTTTGCGAGGTGAAGCTGCGAAACGTGTTCGAAAAGCTCGTCGCCGCGCTCAATCCGAGTTCGACCGCCTCGAAAGCGGGCGTCTTTGCCGCGAGGGTCAGGGCGTCGAGATCCTGCCCGGCAGCCGCCATGATGGCCCGCGCCGCATCCTTCTGGACCCAGCCATTCACCTTCGTCATGGGCGGTGCGTCGGCGCCGCGCTGGGCGTAGGCCTGCGGCCCGCTCCACGAGCTTTCGACGACGTTCCAGCCATAGCTTGCCGGGGCGGCATCGTGCACGATCAGCGCGGCGGCAGCGCCCTGGCGAGCGGCTTCCTCGTATTTGTAGGTCCAGCGCCCGTAATAGGTCATCGCCTTGCCGTTGAACGGTCCCTGCAGCGCGTCGCTCTGCCAGTCGGGATCGTTGACGAGGATCACCACCGTCTTGCCCGTCACATCGACGCCTTCGTAATCGTTCCAGTCGCGCTCGGGCGCGTTGATGCCATAACCGACGAATACCAGCTCGCTGTTCGCCAGCGTGGTTTGCGCGTCCTCGCGATAGGTCACGCCGACCCAGTCATCGCCATATTCGAAAGCGAGATCGGTCGCGGGTCCGGTCACCGAAAGCGGGGCGAAATCGCCGCCGGTGATCTCCACCAGCGGCACTTCCTGCACCCACGATCCATCATTGCCCGGTTCGAGACCAGCCGCCGCGAACCGGTCGATCAGCAGCTCGACGGTCAATTCCTCGCCGCGCGTGCCGGGCATTCGTCCGCCGAACGCATCGCTCGACAGCGTGCGCGTCACGTCCTTCATGGTCTGTTCGGAAATGGGCACCGGTTCGACGTCGGGAATGTCGAGCGTCGCAGGCCCGCTAGCATCGGCACTCGCCGCCGCGACGGTGTCGTTCGCTGTCATCGTGGTGCAACCGGCAAGGGCGAATGCCCCGGCCGCGATTAGTCCCTTTGCGATCAGGCCCGTCAGGGTCGCGCGATAGCTCATCAATCGTGTCCTCGTTACAAACTCTTGCGTGGTTCCTTTGCAGAGCCGGGCGGGTCAGGCAAGCACGCCCGAAACGCAGGGGCGGCTTGCGGGAGCGGGGCGTGCGCGTCACAGGAGCGAGACGATGGAGACGGCAGAAAATCCCGAAAGGGTCGCACCCGACTGGAACGACGCGCTTGCACGCGCCAGCGCGCACGCCCCGTTCCTCGCCCGCTCGCTCGAGCGGCAGCCCGGCCTGGCCGACCTGCTGGCTGCGGGCGAGGTCGAGACGGCGCTGGACTGGGCCCGCGCGCGCGGCGAGCACGACGATGTCGGCATCGCGCTCAGGCGGCATCGCCTCGCGCTGGCGACCACGCTTGCGATTGCCGATCTGGCCGGAGCCTTCCCGCTTGCCCGCGTGCTGCACGAGCTTACCGGTTTTGCCGATAATGCGCTCGACACAGCGATCCGCACGGTGATTGCGGATCGCACCGGCGAAGCGCGCAGCGACGGGTTCATCGCGCTGGCGCTTGGCAAACAGGGCGCGGGCGAACTCAACTATTCCTCCGACATCGACCCGATCCTGATCTACGATCCCGATCGCCTGCCCCGCCGCGAGCGCGACGATCCCGGCGAAGCCGCCCAGCGCTATGCCCGGGCAATCGTCAAGCTGTTGTCCGAAACCACGATCGAGGGTTACGTCCTGCGGGTCGATCTGCGGTTGCGCCCGGCCAGCGAGATCAGCCCGCTCGCCGTGCCGCGGGCTTCGGCGCTGAGCCATTACCAGGGTGAGGCGTTGGCGTGGGAGCGGGCTGCGTTCATAAGGGCGCGCGCGGCGGCCGGAGACATCGCCGCGGGCGAGGCGTTTCTGAACGAAATCGCGCCGTTCGTGTGGCGTTACGCGCTCGATTACGGCGCGGTCGAGGCGATCCGCGATCTCACCCAGCGCATTCGCGCCAATCACGATGGGCCGGAACGGCCCGGCCCGGGCTTCGACGTAAAACGGGGGCGCGGCGGCATCCGCGAGATCGAGTTCTACGCCCAGACGCACCAGTTGATACACGGCGGGCGCGACCCCTCGCTGCGGGTGCGCGGGACCCGTGCCGCGCTCGATGCGCTGGCACGGGCGGGTCGGATCGCGCCGGAGGCGGCGCAAACCCTGGGCGAGGGATATGATCGCCTGCGCGTGATCGAGCACAGATTGCAGATGACCCACGATCGGCAGACGCACAGCCTGCCGGAGGGCGAGGCGCTCGATGCCGTCGCGCGGCTCGACGGGCTGGACGACGGCGCCGCGCTGGTGCGCGAACTTGAGGATCTGACGCAGGGCACCGCCGCGCTGTATGACAGGCTGATCGGGGAGCCCGCTGGCCAGGAGGCGCCACCGCCCGAGCCGAGCGAACGCGTGCAGCGGCTCGCCCGGCTCGGCTTCGCCAATCCCGAGCAGGTAGCCGACCAGGTCGAAGGCTGGCGCGACGGGCGCTATCCCGCGATCCGCAGCCCGCAAGCGCTCGAGGCGTTCGACGCGCTCTTGCCATCGCTGCTCGAGGAGATCGGGAAAAGCGACGATCCCGACCATGCGTTGATCCGGTGGGAGAAGGTGATCGATCAGGCGGGCTCGGCCATCAACCTGTTCCGGCTGTGCGCGGCCCGCCCGGTGGTTCTGAAGCGGCTCGTCGCCACGCTGACACTGGCACCCACCCTGGCAGAGGAGCTGGGACGGCGGCCCGAATCGCTCGACGTGCTGATCGATCTCGACCCGGCGCAACCGCTCCCGGAAAAAGAGGCGCTTGCCAGCCGCATGGAATCGCTCGCCCGGCGCGGCGATTACGAAGCGAAGCTCGACGCCATCCGCCGCGTGACGGGGGAGGAACGCTTTGCCCTGGGGGTGCGACTGATCGAGGGGCATCTCGACCCGCGCGCCATAGCAAGCGGGCTGTGCTCTGTCGCGGAGGCGGCGATCGTGGTCGCTGGCCGGGCGGCGACGGCCGAGTTCGCGCGGGACCGTGGCACGATCGCGAACAGCGAACTGGTGATGATCGGGCTTGGCCGGCTCGGCGGCGGTGCCCTGACACATTTTTCCGATCTCGACGTGGTCTATCTGTTCACAGGAGATTTCGCGGCAAAATCGGACGGGGAGCGGCCACTGGGCGCGACGCTTTACTACAACCGGCTCGCCGGGCGCATCGGCGCCGCGCTCGCAGTGCCGACCGCGGAGGGCGCGATGTACGAAGTCGACACGCGGCTGCGTCCGCAGGGCAATCAGGGCCCGCTCGCCGTCTCGCTCGATTCGTTCGCGCGCTACCAGCTCGAACAGGCGTGGACCTGGGAACACATGGCGCTGACCCGGGCGCGTGTCCTGATCGGATCGGATGAAGCGCGCAACCAGGTCGAGGCGGTCATCGGCCGCGTGCTGAGCCAGAACCGCGATCCGCGATCCCTGCGCGCCGACGTGGTGAAGATGCGTGCGGACATGGCGCAGCACAAGCCGGCGCGTGGCCCGCTCGATGCCAAACTGCTGCGCGGCGGGCTGGTCGACGTGGAATTCCTCGTCCAGTTCCTCCAATTGCGCGACGGACCCTATCTGGCGAAGGAATGCCCCGCCGCGCTCGATCCCGACCTTGCCCGCGCGATACCCGCGCTGGCAGACCGGGGGCGTCTGAGTGCGGAACTGGCGGGGGCATACGACCTGCTGTCCGATCTGCTGGTGGCCGGAAGGCTGCTGGCCAACGATGCGCAGCGACCGCCACCGGCTGCGGCCGCAGCGCTTGCGCATGCGTGCGAGCGGGATCATTACGACGCGCTGACACGCGACCTTTCCCATGCCCGGCAGATCGTGGCGGGCAATTGGCGCCAGACATTCGAACAGGAACTGGAGATCGATTGATGACCGACACCCCCGCAGCAGGCGATCCAATGCCGGACATCGCGCTCGAGACACCCGATGGCGGCACCGTCAGGCCCGCCGACTTCAAGGGGCGCAAGCTGGTCGTGTTCTTCTATCCCAAGGACAATACGCCCGGCTGCACGAGTGAGGCGAAGGACTTTTCAGCGATGAGGGACGCGTTCGCCAACGCCGGCACCGCGCTGCTGGGGGTAAGCAAGGACAGCGCGAAAAAACACCAGAACTTCATTGCCAAGCACGATCTGACCGTGCCGCTGGCAACCGACGCGCAGGACGATGGTCTGTCCGATGCGCTCGGCATCTGGACAGAGAAGAAGATGTACGGAAAGACCTTCATGGGGATGGTGCGCACGACCTACCTCGTCGATGAGAACGGTACGATCGCGCAGGTCTGGAACAAGGTGAAGGTCAAGGATCACGTGGCCGAAGTGCTCGACGCCGCAAAGGCGCTCTGACGCGCGATGCCGTCCGTTTCCGAGGCCATCCGCGCCGCGCTGTTGACCAGCGATCCGCGCGCCAAGTGCTTTGCTGCTCGCAATGTCGCGCGGCAATGGCGCACGGGGCGGCTGGCGTTCGCGTTCGACACGCCGATGCCCGATCGCCCCGCCCGGCCCGAACGCCCGCAATTGCTGGCCCCTGCCAGAATGCCGAAGCGCGGCCGCTTCGGGTCCGAGCGCGGGCGAATCGCGCTGTGGCACAGTCTTGCCCATATCGAATTCGTCGCGATCGATCTCGCGCTCGACATGGCCGGGCGGTTCGGCGGCGAGATGGGCGAGGACTTCGTATCGGATTTTCTCGGGGTCGCTGCCGACGAGGCGATGCATTTCGCCTTGCTGGAGCGGAAGTTGCGGAGCCTGGAAAGCGGCTACGGTGCGTTGCCCGCTCACGATGGCCTGTGGCAGGCAGCGCATGATACGCGCGGCGATGTCGCCGCCCGGCTTGCCGTGGTGCCGATGGTGCTGGAGGCGCGTGGCCTCGATGTCACTCCGGCGACGCTCGTCCGGGTCGAGGCGGCTGGCGATGAAAATGGCGCAAAAATCCTGTCGCGCATTCTTGACGACGAAATTCGTCACGTGGCGATCGGTACAAAGCATTTTCGCCGACACGCCGAAAATGCCGGAAAGAAGCCGGAGAATCACTGGAAAATGCTGGTCGCCAAGCATTTCGCCGGGGCGATAAAGCCGCCATTCAACGACTCGGCGCGTCTTGCAGCCGGTCTGTCCCGGGAATTCTATGCGGATGTTGCACGTTAACCGATTGCCCCGATAACTGCCCTCACACCACGACGGGGCACATTGCTCGGTTACATGACTGGAATGTTCAAGGCGCCTTCGGGTTCCGCGAAAATGTTCACTCCGGTCCAAAACATTGGCGCGTTATCGCCAGTTGAAAAGGGTCAGCTATGAACAAGCGCTTTTCGCGTTCCCTGTTGAAATTCGCCGCCACCTTCGGCGCCGGTACGATGCTCATCGCCGCTTCGCCGGCAGTGGCCAGTTCCTCGGCCAGCGCCGCGGCATCCGCCGACGTCACCGAAGCGGCCCGCGACGCCCAGACCGAAAGCCTCGGTTCCGGCGACGAACATTTCAGCCAGCTGTTCGCCAGCTGGACATCGCTCGACCGGGCCGGTCCCGGCGCTCCGGTCGAACAGCCGGTCGTTGCCGTACCCTCCAGCATGCCGCTCGCCGGCGCGCGGATGAGCAGCGGTTACGGAATGCGCGACCACCCGGTCCTGCGCAAGCGCGCACGGCACAGCGGCGTCGATCTCGCCGCGCCGACCGGCACGCCGGTCTATGCCACCGCCGACGGATATGTCGGACGGGCAAATCGCTTCGGCAGCTATGGATTGTTCGTGAAGATCGATCACGGCGCCGACCTCGAAACCCGTTACGCGCACATGTCGCGCCTCGCCGTCAATACGGGTGAGCGGGTAATGAAGGGCGACGTCATCGGTTATGTCGGATCGACTGGCCGGTCGACCGGGCCGCACCTCCATTACGAAGTGCGGGTCAACGGCGTTGCGGTCAATCCGATCCCCTACATGGTCGAAACCGACGTGCAGATCGCGATGGAAGAAGACGAAAACGCAGGCGTCGGCGGCCTCTGAGCCACGAAGGCCCGGTTGCCGGGCTCGCAATAATCAGCTTTCACACGAAAAAGGCGGCAGGCTATCCTGCCGCCTTTTTCGTGTGCGCGCCCTGCCTGTTTTGATCCGAAACCGTTTCCGCTTGAGTGCTCGCACGCGCACGTTAGGTTCCCCCTCGCGAACAATAATCGGTGCGGAAGCGCGCTCTCTTGCGGGCGCGAATATCCGCATATGAGGGAGAGAATCATGAGCCTGCATCCGATCACCCACGCCGGGACCCGTCCCGACCACCCCGCCGTCATCATGGCCGGTAGCGGTGAGCGGATGACGTTTCGCGAACTGGACGAGGCGTCCAACCGTTTTGCTCACCTGTTGCGGGGGCGGGGCCTGGGGCCGGGCGAAGACAGTGGCAACGCCTTCGCGGTGCTGCTTGAAAACCGGATCGAATATTTCACCCTGATCTGGGGGTCGCAGCGCGCAGGCACCATGCTGGTCCCGATTTCCACCAGGCTGACCGCACCGGAAATCGCCTATATCCTGCAGGACAGCGAAGCGAAGCTCCTGATCACGTCCAACGCCTATGCCGACGTGGTGCGCGAACTGCGCACCCTGATGCCCGATCTCGACGTCCTTATCGCAGGGGGGGAGGGCGATGGTTCCTATGCCGATGCGCTAAATGCGCAAAGCAGCGAACCGATCGAGGATCAGAGCGCAGGGATGGTGATGCTCTATTCCTCCGGCACGACCGGACGGCCCAAGGGGATACAGCCCGCCCCGCCCGAAGATCCCGATCCGCTGGCGGTGGTTCCCCTGATGGGGCTGGCTACGATGGGCGCGGGGATGCCGGCGGATGGATCGATGGTCTATCTTTCGCCCGCACCGCTCTATCACGCGGCCCCGATCGGCTGGTGTTCGGTCGCCCATCGCCTCGGCGCGACGATCGTCTGCATGGAAAAGTTCGAGCCCGAAGCCGCGCTCGCCGCGATCGAGAAATACAAGGTCACCGACAGCCAGTGGGTGCCGACCCATTTCGTCCGCTTTCTCAAACTCGACAAGGAATTGCGGGAAAAATACGACCTTTCGAGCCACCAGCGCGCGCTCCATGCTGCAGCACCCTGTCCGGTCCCGATCAAGCGCGAGATGATCGAGTGGTGGGGGCCGATCGTGAACGAATATTATGCCGGCAGCGAAGGCGTCGGCATGACGATGATAAAAAGCGAACAATGGCTGACCCATCCCGGCAGCGTGGGCCCGGCGATCTATGGCAAGCTGCACATTTGCGGACCCGACGGCGAGGAGGCCCCGGTGGGCACGGACGGCCTCATCTATTTCGAGAACGACCTGCTGCCGACCTATCACAATGATCCCGACAAGACCGCCGAGGCGATGCATTCGAGCGGATGGATGACGCTGGGCGATATCGGCCATGTCGATAGTGACGGCTTTCTCTATCTCACCGATCGCAAGAGCCACATGATCATATCGGGCGGGGTCAATATCTACCCCCAGGAGATCGAGAACCTGCTGGTGACCCATGACAAGGTGATGGACGCCGCGGTCATTGGGGCGCCCGATCCCGATCTGGGCGAAAAGGTCGTCGCGGTCGTGCAACCGGTCGACATGGCCATCGCGCATGGTGGCGCGGGCGAGGCGTTCGAAGCCGAATTGCGCGAGTTTCTCGCCCCCAGCCTGTCGCGCATCAAGATGCCCAAACTGTTCGATTTCCGCCCCGATCTCCCGCGCGAGGCGAACGGCAAGCTCTACAAGCGGGAATTGCGCGACGAATACATGGCGAAGGAGCAGGCCTGATGGCGGATGGTGCGGGGCTTTCGAACGATCTCGCCCGGACGGTGATCGACCCGCACGCCTACGCCCAGTGGGACGACCTGCTCGATACCTTCGACCATATTCGCGAAACCAATCCGGTGGCCAGGGTGGTGCCCGAGGAAAAGGGGCTGTTCGAACCGTTCTGGCTGATCACGCGCTATGACGACGTGATGCGCATATCGAAGGACAACCGCACCTTCCTCAACAATCCCAGGCCGGTCGTCTTCACCTTCAACCAGGCGATCGAGTTTTCGCGCGCGGCGACCGGATCGGACATGCTGGTCGATTCGCTGGTCGTGTTCGACGCACCGGTCCACCCCAAGTATCGCAAGTTGACGCAGGAATGGTTCATGCCGCGCAACCTTGCGAAGATCGAGGACGAGGTGCGCGCGCTCGCCGTGCAGACGGTCGACCGGATGATCGCCAGCGGGCCCGAAGTGGATTTCGTATCCGAAGTCGCGGGCCCCTATCCCCTGCGCGTCGTGATGCAGATCCTCGGCGTTCCGCCAGAGGACGAGCCGCGCATGAAGATGCTGACCCAGCAATTGTTCGGCGGACAGGATGCGGATCTGTCGGGCACGGGGATGGAAAGCATGACGCCCGAACAGGTGGTGCAATTGGTCGCCGGGGCGGTGAAAACGTTCGAAGATTATTTCGCCGCTCTGGCAGAGGATCGCCGCGCCAATCCGACCGACGATGTCGCCAGCGTGATTGCCAATGCCCGCGTCGATGGCGAACCGCTGCCGCCGCGCGACATGGCGGGGTATTACATCATCGTCGCGACCGCCGGGCATGACACGACCAGCGCCTCGACCGCAGGCGCGATGCAGGCGCTCGCCCGCGACCCCGAGCAATTCGCCCGTGTGCGCGAGGATCGCTCGCTGTTGCCCGGCATCGTCGAGGAAGCGATCCGCTGGACCACTCCGGTCCAGCATTTCATGCGCACCGCGGCCGAGGATGTCGAACTGGGCGGGCAGGCCATCAAGCAGGGCGACTGGCTGATGATGAATTACGTGGCCGCCAATCACGATCCCTCGCAATTCGACGATCCGCGTCGGTTCGATGCGGCGCGCTCACCCAACCGCCACCTCGCATTCGGGGCGGGGGCGCACCAATGTCTGGGGCTGCACCTTGCGCGGCTGGAAATGCGGCTTTTGTTCGAAGCGCTGCTCGACCGGGTCGAAGCGGTCGAGCCTGCGGGTGAGGCAAAGCGCGCCTCCAGCACCTTTGTCGGCGGGCTGAAAACGCTGCCGCTCCGGATTACGCCTGCCTGAAACCATAAAAGGCCCGATGCACAAGTAGTGCGCGGCGTATTGGGGTCGAGGCCGACAGTTTGCTTCGATGATCGCTCCCGCGACCGCGAATATTCTGTCCAGAAAACGCAATGGATGTTAAGTAGACGGATCTTGTCAATAATTGCGGAAGATATCGCCGTGTATGGTGCGGCGGGCTTCCTACCGGGAAGCGGCAATGACAGCGCGCGATAAGGTAAGTCCGTGACCCTGCTCGAACCTCACAACCTTCCTTTCGCCGTCGCGCTCGGTGCGCTTTTCGCGATCGGATTGCTGCAGATCGTGGGCGCTGGCGACATGTTCGACGGGTCGGTCGATGTCGATCTGGACCATGATGCCGCACTGGCGGACGGGCTTGAGGCGGGGAGTTTCCTCGACGGCACGCTCAGCGTGCTGGGGATAGGCCGCGTTCCGTTCCTGATATGGCTGGCGAGCCTACTGTTCGTCTTCGCGGTGACAGGGGTCGTGGGTCAGGCGTTGATCGACGGGGCGACCGGATCGCCGCTATCGGCGGGGATCGCGGCGCTAATCGCCGCAGGGGTCGCGCTGCCGCTCAACGGTCTGGCCGTGCGTCCGCTGGGGAGGCTCATTCCCAAGGATGAGACGAGCGCGGTCGGCCTGCAGAGCCTGTTGCGCCGCGATGCCGAGATCCAGACGGGCACCGCCCGGGTCGGATCGCCGGCCCGCGCCAAGGTGAACGACGTGCACGGCCATCCGCATTTCGTCATGGTCGAGCCACATGACGCGGATACCGCGCTGACCGAAGGTGAAACCGTATTGCTCGTGCGCCGTGAAGGGGAATTGTTCTTCGGCGTACGCTATCAAAGCCCGTTGCTGACGCCGTGAGCGCCTGAACACCCGGGGAGAGGACATGGAAATGCTGGATTACATCATTCTGTTCGGCGGCGGCCTCGTGCTGCTGTTGATCATATTCATCATGCTGACGACGCTGTATCGCCGCGCGTCGAAGGAAACCGCCTTCGTGCGGACCGGGGTCGGCGGCGAGAAGGTCGTGATGAACGGCGGCGCGCTGGTGCTGCCGGTGTTCCACGAAACCATGCCGGTCAACATGAACACGCTGGTGCTTGCCGTGGTCCGCCGCGATGGCGAGGCGCTGATCACGCTCGACCGCCTGCGCATCGACGTGAAGGCCGAGTTCTACGTCCGCGTCCGCCCCGATGCGGGCGCGATCGGCATGGCCGCCCAAACATTGGGCCAGCGCACGATGCAGCCCGAAATGCTCAAGGATCTGGTAGAGGGCAAGTTCGTCGACGCGCTGCGCTCGGTCGCGGCGGGCATGAGCATGAACGAACTGCATGAACAGCGCGCCGACTTCGTGCAAAAGGTGCAGCAGGTTTCGTCCAGCGACCTGGCGATGAACGGGCTGGAGCTGGAATCGGTCTCGCTCACCGGGCTCGACCAGACCAGTATCGAGCATTTCAATGCCAATAACGCGTTCGACGCCGAAGGTCTGACCAAGCTGACCGAGCAGATCGAGGCGCGAAAGAAACTGCGCAACGATATCGAGCAGGACACGCGCGTCCAGATGGAGACGAAAAACCTCGAGGCCGACACCAAATCGTTCGAGATCGGGCGCGACCAGGAATATGCGCGGCTGTCGCAGGAACGCGAAGTCGAGATGCGCCGGGCCAAGCAGATGTCCGAGATCGCGCGCGAGCAGGCTGAGCGCAATCGCGAAGCCGACGCAGCCCGGATCGAAGCGAAGAAGCAGGTCGATGCCCAGCAGATCGAGGCCGACCGCGCCGTGGAAGAAGCCCGGATCGATCAGGTCCGTGCGCTCGAAATCGCCCGGCAGGAACAGCAGATCGCGGTCCAGAACAAGAGCCGCGAGGAAAGCCAGGCCAAGGCCGAAGCCGATGCGGCCCGGGCCAAGGCGGTTGCCGCCGAAGAGCAGGTCGCAACCAGCCGCGAAAGCGAGATCGCCGAACGTCAGAAGAAGATCGAACTGATCGAAGCGGCCAAGCAGGCCGAGCGCGAGGCGATCGGAATCAAGGTCGAAGCCGAGGCGGAAAAGGATGCCGCGACCAACCGGGCCGAAGCCGCCCGGCTCGAGGCCAAGGGCGAGGCGGACGCGGAGATTTTGAAAGCCGAAGCGGACCGCGTGCGTTTCGAAGTCGAGGCCGCCGGACAGGAAGCGATCAACGAGGCGGCCAACATCCTCTCGATGGATCAGATCAGCCTGCAGATGAAGCTCGCGCTGTTGAAGGTCCTGCCCGAGGTCATCCGCGAAAGCGCCAAGCCGATGGAAGCGATCGATTCGATCAAGATCGTCCAGGTCGACGGCCTTACCAACGGCGGAAGGGCTGCGAACGATACCGGCTCTGGCGGCGGGAACGGATCGGGCGGAGGATCGGGCAACCTCGCCAATGACGCGATGTCGGCCGCGCTCGCCTATCGCGCGCAGGCACCGGTGCTCGACGGACTATTGAAAGAACTGGGGCTGGACGGGTCTTCGCTCGGCACGCTGGTGCAGGCGGCGGCAGAGGAATCGCCATCGGATGCAGCGAAGGTGCTGGAGGAACTCGATTTCGATATCGGGGACAACCCGCTGGCGCAGCGCGCCCGGAAAGGCGACGACAACGCCTCGACCGAGGAAGCGGCGGAATAGCTCACAGCGAGACTGCAACAATAATGAAAGCTCCGAAGGCGCGATATTGCGCTTTCGGAGCTTTCCGTCTCAGCCGCCAGCCGCGCCGATCTATCCGATCAGGCGTTCCGCGATCCGGCGCACGTCCGCGCCCATGTCCTCGCGCTCCAGCGCCAGCGCCAGCGTCGCCTCGATGAAACCCAGCTTGCTTCCGCAATCATAGCGGTTGCCTTCGAACGTCACGGCATGGAACGGTTGGGTGCCGATCATCCGCGCCATCGCATCGGTCAGCTGAATTTCGCCGCCAGCGCCCTTCCCCTGCGTTTCCAGAACGCGCATCACTTCGGGCTGAAGGATGTAGCGGCCCGACACGATCTTGTTCGAGGGCGCTTCGTCCACCGGCGGCTTCTCCACCAATCCAGTCACTTCGGTCAGAGCGCCGTTCACCTCGCCCGGATCGATCACACCGTAACTGGAGACGTCCTCCTTGGGCACTTCGAGTACGCTGATGAGGTTCCCACCGGTCTGATCGTAGGCATCGACCATCTGTTTCATGCAGCCGGTCCCGCTCTTTCCGGATGCGTCTTTCTGGCCGATCATCAACTCGTCGGGCAGGAAAATGGCGAACGGCTCGTCTCCCACGATCGCGCGGGCGCACCAGATCGCGTGGCCCAGGCCAAGCGGTTCCTGCTGGCGCACGGTGATGATATCGCCGGGCGTGGCCCGCGTTGGGTCCAGGATCGAGAGATCCTTGCCGCGTTCCTTCATCGTCGATTCGAGCTCGTAGGCGATATCGAAATATTCGACGATCGCGGTCTTCCCGCGGCCGGTGACGAAGATCATCTGTTCGATCCCTGCCTCGCGCGCTTCGTCGATGGCGTACTGGATCAGCGGGCGATCCACGATCGGCAGCAATTCCTTGGGCACCGACTTGGTGGCCGGCAGGAACCGGGTGCCCAGGCCAGCGACGGGGAAAACGGCTTTCTTTATCGGCTTGTGTGCCATCGGATCGGGTTGTCCTTG
>JGI12210J13797_10149874_pt1 | contig 12708 bp, 8 predicted proteins | sample ElkSlonscriptome_3_FD_13797 | JGI IMG/M metagenome (IMG submission 13797) | reverse complement strand
ATCCAAGGGGCGTGGGAAAGACTGGGCTCCGGCGACGAGATTGCTTTCCACCATGGCGCCGATGACATGCAGGTTTCCTTTTGCGCGCTGGCGAACGATTTCCAAAAAGACTTCCGGCATTTTTTTCTGTTTTTTTTCACAGTTGGCGTGGGAGGCATCTATCATCACACTCGGTTGAAGACCGTTCTTCTCCAGAAGGTTCATGGCGCTTGTAACGTCGGCTTCCGCATAATTGGGGCCGATGCTGCCTCCACGCAATATTAAGTGACAGGAGGGATTGCCTTTGGTGGTAACGGCTGAGGCTTTGCCCTGCTGGTCCACTCCGAGAAAAGTCTGCCTGCCGTTGGCGGCTTTAATCGCGTTGATGGCCGGAGTCAGATCCCCATGGGTATCGTTTTTGAATCCGAGAGGCATCGAAAGTCCCGAAGCCATCTGACGGTGGGTCTGGGACTCGGAGGTGCGTGCACCAATTGCGGACCAGCTTACCAAATCGGCAATATACTGCGGAGTGATGGGGTCCAGAAATTCGGTGGCGGTGGGCAGTCCGATATCCAGAATCTCACGCAGAATGCCGCGGGCCATGTGCAGTCCGGTGGGTATATCGTTGGTTCCGTCAAGATGCGGATCCATAATCAATCCTTTCCATCCCAGGCTGGTGCGGGGTTTTTCAAAATAAACGCGCATCACAATGAGAATACGGTCTTTCACTTCGTCAGAAAGCTTTTTAAGTTTTTGCGCATATTCCTTGCAGGCTTCCGGATCGTGTATGGAGCAGGGACCGATAATTAACAGAAAACGATTATCTTCTCCAAAGATGATATTATGAATCTGATCCCGGCTTTCCCCTACGAAATCGGCCTGATCATCCGTGCGTGGAACATCCACACAGAGTTCTGCTGGGGAGAGGAGGGTTTCGGTACGGACCACATTCAGGTCGGATACTTGTCTGGCAATCTTGTTCATTTGCTGTCTCTGGGATAAATTAGGACGCTCCCTATAAGGGGAACAGATCGGAAATGCAACCTTGTAACCTGCCGGATTCCGCCATCCCGCACTTGCCAACTTCGCATTTTCGTGCTTGGGTCCAGGGCCTGCAAATACGAAAACCCTATAGGATTATGAGCTCATCTTCTTCAAAAATTATTTATACCTGGACCGACGAAGCCCCCATGTTGGCGACCTGTTCGCTGTTACCTATTTTACGAAAGTTTGCGGAGTCGGCGGGAATGGATGTTGAATTGAAAGATATCTCCTTGGCCGGACGGATTTTGGCACATTTTCCGGAATGTCTGAGGGAAGACCAGCGCGTGGAAGATTCGCTGGCGGAATTGGGTGAATTAGCCAAGACTCCGGAAGCCAATATCATTAAGCTCCCCAATATTAGTGCCTCCATTCCGCAACTCAAGGCCGCGATTGCAGAATTACAGTCCCAAGGCTATGCTGTTCCGGATTATCCGGACTCGCCTGGTTCAGAGGAAGAGAAAACCACGCAGTCCCAGTATGCTAAAGTGCTGGGCTCCGCCGTAAACCCTGTTTTACGTGAAGGAAATTCCGACCGCCGCGTGGCCCTTCCGGTTAAAGAATATGCCAAAGAACATCCTCACTCCATGGGAGAATGGAGTAAAGCGTCTAAAACATCGGTGGCGCACATGGAAGAGGGGGATTTCTTTGGGTCCGAACAGTCTTTTGTGAAAGAATGTGCGGGCAAAGTGAAAATCGAACTGGAAACCACTTCCGGCACCACACGGTTAAAGGATTTTCTTCCTCTGGAAAAGGGTGAGGTGTTTGACGGTTCCGTCATGAGCCGGAAGGCCTTGCGGAATTTCTTTTCTGCTCAGGTGGCGAAAGCGAAAGCGGAGGATGTCCTGTTTTCTCTGCACCTCAAAGCGACGATGATGAAGGTCTCGGATCCCATTATCTTTGGTCACGCGGTTTCGGTTTTCTTTGGAGAGGTCTTACGCAAACATGCGGACAGCCTAAAAGAAGTCGGTTTTAATCCCAACAACGGACTGGGAGATTTGGAAAAAAGGATTCTGGGGCTGCCCCAGGAAAAGCAGGCGGAAATTAAATCTGATCTGGAGGCGGTTTATGCCAAACAGCCCGCCCTCGCGATGGTGGATTCCGACAAGGGAATTACCAATTTGCATGTTCCCAGTGATGTGATTATTGATGCCTCCATGCCTGCTTCCATTCGGGCGGGAGGAATTATGTGGGGGCCGGACGGTACTCCCCAGGATACACTGGCGGTTATTCCCGACCGTTCCTATGCCGGTGTATACCGTGAAACCATAGAGTTCTGTAAAGAGAACGGTGCTTTTGATGTCACAAAGATGGGAACGGTTTCCAATGTGGGACTGATGGCCAAAAAAGCGGAAGAATACGGCTCGCATGATAAAACTTTTGAAATTACCGAAGCGGGTGTGGTCAAAGTGGTTGACGAATCCGGTACGGTGTTACTGCAGCATACCGTGGAAGCGGGGGATATCTGGCGGGGATGCCAAACCAAAGATGTGGCGATTCGTGACTGGGTGAAACTTGCGGTGACCCGGGCCCGGGCCACCGGGGCCCCTGCGATCTTCTGGCTGAATGAAGAACGTGCGCATGATGCGAACGTAATCCAAAAAGTAAACGCTTTGCTTCCCGGGCATGATACGGACGGATTGGATATTCAAATTATGACCCCGGAAGCGGCTGCCCGGCTGACCTGTGAACGGGCCCGCGACGGAAAAGATACGATTTCGGTCACCGGAAATGTGTTGCGGGATTATCTCACAGATCTTTTCCCAATTTTGGAATTAGGGACCTCTGCGAAAATGTTATCCATTGTTCCGCTGTTGGCGGGAGGTGGGCTGTTTGAAACCGGGGCGGGCGGATCCGCACCCAAACATATTCAGCAGTTTGTCAGCGAAGGCCATTTGCGTTGGGATTCGCTGGGAGAGTTTTTAGCGGTGGCGGTATCGATTGAAGATCTGGCCGAAAAAAATGGAAATGCGAAAGCGAAACTTCTGGCGAAGACCTTGGATGAGGCCACCGGAAAGGTCCTGAACCAAAACAAATCCCCTTTACGGAAAGCGGGACAGTTGGATAACCGGGGCAGTCATTTCTACTTGGCACTATATTGGGCCGATGCTCTGGCTGCTCAGGACGAAGATTCTGAACTGAAAGCAACCTTCACTCCTTTTGCGGAGGCCTTGTTATCCGGTGAAACCCAAATTATGGCTGAAATCGATGCGACCCAGGGTCAGCCCCAGGACATCGGCGGCTATTATCATCCGGATATGCAGAAGGCGGAAGCGGCGATGATGCCGAGCCAGACGTTTCGGTCCCTGTTGGCGTAACTCACTCCTCCTAAGAATCCCAACCCTCAACGATGAGGGTTGGATCTGGAATGATCAGCGTTCGCAGTCCTATTCCGGCATGAGGCGGTTTATCTGATCAATGGCCTGGCGCACATACATGCGTTTTTCGATGTACCCCTTATGAAAAAATGCGCCCTTGAAGCCCGCGATTATAAGATTGCGGATTTGTTCCGGGTTCAGATCAAAATGCGTGGCGGCGAGTTTTAGTTCGTTGGTTACAGTGGTGTGGGAAACCAGCCGGTTGTCGGTGCAGAGAGTGGCGGAGAGGTCGTGAGCGATCATTTTTCCGAGGGGATGTTCGGAGAGAGAATCCATTTCCGGAAGCGTTTGGAGGTTGCTCGTAAGATTGACCTCCAGACAAATGCGTTGGCGGGCGACGGATTCCACCAACTGATCGACATAGTGCTGGGGGTTTTTCACGTGAGGACTTTTAATACGGTCGGCGCTAAACAGGAAGGTGGCATGACCCAACCGATTGGCATGACAATCCGTGAGCGCCTGGAAAATAGACTCGGGTCCGTAGGCTTCACCGGCATGAACCGTTTTTTGTAAAAAATTCCGGTGGGCAAACATAAAGGCCTCCCGATGATCCATGGCGGGGTTGCCTGCTTCCGCTCCCGCAAGGTCAAATCCAACGATGGCCAGGTTTTCACGGTCACGCAACGCAACAGAGGCGCGTGCGAGTTCGAGAGAAGCGGCGGCAAACACGTCTTTCTCCCGGGCGTAAGGCATTACATCAAACAACTGTTGATAGTACGTAGACATTTGCGGGACAAACCAACGGAGGGCGCATACGACAATTCCAAAATGGAAAGGAAGGTCTTCTTTGGTTTGGACGGCTTGTGTATTGTTGTGTTTCTGTTGAGCCGCCTGAAGTCCACGGTTCACGGCCCGAAGAATATTTTCAAGCTTCAATCCACGGCTGGTATGTAATTGGGGGGCAAAACGAACTTCCAGATATCGAACGTTTTCGGAGAGATTGTCTTCGGCAAGTTCCCGGGCAATACGTTCGAGAGCCTCTTCGGTTTGCATGACGGCAACGGTGTATTGAAAACCGGCGAGGTATTCGGGCAGGTCGCGGTACTGGGATTTGAATACGTTTTGTTTTAGTTCCTCTTCGGAAGTTCCAGGGAGAGAGATTCCCTGTTGGTCTGCTAATTCGAGAAGAGTGGTCATCCGCAACGAGCCGTCCAAGTGCACATGCAGGTCGGTTTTAGGAATCTTTTCAATAAATGTAGAGAGTTTTTCGCTTATCATCGATTAAGTGTAGTGCAGATTTATTTCTCTTGCAACATGGAATATCCTTGGCAACATTTCGGGGCGCTGTTTATAGTAGATCCAACCTTCCATAGGTTTAGTCCCAACTTTTTAAAATTCAGGAGTACATGATGAGCGAATCTATTGAATCCACATATCAAGATGCTGAGGTTTACACCCCAACCGACAGCTTTCGTCAACAATCGCATTTTGGATCTTTTGAAGAATATCAGGCGGAGTATCAACGTTCGGTGGAAGATCCCGAAGCGTATTGGGCAGAGATGGCGGAGAAGCATGTTGACTGGTTTAAAACCTGGAAGCAGGTGATGTGGAAAGATTTTGATAACATCGGACAGAAACAAGAGCCGTATGTGAAGTTTTTTGACGGGGCCAAAACCAATGTGTGTTATAACTGTGTGGACCGGCATGTGAAAAACGGCAAAGGGGACAAAGCCGCCATTCAGTGGCAGGGGGAGAAGGCGGAAGAAAGCAGGACGCTGACGTATTCGGATTTAAAACGTGAAGTAAGTAAATTTGCAAATGTCCTTCGGTACCATGGTGTAAAAAAAGGAACGGTGGTGACCATCTACATGCCGATGATTCCGGAAATGCCGATTGCGTTGCTGGCCTGCGCCCGTATCGGGGCGATTCATTCGGTAGTGTTCTCCGCGTTTAGTTCGGATGCTTTACGGAACCGGATTCAGGATTGTGAAAGTGAGATTGTGATCACCTCGGATGTTTCCTTTCATGCCGGAAAAGTATCCGGCTTAAAAGACAAGGTTGATCATGCGGTGCAACAGTGTCCGGGGGTTCGCAAAGTGTTTGTGTATAACCGGGGGGGCGGAGAATTTTATATGGAGCCCGGTCGGGATTTTTGGTGGCAGGATGAAATGATGGACGTGAGTGAAGAGTGTCCGCCGGAACCGATGTATGCCGAAGATCCGCTGTTTATTCTCTACACGAGTGGAAGCACTGGAAAACCCAAAGGGGTGCTGCACACCACGGGCGGGTATTTGTTATGGGCCACTATGACCGCAAAATACGTGTTTGATTTACACGAGGATGATGTGTTCTGGTGTACGGCCGATGTGGGCTGGATTACCGGCCATACCTATTTAACGTATGGCCCCACCTCCAACGGGGTGACCCAGGTTATGTTTGAGGGCGTCCCTACCTGGCCGCAGCCGGACCGTTTCTGGGAAATCGTGGAAACGTACAACGTGTCTGTTTTTTACACCGCGCCTACTGCGATTCGTGCGCTGATGCGTTTGGGAGAATCCTGGCCCGAAAAGCACGATCTCTCTTCTTTACGCTTACTGGGATCTGTGGGAGAACCCATCAATCCCGAAGCCTGGAAATGGTATCATAAAGTGATCGGAGGCGAGAAATGTCCGATTGTGGATACGTGGTGGCAGACCGAAACAGGCGGGGTATTACTGACCACACTTCCGGGAGCGCATGGAGCGAAACCCGGTGCAGCCGGTTTCCCGATGTTTGGTATACAACCCAAAATTCTTCGCACGGACGGCTCGGAGGCGGATGTGAATGAAGGGGGAAGTCTTTGTATTACCGCTCCGTGGCCGGGCATGCTGCGCGGTGTATATGGGGATGCGGTCAACGAGCGTATTCGTCATACCTATTTTGCGAAATTCCCCGGAATCTATTTTTCCGGTGACGGATGCCGGAAGGATACGGACGGATATTATTGGTTGCTTGGGCGCATGGATGATGTGATCAATGTGTCCGCTCACCGTTTTGCCACGGCGGAATTTGAAAGCAGTTTGGTGGGAGATTCGAGGGTGGCGGAAGCGGCGGTGGTTGGATTCCCGCACGAAACCAAAGGTCAGGGGGTGTATTGCTTTGTGACACTTAAATCGCATGTGGAGCCGGACGATAAATTACGCCGCGAGTTGGTGGCAAAAGTGCGCACGGATATTGGCCCAATCGCCAAACCCGACGTCATTCATTTTGCGCCGGCCCTCCCCAAAACCCGTTCCGGAAAAATTATGCGGCGCGTGTTGCGTAAAATTGCCGAAGGCGATTTGGATGGCATCGGGGACACCAGCACCCTGGCGGATCCAAGCGTAGTGGACGCCTTGCTGGAGACACGGGCACAATAATGGAGTGGGGATGTTACTCCCCTTAAAAAAAGAGGGTATATGGGGGTTAAAACCCCCGCTCCCGTCTCTTTTCTACCAGTGACACCATGGTCTCAAAGGGGGGGAGGCCCGTACGCTCTTTGTGCTCCGGATTGATCCGGCCCTGCTGATACAGGAGGTGTAATTGCCGGGCGGATTGAATGAAGCTGCGCGACCGAATGGGATCCGCGGTTTCATTCGATTGAAGGATCAGGGCCACAATACGGGACATCGCCTGATCATAACTTAACTCCCTGGGATCCCTGGTCAGTTCCATTTGGATATAGCGTTGGAAGTTCTCCCGCCCGGAGGGGAGGTTTTCTTCCATCTCTGCCAGAAGTTCATAATAGGTGAATGCCGCATCCAGATTTCCGTAATCGGCATTCAGGAGGGTGGCATCGTTTAAGAAATTTCCGTAGCCCTTCTGCAGATAGTGATTGTGGGGGGTATCTCCCAGCATGGCTTGGTACTCTGCAATCACCGGGTCAATCAGATCCAAACGGGGAATCCTGATCTGAACCTCCCGGTCATCACTGGCAAGAATTTTTCCCCCGCGCACCAGTGCGGCCAGGGACTGCATCCGCATACGGCGCAGTCGGCGTTCATCGAATGGTTTTCGGGCATAGTCCAATCCGACAGTGGACCAGTAGAGAGCGTGGGTATCGGGAAGCCGCCAATCCAACGGTCCGAAGTCGTCTTCAAGGGACTGCATTTTTTCCGGTTTCATGGAGAAGGTTTCTTCTAAATTCGCCTTGGCTTCGGCGTCCAGGGTGGCGGCGTCAAAACGCCCTTCCGGCAGAATTTCCTCTACCTGCTCCATTAGTTTTCTTTTATAAAACTGGTTGGCGGAATCAAAATTCATCCCAATTTTATGCTGGAACATCCAGCCGATATCCCAATGCAGGTCGGGAGAATTGGGATTGTTTGTCAACCCCTGTTTTCGCAGCAGGTCCAGTCCATGATTCACCCAGCGCCAGCGGTCGTTGTATTCGGGGAAGAGCACACTGATGTTATATGCAAGGTTCCAGGCCTGAAAGGACCATACTTCCGGGACCCGGGGTTCCAGCTGAGTAATCCATTTGGCTAACTGAACCATTTCAAAGTATTGTCCTTCCTCCTGCATTTTATTGGCGCGTACCCAGAGGGCGTCGGCCACCAACCCGCGGAATCCTCCGAAAGCGACCGTGGTGACAGCCACCAAAGGAGTGGTGTCTTCCGGGGCGACCTGTTGAAGATGACGGGATTTGCGCATGTCGATGAGAGAAGCGTGAAACGCACCTGAGGCGAGCAGTAACAGGCTTCCCGCGAGGACCAGCACGATTCCGCGTTTCCCGGAAAAAGTTTTCATGTGGCCTCTCCAATTTCTCTGCGGTGAAACGCCAGGGTTCCCAGCCCACTGATGAGCAGCACCACCGGGGTGAACCGCAACAGAAAAATCCGGAATACTTCAGAAGGAGGAATTTCAATTCCGCGGGAAACCCGGCCGAGGGGATTTTCCATCTGTAAAGGTTGTATGACCACGAGTATGCCCTCAAACACTTTAAATTGGACCTGTTGTATGGCACGGGAAAAGGCTCCCTGTTCTTCCTGGCGTGGAGGGATTCCCTGTTCGACGGCTTCTTCCACGGTACCGGAAAACGCCTGGAGCAGCAGCACAACTGCGCTGACATAACAGGCGACTGGAAGTGAAAAAATAGATCCGGCACTCACCCCAATAGCTGCCAAAAGGGAGAGGAGACCACAGATGAGAATCAAAGCCCGGACTAAATTCAGCAGGAAGCCTCCGGTCGTAAAATAAAGGCGAACGCCCTGGTGAGGTTTGAAAAATACCCGCCCGGAGGATTCACTTCGGTTTTCATACGTCAGGGTGAGGTACTGTGCGCCGGCGAGGGCGGTACCGACTTCTACAGGTATGACTTTTTCACCATAGGGGGTTTCGTTTGTTTCAAAAATCCGTACCCCTTCCTTTCCGTCCACATCGATCCGCCAGGCTCCCGGTACAAGGGTCACGCCCATTGCGGCCCCATCATAATCGTAGGCGAGTTGAAAGGTTTCGCCCTCTTGCAGGGGGGCATCCAGTTCAAAGGTCCAGCTAACACTTTCGCCTGCGGAGGCGGCATTGTTTGTAACTTTCAAAAAACGTTCCATTTCGGGGATCACAACTTCCATGGGAACATTTTCAGGAATCGCGCCATTTAAGATCTGCTGTCTGGCCAATTCTTCCGCCTCCGGGGTCAAGTCTACAGTGACCGGATCGACCGGCCGCCGGGAGGTGACCTGTTGAGAAAACACTACCTGTCTGGCCTCAGCGGAAAGGTCTGAGGTCTGGATCATGGTTTGAATACGCAAATAGGTCACGGCACCGCAGATCAGGGCAAGGCAGGAAACCAGCGTAACAACCGCCAGCCATTTTCCCCACCAGATCTCTGTCCGGTGTACCGGTTTGGTTAAAACCATCTGAAGGCGTTTGCTGGAGATATCCCCGGCAATAGACGCACAGGACACCCAAATAGTCATGGCGGCCAACAGAAAAGTAGAGAATCCCAGGCTGTAGCGAATGTGCATGCGCAAGGCACCCTGAATCGTACCGTCGGTTTCAAGTCCGGCCGGCAGCAGGAGGAGAACCAGGGCCAGTAGAACCAACATCGACAAGGCCACCCGCTCACGAAAGATGGAGCGGAGAGTTAGTTTGTATATGGGGAAAATGCTGCGCATTCGGAATCTGAGACGTTAAAGGTTAGAAGTCAGATGTCAGAAGAAGCTGCGGGATTTGTGTCTAAACTCTGACCTTTACTCTCTGACTTCTTTTCGGTGAGGAACCCCGCCAACTTTCCTTCCGCACGGGTGCCGCTGCCTTCTCCACTTTCGCGGCGGGCTTGTGCGACGACTTCGAGAAAGAAGGATTCGAGATCTTTACGGGTGGGTTCGAGGGTGGGCCGCTGGCCGAGTTGTTGTTCGAGAGTGTCGAGCAAATGAGTGCGCTGAGTTTCGTCGAGATCTTTGAGTCGGATTTGCAGATGATTGGCGACCTGAAGAAGGTCACGGATGGGTCCGCTGGCCTGCACTTTTCCTCCGTAGAGAATTGTAATGCGTTCACAGACATCCTCCACATCGGCCAGTAAGTGTGAACTGAGGAGGACGGTTTTTCCTTTCTCTGCCAGGGCGGTCACAATATCTTTCACCTGCCGTGTGCCCAGGGGGTCGAGTCCGGAGGTGGGTTCATCGAGGATGACCAGATCCGGATCATTGATCAGAGCTTGAGCGAGTCCGATTCTTCGGGCCATCCCTTTGGAAAATTCTCCTACGCGACGATGCCCGGTGTGGGAAAGACCGACCATTTCCAACAGTTCATCAATACGTTTTTCGCGGGAAGTTCCCTGCAGACCAAAAAGGGTGGCGTAAAACCGCAAGGTCTCACGGGCATCGAGATAAGGATAGAGGTAGGATTCTTCGGGCAAATACCCTACGCGGCGTTTCACGTCCACATTCCGGGGGGGCTTCCCCAAGACCTTGACTTCGCCTCCGTCGGGATGCAGTAATCCGAGGAGAACTTTAATGGTGGTGCTTTTCCCGGAACCGTTGGGACCGAGGAGTCCGTAGACTTCGCCTTTATGAAGGGTGAGGTTGATGCCATCCACGGCACGTGCGCGGGGACGTCTCCAAAAATCTTTAAAGATTTTCTGCAGGTTATGTGTCATGACGACGGGTTCTTCTGACATATTAACAAACCTCCATTCGGTCAAAAATTCCAAAAGCGATCACAAGAATTCCCGTGGTCCACGTGAGGGCATACAGCGCAGCGGAGGCTACATACATCCAGGGGATTTGGCCGCCTCCGGTCAGGGCATCGGCCATCCAGAAATGCTGCCAATTGGGCAAAGCAAAATACAGAATTTTGGCCCAAAGGCTTTCCGCAGCCCGGGAGGCCAACAAATAATCTGACATCAGTCCCATCATAAAAAACCCAAAACTGACCGAAAGAGAAGGCACGACGCCGAGTTTAAGGGCGCAGAGCAGGGCCAGAGCCTGAAGCATCAGTGCGGCGAGAGTGATCAGGGCGCAGGCGGGGAGGAGGGACCAACGAATGGGAACCTCCACATGCGGTTGCGGTGCGGCATGAGTATGGCCGGCGTGTTCGATCACCTGAGGTTCATGCGCGCCCTCTTCATGTGGGGTTTCGCTCCTAATCCCGGTCCAGGTGAATGCCACAAGAATCAGGATGGCCATACACCAAAAGGCGGTGGAGGCAAAAGGACGTCTGGTCATGAAATTGATGACGCTGGCAATAAGATATGCCCCGACAATCGCCAGATAAAGCGGAATGAGATATCGCCATCCCACTTGAAAATCCAAAGCGGAGGCCCGGTCGGCCATTAAAATGGCCAAAGACGCCATGCCGGAGAAAACCAGCATGATCATAGAGACGCCGGTAAATTTTGCGGCGAGGAAGCGAATACGGCTGACCGGTTTACTGAGAATCGCCCCGGCGGTGCCCCGGCGGATTTCGGTACTCACGGCATTACAGGCTGCGGGGACCGCCAGCAACAGACTTCCGAGAAACATCATGGCCAGGGCGGAGTCGCGGACGAGTTTTCCGGCCTCGCCGAGGTTATGGGTGATCAGAAAAGGCAGACAGCCAATGAAAAGAATCAGGGTGGTGCTCAACAGCAAGAGTGCGGGCTGACGAGGAATTTCCACGCAGGTCAATCGGGCCAACGGAAAAAAACTGCCCGGATATTTCATCGTTTACCTCTCCGATTTCGGGATGCATCCTGAAGCCGTTGCCGTTCCCGGTTGCTCAGACTTTGAATGCCTTCTTTTGAGACTTTATCGAGAAGGGCGTCCAGTTGATCTTCATTGCGCTGGTGGCGGGCCTGTTTAAATTCGTCCATTTTCCCCCGGGCCTGTTTGCCAAGAAAGCCCGGAACCCGGCCGGGGTTCATGTGGAAATACCAGATACCGCCTCCACTGATTCCCAACAGGGCGGCGACCAGCAGAGGTTGTTGGGTGATCAGGCCGGGATAGTGCATCAAGGTGACTGCGATTCCGCTCAGCATGCCTCCGAGATGTGCCTCATGACTTACGCCACTGCCTCCGCGAAGAGAAGAGAGGGTGTAGAGCAGGTATCCCATGGCGTATATCCAGGCAGGAATAGGGATGGGAACCGGGAAAATCATAATGCGCATACCGGGCATCAGAATGATGGTGCTAAACAGCAGTCCAAGGGCTCCGCCGGAGGCGCCCACGGCCCGATAATCCCCATGTCGATGCAGGAGCATGCACAGCAAATGTCCACCGATCACGGAGGCAAAAAAGACGCCCAGTAAAAAACCGGGTCCCAATTGATTTTCCAGAGTACGCCCGAAGAAATAAAGGGTAATGGCGTTTCCGGCAAAATGACCCCAACTTCCATGCAGAAAGGCCGGACTTACCAAGCGAATCCACTGACGGCGTAAACGGATGGCTTCGGTACTGAAGAGGTATTTCTCCATGACACCCGCCTGGTTCAACCCCTGCCAGGTGGTGAAGCCCAGAACGATCAGCAAAAGAATAGTGATGGTTTCGCCGTGCATAAATGGTTAGACAATTTCGGCAATGACTTCGATTTCGATGAGGGATCCGAGGGGAAGGGCGGCAACCTGCACCGTGGAGCGCGCGGGCTTGTGGCTGCCGAAGGCCTGAGCGTAGATTCCGTTGACCACGGAGAACTCGGATAAATCCGTCATAAATATCGTGGTTTTGATTACGTGTTTCAGGAGCAGCTCTTCTGAATCGAGAACCTGGGTAATGTTGGCCAGTACTTGATTGGTTTGTTCCCGAATCCCCCCGGGGACCAAGGCTTTCGTTGTGGGGTCCAGGGGGATTTGCCCACTGCAGTAGAGTAGATTTCCCACTTTGACCCCATGGGAATAGGGACCGACGGCTTCCGGGGCATGTTTACTGTTTATAATTTG
>JGI12210J13797_10405527_pt1 | contig 12710 bp, 12 predicted proteins | sample ElkSlonscriptome_3_FD_13797 | JGI IMG/M metagenome (IMG submission 13797) | reverse complement strand
GTACGGCTCGGCTATTGGATCCCGAACTTTCGACTCAAAAAGGGACAGCAGCGACCGATCCCCCGCCGCACGCTCGGTATGCCTTATCTCCTAGCAGAAATGATCGGGCGTATTCAAGAAAACATGGCGCATCTTAACATCTCCGATTGTGCCGTAGCTTTTTGTGCAGAGCGAGGAGTTCAGGCGGGGGCGTATCCGTTGAGATACGTAACTGCCGGAACGACACAGCTCTGCGCAAAAAGATCAAGCTAGCACGACTGGTTTTATGAAACATTGGGGGTCAACCGTGCCCATAGGGAAGTCCGCAGCTTGAAAGGCCCCCTTTCGGTCTACCGTTGTTTCTTCAAATAAAGGTGCAGGATCCGCTTCATTTCGTCAATCGCTTCCGGGGTGGCGAAGATCGTCTCATGCGTGGCATATACGATCTTCTCGGATTCGGCAGCATCCCGATGAGTGCTCCAGTAAGGCACCACCGTATCGCTGGTTTTTTCGAGCGGAGATAGCGGCTTTCCAGCAACCCCGATGATCGAATGGTAAGGCACCTGGATTTCCCGGGTGTTCATCGCCTTCAACAGCGGGTTGTCGGGGGAGAGCGCATTGATGCTGTTCGGAACGAATTCCTCCGTCATTCCTTCCGCCTTCATGGCCGCTTTCAGCACATCCTCTCCGACGCCTTCAATCAGGCGGGTCGGGATCTTGATCAGGCTATTGCCCAACTTACCGAGCCAACTAATGGCAAGCGGTGCGCCCCGATGGACGGCGGCAATGAAGATCACTTCATCCGTTCTGGAATTGGCTTCGTACACAAGCGCCTCCTTCAAGATAGAATCATCCGGCATAGCGAGAATCTTCTCGCCGTAATCCCCGAAAAGATCGACGAAGACATTGCCCGGGTTGATCATGTTCATATGGGTGATCGTCCCGCCCAGGCTGTGGTTGATGATGACCATGTCCCGCGTTTCCGGATAAACTTCATAGATTTTTTCTAGCGCCCGCCGGAATTCCAGAGCCAGGTATGCCACGGGGTCACCGGTTGGGTAATCGAAAGCCAGGAATTGAAATTTCCCTCGCAACTCCGGGTCTTTCTCGATGGCAGCCATCACCGGCAACCACATTTGTGGAATCGCCATCAAACCATGAACGAAGACGATTGGAATCTTGTCAGCGTCGTAGGGCTGCACCAGATACATTCCCTCCCCCTTCTGATATTTTGCGGGACGCAACATCGCCATAAAGCCGACGGCCTGCGGATCGCGGTAATAACCGAATGGCGCACCGAAATCAGCGGCCAGCGGCCGGGTGCGACCGGCCATTCGAATTTTGGCCAGCTGATCAGGATTGTAGAGCGTCAGAGTGGCCTTCCGCAGGTTCCCCTCGCCAGACGTGGTCAACACTGCCGTGACAGGAACCGGAATTCCTTGCAGCGGCATCAATTGAGCACGGGGATTCTGCGGCTGGTGCACGCCAACAACAAAGCCACCCACTCCGTCGAGCGGAGTTTGTTGGACGAGACTTTGTTCCGCCAACTCGGATGGGAGAAGCAGCTCCTTGAAATAACCGGGCTTCCATTGTCCTGAAGCGCTGCCAGAGCTGACTTTCAGTTGGAAGGTCCCCTCCGGCGTTTGCAAGGCATCCAAGCTTTGTCCGGACTTCCACCATGTGACAGCAAACTCCGCACAAGCGGTATTGTAGGTGAGGCGGTCGGTGTCGCTGCCGGATTTCTGAAGATTCGCCTCGGCCCGTTGCGCTGCGGCCAAGAGCAAGCCGAGGCGTTCTTCCGGGTTTTTCGTTTTTTCCGCCTGTGCCAGCAGCACTTCGGGGGTGGCGGGTGCGTCACCGGGACCGGTCAGTGAAGAATGGGTGGCGCATCCTGCGGCTAGCGCAGTCAATAGGCACGCGGCGGCAATACGTTGGAGCGGATAGAAAGGCATTTTCGGAAGCATGGAGTGAAGGCGCATATCAGGAAAAACGGCTTATTGGAATACGAGCAAGCGCTGGAGGAGTAAATGACAAATTGATGTTCGCAGCGGTTGCCCGCTTTTAAACTTAAAAGAAGCTGAAGCTGCCGCTAAGAATGGGGGCGCACAGACGTCGCCCCTATGCGCGTGCGCATTTCGAAATGCTGCATGATGTGCGTTCGTTAGCAAATCAGCCGATCACCAGCGAATTACCACCCCGGCATAGGGACCATACATCGCAACATTGAGATCGCCATCGCCACTGCGAAACTGCAGCCAACGAAAACCGAGCGAGGCATCGATGTTTTCGAATAAGTTGTAATTGAGAGAGCCCAGCGCCTGCCAGGTCAATTCGGCGTCGCCCGCTCCGATGTCCGCGTAAAAACCGATGTAGAACTTGGGTGAGATCGCAATACTCCCATTCACTGCCGCTATTCCATTGAGGCTGTGTAAGGTCGATGCCCTAAAACGGGCTGGAATCAGCGGGCCGGAAGTCGTCGATTTCGTCCGGTTATAGACGTAACGCACCCCAGCACCGACATCGAGGAACGCATGCTCCCCTTCCCAGATCCGATAAAGCCCCACGCCATGGGCGATCACCATTTGAATCCCCAAGTTAGAACTCAGGAACGGCGGAAACTGCGGATTCGCGGTCGGTGACAGCTTCAGATACATCACATCAGTCAAAAGACTGAACCGCTTGTATCGAATTTTTGCCGAGACAAACCCAGCCATGTCGAGTTCCTGCACGATGTCACCGAAGCCATAGCCAAAATCGTGACTCTCCCCCCGCACAGTGAGATCGCCACCCAGATTCGCCATCCATCCATAAATCTCCGTTCGCACCTCCCAATCCGAAACCGGGGCTGGTGTATCATAGATAACTTTGGAATCAACCAAAGCGGTGCCAGCCAAAGTGTTCCATGCAAAGAAGCTAGTCAAAACTAGCGTAAACCATTTCGTTTTCATAAGCTCGACAATTTGTATGCTGGCAACGTTCGGTTTGTCTAGATGATAAAAAGACACTTAAACCTGAATGGTTGCTTCTCTTTTCTCAACCAAATTCCGCAGAGCAGGTTTACTCGATTGTTGGTGACACTGGTGCTTGTTGAGCTCGCGCTCACTCTGCCGGGTAGATCACCTTCCAGTCCCGCTTCATGCTGATGATTCCCCAGCCGTTCTTGTTGGCTTCTTCCATGAGCGCGTCGCTGAAAGTCCCGATTTTCGAATCCGGACCGTAGGCCCACTCCCTCTCCGCGTCGTCATGGTGGACGAGCATCATCAGACTTGGCCCCTCGCCAGCCTGAGTCCATTCCAGCATCTCGCGATCCCCATCGGAATTGCCGAATGCGGCGATGGGACGGCGCCCAATATGCGAGTTGATACCTAACGGTTTCCCTTTCTTATCATCAATGAAATCGATTTCCGCCAGCCGTTCGATCACTGGTTTTCCGTCGGCCATTTCGAACTTCGTTTTGACGCTGGAACCGACGACCTGTTCCGGCGGGATGCCGTAGACCCGCTCGGTCCATGGGCGCATGAATTCAATTCCTCCGCCGGAGACGATGAACGTTTTGAATTCGTTCGCACGAAGGTAAGCGAGCAACTCGAGCATCGGTTGAAAGACCATTTCGGTGAATAACTTATCGGTCTCGGGATGTTTGGCCGTGGCGATCCAACGGGTGACAATTTCCTCGAAATCGTCTGTGCTCATCCCGGCATGCGTCGCTGCGACGAGTTCCATCAATCCTTTTTTGCCGGAACCCATGACGCCTTTCATATCGCCTTTCAAAACGGAAGCGAAAGGTTCCTGAGTTTTCCACTCGGGATGTTGTGGCGCCAGGGTTTTGATGCGATCGAGAATGAAGAACACTTGGGCATAAACCGGCTTTTCGCTCCAAAGCGTGCCGTCATTATCGAAGGTGGCAATGCGTTCTTCTGGCGGGACAAATTCCGGTGATGACGGGGTAGTCACCTTTTCCACGAACTCGACGATGGCTTTTTTTGAAGCGGCGTCGTTCCAGGATGGCAACGGATCGTCTGCCGCTGAGACCGTAGAGACAGAAAAGACCGCGGATGCGGCGAACAAGAGTCGAAGGAGAAAACCGAAGGGTAAATAGGCTTGTTTCATCGGAGCTAAGAGTCAGGAGATAGGATAAGTGGATTCGCGAATGAATTCGCAGGCTGCCCGCGTTGGGGCAGCCTGCGTGGTTCATTCGCGATTTACGATTAGTTGCCAGGGTGGCATCGGTAAATAGGCCGACCCTTCGATTAGGAAGGGTCGACCAATTCTTTTACGAGGGCCGCACTGAGAGGGTCCCAGTTACGGCGCTGAGGTTCATTAGTTACTGACCGGCCTGATGTTTAGCCATGTCGTCAATCTTCTTCTTCACCGCGTCAAGATTGAATGTCGCGGGGTCTTGCATTGGCGGATAATCGATCGCCGTTTCCGCAAGCTTCGCGACACGTTCTTGAACCATCACGAAACGCCAGAATTCCCGAGCAAAGAAGCCGTTCATGTATCCTTGACCGGAATTGTTCAACGTTTCACCTCGAATGGACGGCGTCCGTTCGAAAGGATCCTGACGAAGATTCACGATCGTCGGCATGTCGGGTGTGACTTTTTCGCCGGTCCAGCCATAGGGCTGTTCGATGAAGTGAAACTTGAAGTCATCGAGACGAGCGGCACCAAGTTGCGGGCCAGCAAAATACCAGAGTTCACGACGCTTCGACTTGTCTGTTTTACCCAGCAGCAGGTCCAACTGGTTGTACCCGTCGAGGTGGTTCTTGTAAGTGCGATCGCCGAGTTTGACACCCTTGAGCAACTCATCGGTGATTTCGGGATTCCCAGCAGCAGCCATCAGGGTGGGGAACCAGTCGAGACCGGAGAAGATACCATTTTCAACCGTATTCGGCGTGATCTTGCCGGGCCAGCGAATCATGGCCGGAACGCGAAATCCACCTTCATACATCGTCCCTTTGGTCCCTTTGAACGGAGTCATACCACCGTCCGGCCAGGTGAAGGTTTCCGCCCCATTGTCGGTCGTGAAGACCACAATAGTGTTGTCAGCTTCACCGATGGCCTCGAGGTGAGCGAGAAGTTCGCCGACGCAATCATCTAACTGCGCCATGCCCGCTTCAGAAAGACCGTAGCCGGTCTCGTTGTTCATCATCTTGTTGTATTTCTCGGACAGGAAGGTCCAGACGTGCATACGCGTCGGGTTGTGCCAGATGAAGAAGGGCTTCCCATCGGCTTTGGCCTTGTCCATGAAATCCTTCGATTTTTCGACCAGCACTTCGTCGAACGTCGTCATGTTATACTGAGCATCAAGGAACGGCAGGTCGTGCATCTTAGGCACATTCGACATATCAGGGAATGGTGGCAGCGGGCCTTTGTTTTCAATCTTCTGCTTACCAACTTTCCCCCAACGAGGCATGACCGTTGTGTCTTCCTCGTCGGTTGCCCAGGCGTGGATCACGCTTCGCGGACCATACTCGTTGTAAAACTTCTCGTCCTGCGGGAACGAATACCAATAAGGATCCGACATGGCGTCGAGGTGATACAGGTAGCCGAAGAACTCATCGAACCCGTGGACTGTGGGCAGATACTTGTTCAAATCACCGAGATGATTTTTCCCGAACTGACCCGTCGCGTAACCCTGGGCTTTGAGCGCGCTCGCGAGTGTGACCGATTCCGCCGGCATACCCACGTCGGCACCGGCCTGACCGACCGTCGTCAACCCTGTCCGGATCGGTAATTGACCCGTGATAAAGTTTGCCCGGCCCGCCGTGCAACTTGCTTCGGCGTAATAGTCGGTGAACAAAAGACCTTCTTTGGCCAATCGATCGAGGTTCGGCGTCCTGCTGGCCATAATGCCGCGATGGTAGGCGCCAATGTTAAACCAGCCGATATCGTCGGCCATGATGAATAAAATATTAGGTTTCTCAGCCTTCGGCTTTGAATCGGAGTCTTGCGCGGATACAAACCCAACTCCGATAAGAGAGCTGAGCAAGGCCGCAATGAGCAGTGTTTTTCGTTTCATGATGTTGTTTGATGCATTGGGGTTTGGGTTGGAGGTTGAGTGACTACTTGGGGGACAGGGAAAAAGGGGGAGCGACTCCGGACAGCCGGCAATAGATCGGAGGCAAGACGGCTCTTGACGACATAACCACTGCCACCCGCCTCGAAGGCGGCTTGGAAGTAGTCGGGGTCGTCGTGCACACTGACAAATATGATGCGGAGCTGCGGATGAAGGGCGCGTAGAGAGCGAGCCGCTTCAAAGCCTTCTAGATGCGGCATTCCAATATCGAGAATCACTATTTCAGGATGAAGCCGCTCGACTTGATTCATCAATTGAAGAACGCCCTTGGCCCGACCGACCACCTGACATTCGGTGGAGAGGATACCGGCAATCGCTGCGCCCATGCTGGGATGATCATCCGCCACGAGCACCCGGACGGGCCGGCTTGCTGGATCAGATGATTGGCTGGAGATCTCGGACACGGCCCCCTCAATAGGGCATGAGGGGCTATGACATAACTGTCAGTATTAACAGGTAAGCCGCGATAACCTCTTCTTGTTCAGAGTCATTTCACTGTTTTTTGGTGACCAAATGATTCTCAACCGCATATCGAACGAGATCGGCACTCGTTCTAAGCCCAAGCACATCCATGATGGTGTATTTATGGAACGCGACCGTCCGGGGAGTGATATCGAGGCGGTCGGCCACCTCTTTCATGGCGAGCCCTTCCGCGAGCAGTTGCAGGACTTCGCGTTGGCGGGAGGTCAGATGATTGCCGCTTCCGCGCGAGTTTTCCCTCATGAAGACTTTATGCGGCACCCCCTTCGTGAGGAGCGGTGTGATGTAAGTGAGACCGGCCATCGCCTGTTTGATGGCATCGAAAAGTTCGGTTGCCGCGGAGCTTTTGAGCAGAAAACCCGCGGCCCCTCGCCGGATGATTTCGGCTGCCAGCTGAGGATCCTCATTTACGGTAAGATAAATGAGCCGCACATTAGGATGGCTCTGGAGGAGCTGTTCCCCGGCGTCGATGCCGTTGAGACCGGGCATCGAAATATCCAGCACCACGAGGTCCGGTCGGGTTTGTTCCACAATCTCAAGGAGCTCGCGTCCATCTCCGGTGCACCCCACGATTTCGCATTGGTGCTCGAGGAGACGCCGGAAAGCCTCGAGCAACATGACATGATCATCGGCAAGGACGACACGTGGAGCACCAGGGGAGTTCATCACGCGTATGATTCCTCAACGGCTACCAGAGAAGCTCCCGCCCGGGCGTTAACTCCGTTGTGATCCATGGGCACCCAGGCTTCGACCAAGGTGCCACCGTCCGCCGGTTGCCAAATGACGCATCGACCGCCAGCAAATCGGGCGCGCTCTTCCATACCCACCACCCCAAGTGACCCCGAACGGTCTTGCAAGGCGGAATCAAAGCCAACCCCATCATCCCGGATCGACAGTCTCAATTCCCCGACTTGGTAAGAGAGCCGGAGCTGGGCCTTGCTGGCGCCGCTGTGCTTCACCACGTTTTGAAGAGCCTCCTGACCGATGCGATAGAGGCAGAGCGCAATGTCATCGGGAATGGACCGCGGAACGTCGCACGCTTGGAAGTCGATCTCCACCGGATGCGCCTGCGCGACCTCGTGGCAAAAAGTTCTTAACGCCGTTTCAAGTCCGAGTTGATCAAGCTTTGCGGGGTGAAGATGGTGCGCGAGCCGATGTAAATCCGAAGCAATGGCTTTGGCGCAGGAAGAAATGCCATCGATGCGTGTGGAAAAAGCCTCCGGTGCGACGCCGGACTCCCGCCCAACCATCATATCCAGCTCCACAGCAAGCAAGGAGACACGTTGACTGAGGTCATCATGCAACTCACGAGCGAGCCGAATCCGCGCATCTTCCTGCGCATGAATCAGGCGCCCGCCGAGATCCCGCGTCGATTCTTCGGCAGATTTCTGTGCCGTGACATCGCGGGATACGCCCATGGCCCGAATGGCTTGTCCGTTGGCATCACCGAAATAGCGACCTTTCGATTCGATCCAACGCTCCTCGCCCTCCGGAAGTGTCAGGCAAAACTCCACTCGATATCCCCCGCATTGTTTCTCCGCTTGAGCCATGAGCCGCATGGTTTCGTCCCGCTCTTCGGCCGGTATGCGCTCGATCAGTTGTTCGAAAGTCAACGTCTCCTTCGAATCAAACCCAAATAGCTTTAACCAAGTCGATGTGGCCCAGATTTTCCCCGTCGCCAGATCCCGAACCCAAATCCCGAAATTCGCCGATTCCATGGCGAGATTCAGTCGTTCCTCATTTTCCCGGATCACCGCCTCGGCCTTTTTGCTCCGGCGAAATTGCCAAATGAGCACCCCGATCAGGCCGGCCTCCAGTAAGCAGAGCGATCCAATTAAGAGGATGACTTTCCCATGCAGCTCCCAGAAGCTCGGTTCTTGAAACAGGAAGAGGCTTTCCGGTGGAAATGCGGCTTCTTCCAATCCCCACCGTTGCACTTGCTTCCAATCGAACATCGGTCGTGGCTCGTAGGACTCCAGAGCGACCGCTTCCTGAGGCGTCATCCCGTCGAGAATCCGAAGCGCGATCCGACCGGTCTGATGGCCGATTTCCTCAAACGTGACCATTTCCCCACCAACAATCCCGTGTCCGAGATAGGTGGCATAAGCGCCATAAATAGGCACGGCACTCGATGGGGCAAAGATCGCAAGGGCGCGTTGCGGAACCAACGAGCGGCCTTTCGCATCCTCAAATATCCCCAGATAAAGCACCACCGTATCACTCGGCAACTGGGCCACGGCGTCGCTCAATTCCTCCATCGAAAGATCGGTGAGCCAGCGGAAGCTGATGTCCGGTTCGAACCGGGGTGCGGCCTGACGGAAGGCTTCCAGGAAATTACGGTCCCGTTCGGAGGTTCCCCCCACCACAGCAACCTGCCGAATGTGCGGTTGCAACTGCAACGCGAGGTCGAGCGTGCTGGCGAAATGCGCTTTCAAGGGAATGCCGACGACATCCTCATCCGGGTTTAGCTCAGAGAGAAGTCGGCTCGCCACCGCGCAATGCACGATGGGGACGCCCTCAAAGAGCGAGCTTCGAAATTCGAGGAGGAAAAGCAGGGCCGCGGTGCCCCCGGCAATGATGACATCGGGAGGACGTTCGCGATATTTCTCTCTGAGAAAATCGCTTTGACTCTTGTCGAAATCGTCGCCGGAGAAACGAGCACGGTCGAGATATTCGCTATGAATCTCCAACGCACCATCGAACTGATCGAAGGTCTCACGCAGAGCGCGACCCACGATAATCCCCGCAGGCAGCATCCGTTCGTCCGAATAGATCAAGAGGATACGTTGGGGCCGAGCTGGGTCGTCAGGAGCAGACGGCGCGAATTCCCCTGCCCAGCTCGGTAAGACAACCGTCGCGAGCAGAATCCCCAGCAACCAACGGAGCGCTGGGCGAACATGCAAGGGGACCTTCATCGAACCGCGACGCTCGCCCTCCATCAAGCATTTGTAAACCCCACTGTTTCATCAAAGCGCAATCACTTCCCGCCTTGATGAAACAGTGGGGTTTGTTCCCTTTTCGACAGGGGCACCAGCCAATGAGAAATGCCCCCCTTGGCCCACCGTTCAAACTCTTGCCATTTAAACCAGCACTCTTGCGATCTTGAAAACTTCTCCCTAAAACCTCCCACATGCTCGCCAGGATTTATTCAGCAGCGATTCAAGGGGTAGATGCCATTGAGATCGAAATCGAAATTAATGTCGGCGCCGGCGAGTTCGTGATGGTGGTGGTCGGGCTTCCGGATACCGCGGTAAAGGAAAGCCGGGATCGGGTGGTGACCGCCGTCCATAACAGTGGATTCAAACCGCCGCGCCAACGCACCACCGTCAATCTCGCTCCGGCCGACATCAAAAAGGAGGGGCCGAGTTTCGATTTGCCGATCGCCCTCGGTATGGTGGCATTGAGTGAGCAGGTGCCGCCTGAGCTGCTGGAACCCTATACGTTCATTGGTGAACTCGCTTTGAGCGGCGCAGTGCGCCCCGTGAAAGGCGCCCTGGTCGCCGCTTTGGAAGCGCGACGTCGTGGAAAAGCCGGGATTTTTGTGCCGAGCGCGAATGTCCGAGAGGCAGCGGTCGTCGAAGGGATCGATGTGTTTCCGGCCGAAACGTTGCGCGGCGTTTTCGAGGCGGTAGCCGGTGACCGGATGCCTGATGCCGTCGTCTCCGATCCCCGACTGCTTTTGGATCGATCGGATGGCCAGGATCTTTGTTTCAGCGAGGTGCGCGGACAAGCTCATGCCAAGCGAGCCATCGAGGTGGCGGTGGCGGGCGGCCATAATCTCTTGATGATTGGCCCCCCTGGCTCGGGCAAATCGATGTTGGCCAAACGAATTCCCAGCATTTTTCCCGCGTTGACGTTGGAAGAAGCAATTGAATCGACCAAGATCCATAGTATCTGCGGCCTACTGGGGTCGGACCATTTTTTTATCGCTCAACGCCCATTTCGAAGTCCGCATCACACCATTTCGGATGCCGGACTGTTGGGCGGTTCCGCGAGCCCGACCCCTGGCGAAGTCAGCCTGGCCCATCATGGCGTCTTGTTTTTGGACGAATTACCGGAATTCAAACGCTCGACGTTGGAGGTCATGCGTCAACCCCTGGAGGATTCGCGAGTAACCATTAGTCGCGCGGCGGGGACGCTCACCTTCCCCGCAGAATTCATGTTAGTCGGTGCGATGAACCCGTGCCCATGCGGCCATTTGGGGAATCCGAAACGGGAATGTCGTTGTAGTCCCGGACAGATTCAGAAATATCGGCAACGCATCAGCGGCCCCTTACTCGACCGGATCGATCTGCAAATCGAGGTGCCAGCCATTGATTTTCATGAAATGACCAAAGGAAGTCCGGGAGAATCCTCCGCAGCAATCGGGGAACGGGTCGGGGCGGCGCGGAAACGGCAGCAACGCCGTCTCGGCAGCGCGCGGAAAGGATGCAACGCCCGAATGACGAACCGGCAGCTGCGCAGTCATTGTCAATTGGATGAAACCGGGCAGGAAATGCTGCGGCACGCCATGGAAGAGTTGGAGCTGAGCGCCCGGGCTTACGATCGTATTCTAAAAGTGGCCCGGACCATTGCCGACCTAGCCGGGCTCGATCTGATTGCGGCCGATCATGTGGGCGAAGCCATTCAATATCGATCGCTCGATCGCAATCTCTGGATGTGATTGCGGGAAAGACCAGGCGCTAACTTCTATGGGATGAAGAACCTTCTCGCTTTTCTATTAGCGTTGCTGATCATCGGTGGTGTCGGATATCCGGCAATCCAGCTGTCGGATCCGGCCGATTCTGAACCGGAACCGCATCCCTCCGAAGAAATGCCTCCACTTGAGCGGATGAAATGCGGGAGCCACGCTGGGAGAGGACCGTTGTATTGGGGCTGGTCTTGCTGGAGCGGACCGAGGAGGACTTGGGCAACAACCAGCTACAGGATGATGGAGTCTGAAAGCCGCGATGCGGCTTTCTCAAAGGATATCAGGGGAAGTGACGCCTGGGCGTATTCAGCGTGGATCAGCCGATCAAGAAATCCTGGTTTGGCCGTATCCAGACCAGGCAGGGATAATAAACTTAACAGTTCGGAATGAACCTGAAAAGTCGGCTGAGAGAGGATCTGATGCAGCGCGTCGAGCACCTCGCCCTTCAGTAACCCATAGTGGTGATGACAGGCAAAGTAGGCCTCAGCGACTACCAGGTTGGAGACGAAAACAGGTGAACCCGCTGTCTCCATTTCCCAGAGGAACTCCTTCGCTGCGACGGCCTGGAGCTCCGGTTTGCCAGTCATCAAACGCACGAGCACCGAGGTATCTAATCCGGCCCCTAGCTCAGTCTCTTTCGACATGCCGACCTTTCTCAATGCTGGTGCGGATCGCCTCCATAGAGTGATCGCCGACCTCAGCCGATATCCGCGAGGCGAGAGGACTCGGGAAGTCCCGCCAATTGACCCGCGGACGCGTCCCGAGACCACCCTGCCGGGCCAACAGCCATTGCCGGAAGAGCTGTATCGTGACCTCGCGCATGGTCCGACCCTCGCGGGCTACCTCAGCCTTCATCTCACGGTAGAGGTCGTCTGGAATCTGGAATGTTGCTTTCAGGATGCCAGTTTGCTGTATTGCTGTATTATTGTCAAGAGGCAACGGGACGAAGCAGTCAGTAACGGTCAGTAACGGGTCTGATTGAAAATGGGTGCGAGCTAATTCCGAAAAACAATCTGGGCGTCTCTGCGTCGTTGCGTGAGCCCTGATCAGAGCGGCCGATAAGATGGTGGTATCAATTCCGAGTCGCTGCGCGCCTCTCCATGATACACCTCCACGTTCTCCGAAGAAATGCATCCTTGTTGACCAGCTGGAGTGCGCAGCTTATCCTATCGGCGATGATGGTTGAACAATACCCAGAGTTGCAGCTCCTTTCGCCAGCACGGAAGCTCGCCCTGGCTGCCGAGTTGTTAGAGAGTGCGACAGAGGGATCCTTTGAAGAGCCTGATCCTGAAATTATTAAATTACTTGATGAGCGCCTCCGGGAATTCGAAAACAACCCCTCCTCAGGATCACCTTGGAGCGAAGTAAAGGCGCGCATCCTTGCCCACCGCTCCTCTTGAACCTATTTGGACAACTCGCGCAGAAGCGGATCTGTTGCGTGAGTTCACCCGTCGCGAAGAGGCTATGGAAGCTTCAGGTGTG
>JGI12210J13797_10285078_pt1 | contig 12710 bp, 10 predicted proteins | sample ElkSlonscriptome_3_FD_13797 | JGI IMG/M metagenome (IMG submission 13797) | reverse complement strand
ACCTTGTTCGGCGATCAGCTCACGTTCCATGTGCTACAGCTCTCCGCACTCTGCACCTCCCCCCGGCCCACGACCGGCTATGATGTCATCGTCGAGCGCTGGGCTCGCTTCCTCGTGGCCCGCGACGACGCCGAGCTGGACCGACTCGCGGCGGAGGATCCCACCATGAAGATCGCCAAGCAGACCCTCGACGAGCTCTCCCAAGACCCCGCGATCCATCGCATGGCCCGCCGGCGAGCCGATGCGGTCAAGCTCTACAAGAAGGACCTGGCCGCCTGCCGCGCCGAGGGCAAGCGCGAGGGCAAGCGCGAGCTGCTGCTCGAGCTGCTCGGCCTGCGCTTCGGCACCGTTCCTCCACACACCCGCGCCCGCATCGAAGCCGCCACCCCCGAGCGGCTCGATGCCTGGGCCAAGCGGGTGCTGACCGCCGCCTCCCTCGACGAGGTCCTGGCCGCCGAGACCTGAGCCGGGCTGGGCTTCGCCCGGCCCAGGCCCTCCCAACGCTCGCGAGGGCGCCGCCCGGGTTCGCTCGCTCACTCCCCTCTGCTAGCCTCGCGGCGTGTCGGGTCCCTCGCTACCGCGCTGGCTGTTCTCCTTCGTGCTCGTGGGGACCCTCGCCTGCGGCACCGAGGCCCCCACGCCCAGGCCGGCCAAGCCCATCGTGGCCGAGGAGGCCATCCAGCCGACCTCGCAGATCAAGTTCGACGTGGGCTCCATGCCCAGCACCACGCCGCTGGCCGATCCCACCATGGCCGAGGAGCTTCGAGCCGGCCTCGCCGACGCCGAGGAGGCCGGCGTGCCGCTGGCGTCCTTCGAAACCGTGCGCCGCTTCTACGAGCAACGGCAGCATCGTCCCGCCTGGACGGTGGCCCGCCAGATCTCGGCCGCCGGGGTCGATGCCCTGCGGGCCCTCGGCCAGCTCCCCCGCCACGGCCTCGACCCCGCCCACTACGGCGCCGACGCGCTCGCCCCCCGAGGCCCCCAGCCCGACGACGCGGTCGCGTTCGAGCTGCGCCTCACCGACGCCTGGCTGACCGCCGCCGTCCACCTGGGGCAGGGCCGCGTCCGCCCCGACCTCGCGCCCGCCTGGTCCGCCGACGGCCGAGCCGACGACCTCGTCCCCCGCCTCGAGCAAGCGATCACCGAGGGCAACCCGCGGCAGGCGCTGCTCGAGCACGCCCCCCCGCACCCCGAGTATGCCGCGCGGGTCGACGCGCTGGCTTCTCTGCGCCCGCGAGCGAAGCGTACGACCGCAGACCCGGCGACCGGCCCGGCCGCAGACCCGACCGCCGCGCTCGTCGAGCAGCTCTCGGCCGACCTCGAGCGCTGGCGCTGGCTGCCCCGAGAGCTGGGCCCGCACCACGTGCGCATCGATCCCGGCGCCCTCACGATCCAGGCCTACGAGGACGGCAAGGTCGCCGTGACCACGAAGGCCGCCCTCAGCCGGCGATGCGCCGCCATCCACGGCCTCAGCACCACCCTCTCTCGCGTAGAATTCCACCCCGCCGAGCGAGCCCTCGGTGCCATCGACCTCTCCTCCGCCGCCGGCGACCTCGTGATCCACGGCGCCCCGCCGGACGAGCCGCTCCCCGAGACCGGCGTCCTGCGCCGGGGATGCGTGCGATCGGAGCCGCTGCTGCCGCTGGTGAAGGCCGTGCTCCGCCCCAGCTCCACGTGGTCCGACCAGGCCCTCGCCGCGGCCATGGCCTCCGAGACCCCGGCCGCCGAGATCGACCCTCCGATTCCGGTCTACGTAATCCGCACCACCGTCGACCTCGAGGGCTCCACCCCCACGCTGCGCCCCGACGCGGCGGCCCAGAACGCGGCCCTCCTCCGCGCCCTGCAGCGCGCCGCCCCGAAGCGCCGTGACACCCGCCCGACCTCGCCGAAGGAGCGACCCGCTCCCTCCGCTCGGTGAGCCCTCGGCGCTGCCCGGCCGCCTTCCCGGATGCGACCGCACGTGCACCCTCGTCCAGATCGTGTCATGACCGGGCCCATGACCGACGCTCCGCGCACGCGTGATCGCTCTCGGCCCCACGACATCGTGCTGTGGGGCGCCACCGGCTTCACCGGCCAGCTGGTCGCCGAGGTCTTGGTGCGCACCCGGTCCCGGGGCGAGCTCCGCCTCGCCCTCGCCGGCCGCAGCCGCTCCAAGCTGGAGGCGCTGCGCGACCGCCTCGCCCGCATCGATCCCGCCGCGACCGCGCTGCCGCTGCTGCTCGCCGACAGCCACGACCGAGCCTCGCTCGACGCCATGGCGGCCCAGGCCGAGGTCGTCTGCACCACCGTGGGCCCCTATGCACGCCACGGCGCCCCCCTGGTGGCGGCCTGCGTGGAGCAGCAGACCGACTACTGCGATCTCACCGGCGAGGTCACCTTCATCCGGCCCATGATCGACGCCCACCATGCCACCGCACGGGCGCGAGGCGTTCGGATCGTGTGCTGCTGCGGCTTCGACTCGATCCCCTCCGACATCGGCACGCTGATGCTCCAGCGCGCCATGCAAGAGCGTCACGGCGTGGCCGCGCGCGAGGTCAAGCTGGCCGTGGTCCGCAGCAAGGGCAGCGCGAGCGGGGGCACCATCGCCAGCATGATCGAGATGATGCGCACCCTCCAGCGCGACCCGCCCGCCCGGGCCCTCATCGCCGATCCCTACGGCCTCGACCCCGAGGGCGAGCGCAACGGACCCGACGGGCGCGACCGCATGGGCGCCTCGTACGACGCCGACCTCGGCGGCTGGACGGGGCCCTTCGTCATGGCGGCCGTCAACACCCGCGTCGTGCGGCGCTCCAACGCCCTGCTGGGCTACCCCTACGGCCGCGACTTCCGCTACCAGGAGGTCGTGCGGTTCTCGTCCGGCGTGGGAGGCATGGCGCGCGCGTGGGGCATGGCGGTGGGGATCACCGGCGCCCTCGCGGCGCTCACCGTGCCCCCCGTGCGGGACCTGCTCACCCGCTTCGTGCTGCCCGCCCCCGGCGAGGGCCCCAGCGAGGAGCAGCGCGAGGCCGGCTACTTCGAGATCGAGCTGTTCGGGCGCGGAGCCGGCCCCGACGCGCCCGTCCTCCGCGGGCGAGTCGCCGCCCACAAGGACCCGGGCTACGGCGCCACCGCCCTCATGCTGGCCGAAGCCGCCCGGTGCCTCGCCGTCGACGGCCCCACCCTTCCCTCTCCCGGCGGCGTGCTCACCCCGGCCAGCGCCATGGGCGACGCCCTCCTGCCCCGCCTGCGCGAGGCCGGCCTCGAGTTCGAGGTGCGCTGAAGCTCGACCCGAGCCCGCGCGATCAGTGGTGGTGATGCCCGTCGCCCGAGTGGGCGTGGCCATGCTCGAGCTCCTCGGCCGTCGCGTCGCGGACCTCCACCACCTCTACGTCGAAGTGGAGCGTGACTCCGGCCAGCGGGTGATCGGGCGACAGCATCACCTCGTCGTCGGTCACCTCGGTGATCCACAGCTGGATCTGCTGGCCGTCGTCGTCCTCGACCACCAGGGGCATGCCCGGCTGCGGCTCCACCCCTTCGAACGCCTTGCGGGGCACCGGCTGGGGGTCTCGCCCGCAGGGATCGCCGTAGCCCTCGTCGGGCGTCACCACCGCCTTGATGCGATCGCCCACCGACTTGCCCTCGAGCTGCCGCTCCAGGCCCGGCACGATGCTCTCCGCGCCGTGCAGGTAGGGCATGGGATCGCCGTCCCGCGAGCTGTCGATCTCGTCGCCATCCTCGTTGGTCAAGGTGTAGTGGATGAAGGCGACCTTGTCGGCAGAGATGCTGGTCATGTGCCCGCGGTGTAACACGACCCGGCGGCTCGGCGGGCACGCGCGACGTGATCCAACCGAGGGTGACACCACCCCCCGCGGCCTCGCGACGGCCGCCGCCCAACGCCCGCAGACCGCCCTCACGGCCGCGCTACGGCGAATTCCCGCCGAGCGTCACGCCGCCTCGGCCACCCCGCGGCGGCGTGCTGCTAGCGCGTGGGATAGGCATAGTCACAGTCGGCGCCCGCGCAGCGCTCGTTGTGGCGCTCGACGCTCGTCTCGAGCTGCTCGGGCGTGAAGTCGTCATGCAACACCTGACCCGCCGTGTCCTCCCAGTCCACGCCCAGGTACCAGCGGGCGGCCAGGCCCCGGAGATCGAAGTCGAACGCGGGCTGGGCGATCTGAGCGTTGGCCTGCATCTCGTACGTGCCCACCCCCTCGGGATCGGCCGACGCCACGTAGATCGCCTGCCGAGCGCTCTCGGTGTGGAACGCATACCCGTGGGGAAACACGTGCGCGAAGGTGGTGCGATCGTGCTTGTACATCGGCGTGCCGGTGTGGAGGTTGGCCACCACCACGCCCTGGGGCGACAGGTGGCGCAGCAGCGCCGCGTAGTACTCGGTCGTCTTGAGGTGCAGCGGCACGAACACCCCGCGGAACGCGTCGAGCATGATCATGTCCCAGCCCGGCGACGCGGGGGCCTGTTCTACGAACAGCCGGCCGTCGGCCGCGTGGGTGCGGTACCGAGGGCTGTCGGGCACGCCGAAGTACGCGCGGGCCAGCCGAATCACCTCCGCATCGATGTCGACCCCGTCGATCTCCAGGTCGGGCACGTGCTCGAACAGGTAGTTGCTGATCTGCCCGCCCCCGAAGCCGATCATCAGCAGGCGTCGCGGGCGAGGGTGCAGCACGAAGCCCGCCATCATCGTGCGGGTGTAGTCGAGGTCGAGGCTGCGGGGGTGCCCCCGGTCGAGCCGCGACTCGATGTAGTACGTGCCGTCGACCACGAAGTACATCGTGACCACGTCGCCCCGCTCGGCCACCACGATGTGGTTGTAGGGAGAGCGGGCCTCTTCGAGCACCGTCTCGCCGGGCGAGAGATACGCCTGGGCCCGCCGCGGCCACGCCGATCCCAGCCCCACGCCCAGGCCCATACCCAGGCTCCCCAGCCCCAGGCTCCCCAGCCCACGAGCCATGCCCGCCGCGGGCCCCAGACCGAGGGAGGCGCTCGCCCCACGCAACCAGGCTCGTCGGCTCCAGTCCATCGCCCCGCAGCCTAACAGACCGCCCCGAACCCACCCCCGTCCCGGCCGGCCATCCCAGCCGCCGACCCGGCCCGTGGGAGGTCGCCGCTTTCGTCAGGAAATTGGCCACACCGGTCCCTCATGATTGGTTCGATCCGTGCAACGCGCCGCTGCCTGCCTCGGAATCCTGGCCCTCGCCGCGGCCTTGGGCGCCATGGTCGTGGGCGAGCTGGTCGTCGTGCCCGGCCTCGCCGCCCAGGGCGACCTCGTCGACCTCAACCTGCTCACCCGCATCGCCGCCCCCGTGCACCTGCGCTGCACCGAGATCGCCCTGGTCTCCGCCGTGCTGCTGCTGGGCGTCGCCTCCCACTGGCTACGCTCGCGCCTCGCCACCACCCTCGCCCTGCTCACCGTCGCCTCCACCGGAGCGCTGCGGCTGGTGCTGCTGCCCGCCGTCTACGAGGCCTGGGCTCGGGTCGACCGCGTGGCCGCGCTGCCCTACGACCGCCTGATGCACGCCCAGGACCTCACCGACGAGGCCTACTGGCTGGGCCTGGGCGGGATCACCATGCTCGTGGCCATGGCCGTGCTCGCCGGCGTGCACTGGGCCTGGCCCGCCCCGCGGCGCGGCATCTCCGACGACCCCACCCTCGACGACGCCGCGGGCAGCACCAACGAGCACCCTGTGGCCCGCGCCGCCTGAGGGTTGGTCTCTTCGCTACAGACGCCCCTCGGGACACCGCGCTTTTTCGCAGCGGACTGAGACGCCATCGCATCTCGTCTGCTAGACCTCGGTACCAACGACCGATGGTTCCGACCTCCCAGATCACGAAGATACGCGGCGCCAACTACAAGGCGTTCGGGGACCCGTTCGAGCTGGAGCTTGCGCCGCTGACCTTGGTCTTTGGTCGCAATGGGTCAGGAAAGACCGCGCTGCTGCGGCTCCCCTTGTTGTTGCGGGAGGCGCTCGTGGGCATCGAGGCCCCCGGGCTCCCCCTCAGGGCCCGCGGCTTGGTCGTGGGTAACTCCCTGGGGAGCTTCGTACACGGGGGGGCGGCCGACCGATACGAACTCGGCCTCACGCTCGAGCACCACGACACGCGGCAGACGCTCGACGTCGTCATCGGACATGACCGCAGCACCCCCGTTCGCCTCCCCGGACAGTGGATCGATCGCTGGGAGCTCCGCGCCGAGACCGGGGCAGGAGCGAGCTTCACCTGGGACCCGCGGACCAAGCACTATGTCACCGAGGAGGCCACGGTCGTGGCTCCTGCAACGTTCCGGGGCCTGCGACCCATCCTCGCCGACGGATCGTCCCATACCGTAGTCCGGTCGCTCGGCATCCCCCCTCGGGTCATCCATCTCGCGGCGGCCCGAGGCGTACCCGGGGAAGACTTCGTGCCCGAGCAACCCAATGTGCTGCTCGACGTGGAATCGGACGGCGCAGCAACCCGCCGGGTCCTCGGTGCGCTTCGTTCTCATCCTCGTGAAGAAATCCTCGAAGCGATCAAGAAGGGTGTCAGGGAGTGCTTCGGGGTCGAGCTCAGGGTCGAGGAAGTCGCTCAGGGCTCGACCCAGGGCACGGTCCTCACGGCCAAGCCCTGCGAGCGAGACACGTGGCTACCGATCGCCGAGCTCGGCACGGGGGTGGTCCACGCCTTGCCCTTGCTGACTCAGTACGCCATCGCGGCTCATCGAGCCGACGACGAGCCACCCTACGTGGTGCTGTGCGAAGAACCCGAAGCTCACGCCCACCCTCTCGTGCAAGCCCAGATCGCCGACGTCATCCTCGACTCGGTGCGAGCCGGGCGCTGTAGCACCGTGCTCGAGACGCACTCGGAGACCTTCGTACTACGCATCCGTCGTCGGGTGGCCGAGGGCTCCATGCGACCCGACGACGTCGCTCTGTACTTCGTCGACGACGAGGGTCCCGTGACCGAGGTTCGACGCCTCAGGCTCGACGAGCACGGCCACATCGACGGGTGGCCCGAGGGATGGTTCGATACCGCCGTTCGCGAGCTTCGGGCCATCCATCGCGCCTTGGGGTCGCCATGAAGGTCGAATTCTCGCGCGCAGCTCTCGCTCAGCGCGAGGCCTTTCGGCACCTGACCGCCATCGCGTGGATGTTCGCCGACGTGCGACACCGCTGGGTCGTCGTGGATCCTGACGCCGTCCGCGATTCGGCATGGCTGGACCAAGAGGGCCCTCATCGCGCTCGAGCCCTCTGCGAGCAAGCCAGGCGGGAAGCCTCCGCGTCCCCCTCTCGAGATCTGGTCGTCGAGCCGATTGGACGGGATGCCCGCTTCGAGGATGGTGTCTGGATGGTTCCCGCGGATATCGCAGAGCGAGTGCTGCGCAAGCCTCTCGACATCGTGGTCGAGAACGCTCGGTGCGACGGAACGTTCCTCAAGCTCATCGTGCTCCGCACGGGTGGCCGTCGACTCGAGCGACGGCTCGGGCCGGACGCCCTCGAGCGGCTACGAAGCTCGTGGACCAACCCCCTCGGAGACGGCGACCGGCTCGAGGTCCATCATGGAGGTGGCAGCACGACCGCCACTCAGGTCGACCTGCTCGCGTCTGCGGAGCCCCCCGTCGCCCGGCGAATCTTCGTCTTCGTCGACAGCGATCGAAGCGGTCCCGGCGACTCACTCGGCGGTACGGCACACCTCGTCGAGGAGACCTGCCTGCGTCTACGTGAAGAACATGGCGAGGCCCTTCGACTCTCGTTCAAGGTCCTCCAGAAGCGCGAGGTCGAGAATTACCTGCCGCGCGAGGCGCTCGAAGCACACCGACGCAGGTCCATCGGCGACTGGGACCAGCTCAGCAATGAGGAGAAGGACTACACCGACATCAAGAAGATGTTCGGTGACAAGCTGTGGACGACCATGAGGGATCACCCGCAACATTGCCACGAGAGAGCCCTTCGGCAGCGAGCGGGAGACCGAGGCCATGAGCTCGACGAGATCGTCGACGAGATCGTCTCGCTGATGGTGTGAGGACGTCGATGGCGCACGTCGAACCTCGGACCTTCCACCTCGAGCAGATCCTCGAGCAGGTACGTGAAGGAGTCCTGCGTGTTCCTCGATTTCAGCGGAACTTCGTCTGGAGCCGCAAGCAGATCCTCGCGTTCCTCGACAGCCTCCGACGGCGCTATCCGGTCGGCAGCTTGCTGATCTGGCGCACGACCGAGCGCTACGCGAGCTTTCCTCGGGTCGGGCCCGTCGCGGTTCCCCCGGACCAACCCGTGCCTCCGGCCGAGGTCGGCTACGTCCTCGATGGCCATCAGCGTCTCTCGGTCATCTTCGGGATCTTCGAGCTGGGCGAGGCCGAAGCCGCAGCGCTCCGTGACCAAGACCGCGCCTTCCTGGTCTACTTCGACCTCGACGAAGAGGAGTTCGTATACCCACGCCGTCCCGAGGCACATCACCTCCCCGTTCGCCTCCTCTTCGGTCCGGGTGACGACCTGGCCTCTTGGCTCGATGAGCGCCGTGATGCGACCGAGCCAGACTCCGAGGAGCGGGAGCGATGGAACATGCTCCGCAGGAGGGCAATGCAGCTCCAGACGGCCCTCGCCCACTACCAGCTCCCCTACATCGACGTTACGAGGGCCACGCTCCAAGACGCGCTCGAGATCTTCGTTCGGGTGAACAGGCAAGGGACCCACGCGACTCGAGAAGAGATCGCCGCCGCTCTCACGTGGAGACCCGACGGGTTCGACTTTGCCAGCGCAGCCCGAGCCCTGCTCGACCAACACCCGCGCTACATGAACTTCGGCACGAAGCCCGTCCTGCAGAGCATCCTCGCGGCGCTCGGGGAGGGCATCTATGACAACCAATACGTCTCCTTGCTCGAGGAGCATCAAGACCGTCTCCAGGGCACGATGGAGACCGTGCACGACGCGCTCGGCCTCGCGCTCGCGTTCCTCGACGAGCAGTTCGGGGCCTCATCGGGGCGAGTCGTACCCTACAGCTTGCACGTGGTCTTCTTGACCGAGTTCTTTCGACTCCGTCCCGACCCGCCACCCGAGGTCGCCGAGCAGCTGCGTCGCTGGCTCTGGGCGACCTCGTTCGCTACGACCTACACCTCGGCCTACGAGACCGAGGTCGACCACACCATGGAGCAGCTCCGCCGCCTCGCACGCGGAGACGATGTCGACGTGCTCCCGGACGAGCCGACCCTCCGCCCCTTCCCTCGTCACTTCCACCCCAAGTCAGCGCGGGTCCGCGTCTTCCATCTCTTCCTCAAGACGAGGATGCCTCGCGACCTTCGCACGGGCCGTCCGGTCGACCATCTCCTGACCAACGGGATGGCCGACGCGAGAACGGTCGCTCCGAGCGGAAGCCCGCTCGCTCGTCGGCTCGCAGGTCGTCTCCTCGTCGGGGCGAGCTGTCGCTCTCCGTCGCAGGAACTCGAGGCTCTGTCTCGACGACAACTGTCCCTGACCGATGTGCTCCCCAACCGGTCTGATGTCCTCGACAGCCACTTCATTACCGATCGCGCATATGACGCGGTGGTCCGTGGTGACATCGAGACCTTCATCGACCTCCGCGAGCAGGAGCTCATCCGAGCGGAACGAGACTTCGCCAGCCAATTCGTCGCCCTGAGCGACCAGGAACTCGAAGAAGAGGCCGAGATCGACGTCGAGGAGCCTCCTGAGTCGGACCTCTGAAATCCGCCCCCGGCCGAGCCGCGGGGCGAGTCCGCCGTATCGCCACCCGAGCCTTGTCCTCCCCCCGCTCGCCCGTTATCCCTGCCCTCGCCCATGCCCAAGCCCATCGTGGTCCAGAAGTACGGCGGCTCCTCCGTCGCCGACACCGACAAGATCAAGCAGGTCGCCCGCCGGGTGATCGACACCCACGCCCAGGGCCTGCAGGTCGTCGTCGTGGTCTCCGCCATGGGCAAGACCACCGACGAGCTGCTCGCCCGCGCCAAGCAGCTCACCGACTCCCCCTCGCGGCGCGAGCTGGACATGCTGCTGTCGTGCGGCGAGCGGGCCTCCATGGCCCTGCTGTCGATGGCCATCCACACCCTGGGCCACGAGGCCATCTCCCTGACCGGCTCGCAGTCGGGCATCATCACCAACAGCCGCCACTCCGGCGCCCGCATCATCGACGTGCGGCCCTACCGGGTGCAGGACGAGCTCGAGGACGGCAAGATCGTCATCGTCGCCGGCTTCCAGGGCGTGTCGTACAAGCGCGAGGTCACCACCCTCGGCCGCGGCGGCTCCGACACCACCGCCGTCGCCCTCGCCGGCGCCCTCGGGGCCCAGTACTGCGAGATCTGCTCCGACGTCGACGGGGTGTACAGCGCCGATCCCCGGGTCGTCGACGCCACCACCCTCATCGACGCCATCTCCCACGAGCAGATGCTCGAGCTGGCCTCGCACGGGGCCAAGGTCCTGCACGCCGAGTCGGTGGAGTTCGCCCGCCGCACCGGCATCGCGCTGTGGGCCCGCGCCACCCTCGGGGACGTCCGGGGCACCCGCATCGACCGGCCCGAGCACGTCGACGACAACCCCGTGGTCGGCGTGACCGGCCAGCGCAACCTCGTGCGGCTGCGGGCCCGCGTCACCCAGTCCATGGACCACATGCTCGCCGTCGCAGCCGATGCCTCGCTGCCCGTGCTGCACCTCGACGCCGACCACGAGATCGCCGATCTCTGGTTTTCGCCCACCGACGTCCCCGACTGGTCGACGGTGCGCGGCAAGCTGCTCGACAAGGTGGAGATCGAGGAGGGCTGCGGCGCGGTCTCGGTGGTCGGCGACTTCTTCGGGCGCAACGCGGCCAAGCTCGCCCGCGCTCGCTCGGTGGCGGCCGGAGCGGGCATCAAGCTCAAGGCCATGGCCACCTCGCCGCTGCGCGCCACCCTCTTCTGCGCCGAAGACGACGTGGACGGGCTCACCCGCGCGCTGCACCGGGCGTTCCGCGAGTAGGCTAGGCTCCGCCCCTCCCGGAGACCACCGGCCCCCCGAAGCGGTCGCGCGCTCACTCGACCGGCAGGGTGCGCACGAAGTCGGTCGGCAGCGCCATCGGCTCGGATCTCCCCAGCATCTCCACCTCGAGGTGTCGGCCCAGCGCGCGCAGCTCGGGCGGCGGGCCATCGAGGCACACCGGGCCCATGCGCCGCTGCAGCAGCTCCAGCGCGCTGCGATGCGGCTGGCCGTGCGGCGTGATGTGCCGGTGCTCCCCGGCCAGCGAGCGACACGCCTGGTACAGCGCCAGCGCCGGGGATGGGCTCCACGCCAGGCTCGCCAGGTACCCCGACAGCTCCGCCCGCGCCGCCACCCCCATCTCCTCGCTGCACGACACGCACGGCAGCGGCCGGTCGAAGCCGTCGGCCAGCGCCGCGTCGCCGAGGTGCCGCGCCTCGTGGACGGCCACGTGCTGGGCCGTCCACGCCACCAGCTCCTCCAGCGCGGCCCGCAGCTCGGGGTCGGCGACCAACCCCGCCGTGCCGTGGCGCAGCGCCTCGACCTCGCCCTCGGTGATCCCCGGGCATCTCCGCTGGGCGTGGCGCTGGGCGATCTCCTCGAGCCGCCCCAGGCGCTCCACCGAGAAGCCGTCCCACGGCACCTCGTTGATGCGGAACCGGCTGTTGCACGACGCTCGCCGGGCCTCGATGGCCCGCAGCGTCCGGGTGATCTCCCACCGAGCGCCCGCGCTGTCTCGCAGCCGCAGCCACGCCGCCTCGGACAGCTCCGCCCGGCCCTCGCGGCGGATCGCCTCGGCGAAGGTGCTCCGCGCCGCGGGCAGCTCCACCCACGGATCGAACAGCGGCCACACATCGGCCATGGCGAACTCGCGCAGCCGATCGATGACCACCACCGCATCGTCGTGACCCGCCGCCCCGAGGTACGCCTCGCGCAGGTTGAGCCGATCGATGCGAGAGACCAGCCGCACCCGATGCGCCCCCGCGCCCAGGCCGATCGCCGCGTCGGCGTGGACCTCGTAGACCGTGGCCGAGAGCATCGGCCCGAAGCTGGTGCCCTGCACCGTGCCGTGCACCAAGAACGGCGCCCCCTGCTGGTCGAGGTAGTGGCTCCAGGCCCACGCCAGATACAGCGCGCGCCGGGGCTGCTCGGCCAGCGTCTCGGGAGGCGCCACCGCCCGCCACTGCTCGGCCAGCTCCACCAGGTTCGCATCGGCCGCCACGGCCTCCCGCAGCCGCTGGAAGGCCTCCGCCTCCGCTCCCGGAGCGCCCTCTCCCCGCGTGCGATGGCTGCGGGCGATGAGCCACCGCGGCAGCAGCTCGGCGTGCACCCGCACCAGATCGACCTCTGCGAGCGCGGCCGGGTGGCGGGGGTGGTGCACGCGATCGCCTCGCCAGTCGGTCTCTCCGCGCTCCCAGCCGGCCACGGCCGGGATCTTCCGCAGCATCGTGACCAGGCCCGTCAGCACCACGAGCACCGCGATGCCCCAGCGCCATCGCGTGCGCCGGCCGACCGAGCGCCCGCGCCATGCAGCGAGCTCGCCCTCGCTCTCGCCTGCGTCCGCGTCTGCGCCTGCGCTCATGCCCGCACTCGCGCCCACACTCGCGCCCGACTGCTCCTGAAGCGTCACGAATGATTGCCCAGGCGCACCTCGCGACGCGCCCCGGGGAGCACGGACACCCCCGCCCCCTCGCGGGTTTCCGACCGACGACCGGCTGCCTCCTAGCAGCCCGTGGTGAAACCCTCGTGGGGTCAGAACGCCGTCAGCGCGGCTCGTGCCAAGGCGCG
>JGI12210J13797_10255921_pt1 | contig 12710 bp, 10 predicted proteins | sample ElkSlonscriptome_3_FD_13797 | JGI IMG/M metagenome (IMG submission 13797) | reverse complement strand
CAAGTTAATCTACACTTTTATGAAAACTTTAACAATGCTACTTATAGCTGCGTTGACTACCCTATTTAGTAGTACGCTTGCTAATCCTCCTGGTGATATTGAACAGAAGCTTCAAGAAATGGGAGTAACCCTCTACAAAATGCCCGCTCCTACGGCCAACTATGTGCGGGCCGTACGCTCCGGTAATCTCATATTTTTATCGGGACACGGCCCCATGAAGCCCGACGGAGAAAACGTAGTGGGTAAATTGGGGAAGGATTTATCAGTAGAGCAAGGACAAGAAGCCGCCCGCTACACCGCTATCGCCTTGCTCTCTTCTTTGAAAGAAGAAATTGGTGATCTAGATCAAGTCTCCCGCATTGTGAAGGTACACGGCATGGTGAATAGCACTCCAGATTTCACCGATCATTCGCAGGTGATGAACGGCTTTTCTGATTTTATGGTGGAATTATTCGGAGAGTCAGGAAGACACGCCCGAGCCGCTGTAGGGATGGGTTCCCTGCCCGGTAATATCGCTGTAGAAATAGAAATAGTAGTAGAAGTAAGGTAAACTTGATTTTACCTGATAATTAAGATTTTAATTCTTTTTATAATTTTACCCCGAATTTAATCCAGGGTCACATCTCATATTTCGTATTTTTTATGAACAAAGTAGCATTTATCACTGGCGGTAGTCGAGGAATTGGGTTTGGCATTGCCGAAGCTTTAGCCAAAGAAGGTTTTGATGTGGCAATCAACGGTATGCGCCCCGAAGAAGCAGTAAATGATGTACTTGACCAACTCAAGCAGCACGGCGGCGACGCTATTTACTGCCAAGGAAATATTGCTGATACCGAAGCCCGCCAGCGAATGCTTCAGCAGATTAAAGACCATTATGGTCGATTGAACGTACTGGTCAATAATGCTGGTGTGGCTCCAAAAGAGCGAAAGGATTTGCTGGATGCCTCGGAAGAGAGTTTTGAGTACGTAGTAAAAACAAATTTACAGGGACCTTACTTTCTCACGCAGCAAGCCGCTAATTGGATGATTGAGCAACGGCAAGCTGACGAGGATTTCTCCGCCCATATCATCAATATTTCTTCTATCTCGGCTACAGTAGCCTCGGTAAATCGGGGAGAGTACTGTATTTCTAAGGCAGGTATGAGCATGATGACGCTCCTATTTGCGGTTCGTCTGGGCGAATACGGTATTCCGGTATATGATGTGCGCCCGGGCGTGACTAAAACCGATATGACCTCGGGTGTAACTGATAAATACGATAAACTGATTGAAGAAGGACTATGCGTGCAGCCTCGCTGGGGCTATCCCGAGGATGTAGCGAAAGCAGTAGTAGCGTTAGCTCAAGACTATTTCCCCTATTCCACCGGACAAACCATTATGGTAGATGGTGGACTGACGATTCCGAGACTTTAAGTCGTCTAAATGCAGAGCGGACTTTGGTGATACGCTGCCTACAGTGACTAATACCGGTTTGTCATCTTGCTAAATAGTACCGAGTGTGTTTACAACAGTATTCTATCATAGCGTTTTTCACATATAAAACTCAAACCATATGACTACCTGTTATAAACAGAGCGTAATTATAGTACTATTAGGTCTATTGCTTTTTATTGCCCCAGTACTCACCGTTCAATCTCAAAATCAAGTCGAACTAAAGAAAGGCAGCCCAGTTGATCACCTGCCCGACTACATCCAGATGGTCTCTGGCTTTGGCGAGCGCCCCGATTGGTCGGCCGACGGCAAGAAAATTTTGTTTGTAGGTGAGCCGATGGGGCAAGTCTATGAGCTAGAACTGGCCAGTGGTTTGATCTTTCCGAAGACCCGCCACTACAACCATTACGGCTACACCCGAGCCATGTATTTACCCAATGGTGATATCTTACTATCCGGGCCTATTGCACCCTTTGATGCAGCCGACCGAGATGAGCGGGAGCGAGCCCGCAACCAGAGCTGGCTATCGATACTGGACAAGTCGGGAACAAAAAAGCCGATACCGCTCAATGTCATCTGCGCCGAAGGGCCAGCCGTGTCTCGCCATCGGCTCAAGATAGGCTGGGCCGAGCGCCACCTTCAAAACCCCAATTTGGATGAGAATACCGCTCAGCTTTTTGCAGCGGACATCGTTTATAACCAGGGAAAGCCGGAGATAGCAAATAAGAAAATGCACTTTGATTCTAAGCAGCTACCTTTTCCATTGGGAAGGGCAAGCTTGGAAGCCCAATCCTTTGTACCCGACGATGATACCAAGCTTACGTTTTCTGTTTACTTGATCAATGAAGGCAACAATACCGACACCTATATACTCGATACGCAGACTGGTGAGATCCAGAATATGACCGTCTCACCAAGCTACTACGACGAGCCCGAGGGCATGTTCCCCGACGGAAAATTTACCTGTGTAGAGCACGGTAATAGCGTAGAAAGGGCTTGGCCAATGATAGATATTTACAAGCTTAAGCTAGACGGCTCGGGGGAGATGCAACGGTTGACCAACTTTTCTGACTACGAAGGGTACAAAGCATCGCAAGGTGTAGTATCTGATGATGGTAATTTTTTATGCTTCCAAATCGGCAAGAGCGGTGACGAAGCCGGTGTCGGCTACGGCTTCTTTGTAATGGATCTGCAAAAGGCCGCCGAGCATCTGCCCCCCTTTGAGAGTTTTGTCAACAAATAGTAGCAGCCTTCGTTTTAGCCCAATTTGCTTCTACCCAACAACACAGCAATACAACCTGACCGATGAAAAGATTCCTAACTGCACTCCTCCTACTGATCCCCTTACTTACAGTTGCCCAAGAGGAATCGCTTAAAACTACTGTGGGCGAACTGACCATAGAGCCCCCTACCCTGATCAGCCTAGGCTTTGATTGGCGTATCAGTGGAGATAGGAATGCCAATGCTACCGCTGAGGTAAGCTATCGTAAGCGAGGGGAAACGACTTGGCGCGAATACCTACCGCTGCTGAGGACGGGCCGCGGCCGCACGGCTGACTATGGATTTGGCAACTTCAACGATCCTAATCATAAGATGCGCTACCGCATACCCGATGGGCTTACCGGTAGCATTATGGATCTTGAGCCTGGTACCCAGTACGAAGTCAGACTTAAGACCGTAGACCCAGATGGCGTAATGGGCGAGGCAGTCAAGGTACTTACGCTCACCACCCGAGCCGAGCCAACGCCTTACGAAGGTGGCGAGGTGCGCCATGTGTACCCGCTAGACTATGAAGGTGAAAAGCTACAACCCGCTTACAATAACCTAATGCATGCGGTCAATGGCTTCCAGGCGTGGTGTGATAACTACCAGACCGTCCACCCCAACCGTGCCAGCCCAGGCACCAAAATCCTCGTACACGCTGGGCTACATAAGACCGACTACAACGCATACCGCGACCCTGGGGGGCTTTGGTTGCACGGTATGCAGACCTTCGTCGCCGATGGTACGCCAGAGAAGCCCATCATGATCGTTGCTGCCGGCGATGGTGAGGTTATCTTAGATGCCAACGGCAGCGACCGATACTTCAATATTGCCGAAGCTGACTATCTGTACTTTGAAGGGTTGACCATCAAAAACACCCGAATTGCCTTTTACGCTGGCTTACAAGGTTTGCGAGGTAGCAAGGGGCTTACCGTCAAAAACTGTCGGCTGGAGGATGTGCAGTACGGTATTCTCGCCCAGGATGCGCGGAGCGAAAACTTCTACATAGCCGACAATACCTTCATCGGGCGCAATCCGCTAGACCGCTTCAACCCAGAAAGCAACGGCTCTAATGGCCGTACACAAGCAGGCTACGCAGTAAATGTAGCTGGGCAAGGGCATGTGATCTGCCATAATTATGTAGAAGGCTTTTGGGATGGACTTAATGTGTTTACCAACAGCTTGGCTGACCCCGAACTAGGCCAGCAAAGCCGAGCTATTGACATTTATAACAACCACATTACCAACATCAATGACAACTTTATAGAAGCCGACGGCGGCTATGCCAACATTCGTATCTTGCGCAACCGCTGCCTCAACGGTATGTCTGAACCCTTGTCTATCCAGCCTGTCTACTGTGGGCCTGTGTACTGGATACGCAATGTGGTGTACAATGCTTCGGGCGGTTGGCAGACCTTTAAGATGGTCAACGGTGACAACGTAGTCATGTACCACAATACATCTACCAGTCATAATAGCCACTATAACCTACACACGGGTTTTAAATACATAGACTCAAGGAACAATTTATTTCTTGGGCCTTCATACTACACCTCAGAGCGGCAAGCCGAGAGGGCGCTTCCTACGTTTATTGTCGGGCATGATGATACCACAAGTATCGTAGACTACAACGCTGTAGGAGCACGCTTGCAAGCCCCTGATCGTTATGCGCTCATCACCGATGGTGAAACAACGCGCTACGCTACACTGCAAGGTTTTTCTAGTGCTACCGGCTTTATGGAACATGGCTTTGAAATCAAAGATTACGATATTTTTTTGAAATTTACCGAGCCCGACCATGCACCTTCTAATGAAGGAAAACTCTACCCCTTAGCGTCAGTAGACCTACGCCCTAAGCCTGGCGCACCGGTGGAAGACCAGGGCTGCCACCTGCCGGGCATTAATGACAACTATGCGGGCAACGCACCCGACATTGGTGCTTACGAAGTAGGCCAAGCTAAGCCCCACTACGGACCTAGGAACACAGAAAAACCATGAGATACCCAACATCTGCTAATCCGCCCAGCATGTATAATTACATGATTCCAACTTTCTCTCAGCACTTTACCTGGCTATCTATGCTGCGCAATTTACGCTACTTCACCATTCGTGTGCTTCTGCTAACCCTTGGCTATAGCTTGTCATACGAGGCTTCGGCTATCCAGATTCAGGCACCTACCAAGCTGCCCAACATTGTCTATATTATGGCGGATGACATGGGCTGGCGCGACCTAGGGGTTACGGGTAGCCAGTACTATGAGACCCCTGCTATTGACAAACTAGCACAAGAAGGCTTACGCTTTGAAAACGCCTACGCATCAGCCCCAGTATGTGCCCCCACCCGGGCAGCTCTAATGACCGGCAAGTCGCCTGCCCAACTTCACCTGACTGCTGTCTTTGACCGGGACAGGGGCAAGATGCCACTGCTTCCCCCTAATTGGAAAAACGAACTGCCCCTAGAAGAGGTAACAATCGCCGATAGGTTGAAGGCGGTAGGCTACCGTACAGCGATTATGGGTAAGTGGCACCTGGGACTGACCGAGGTGATGTGGCCCAAAGCGAGAGGATTTGATGTCAATGTGGCGGCCTGGGCAAGTGGTAGGCCTGATTCATACTTCGCACCATATAACAACCCCAAACTAAAAGATGGGCCAGATGGCGAGTATCTCACACGCCGGATTGCCGGAGAGGCAGTAGATTTTATCAAAGAAAACCGGGATTCAACTTTCTTTTTGTACTTACCCTTTTACAGTCCGCATGCACCGCTGGAAGCACCCGAAGAGACCATTGCCCGCTTTCAGGACAAGGAACCAGATGGTAAGCAAGCCAACCCAGCCTATGCTGCCATGATACATGAGCTAGACAAAGCGGTAGGAGCCGTAGTTAAAACCCTCGAGGATGAAGGGCTTAGTGACAACACCATCGTCGTCTTCACATCAGACAACGGGGGCATACTTACCCTGTGGGATTTAAAAATTACAGACAACGCACCACTGCGCGCCGAGAAGTTTCTGCTCTACGAAGGCGGCATCAGGGTACCGATGATTGTCAAGTGGCCTGGCCATACACCGGCAGGCGAAGTTACCAGCCAGTTGGCCATATCGCATGACATGGTGCCCACCCTGATGAGTATGATCGGCCACCCTGTGTTGGGCAATCAGCTAGAAGGGCGAGACCTCACACCAGTACTCAAGAACGGCGAACGGGCAACCTTCCCCCGGATGCTCACCTGGCACTATCCACACTATATGCCCCGGCAGGATATGCGCCCATCTAGCGCTATCAGGATTGGGGACTACAAGCTTATCCACTGGCACGAGTCGCACCGGATAGAGCTATATAATTTATCCGATGACATAGGCGAAGTAAACAACCTATCGGCCAGCCAGCCTGAGGTAGCCGCGGGACTGTATGAGCAGTTAGACAACTGGCGAAAAGAAATAGGTGCCCAGATGCCCGTTCCTAATCCTACCTTCACCCCCAAACATGCTGAAGAATGAATACAACCCACCTTCTATCAATTTTTTATGCTCTAATTCTACTTTTGCTAGTAAGTACCAACCATACTTTTGCCCAGCAGTGGGAAGATATTTCACAACCTATATTTGATGAGATCGGAGCATTGGATACCACCCAGGATGTGTTAAGCCGAGGGCTGGGCACCCTAATGTTCTTACCCCAGACCGGTGAGCTGTTGGCCGTCACTAACGGGATAAACCATCTATTTGTAAGCCAAGATCAAGGTAGCACATGGGCTAAAGTAGATGAGGCACAGCTTAGCGGCCGATGCTACGGCGGCTTTAGCACCAGCTACGACCCTGAAACCCAGCGATACATTATTTTTATGATCGCCCGGGCAGACAGCTTATCAGCTACCAGCCTGATGTACTCGCCAGAAGAGAAGTCTTTCGAGCACTTTACCGAGCCAAGCCATGTAAAACACGATGCCTGGACCTGGGGTATGCCCGACTGGTCAGGAGCAACGGCCGATGTCATCCTGGGCAAAGAGCACCATGCTTGGGTCAAGCTATGGCTTAGCACCGATAAAGGTCAAAGCTGGCAGCTGCTAGATTTTGAAAGCCGCAACCCTGGGGTTATTAATGACTCTATCTTTGTCGCTGGTAACGATGACGGTATGTACCGCAGCACTGACCAGGGAAAGCATTGGGAGAAAATAAATACCTGGAAAGTCACTGGCAAAAATCCAATCAAACATAAAGGCAGTTTTTATTGGACTACTGACCAAGGTATTATCGCTTCGCAAGACCAAGGCAAAACTTGGAGCCTACAAGGCGAATTACTGGAGGGCGCACTTTGGGGTCCTTATTTCGGTCAAGACCAGCACCACATGATGGTAATTAGTCCAGAGGGATTTTTTGTTACCGAAGATAGCGGTAAGCAGTGGCAAAAAGTGGTAGGTTATTTCAACATCCCGGATAGCAACAGGCAGGGTAGTTACAATGTTACCCACCCTACAAATAGCTATGGTTGGGACTGGAGGAATGGCTACATCTATGCCGCTGGTTTAGGCGGGAGAGCATACCGTTTTGACATTAAATATGGATCTAAACTGTAATACTATTGAGATATCTACTGCTTGCAATCAGAAAGTTTGTACTCGCATTTTGGTATTAACACCTAGTGCTTTATCTTTCAGTCATTATCGTTAATTTATACTATTTGGCGATTTTCTAATATAAAAACTTCCAGACTACCTAACATATCTGCTTTACAACCTATGTCTACTCCTCCGAATAAAACCTATTGGTACCTCTGCGTTGCGGCAGCGGTTCTGCTGTCCATTATTACCTTCACTCCGTTAGTCATTCCCAAAGGGGTTTACGAACCCATGTTGTGGGGCATTCCCTATACACTGTGGGTTTCATTTTTTGTTATGATTTTATTCGTCATAATTACCTACATTGGCACGCGCGTGCATCCTGGAAGAAACGATAAAGACGCCGACTAAGCTAACTACTACTATGACAACCTGGATTTTTATCATTGGCTCTATTTATTTAGGGATGCTGGCGTATGTAGCAACCCGCTCCTTTCGCAGTAACAAATCGGCTGAAGATTATTTGATGGCCGGATCAAACATCGGCGTTATTCTCGGTTTCCTCACCTTTGCGGCTACCCTATTCAGTACGTTTACTATTCTAGGAATGCCTGATTTCTTTCGGAACAATGGTATTGGAGCGTGGATATTTCTGGCAGTATCCGACGGGGGAATGATCTTTCTAATCCTTTGGTTTGGGTATCATTTGCGGAAAAAGGTGAAAGAAAAAGGTTTTCAGGGAATGTCGGGCTTGTTACAAGACTGCTATGGGAACAAGTTGGCAGGTTATGTGAGCTTCGGCGGAATGTTCATCTTTCTAGTACCTTACGTAGCCATTCAGATTCGAGGCATCGCTATTTTCTTAACCGCTGTTTTTCCCGAAGCACTACCGCCCTGGGGTTGGTCGATGGCCATTATGGGAGTAATGTTACTTTATAGTGAAATTGGTGGGTTGAAAGCCATAATGCACGCTGACGCCGTTCAGGGTTTAACGCTTCTCGTGGTAAGCTGGATTATAGGTATTAGCTGTGTAGAGCACTTTGATAATCTAAAGGCGCTATTCGCCGAGGTACAAGCCAGTAATCCGGAGTTGCTTTCTACGCCTGGCCCTAACGGTTTGTTCACCCCGCAGTTTCTGATTGCCTCTTTTCTGGTAATTCTCTGTATTCCGATTACGCAGCCTCAGTTGGCTATTCGATTGGTGATTTTGCGGAATCTGCGAACCACTCATATGATGGCGGTAGCCGTCGGTATTTTTGCCATTCTGGTGATTATTCCTACGATCTTCATCGGTTTGTACGGAGCCGTTCGCTACCCCGATGCTAGTACTTCTGACTTTCTCTCGCAAGTATTGCTATACGAACAACCCGGAATTATTGCCGCCTTGGCGGTAGTAGGGTTACTAGCGGCGGGGCTTTCTACTACTGACTCTCAGATTTTTGCGATGGGTACCGAGCTTCGCTCTTTGCTAGTGGGAAGTGAAAAATCTAAACTCACTAAAACAAAATTAGCTATCGTAGGCTTTGCCGTGGTAGCCCTGATTTTTTCTATCTTAGCGAGTGATCAACTGGCATTGTTAGCTCGAGTTAGTTTTGCTGGCACCTCCATGCTTGCCCCTATGATTTTGGCAGCGGTGCTTGCTCGCCACAAGCTAGGTATAGAAATTATTTTTGCTACCGCATTAGCACTGCTAACATTCTTGGCATCACTACTGGGGGTTATTCCTGCTTCAGTAGGGCCTATCCGACTCGATTTATTTCTGTTGATTACTCTGGGGGCTTTCGTGCTAATTTCCAATAGGTTACGAACCTAAATCTACCCCGATTTCACTAATTTTTTAGACAAAATTTATATTTATTATAACCTTACCGTGCCATTTTGTCGTTAGAATAGTAGTGTACCAGACATTCTGTCCGCTGTTTAGGGTGGATAATTAGTGTTGGTACACCATTTGTGAAAGTAAAAGTAGAGTAAAACAGAGGAGGTTTATTATGAAAAATATGTTAAAGGACTTTGTCCATCAAATAGATACAATGAATACCGTGGGTGGTGGCACTACTGCTACTCGAGTAAATATAGCCAAGGAAGTAGATAGGCTGATAATTGAAGTGAGTGCCCCTACTGTTCATAGCGATTCGTTTAATATTTATCTGCGCGGAAATCAACTGATAGTGTATACCGTGCTAAATGATGCGGAAATGATGGAAGAACGGGAAAACTCAGCGGCTCGTCATACAGTACCTATGTTTAACCGAATGTTTGATGTTCCCCCCCACGTTGATCGGGAGCAAATCGATGCTGTCTTCGAGGATGGCTACCTACGGGTAATTCTTCCGTTTAAAGAAGGCGAATCAGCCGAGGTGAAGCGCATTGATATTCGCGAGTATTAATTTGCGATAGAATCAATTTGGTAAGCAAGTTTATTGAGCGGGATGAAATATTCATCCCGCTTTTTTTTGTCAGCAGTCACAGAACGTAGCTGCGTTTGTTCAACTTTAGTACTTATTCTACTCTCAACCCTTCTACTAAGTTAGCTTTGGATACTATACCGATCTGGGTAAAGATTACCGCGGATAAGACGACTATTAAAATTAGCACGGATATGACAACGCTAAATATATTTACTGGAGCATGATAGGTGTAAACAGCATCGAAGAAAAAATCAGTAATGAAGTAACTTAAAGGAGCACCTATACCTAAGGCGATAGTAAATAGTAGCACGTACTGCTTCACAATAGTAACTGTAATTTGTCGCCAGTTCGCTCCGAGTACCTTCCGAATACTAAACTCCCGTACTCGTCCCGCAACGTTAAGGGCAACCAACCCGAACAATCCTAAGCTAGCCAACAGTATAGCTACGAAAGCTACTGCCCGCCAAAACATTCCGTGCATGGCTATCTTCTCAAAATAACTTCCCCAAACATCCTCTTGGTACCCTCCCTGAAAAGGGGTTTCGGGAAAAAACCGAGCCCACGAATTACGTAAAGTCGCGTAAGCCTCGCTTTCTGAACCCTTCTCTACTTTCATTGATAAAAAGTGATAATCTTGTTCGGGGGCTAACGTAAATAAGGTAGGTTGCATGGCGTAGGAAAAACTGTAGGGATGAAAATTCTTCACCACTCCGATGATTTCGTACTTGGCGCTGTCCATCTCAATAAGTTCCCCCACTGGGTTTTCTAAGTTTAGGTTCTTAATAAGCAATTCATTGGCAATGACTGCTTGTCGGTCACTTTCGGAACGTTCCCTAAACGAGCGACCAGCGGTGAAATTTAACCCCATAGTCTCAAAATAATGGGCGTCTACTGATAACTGATCTACTTCGTACTGACGGTCAGGTTTACGCACAACCGCCGTAGCGTGACTTTGGCCCAAATGATGATTTGATCCTGAAATTGATATAACTTCGGGGTTCTGCATCAGCGAATTTTTCAGACGCTCAAATGCTGAGTAATCAGGTACGTTGGTGTAAAGTGCTCCGACCGGTTGATACCCCCAACTACGATTAGCGATATACGTGCTGTTTTTAGTAAACATTACCGCGCACACAATAAGTAGGCAGGCCAGCCCTAGCTGAATGCCTAGCAGTACCTTGGTCGTAAAATTCTTTCGCCCAAACTGCAGCGATCCTTTAAAAATAGTAACTACATCAAACCGGGCAATGTAGAGGGCCGGATACAATCCCGAGGCCGCTCCGGTGAATAGTAGAACCACAATCAGGAATATCCACAGCGTATGATCTATCAACCGGAATTCCATGCTAAAGTCATTGATTTGCTCAAACCAGGGGATGATAACCGTAACGGCCAGAAACAAGCCTAGCAGCAAAGCAAAAAACGTAACCAATATATTTTCAGCTAAGAACTGAGTAATGACCATCCGTCGACTAGCTCCAATGGCCTTTCTTAGTCCGATTTCTTTCAAGCGCTTGGCTACCGAAACAATAGCCATATTAATGTAATTAGAACAGGCTAACGCTAGTAAGATTAATGCTAGGATGGAGAGTATAATCTGGGCTTTATAATTACTGCTATAGTACGGACTAGAGATGCTATTGCGGATGTCGCCCGAGTTTTGGTAAAGGGTAGCTAATGGTTCAAAAGCGAACGAGGCGATAGCCCAATCCTGTTCAGCCTCGTTTTGTAGTTGCTTATACTTTTTCATGTTTTGCTCAATAGCAGCTATATCGGTTGGGTCACTGACTTGGATGAGCGTAGCATCTACAAATTTTCCCCAATCTTGAAAGTTGTAGCTTGATTCGGTTTTCTTCAGGTTATCAAAGTGAATAAGGAAATCAAAACCGATCGCATGAGTATCAGGAAATGGTGCGGCGACTCCTGAGATAGTAAATACCTTGCTACTATTTTCTCCGAAAATCATGCGTATATCTTGCCCTACGGGGTTTTTATTCCCAAAATACTTGATGGACATTTCCTCACTGAAAATGATATTGTTCAAATCGGATAGAGAACGTTTCGTTCCCCACTTCAGAGGAAAGGTAAGCATCTCCAAAAATTCGGGATCGGCGAACCGAGCCTGTTCATGAAATACCTGATCTTCGTATTTCATTACTACATTCCGGTCTTCCATTCGGCAGACTCGCTCAATAGAAGCAAAATCAGCTCGCAGCATTTCACCCAATGGACGAGGGGTTAGCCCGTTTTGCTGTAATGTTCCGTCTCTATCGGCAAAAAAGGTGGTTAGGTATACCGAATGCTTATTCTCGTGAAACTGATCGATATTACTTACCCATTGGCTGTATCCGTAGACGAATATGCAAACTCCAATAGCCATGGATAAGCCAAAAATGTTGATAAAAGAGCTTAAAGGGTTTCGTAGTAAGTTACGCGATGAGGTCTTGTAGTAATTTCTAAGCATAGGGGGATGATTGGAAAGTTGGTAGGAACCTATTTTTTTGAGGGCAAATGGGCGAAGAAAGTGCATAACCTGAAACCAGTAGAGAACCGTTCGCTGCCAGCGAGGCTTTTCTATTATTTCAGCGTAGTATTCTTCTAAGTCGCCCAAGGTTTCTTCTATCACCTCGGGCTTACACAGCCAGCTGAGAAACTTCTCAACCTGCTGGGGAGAATGGTGGCCGTTGGGTTTCATGTTATTCGTAAATTACCGAGTGCTAGTTCAGGAATCTGCTGCCAGAGATTGACTTTTACGTCTCGACTTTGCTGTAGCACACTTTTTCCGTGAGCGGTAATAGTGAATAATCGCTTCCTTCTTCCTCCTCGCTCCTCAGTTGCCCCGCCCAGTTGAGATTTAACTAAGCCCTTTTTTTCCAAGCGGTTTACCGTACCGTGTACTGCCCCGATAGTTATAGTCCGAGCAGCATGTTCCTTGAGAGCCCGCCGGATTTCCAGACCATAGGCATCATCCGGCTCTAGCATAATGATCAGGAGTAATATCAATTCTTCTAATTCGCCTAAGTGCTGTTTGCTCATTATTTATTCTA
>JGI12210J13797_10020221_pt1 | contig 12710 bp, 10 predicted proteins | sample ElkSlonscriptome_3_FD_13797 | JGI IMG/M metagenome (IMG submission 13797) | reverse complement strand
ACGCAACCCCCCGAGAAGAAGCTCGTGAGGAAGAGCCACCACAAGAGGGAGCCATCCTGCCCACCCCAGAGGGCGGCGATGAGCCAAGGGGTGGTCATCGTGCGGTCGCTGTACCGCGCCACGTAGTCGAGCCGGAAGTCGTGGGTGATGAAGGCGTAGGCCAGCACAAGGACCGCGACGCCGACGAGGGACACGGTGCCGTAGGCCCCCGCCCGTGCTGCCTGCAGCAGACGAGGTCGGCCTGCCCCCGCAGCCAGAGAGACTGCGAAGGTGTAGCTAGCCGCGACGAGGATGGCGGCGAGGATGACCGTGCCGAATTGGGGGAGGGAGTTCCACATGGTTCCAAAGGACCCCGGAAGGGGACTAGAGCTTACGCCGACCCGCCGGCGGGAGCTATCCGGACAGACCTAACGTATCGGAACATTCCGCTCCCGTCTGCCCACGCTTCTCCTGGCATGGTGTGCTTGCCGTGTCCGCCTACGACTTCAAACGAGCCGTCCGCGGATGGCGGGGGCGAGGTGGTCGAGCAAGGCGCGGCGATGGCATCGACGGCGACGCGGAGAGTGGCGAGGAGGCTGCGGTGACCCGATCTGTCCCATCACGGGCGCATGTTCTTGCGCCGCACCGGTCCCCGTCGCTCCGCCTTACGAGCTGAAGTATCAACTCGGCAATGCGGCTCTCGAAGAGGAGATCAAGGGGCTCCTCGCCCAAGCCGGCCGTCCATCGTGCGGGCTCCGCACCCGCACGATGGACAACGTCCTGCTGGGCGTTCCCGCTCCCCCGCCCTTCGTGGGTTGGCTCAGCCGAGGTGATCGCCATCAATAGTGATAGCTGAGCGAGTAGCTCGTACAGCCCGTCCCACTCGGTCGGTCGATGCGGATGAAGACCTCGGTGTCCTCATCGATGGTGCCGGAGCAATCGACATCATCGATCTGAAACCCGGAGGTGCCACAGCAGCCGTCGCGGCCGCCCGGGCTGGTCGCGTCGGTGGTACCGCTGGGGCAGGTGAACGTGGTGGTTGCCCCGTTGTCGACGCAGCGAAGGAACTTACAGAGTCGGAGCGGCCCTTCGGCGTTGAAGGTTCGCTCGGGGTCGACGACGCAGCCGATCGTGTCGTCGCCGACGTAGGTGAACCAGTCGCTGTCGCCGGGCCCGATCACCCCGGTGATGGTGCCGCCATCGCCATCGCAGTCTTCGATGGGGTCGCCGGCGAGCGCGTGGGCCGCCCCTTCAGCTTCGTTGGGCTCCCCAAGCCCGATGTCGACGCAGTCTCCGCCTTGCCCTCCCATGCCCCCTGACCCCGACGACGAGCTACTGCTAGCTGAGCCCCCCGCACCGCTCGAGGTGGAAGAAGCCCCCGTGGAGGAGGAGGTGGTGGTGCCACTGCTGCTCGCCGATGCGCCGGTGATGCGCATGCCGTCGTCGTCAGCCGTGGGGGGAGCCTCGACCCCACAGGCGGCGAGCAGGAGTCCGCTAAGAAGAACGTTCAACGAGAAGCTCATCTCCGTCATGTCGAGCATCGTACGCCAGCGACACGCCATAGGCGTCATCCAACCTTCGCATCGCGAACGGTCGACAGCGTTGGCGTCCTGCCCGGGCTGGTGTGAGTGTGGCCCGCCACTGGGCCAAGACGTGTGCCCATGGCACCATTCTAGTTGAAGCCTATGCCAACGAGCTGAGAGCCTGAGCCGCAGTGCGACGGTCAACCCGCCGGTCACGGGTGTTGTCTCGGCGAGAGCACCACGCCGTCGAGGTGGGTGAGCATCGCACGTAGCGCTGGGGAGACGTGTCGGCGACTGGGGTAGACGGCGTAGACGCTCCGGGCCGGAGGTGTGAACGACGGTAGGATCTCGACAACGCCGTTAAGAGAACAGCCGTAGCGTTGTGGCATGCGGGAGATTCCGAGACCCTGGCGCGTCAGCTCGGCGAGAATGGAGAAGCAGTTGACGGCGTAGTGGGGCACGACGGTCATGGTCACGCGCTTGCGACCACGCCGGAATCCCCAGGTCGATGGGGCTTTGGCTCCCGACATCACCAGACAGCGATGATCCTTGAGGTCTTCGGGCTCGGAAGGGCAGCCGTGAGCTTGCAAGTAGCGCTGGCTGGCGAAGACGCACATCGGCTGGGGGTTCTCTAGCGCCTTAGCGATGAGGGTCGAGTCCTCGAGGGGCCCCACGCGAACGGCGAGGTCGTAGCCCTCGGCCACCAGCTGGACCTGTCGATCGATGAGGTCGAGCGTCACCCGCACGTCGGGATAACGGGCGGCGTAGTCGGTGAGCACCTTCCCGAAGAGGTCCTGGCCCAACTCGAAGGGCGCCGTGAGTCTCAGGTGGCCGCGGGGCTCGTCGCGAAGCGCGGCCACCCGGGTCTCCGCTTGGTGCAGGGCCTCGACGGCGGGCAGCACCTCGTGGTGGTACAGGGCGCCGGCGTCGGTGAGGGTGACGCTTCGGGTCGTTCGGGCCAGGAGGCGCGTGTCGAGGCAAGTCTCCAGATCGGCCACCCAACGGCTCACGGTAGAGGGGGGCACGTTGAGGCTCTTGGCCGCAGCGCGGAAGGTTCCGTGCTCGACCACGGCGAGAAAGGCCAAGATTCCACGAGGATCAGCATCGAGGTGGAGGTGAGATCGCCCGACGACCATGCCGTCAGTATGGCCCGCTCATTGTCCCACTCATGAAATAAACCATTCAATTTAGGCGTATTGTTCGTCCGGTCGCCCGGTTGCAGATTGAAGGCGCAACCCGAAGACCAAGGAAACTGAACATGACCGACCTCTTCTCGCCCCTGACCCTGGGTCCTCTGTCTCTCCCCCATCGTATCGTGATGGCGCCCATGACCCGCAGCCGAGCCATCGGCGGCACCCCCAACGAGCTGATGGCGAGCTACTACCGCCAGCGCGCCTCGGCAGGGCTCATCATCACCGAAGGCACAGCACCTCACCCCGACGCGCTCGGCTATCCCCGCATCCCCGGGATCTTCGACCCGGTCCAGGTCGACGGATGGCGTCAGATCACCGAGGCGGTGCACGCCGACGGCGGGCGCATCGTCGTTCAGCTCATGCACACTGGCCGCATCGGGCATCCAGCCAACCTCCCCGAAGGCGCGCGTCTGCTGGCTCCGAGCGCCCTCACTGCGGAGGGGATGATGTACACCGACACCGAGGGACCCCGGCCGCACCCCGAGCCTCACGCGATGACGCTCGAGGAGGTGAAGGAGGCCCAGCGGAGCTTCGTGCGTGCGGCGCAGCTGGCCCGTGACGCGGGCTTCGACGGGGTCGAGCTCCACGGCGCCAACGGCTATCTCATCGAGCAGTTCATCTCCCCCCACACCAACCGCCGAAACGACGCCTACGGCGGCGACCGCGCGGGTCGTCTACGGTTCGCCATCGAAACCGCCCGCGAGGTCGCGGGGGCCATCGGACCCGATCGGGTCGGGATCCGCCTCTCGCCCCACAATACATTCAACGACATGCGCGACTTTCAGGACGCCGAGGCGAGCTACATCCAGCTCGCCAAGGCATTCGACGACCTCGGTCTGCTCTACCTCCACCTCGTGCAGACACCGTCTGCTGCGGCCGCATCCACCATCGCCGCCGTGCGTGGCGCATATGGCGGCCACGTGATCCTCAACGGAGGCTTCGATCGGAAGCGTGCTGACGAGGCGATCGCGTCCGGCCAGGCCGATCTCGTCTCGTTTGGGAGGGCCTTCATCGCCAATCCCGACCTGGTTCAGCGCTTGAGCGAGGGGTCGCGGCTGCAGGCGCCAGACGCGAACACCTTCTACACCCCGGGACCCGAGGGCTACACCGACTACGCCGCCTGACGTGCCGTGCACGATTGGGCCACCCTCGGCCGTTTAAGGCCTTGGTGTCGATGTGTGCCGCGCCGCAGTTGCGACCGCACTACTCGCGTTCGAAGCGCTCCCAGCCCTCGTCGATGAGCCGCTCGTGCGGGAGAAAGCGAGCCTTGTAGGACATGGGTTCGCAGGGCTCGATGAAGAGTCCGAGATATAGATAGCGCAGGCCGAGACGCCGGCAGAGCTCTACTTGCTTGAGGATGGAGTAGGTGCCGGGTCCGAGGTCGCGGAAGGCCGGATCCCAATAGAAGTAGACGGCGCTCAGGGCGTTGTCGGCGCGGTCGACGATGGCGACGCCCATGAGTTCGCCATCGATGCGATAGCGCATCTCGAAGGTCTCACAGCAAGTCTCGCCGAGGAACGAGCGGTAGGACTCCATGCTTGCCGAGCCCTCGCCCGACGACAGCTCCCGACCCTGCTTGTGCAGGTTGTAGAGCCGAACGCGGTCGGGGGTGACCCCGATGGGCCCGAGCTCGGTGACCACCCGCTCTTCGCCACGGCGGAATGCACGTCGCTGCGACTTCGACGGCTTGAAGGCGTCGACGTCGATCCGGATCGGCTCACAGGCACGGCACGCGGGACATGCGGTTCGATAGAGAAGGCGACCCTGTCGACGATCGCCTTCCTCGAGACGCTTCCCGAACTCCTCGCGCGTGAGCATGCGCACCGGCAAGCGCAAGGGCAGCCGCCAGGTCTGGTCGCTCAGGTAGGAGCATGGCCCAGGCTCGTCGTAGACCACGAGCTCTGGCGGCTCGGCGGCGACGACGCGAAGGCGAGGAGAGATCGACATGAAGAAGGCGCCCGATTGGGAAGTCTCAGGATGTCGTTCCTCAAGCGTCGACGCAACGCCAATTGTGCCTCGATCAGGCCTCGGCTGCGGTGGTCGTCGTGAGGGCCTCGAGCGCTTCGATGACCTCGCCCGCCTCTTGGTAGCGATCCTCCGGCTTCTTCTCGAGGCACTTCCGCACCACTGCCTCGAGCTCTGGAGGACAGTCGGCGTCGGCATAGGCTTCGTGGATGCTCGGCGGGGCTGACCACTTCTGCTTGGCGAGCAGCTCCGCGATGCTCTCGGCGTCGAATGGGGGATTGCCGGCGAGCATCTCGAACAGCACGATGCCGAGGGCATAGATGTCGCTGCGAGGGTCGACCTCGCCATCGATCTGCTCCGGCGCCATGTAGTGGGGTGTTCCCATCATGACCCCCACTTGAGTCACCAACGTCTGACCACTGCCACCCGAGTCGGAGGTAGGGCTCTTCGCGATTCCGAAGTCGAGGATCTTGCAGAAGTCTTTCCCCTTGCGCTGGGCGATGACGATGTTCGAGGGCTTGAGGTCGCGGTGGACGATCGTTTCGGCATGGGCACCACGAATCGCATCGGCGACCTGAACACCGATCCGGCGCGTGAAGTCCGCAGACTGCGGCCCCTCGTCGTCGAGACGTTCCTCCAGGTCCTTGCCGTCGAGATACTCCATGACGAAGTAGCCGGTCCCGTCGGGGAGGAGGCCGAAGTCGGAGATGTCCACCACGTGGTCGCTCTCGATCGAAGAGGCTGCGCGCGCCTCGCGCACGAACCGCTCGGCGAGCTCTCGGTTGGCGGCGAGCTCGGGGTGCAAGACCTTGAGCGCGAAGCGCTTGCCCAAGAGCTTGTGCTGCGCGAGGTAGACGCGCCCCATGCCCCCTTCGCCGATGATCTCTTCGATCTGATACCGGTCGCCGAGGACGGTTCCGACCAAGGAATCGGCGCCCACTTCGATGGTGCTCGGGTCGGCGGGGGGCGCGGCCGGCGTGGCCTGCACCGCCCGCACGGAGATGGCCGGCGTCTCGCTCGCGTCCTTCGACGACGTGCCGCGCTTGGGAGGCGGCGGCGAGCGCTTGGGCGGTGGCGGCGGTTTCTTGCCGGTTCTCGGCGACGCCGCGGAGGCTCTCGGAGAGGAGCGCTTTGGAGGTGGCGGCGGTCTAGAGAGACCTGGCGGTGGAGGTAGAACCGAGGGCGCACTGCGCCCAGCGCTCTGGCGTAGCGGTCGCTCGAGGTCCTGGTCGTTCCCGCGTCGCGTTCGTTTCACCTGCTTGCGAGCTTCGGCCGCGACCTGGGTCGTGGTGCTTCGCTGCACACGCAGGGTGGAGGGCCTGCGTCTGGAGTCGGTGGGGACGCTGCTGGGCAGACTCCGGTCCTCGCGCTGCGCACTGAGCACCGTCATCTCGTCCTCGGTGAGCCCGCCTGCCGGTTGGATGTCGAGGGGAAGGCGCTGCCCGTGGTCGTCGACCTGGGCCACGGTCAGCATCCCCGAATCGTCGAGGCTGAAGCTCACGTTGAAATTGCCCTGTTGGATGTTGTCCAGCGTGATGCGACCCAGATAGACGTTCTCAGTCGCGAGGTCGTTCTCCCCCTGGTAGAGCTCGAAGACCACGCGATTCTGGGCCCCGCTGTGAAAGGCCTTCGGGAGCGCACAGGGCGTCGGCATGCGACGCGGGATGACCGGGAGGAAACGCCCCCCACGCACCTTGATGCCTGTGGAGTGCACTGCGATCTCACGGACCGGCAGTGGAACGACGCTGTTCGACATCGCGGCGACGTGATTCCCTGCGATGCGAGCTGCGCCCATGGCGACTGCAGTGCTCCCGTTCGGCATCGGCGTGCCCTCGGTGCGGAAGAGGTACTTCACCACGCTCCTCACCGCTGGCATCCTCATGGCGCCGCCGAGGACGATGACGTCGTCGATGTCGTCGGTGCCGAGCCCGGCGTCTTCGAAGGCCCAGCGACAGGGCTCCTTCAACCCCGCCAGCTCCTGCGCGATGAGCTCGACCAACTGACGCCGACTGAAAGGGCGGTGCTCGAAGGTGCCCAAGGCGCCGAGCGAGACCTCGAGGTGACGGGTGCGGCCCTGGTCGCTGAGCTGGCGCTTCACCCTGCGCGCGAGCTCGAACAATGCCGCGAGGGCCTTGGGGTCTTCGGCCGCATCGAGCCCAGACGACTCTTGGTAGTGATCGAGGAAGCGCATCACGAGGCGGCGGTCGACATCGTCACCGCCCAGCATGGGATCGCCAGTGGTAGCGAGGACCTGCACGCCTTCTGGTCCCGCGTGAACGATGGAGACCTCGAAGCATCCACCACCGAGGCTGAGTAGACAAAGCTGTTGGGCAGCGGTTGCATCGCTGGCCCATTGGGTCGCGGCAGCGGTGGTGGCGTGGACGAGCGCACAATCGTCGAGGCCAGCGAGGCGCGCGGCGTGCACCACAGCCCGCCGCTGTAGCTCGTCGAAGTGGGCCGGAATGGCGATGGTCGCCGTACGAACTGGCCGTGCGAGGTCGCTCTGGGCGCGGTTTTTGAGGTGCTCGATGAGGTAGGAGACGATCTCCTGCACGCTGAAGTCGCGACCCCGGGCGTGGATCATGGCATCACCGTTTGGTGCAGCGATCACGTCGTAGGGACTGCATGCCCGCAGCCAATCTACCTCGGGAGAGTGAAATTTGCGGCCGAGCAACCGCATGAAGCCAAAGATGGTGGCCTCCGGGATCTCGACGGAGGCCTTCTGTGCCTCGACGCCGCACAGCGGACCTTTGCGGCCGAAGGCGACGCAAGCGGGCTCGACGAGCGTCCCGGCTGGCGTGGCCACGACGCGTGGTACGCCGTCCTCCACCACCGCGACGCATGCGTGGCTCGTGCCGAGATCGATACCGACGGCGTCGCTCATGATTACGTCAGAACGGGCGGCGTCCCGCAAACCCACGGTCACCGTGGCGCGGAACTGTAGCTGGGTTCGAGTGCATCCCCAAGACCGGAGCCGAGCTCCGACACGATGATACAGGTTTTGACCTCACGACTTGCTCAGGAAGCTTTGGGACGCGTCTTGGCGGCCTGGAGGTTACGATGCCGCATGCCCCGCGGCCCGCGTTGGACCATCGGGTCACTCGCGACGATCGCGCTCGCCTCGTCCGGCTGTGACCGCTGTACGCCAGAGGACCCCTCTCCACCGCCGGAGGGTTACGTCGACCGACCAGCGAACACCTACCTGGAGCAGGTCGAGCCCCCGCCATCGGAGGCCCCTGCGCGTCTCTGGCGTTCCGTGGCGAAGGAAGGCTGGGGTGCGGAGGCCGAGCCGCCAGAGAAGACGGTGCGATGGCAGGTGCCGTCTTGCCCGCTGCGCTACGTCTTGCGTAGTCGCCACCTCTACGACGTCGCCGAGGGCCGTGAGCCGGCTGGTCAAGCCATTCGGGTCGAGATCGTAGCCAATCCAAGCGAGGGTGGCGTCACGCTCCAGGCGACAGAGGTGGCGACCTCATTGGTCGCCGACGGCGCCCGAGGGACGCCGAGTCAGCACGCGACCATCGACTGGGCTCTGCCCCAAGTGACCACCGACGGCACCAGCTGGCGAGAGCTCGACGGTCCGACCACCCTGTGGTCGGCCTACAGCACGGTTCCGGCGCTCACCGGGTTCTTTCCCGACCTGCCGCGCGCCGGGCAGGTGGGAGCGCGCATAGCCTGGGGCGTCGACATCCACCAGCAACGCACCACCAAGGAGATCGAGCGGCGGCGGGCCGAGGGACGTCCAGTGCCCAGCGTGACGCCGACACATCGCGAGCGTAGCCTGGAGGTTACCGGATTCATCGATCTCGATGGCGCGACCGCCTTGGTGCTCGAGGGGTCATGGAGCATGATGGTCGATATTCGCGATCGCATGCTCATGCGTAGGGCCGAGCGATGGCGGGGCCACTTCGTCGTGGTCGCCGATTCCGGGCGCCTGCTGCACGCTGCGCTCGTCGGTCGCAGCTTGCAGGAGCTCGAGCTGGACGACCGCGAGCGTCGCGAGAGTCGCGGGCGGGGAGAGATCGAGCTACGTCTGGTCGAAGCTTGCGACGGACCGACCCTGCCCCCAGTCCCGACGTTGGCGGCGGGTCCACTCTGACCCCCGCCGGCTTGCGCGCTCGCTCGCGATCGCCAATGAAGGTGTTTGAACATGACTCCACCCGGTTGTAGGCTGCGCGCGCCCAAGGGGACCCACCGGGATCTTTAGGATCATGCTCACGGCAGTGCTGTTCGGCTTCGTCCTCGGCGCGCTGGGCTCGATCCCGGTCGCCGGCCCCATTTCTGCGCTCGTCATCGCGCGGGGCATCCAGGGTCGCTTCAAGGCTGGCGCCTTCATCGCGCTCGGCGGAGGTACCGTCGAAGCGATCTACTGCTTCCTCACGTTCTGGGGCTTCTCCCAGTTCCTCGAGGACCACCCCATCATCGAGCCGATCTCGCGTGGGGTCAGCGCGCTGGTCCTGCTCGTGTTGGGGATCGTCTTTCTACGCAAGAAGCCCGAGGATGGCCCCAGTGAGGCGACCAGTCGCCGTCTTCGCGACAGCAAGCGAAGCAGCTTCTTCTTGGGGGCCTGGGTCTGCGCGATCAACCCGACCGTCATCGCGGGATGGTCGGCCGTGGTGGCTACGGTCTACTCCAGCGAGGTGATCGAGTTCACCAGCAGGCAGGCGCTGCCCTTCGCCATCGGCGTGGCCCTCGGGATCTGCGGCTGGTTCTGGGGCTTGCTCTCGGTCATCCGCCGCAACCGCGAGCGCTTCTCCTCCAACACGCTCACGCGCGTGCTCAACGCGGTGGGGGTGCTCCTGCTCGTTCTGGCGTGTTGGTTCGCCTGGCGCTTCGTCGACTACTTCATTCACCCGCCGGAGTGGCTCCAACAAGCCCGCCTCGTCATCGACGCGCTCGACGAAAGCCTCGGGCTCCGGGGGCGGGCGTGAGCTTGATGCTACGGGTCGCCACGAAGGTCGCGATGCGCTCGTCGAGGGCCTTGCCGTCGCCCCAGCGGTCTTCGTAGAGATCGATGAGGGCGAGGCCAGCGTCGAGCTGTCCGCCGATTTGATCCGTCAGGGTGTGGCCAAAGCAAAGCGGTTCCTGAAGCGCCATGAAGCTCTCGAGCTTGGCCGAGGGAAGCTGCTCAGAGTCCGCATAGGGCAAGGCGTAGCGCACCACGAATTCGCCCCGGTTGAGCGCGTCGTCGTCGAAGAGGAAGTAGAGCGGGTTGACGAAGCCCGCCAAGAGCGTTCCTCCGGGTCGCAGAACGCGTGCCGCCTCGCGCCAGACGGGCCTCACGTCTTCGACGAAAATGTTCGAGACGGGGTGAAACACCAGATCGAAGCTCTCGTCCTCGAGATCGCTCAGATCGGCCATGTCCCCTCTGACGGTACGCAGCTCGAGCCCCTCTCTTTCGGCCACGATACGGTCCTGTCCCAGCTGGCCATCCGACGCGTCGAACACGGTGACACGCGCTCCCGCCGCCGCGAAGAGCGGACCTTGCTGACCCCCTGCGCTGGCGAGGGCGAGGAGGTCGACACCTCCAAGTACCTCCGGGAACCAATGACGCGGCACCTGGCGGATGGGGGTGAGGAGCACCTCCAGGGAGCCCTGGCTGGCTCGAGCAACGGCGTCGGAGTCCACGGGAACCGTCCAGCGGTTCCCGATGTCGACGCAGTGGTTCCAGGCTCGTCGGTTGTGATCTCTGACGTCCACTTGCTGGTTCCGCGGTCAGGTTCGCACGACGCTGCCAGGTTTGGGGGACAAAGCCGTGTCGCACGCGCCAGCGACCAGGTACCATGACGAAGCCACCGAGGCCTTGGAGTCGCCCTTCGGCTCCGTCAGCGATGCCCCTTCAGGTTAGCTTCATGGGACCGATAGCGGTCCTTCAGGTATCTCGGGGGAGTGCCAGAACGAGAGAAAGAGAGAGAGAGCAAGGTAGATGTCGAGCAAGCTCTTCGTGGGTGGTCTGAGCTGGGGCACAGACGACCAGGGGCTACGATCCGCTTTCGAGCGATTCGGTGAGGTTAGGGATGCGAAGGTCATTCTCGACCGCGAGACCGGACGGTCGCGCGGCTTCGGATTCGTGACCTTCGCCGAAGCAGGGTCCGCGCAAACTGCCATCACTGAGATGGACGGGGCCGAAGTGGATGGTCGCCGGATTCGAGTCAACGAGGCCCAAGAGCGCGCACCGCGCCGCAGCGGCGGTGGCGGTGGCGGTGGCGGCGATCGCGGAGGCGGTGGTGGCCGCGGCGGCTTCAGCGGTGGCGGCGGCGGCGGCCGTGGCGGCTTCGGTGGCGGCGGCGGAGATCGCGGTGGCGGAGATCGCGGTGGCGGTGGCGGTGGCGGCTTCAGTGATGGGCCACCCCGCGACTTTGGCGGCGGCGGCGATCGCGGGGGGGGAGGCCCAGGCGGAGGTGGAGCTGGTCGCGGCAAGCGCAGCGGAGGCCGAGGAGGCGGACGCGGCGGCGGCGATCGTGGATTCGACCGTGGTGCGGGCGGAGGCGGCGGTGGCGGCGGCGGGTTCGACGACCGTCGCGGCGGCGGTGGTCGCGGCGGTCGCCGCAAGCGCGGCGGCGGCGGAAGTGAGAACTTCGACCGCTACAACGACGACGACTGGTGATACGAGGACGTCGCGCGTCAGTCGCGCGGCGGCCGCATCTCGTCGGGCTCGACCTTCACGTTCTTCGCGAAGGCGCCGAAGCGAATGAGGCTCTGGTCACCGCCCTTCTCGTGGATGGCCAGATGCTCGACGACAACGTCCTCGCCGAGCCTCACGGTCATGGCGAGGTGGTCGATGTGCTTCTTCACCTTCTTGTCCTTGGGGCGGGCCATCAGGGTGGCCACCTCACCGTCTTTCGACGCCGTGAAGGCGTAGCGTGAGCGCAGACCGCGAGGGTCGCCCCCGACCATCACCAGCAGATCGGACAGCACGGAGGCGAAGCGACCCGCAGCCGCCTTGCCTACCTTCGTCACGCCGTCTTCGTTCCGCATGGCCAGACCTTCGGGACCAATCCAGTAGGTGACCTCGTCTGGGGGGAAGAGATCCCAGCGCAGTCGGTCGGGGGTGACGATGGTGAGGCGCCCTTTGCTCTTCACTTCGGAGGCGAGCAATCCGATGACCCGCTTCTGCTCGAAGGGAGCGCGCAGGGTTTTCAGGCCCTCGCGTGCCTTGGCGATCTGACCGAGAACGTCGTCTACTTCGTCTGCACGGACGGATGACGACCAAGCACCGGTGAGGACCAGGACGGAGGTGGCGAGCCAGGTGCGTCGGCGGAGGTTCGTCATGGGCGCAGCGTGTTCTTCGTCATAACGGCGACGGCCCCTGGTGCACTCGTTCTGGCAGGGTTTCGACGGTGATGATCACCGCTCGCCCCATCCCCAACGGGTGGCTGCGACAGTGCGTAGCACCCGAGAGACGATTCGGGCGGGGTCGCGAACGGCGTGAAAATGCGAGATCCGCTCCCCTTCAGGGGGATAGACGACGTCGATGGGCAGCTCGACCAGGGGCCAGTTCGCGGCGACGGCACGAAGCAGGATCTCGGCCTCGTAGCCGTAGCCGGTCTCGAGTCCACCGAGCGCGAGCGTGGCCTCGACGGGATAGCGTCGCAGGCCGCTCTGGGTATCATGAAGCGGTTTCCCGGCGAATCCGGAGAGCACGGCATTCGAGAAGCGGTTGGAGAGCTGATTGGCTCTCGGCGCACCCGCACCTTCGAGGTCGCGTACACCGATGAGCAGCGCTCTAGGGTCGTGGCAGGCCTCGTGCATTCGTAGGGCTTCGCGGGCAGGATGCTGTCCATCGCCATCGATCGTCACGGCGAGCGCGTAGCCGCGGGCCGCCGCCGCTCGCAGCCCTGTGCGAAGGGCGGCGCCCTTGCCCTCGTTGACCCGGTGGCGGATGACGGTGGCGCCAGCGTCGCGGGCGACGTCCCCGGTCCCGTCGGTCGAGCCATCGTCGACCACCAGTACTTCCTCGGGCCAGAGACGCGTCAGCTCGCGAACGAGCTCACCCACGGCCGAAGCGACGTCGTAGGCTGGGACGACTGCGGCTGCCCTCAGTGGCACGATA
>JGI12210J13797_10878779_pt1 | contig 12711 bp, 9 predicted proteins | sample ElkSlonscriptome_3_FD_13797 | JGI IMG/M metagenome (IMG submission 13797) | reverse complement strand
GCACCGTCATGATGCCGCCAGCGCGCATGTAGTCCGGTACCCGGTAACCACCTGGACCCATGATCAAGGCGTTGACCTGATGGGTCGGGATCAAGAAGGAGTTCGAGGTCGCAATGGCCACCGTCAGCGCGAAGACAGCCGGGCTCGCGCCGGCGCCGATGGCCATGTTCACCGCTAGCGGCACCAGCAGCACGGTGGCGCCGACATTGGACATGACCAGCGTGAAGAAGGTGGCCAGCGTCGCCAGCGCCGCCTGAATGACCCAGATCGGCACGTCACCGAGCGCGGTCAGGGTTTGATTCGCGATCCAGGCAGCGGTGCCGCTGCTCTCCACGGCGAGCCCAAGCGGTATCAGCGACGCCAGCAGGAAAACGGTCTTCCAGCTGACGGCCTCGTAGGCCTCGTCGATGGACAGCACCCCGCTCAGGATCATGCCGAGGGCGCCGGTCAGCAGCGCCACCGACAGGCGCAGATCGGTCAGTAGCACCAGGCCCAGGGTGATGGCGAAGAAGAGCAGCGCCATGGGAACCTTGTGCGGACGGAGTTCCTCGTGTGGATACTCGGTGGTAACGACGACGAAGTCGCGGTTCTTCTCCAGCCGCGCCAAGTCAACCCACGTGGTGTGCACCACCAGGGTGTCGCCAGGCTTGAACGGCAGATCGCGTACGCCGCCGGTGGCGAAGGTGAGGGTCTCGTCTCCGCGGCGGATGGCCAGCACCGACAGCCCGTAAACCTTGCGCATCCAGAGGTCGCGGGCGGACTTGCCGAGCAGGCCGGAGCCTGGTGGGATGACGATCTCGGCGATGCCGGCCTTGCCGGAAGACAGGGCCTCGGAAAAGGTCTCGACATCGGCTTTCGCTTGCACCGCGGTCTCGCCGACGAACCTATCGAACATGTCCTGTGCGCCAAGTAAGGCCATCGAGGTGCCGGCCTCGAGCCCGATGCTGCGGTCGACAGCGGAGGCGCCGAGGCGAATTCCATCGCCCTTGTCCAGTGCCACTACGCGCACATGCCAGTGGCGCTCCATGTCGTCGACGCTGGTCCCGATCAGGGCGCTGTCGTTGGGCACGCGGACCTCACGGATGAGAAAGTCGTTGAAGCCGTAAGTGTCGGCATAATAGGTCATCGCGTCCGCCGCCTCGGTCTTGTCGGTGCCGCGCGACGGCAACACGAAACGCCCGGCCAGCATGAAGTAGACGATGCCGCTGGCGAGCAAGGCCAGGCCGATCGGGGCGACGTCGAACAGCTGAAAGGTTTGCATCGGCGCAATGCCTTCCGGCAGCGTCTTGTTCGATGTCAAAATCAGGTCGTTGAGCAGGATCAGCGGGCTGGAGCCCACCATGGTGATGGTGCCGCCGAGGATGGCGCAGAAGCCCATCGGCATCAGCAGTCGCGACATGGGCAGCTTGGTGCGGGCGGAAATGCGGCTGACCACGGGCAGAAACAGCGCCGCGGAGCCCACGTTCTGCATGAACGACGAGATCACGCCGACGCTGCCGGAGATCAGTGGGATGATGCGTGTCTCCGTGCGGCCGCCGATGCGCATGATGAAGGCTGCCACTTGCGACATGATGCCGGTCCGGTCGAGCCCGGCGCCGATGATCATGACCGCGATGATCGAAATCACGGCATTGGACGCGAAGCCGTCGAACAGGTGTGTCACCGGCACCAAGCCCGTCTCAAGGGCCATCCAGGGCGCGAACAGGCTGGTGAGACCGAGCAGGACCATGACCGACACCGCAGCGACATCGACGCCCACGACTTCGAACGCGAATAGAAATACGGTCAGCACCAGGAAACCCATCACCCACGCGATCTCCACCGATGGCACGACTCCGGCGAGCCAGATGGCAAAGACCGCGAAGACCGCTGCTGCGATATCCCGCGCGGAGAACCCATTCCTCAACAAAGCGCCCATATCAATCCCCTTACGTCGCATGCAGGGCCGCCCGCATGTGATGCATCCGGGCGACAATCTTGTTGATCGGCGCCTTTTCTCGGTGCGGTGCCTGTTGCCCTATCGTAACTTAACCATTTGCTTGGCTTGATAAGCATTTTTTTTGGACCGATTCGCCGCGTTGCGCGCCCCTTTCTGCAAGATCTCTTTGCCGATCCGGTGCTGCTCTGAGTAACCGTTGTGGCAGCGCATCGCAACGCTGACGTTGAGCAGGAACAACCGCTCGTCGAGTATCGGTCAGGGCCGTTCATCACCATCACCAATGCACGTGATGACAAATGGCACGTGCGTTTTGGGCTGTCTTACGTTACGCTAAACAGGAATTGTTCGCATTCAATGCGATCGAGAGGTCGCCAAAATTTTTGGCCGGTAACCGCCCCGATGCCTCCGGCGCGGCGCTGCCCCGAAGCATGGAGCGTTTCTTGCCTGCCTGTTGATCACGGCGTCGGACCGTGTCGGCGTTCGGGGCGGTTGTTTCCGGCGTACCCATGATCCGCACTTCGACTCAATACTGAACCTGATTGAAGCAATGCAGCAGCCCGTTTTCACCTCCCGTTCCCTCGCCACGCTGCCGGTCGGTACGCGGGCGCGCATCGTCGAGATTTATGGCGGTCGCGATTTGGTGCGCAAGCTGCTCGCGCTTGGCCTTCGGATCGGCAGCGAGATACAGGTGGAGCATCATCGTGGCCGTGGCCTTGTGGTCTCAGCTGGCGCGGCACGGGTTGCCCTCGGCGGTGGCATTGTCGAAAAGCTCATTGTCGTGCCGCTCGGCGTCGTCGTCCGCGAGGCGCCTGTCGATGTCGCAGACGACTTGCATGCGTGACGCGACCGCGTGTCATGATCGTTGGCGCACCAAACGCGCGCTCTGCCGATGTCATACCGGACTCGATTACCGATGAACATCTTCGATGCATCCCGCGACATTTCGGCTCCGACCGGCCGACCGCTGACCTTGGCCCTCGCAGGCAATCCCAACTGTGGCAAGTCGGCCCTGTTCAATGCGCTGACCGGCATCCGCCAAACGACCGGTAACTGGCCCGGCGTCACCGTGGAGCGCAAGGAAGGTCGCTTTGAGTTGGATGGGCGAGCGGTGCGGGTCATCGATCTACCCGGCATCTATTCCCTGGACGCGGGCTCACTGGACGAAGCGGTCACCCGCGACTATCTGCTCTCCCGCGATGCGGACCTGATCGTCAATGTCCTGGATGCGTCCAACCTGGAGCGCAACCTGTACATGACGGTGCAGCTGCTGGAGATGGGGGTGCCCATCGTCATCGCGTTAAACATGATGGACGTGGCGCGCAAGCGCGGCGTCGAGATCGACACCGAGCGCCTGGCCGACCAACTCGGCTGTCCGGTGGTGCCCGTGGTTGCCGTCACCCGGGAAGGCATCACGGAGCTCAATGCACGCGCACTGGCGGTTGCCGCGGGTAAGGAGCGCGGTGGTTTTCCGCTCGCCCACGAGGAGTGTGTCGATCAGGCGGTGGCGGAGTTGGCGCCATTGCTTGGCGCGCACGGTAGCAACGGTAATGCCCGTTGGCTTGCGCTGAAGCTGCTTGAGGGTGATCCGGCCGTCGAGCAACTGATCAACGCGTCGCCCGGCGACGGCTTGCCCGGGCGTGTCGGGCATTGGCGTCAGGCGATCGCCGAGCGCTCCGGCGAGGATGCTGACATCCACATTGCCGATACCCGCTTCGGCCACGCCCATGCGCTGGCAGGGCGTGTGGTGCAGCAGCGCGGCCGCGCTGGCCGCAACCTGTCCGATGCCATCGACCACGTGGTGCTGAGCCGCTTCTGGGGCATCCCGCTGTTCCTGGCGGTGATGTACCTGATGTTCGTCTTCACGATCAACATCGGCGGTGCCTTTATCGACTTCTTCGATGGTGTCGCCACCGCGCTATTCGTCGACGGCGTCGGTGCGCTATTGGCCAGATTCGGCGCGCCGGACCTGCTTCGGCTGCTGCTCGCGGACGGTATCGGTGGCGGCCTAACGGTGGTCGCCACCTTCATCCCAATCATCGCCAGCCTCTACATCTTCTTGTCCGCGCTGGAGGACTCCGGCTACATGGCCCGCGCCGCCTTCGTCATGGACCGATTCATGCGCTCCATCGGCCTGCCCGGTAAGGCGTTCGTGCCGCTGATCGTCGGCTTCGGATGCAACGTGCCGGCGGTCATGGCTACGCGCACGCTCGAGAACGATCGCGAGCGCAAGCTGACCATCCTGATGAATCCGTTCATGTCCTGCGGCGCGCGGCTGCCGGTGTACGTGCTGTTCGCGGCGGCGTTTTTTCCCAACGCTGGGCAAAACGTCGTGTTCGCCCTCTATCTCACCGGCATCGCCGTGGCGTTGCTGACCGGTCTGGTGATGAAGCGCACGCTGCTGGCGGGCACCAGTACCGGCTTCATGATGGAGCTGCCGCCCTACCACATGCCGACGCTGCGCGGCGTCATGCTGCGCACCTGGGATCGCGTCAATCTGTTTCTGCGCGAGGCAGGGCGCGTGATCATCGTGATGGTGGTGGCTCTGAATCTGCTGGGCGCCATCGGCACCGACGGCAGTCTGGATTCCGGCGACAGCGATGCGTCCATCCTTGCCGCCACCAGTCGTGTCGTCACGCCGCTGTTCGCGCCCATGGGGATCGAGCAGGACAACTGGCCGGCGGTGCTCGGCGTCGTCTCGGGCGTGCTTGCTAAGGAGGTCATCGTCGGCACTCTCGACGCCGTCTATGGCCGCCTCGCGGCCGAAGATGCTGCGACGGGAGTCGAGCAACACTTCCACCTGGGGGTTGCACTGGCCGCAGCGGCGGCGACAGTGCCGGAGAACCTGGCCTCGGTCGGCCGCAGTCTGACCGATCCCCTGGGGCTGCGGGTCGGTGACCTGAACGATCGCGCCGCCGTCGCCGAGGAGCAATCCGTTGCCAGCGGCACCTTTGGCGCCATGGAGGCGCGCTTTGACGGACGCGCTGGCGCCTTCGCCTACCTGTTGTTCGTGCTGCTGTATTTTCCGTGCGTGGCGACCATCGCCGCCATCGTGCGTGAGACCGGCTCCGCCTGGGCGGGCTTCGTCGCCGTCTGGACCACCGGCATTGCCTACATCACCGCCACGTTTTTCTACCAGGCCGCCACCTTCGAGCGCCATCCCTGGGCTTCGTCGATGTGGATGCTTGGCTTGCTGCTGGTGCTGATTGCGGTCTTTGCCGGACTCGGCCTCTGGGCTCGGCGCGGTAGCCGTGGCCAGCTACGACCCGTCCAGAGCGGTGCCTAACGATGTTGGCCGACCTGAAGCGCTACCTGCGCGCGCGACCCATGGCCAGCCTAGCGGACATCGCGCTCTATCTGGATGTGGAGCCAGACCTTGCCCGCGCCATGCTCGAGCGCTGGATCAGCAAGGGTTCCGTCCAGCGCATTGTGAGCCCGCGCACCTGCGGCGGCTGCGATCTGTGCCAACCGGGCAAGCAGGAGCTGTACCAATGGGTTGCTGACCGCTGATGCGTGCTCCGTCACAAGCGGGTGAGCGATGTGCAATCGCGATGGCAGCGGCAGCGAATTCTTGCGTGGCCCGCCTCACGGAGACGCAGATTGGGTCGCTCGGCAGGTGGACTCGGTGTCTCGCTCCGCGCAGCTTGTCGTGTGAAGCGCCTGCGCCCATGTTTTCGAAAGCGTCGCCGTAACCATCCCCTGCACATGTGCCCGGGGGAACAGGTCGATCGGTCTGTGATGTAACGTTAGGCAGCATCTGTATCGCTGACAGGTTGAATTGGCAACTCAAAGCAGATTTTGCCCACCAGAAGGAGCTACCCTTCAGCGTTCGATGAGGGCCGACGGTAGACGCTTTGCAGAATGGTACGGAACTCGCCAGCGCTGAACTGGTAGGGTCATCAGACTAGAAAGGAGCGAAAATGGCGAGTGTGAGTACGGCGTTCGTGGTAATGGCGGCGCTATTCTGGGGGCTATCAGGCGGGATCGGTGGGATTCTCATGGCCGATGGCTGGAACGCGCTCGTGGTGTCGTTCTACCGGGGTGCGATCGGCCTGTTATTCGTTCTCGTATGGCTCGCGTTGCGTCCGCATGGCAGCGGGCTAGCCAGTGGCCGAATGTGGTTTTGGTCGGCAATCGCGGGTGTCGGCGTAGCTGGCAACTTCGCTTTCTATTTCATGAGCATTGCGGAGGGGAGTGTCGCGGTTGCAGCGACGCTGATGTATTGCGCACCGGTGTTCGTCTATCTCGTGTCCTTCACGCTCAAGCTCGAAAGACCGACCCTGCTTAAGTGGGCCGCGATCGCGATGGTAATGCTTGGCATTGCGCTGCTGACACGTATTTACGAGACGGGGTCGGGCGGCGTCACGCTGGTTGGGGCTGTCGCCGGACTGCTTGCCGGATTGTCCTACGCAGTCTTCATTTTCGGCTTCAAGTATGCGGCACCGCACGGGAGCCCACAGGCAATTCTCGTGATAGCGTTCGCGGTACTTTCCACCATCCTGATCGGACTGGGCGATACTGACCAGGCCCTGGCCGTGCTCAGCACGCCGAGCTGGCCACTGTTCGTGGTACTGGGGGTGTTTGGCGCAGGCTTGTCTTTCGTTCTCTATATTATCGGCCTCAACCATACCGCGCCGGCCGTGGCCTCGATTGTGGCAATGGTCGAGCCGGTCACGGCATCGCTGTTCGGCGTCGTGGTGTTAAATGAGAGCTTGGCCGGCGTACAGATCGTCGGCATGACGCTCATTTTGATGACTGTTACTGCCCTGAGCGTATTCTCAAGGGTTCCAACTGAGCCGGTTGCGACGACAACAGCTGCGAAGTAGCGCGCGTCTAGAAACCACCTGTTCGACGCCCGTCGTTGGCACGTTGCGCCTGCCTACCTAAGGATCGCTCGCCTAGCCAATGACATAAGAACTCGAGCTTTGGGAAAGGATATCAAGTCCTTGACGTCGGCAGGTTTTGTCTGGGCGAGGATTTTCTTGAGAGTCATCCCGATAGAGCCGCGAACGTCTCGCAAAGCCTGACGTATTCAGGACAAGGCGCTGTATTGGCAAAGCATTTCGCGGACACGCTCCTGGGCCTTAGGCGATCCCCAGGAATGAATGCACCGCTTATTTGCTCAGAATAAAGATGCGAAACCAAAATCCGCTTCTGGTACCGGATTGCGACCTCCGAAATCCGAAAAAATGAAGGAATAAAGTTCCGAAAACAGGCGATTTTGAGCATCAGGAGCACCGCCGAAAAAGAAAAAGTCCCAAAACGTAAAAATCATCTATTGTCGGTGGTTGTCTAGAAAATCTAGTTGTCCAGGACAGGTTGCGAAACGTCTCCGAAGACCAGGTTATCATCTAGTTACCCCCCATCAATAGACCAAGGCAGTTTGTCGCGGTCAAGCGCGATGACTGCGGTCGAACTCCACGAATTGCTGCACCTTGCTGCTCGGCGCCATCGGTCCTACAAGCCGTTGGTGTGGAGCAGATCCACACCAGCCGTACTTCAGGATCAAGGAAGCGGGGCCGCTCCGGGTCAACCAACGGGCTCAACATAACGGCCGTAAGCAATAGCCCGGATCTTACATCAGCGACAGCAAACGATCCGGACCTGTCGCTCCAGAGCGGCGCTCCCAACGACAGCAATCGACCCATAAGAGACATCGGCGCTGCGAACGACGACTGCGGCAATGCAATCCAGAGCGGACGTTGCGAGAGTCGCCTTCTAAATTACTGACGTTCCCGGTCGCGCCCGCCTGCGGCTCCCCGCCTGGGACGATGCTCCCGAGCCGGCGCTGGACTGGGATCATCTCCGACCGCCCGAGCCCGACTTCGAGTCTGATCAGCGCCTCTCCTGGTAGCCGCCGTCTCTCTATCGCAGGACAACGGTGCGGCCCCCTCGTCTCCCGGCGGCACGCTGCGCCGCAGATGCGATCCCCAGCCCCCGGAACGCGCGGCGGGCAGCCTCCGGCTGCCTGTTATGTGAAGGGCTGCGGTTGCTGTCCCGCCTGGGGTCCAGAGCCAGCGCAGGACACAATGGAAACTGTGACGAGTAGTTTCCACAACGCGAAAAGAGTATTTTCAGTCGCATTGGCGATGCGATCTCGCGACACCCCGGATGACGGCCTACTCCCTTCGCACTTGAGTTTCCGCTGAGTCCCATCGCCATGAGCAGCCCCCGGCGTTTAGCTTCAGGGGGTTTTCAAGATTCGCCGCAAGACCTGACCACTCGCCACTGACCGAAATGGCTGGTCACGCGCACAAAGCGGACTTGTGATCAGGATTGCCACCTCGCCAGCACGGGTGTTTCGTTAACGCCGGTTCGACGCTACCGGTCGACATTCTCACCAATACCTGCTGCACAAGCAAAATTTCCCGACTTTCCCTAACGCCGCACGCCCGTTGTTGTTCGGGTTGTCCAGGCAGTGGTCGATACACTTCTCGCTGCTCGCTGCTCGCTGCAAGGTCCTCGATCTCGTGCGGCGTTGCGTTCATCTTGTCGAGCCTATCGGCGAAAAATGCGCTTCGTTCAGCGCACGTTCAGGTACCCCGGGGTAATCTGGCCTCGACGACAGGATGAACTGAATCGCGTCCGTCAAGGTGGTGTGTGGGGTTACCGGCACGCCACGTCGGAACTGCCGGGAGTTTGTGACAGCGGCTTTGCGCTGTACCGGCTCCCAATAGTGATCAACGTTGCTACAAAAAGGTGAACTCAATGACAACTGTACACTCGAAACTGCTCCCCCTCGCCGCTGCCACCATTCTGGCAACCCTGTGTGGCCCTGTATCCGCCGAGTACAATATGAACACCACGATCCAAGAGGGGCGGGTCAATACCAACGATACCTATCAGCGCGGTCCCGGCAACGACAATGCAACCTGGCAGGACGGCAGGGACAACGCCAACCGCACCCGACAACGTGGATCGGAAAACTGGAATGCGACCGCCCAGTTCGGGAGGGTTAACTACAACGAGACGCACCAGAGTCATCGCTCCAAACGCAACAGTGACAAGCGGCGCGGGTCTGCCGACGATTGAGCAACCAGCTGACGCCCGGCTCCCGGGCGTCAGCACCCCGGATTCTTCCAATCGAGGTGCAATTGCATGAAGACTTCAATCTTGTCAGCGGGTGCGCTGCTCTTGGCCGCTATTCCTATTGCGTACAGCGGATCGGCACCCGCTGAGAGCCAACGCCCCTGTTATCGCGTCACTATCCAGAGCGATCGGGTGAACGAATCGGACGTGCGGCAGAACTGCGACCGCAACGTCAGTCGCACCGTGCAGGTCGGTGCACGGAACCGGACGCAGACCGTCCAGACCGGCAGTGTCAACAACAACAAGGTCCGGCAATACCAGTTCGACAGCTCCAGCTACTTTGGTCGGGTGCGGCGCGATTAAGTATCGGCGGGCGCCGGGAAACAGCGCAGCCTGACTCTTCGTGACCCGGCGCCTGCGCGCAGCGACAGTCCTAGCGCTCCTCGGCGAACGTGCGGGGAGGACGTGGTTTCGCTACGACAAAGCACCTTGATTTGGTGTCTTGAGGCGATTGGACCTAGTGGCCTTTTTCGGTGCATAGGTAATCAAAATGACAAGCAACCGGTCCCAGCCGTTCCTACTCGCCATGGCTGCAATGTGGGCAGCCATGCTCGGCACGGCGTCCGCGCAGGCTCAAAATACAAACACCACCATCCAGGAGGGACGGGTCTGCATCAACCGGACCTTACAGTCTGGCGACAGCAACGACAACTCAACCTATCAAAGCTGCAAGGTCAACATCAATCGCACAGTGCAGCGAGGAACGAAAAACCGTAACGCAACGGCTCAATTTGGACGCCATAACCGCAACGAAACACGCCAGAGCCGTGGCTTCAAGCGCACGGGCTATAGATCCGCGCGCTCAATGCACGGCAAGCCTAAGCACCATCGGTCAGAACGCGGTAGGGACGACCGGAGGGGTGCCAGCAATTACGACGATTGAAAGCCGATCGCAAAGAACTCCGTCGCTGGTGCTGAGAATGGCTGCGAATTGGCCGGGCCCGAAGCGGCAAGAGGCGTCTGAATGACACAGCTCCAATTCATTTTCGACTGGGCTTGAACAACAGGTGGGAACGCATGAAAACGTCAAACGTATCCGTGTGCAAATCGGTCCTGGGGGTTGGTGGTCTGATCTTGTTTTCGCTGATCGCCGGTAGCGGTTCGGCGAGCGCGGAGACCTTCCGGCACGGTGGCTCTACTGCGACCATCGAGCAGAGCGGAGGTGGCACGAGCCGATCCGAGGTCACCCGGTATCGAGACGGGCAGAAGATCGTGACGCAAGACGGCAACAGCACGGATATCACAATTCAAGGCGGAAGCGATTCTCTTGCAGCCGATGACAGTTTGGGATTCCCAGAATGGGGTGATGACCGATTCGACTGGCAACGCATCGAAGAGCGATTCGCGCGCGGCGTTGATGCCTTCCCCGAGTCGACGGTGTCGGGTGAACGCGAGGCGTTCAAGCAGATGATGCGGGAGCGGATGCGTGGCGTCTTTCGTCCGTAGAAGGAACGGGAGGAAACGTATCCATACGATCGCTTTTCGAACTGTCGGATCGGTCAGGTCGAGTACTTGCAACTTGTCGCCGACCTTGGCAACAATCTCGATGCGGCGACAGCCCGCTCAGCGAATATTCCGGTTTTCTGGTAAATAGTTGATTTTGACGTCAGCTCAAGCCGACTGGCACTTGGTCTGGCATCGACGCCGCCGCAAGAAGAGGCGAAATCGCAAACAGACTGGACCCGTGAGTAGGCATGTCGAAAGGCGCCAGAGAAAGCGGAGTCAGGCTGACGAAAATACCTGGCAATGTGCTCAGAAGTGCAGGAGATGAGATGAAACGTATTGTCGGTTTTGCAGCCGCAATTTTTCTGATTTCCACTTTCTCGTCTGCGGTGTATGCCGAACCTCCTCATCGAGGCGGATTGCCGCCCGGGTTGCAGAAGAAACTTGAGCGTGGCGAACCTCTCCCACCTGGTTTGAGTGATAGGGCGGGAATGGACGGATACGGATATGAGGAGCCATATTATGACCAGTACGGCTACGCGGAGCCGTATGGTGATCAGTACGAACCCGAGTATGTTGAAGATAAGGTTTATCGCGTCATAAAGGATGTCAGAGATCTTACAGCCCCGTTTCTGCAATAGATGTACCCGCTCGCATGACCGGTTGGCGGACGTCGACTCCTCCACACGTCCATTGGACCCGGTGACCGCCGCCCCCCCCTGATGGCTGTCTCTTGCCCACACCGGACACAGCCGCTAAGGTCCGGCCGGGATCGACGGATGAAAGATCGAAAACGTAGCGGTGATATCGGCGAGTCGCGCAAGGCCGTGGCAGAGTGAGGTGGCCCCGGGATTGCCGTCGCACTTGCGCCCGAGGAAGCCGCCGAGCTTGGCCACAATGTGCATCGCCTCGCCGAGGGTCGGCGGTGTCTCGGGCGGGTTGGGCGAGCGATGGTGATGGCAATGCAGGGCCTGCCACTCGGCTTCCTCGAAGAACACCGAGCAGGGCACATCCGGGGTCTCGCGCCAGAGCTTGCTCAGCCACAACACGCGCCAAGCGACCACCAGATCGATGGCGAGGCAGGCTTGCAGGCCCGCGGTGCTCTCCAGGCGGCGGTCCTCAATGCGGCAGCCGCTTTTGAGCGTGCGATGAAACACCTCAATGTTCCAGCGCACGGCATACCAGCGCAGGCGTTCCAGGGCGTCGTCCAGGGTGACGGTCGCCACGGTGGTCAGCAGCAACCATTCGACCGCCTCGCCGCCGGCCGGTGGCTCGGGCTCGACGGCGTGCACCGCCCACAAGGCCAGTGCGGGGGCGCCCTGAAGGCGCTTGGGCGGGCGCAGTTGGATGGCTGCACAGCGAATCTCCAACGTGGCGACGCGCGCCTTGCGCCCACCGCGCCCGGGAATGGCCAAGTCGCAGTGGCCGAGCAGCGGGCGCGTCGGCAAGTCGTTCCACAACGGTGTCTGCTCATCATCATCGACGCAACGCTGGGTGGCACGGCTGGCGCGCACCAGCAGGTCCGGGCCGTTGGGGTCTTGCGTGGCCTCCTGAAACAGCTCGTAGATATCCGCCTCACGGTCGGCGACGCTGACCAAGCGGGTATCGCGGCACAGACGCTGCACTGCGGCCGTGCGTCGGAAGCTGTGCAGCCAGCGCTGACTCTCCTTGTCTTCGATCGGGCGCTGCTTGCGCTGCGCGGCCTGTCCCGCTTGTTGCCCATCGCGCGCCCAGACTTGGATGTCGATCAAGCCCAACGGCACGCCCGCGGGCGTCAGCGCCAGCGTGTCGTGCAGCTTCAATCCTTGCGCACCGTCGGCACGGGTGTTGATCGGCCCCAGATCGCGGGTGGCCGCATGGGCATCATCGTTCAGGCTGGTGGTGTCCTGCGCCGTCAGCACCACCGGCTGCGCGGCGATGCGTGCCGCGGTGGCCTCAAAGTGCGGATGCAGTAGGGTCTGAAGGTCCACTTGCGGATTATTGAAGAAGCGATAGGCGGCCTTGGTGTCGCTGGCGTTGCCCTGCAGTGCGACCGGGATCGGCGCGGTGGGCTGGGCGGCAAACGCCGCCGCCAAGCTAAGCAGACGCGGGCGCAGGCGCGCGTCGGGGAAATCCACCCGCCCGAACTCCTGTTCGGCCCAGCCGGTATCGCCGCCGGCGTCTACGCTCGCATCGAGCGTCGCTGGCGGCGGCAAGCGCAGCACCGGCGCCGGGCGTTGGCACAACAGCGTGCGCCAATCGGG
>JGI12210J13797_10383277_pt1 | contig 12717 bp, 9 predicted proteins | sample ElkSlonscriptome_3_FD_13797 | JGI IMG/M metagenome (IMG submission 13797) | reverse complement strand
TGAGCCTCAGCCCCTACGCCGTGAGCCGCGCCCATCGCCGGGCCATCGGGCGCCTCGAACGCGAACTCGCCTCCGAGAGTGATGCGGCCTAGTCAGTCGGGTGTGAGCGTCGGGCCCACCACCACCGGCGGGCCTGGCCTTCCGACGCGGGTCGGACACGGCGCCCGCGACCTACCGAGCCCGCTGAGGGCGTAGGTTTCGATTCAGGTGGGGATACGGGCGACGGGGCTGTCGCTCGGGGTGCCCATCATGCGCTCACTCATCCGCTCGAGGATGATGCCCGCCGTCTCGTCGATGCTACGCCCTGAGGTGTCGACCACCGGCCAGGGGTACTGGGCGAAGAGCTTCTCCGCGTAGCGCAGCTCCCGCTCCACGTGGGGACGGACGCCGTACTTGGTGCCGGCCGGCATCCCGAGCTTCTCGAGCCGGTCCTGACGAATGCGGCACAGCGTGTCGGCGTCGATGGTGAGGCCTACGACTTGGTGGCTGTCGAGCGCGTGAAGTTGCGCCGGCAGCGGCTTGTCGATCACCACCGTGTGGTTGGCGACTTTCAGGCCGCGCTGCGCGAGCAGCGTGGCGAGAGGCGTCTTCGAGGTTCGAGAGACGCCCACGAGTACGAGGTCGGCGTTGGTAAACATGCGGGGGTCCTTGCCCGCGTCGCTCTTGACCGTGAACTCGACCGCCTCGATGCGGCGGAAGTACTCGTCGGTGAGCGGCAGCAACGGACCGGGTCGGTGGATCGGCTTCTGCGCGAGGAAGACCTCGAGTCGCCCGATGACCGATCCGATGACGTCGACCGCTTCGAGGTGAAGCTCTTGCGTCCGCTCGTGGAGGTACTCGCTCAGCTCGGGGCTCACCACCGAGAAAACGAGGAGCGACCGGTCCTGTACCGCGCGCCGAAGAATTGGCTCGGCCCGGTCGCGCGTTCGGACGCGCGCATGACGCCGGATCTCGACCTCCTGCTGCGGAAACTGAAGCAGCGCCGCACGCATGACGCGCTCTGCGGTCGCGCCCGTGCCGTCGCTGAGCACGTCGAGATATCGTTTACCCTGTCCCATAACGCCCTACCTGTACCATCTTGCGGGGCTCGAGCCAGCATACGTGACCCTTAAATGGGTTACGCCGCACTGCGTTACCTGGACGAAGCCTGGACGTAGCCCCGACGTCCCGGTCGCCGCGGAACGCCGGATCAGTTGAACAGGTCTTTGAGCTTGTCGGCGAAGGTACGCCGCTGAGGCTGCACCGATTCGCCAAGCTCGTCGGCCAGCCGCTGGATGAGCTCTTTCTGCCCATCGGTGAGCTGCGTCGGAACCTCGACCTGCACGTCGACCAACTGATCGCCGCGGCCGCCCATGATCTTCTTCGGGATCCCTTTGCCGCGTATCCGGAGCGCCGTCCCCGGCTGGGTGCCGGCCGGAATGCGCATACGCCCCTTGCCGTCCAAGGTGGGGATCTCCACTTCATCCCCGAGCGCCGCCTGCGCGAAGGTGATGGGGAGCGTGCACACGATGTCGTCGCCCGCGCGCCTGAAGAAGGGGTGCGGCTTGACGCGGAAAGTCACCTGCAGGGTGCCCGCCTTGCGATTGCGCACGCGATGGCCCATGCCGTCGACGCGCTTGGCCGAGCCGTTGTCCACGCCGGGCGGGACGTCGATGTCGAGCTCCTCCTTCTTGCGCCGCAGCCCGGCCCCCGCGCAATCGCCACAGGGAGCCTCGGGTAGCCGGCCTCTACCGCCACAGGCCTGACACGGTCGGTCGATGGGGATGGGAAACACGCCCTGGGCCTGGCGCGTCTTGCCGCGTCCGTTGCAGGTGCTGCACGTGCGCGTGCGCGTGCCCGGCTCGGCGCCACCGCCCCCGCAGGTGTCGCAGTGGGCAATGCGGTCATAGCTGATGGTCTTCTTCGCGCCGAACGCGGCCTCCTCAAAGCTGAGGGAGAGGTCGGTCTGGATGTCACCGCGGTCGCCGATCTTGATCCCCAGCGCGTCGAGGAGCTCACCGAAGAGCCCGTCGAGGTTGAGGTCGGCGAAGTCGACGCTGACCCCACCTCCGAAGGGCCCGCCCTGACCGCCGGGGCGAAAGCCCGCCGGACCGAAGCGATCGAAGGCCGCGCGCTTCTGGGGGTCGCTGAGGATCTGGTACGCGGCATTCAGCTCCTTGAAGCGCTGCGCTGCGCGGGGATCGTCGGCGTTGCGATCCGGATGGTGCTCCATCGCCTGCTTGCGAAAGGCCGCCTTGATCTCGTCGGCGGTGGCGGAGCGATCGACGCCCAGCACCTGGTAGGGATCCTTCACCGCGAGGTGGATAGCACGGGCCCGGGTCCCCGTCAGAGCATCGCCCGTAGCTCGCGCTTTAGGATCTTGCCGGTCGGGTTCCGGGGCATCTTCTCCACGAAGGTGATCCCCCGCGGGCGCTTCGGCCCCGCGAGAGAGGCGCGGGCATGGGCGAGGAGCTCGTCGACCGAGACGTCGCCCGATCGAACCACGAAGGCGTGGACGCGCTCCCCCCAATCGGGGTCCTCGATGCCGACCACCGCCACCTCGGTCACCGCCGGATGCTCGACCAGCACCGCCTCCACCTCGGGGGGGTACACGTTCACGCCACCGGAGATGATCATGTCGCGCCTGCGACCCTCGAGAAAGAGGTATCCCTGCGCGTCGCATCGGGCGAGGTCGCCCACGGAGAAGAACCCGTCCCGCATCGAGGCCGCGGTTGCGTCTGGGTCGCGGTGGTAGCCGGTGACGAGGTTGCCGCTCCGGACGTAGAGCTCGCCCACCTCGCCGTCGGCGACCTCACGCCCGTCCTCGCCGAGCAGTCGGATCTCGTTGCCCGGGAGCGCGCGGCCGATGGTGCCCGGCGCCGCGAGCAGGTCGTCCGCGTCGGCCAGGCTCACCAGTCCAGTCTCGGTCGCGCCGTAGAAGTTGTAGAGCACCGGCCCGAAGGTCTCGATGACCCGGCGGGCGAGGGGACCCGACAGAGGTGCTCCGCCCGAGAAGATCGCTCGCAAGCTCCGACGGTCGGCGTCGCCATGGGTGGCGGCATGGGTCACGAGACGCTGCAGCATGGTGGGCACCACGGCGGTGTGCGCAACCCGGTATCGGGCCACCGCCTCGAAGAAGCGCGCCTCGTCGAAGCCACCCTCCAACAACACCACCTGGCTCCCGAGCACGAAAGCGAGGGTGGTAAAACCGAACGCCGTCGAGTGGTAGAGGGGACACACGGTGAGGTGGGTCTGCCCCATGGCCAGCGGGGTGCGGTCGAAGAAGGAGAGCACCGGATAGGCCGAGCCAGTATCGAAGCGGCGAACCGCTCCTTTGGGCCTGCCGGTCGTGCCCGACGTGTAGATGACGACCGCCGCGTCCCCGGTGGCGTCAGCCAACGGCCGTTCTCCATCGGGCGCGGGTTCGAGCAGCGCCGAGAAGGGGGTGAGGCGCGTCGTATCGTCGCCCACGACGTAGATGCGGTCGCCGAGCTGAGCGCGCGGCAGGAGCGGCTCCACCGCGCCCATCAAGCTGGCGTCGAGCACCACCGCCCGCGCGCCGCTGTCGTCGAGCAGGTAGTCGATCTCTCGGCCCGTGCTGCGCCACGAGGCACAGACCGCGGAGGCGCCGAGTCGGGCGGCGGCAGCCTGGCTCCAAATGAGCTCCGGGGTGTTCTTGCAGAGGAGCAGCACGCGGTCCCCGGGGCCGATCCCCGCCCGCCGAAGCCCGCGAGCCACCTGCTCGATCGTTTCGTCGAGCTCGAAGTAGGACCAGCGTCGCTTCCCGTGGACGAGGGCGGTCCGGTGCGGCGTGTTGGCCGCGTGGAAACGGAACCAGCTCGGTACCGAACGCGTGCGCAGGGCGTCCTTGGCCGCGGTCACGAGGCCCCGGGGCTGCAGGGCTGAGAGGATCCCCGTCTGCCGCCCGACCCGGAGGCCCACCCGGGCGGTGAGCACGGGCTCGAGCAGGCCGCGCTGCAGCAACTGTCGCAGGGTCACCCGCGCCACGTTAGCGCGACTTTCGCTCGAAGGGCGCCGTGCTAGGGTCCGGGAGTGAGGACGCTAGTCGCGCTGACGCTCTGCACGACGCTCCTGGCCCCGCTTATCGGCTGCCACGACGGGCCTCCGCCCAAGGTGCCTGGCGAGCCCCAACCGGTGCTCGCGCCGGTTGCCGTCGACGATGCCCAGTTCGCGGGCTCGATCGAGCGACTGCTCGCCCAGGGCACGGCCACGCCCGAGCGCTCGGCCCTGCTCGCCGGCGCCGTGAAGCGCCAGCTCGCTCACGCCACGCAGCTCTTCGAGGAGGGCTACGACGTGCGAGGGACCAACGCCGTGGTGGGTGCTCTCTACCTCCTCCGCCTCGGTGAGCGGCGTCCCGACATGATGGACACCTCGAGTGTGGAGGCGCTCCGGGGGGCCGTACGACGGTTCAGCGCACGCGGGGACGAGGGACGCGCCCTCGCCCTCATGACCATGCTTCGCCCGCTCCTCGCGTCGGACTCCGAAGCGCTGAAAGAGCTCGATGGTCACCTCGCCTCGCTGAAGAGCTGGATGAAGGAGACCCACACCGGGGGCGACATGGTGCGCCTCGCCGCAGACGAGCGCGCCGCCATCGGGGCCGCCCTCCTCGACCCGAGCAAAGCCACGGTCGACGAGGCCACCAAGGCCATCGACGAGTGGGTGGCCAGAGCCGTGGCCTACAACGTGGCCTACCAGCAGACCGGCAAGCTTCCGCCCCGCGATGAGGTCTCGGAAGCGTACCGTGCCCTTCAGACGGGCGCCGAGACCCTGGCTGCGCTCTACCTGCGATTCGGTCGGGCCGACGATGCGCTCCTCGCCATCGAGCGAACCTCCGCCGATCGCATCGCCAACCCGGCCTTCTACGCGCAGCTCGGGGCCACGGCCGAGCGCGGCGGCGCCGAGGACTGGCGCATGCTCGCCCGGCAGCTCGCCAGCCTCGCCCGGGCCGACGCGGATGCACAGATGGACCGCGATCTCCTCGAAGCGGCCCTCTGGGGCGTGGCCGTCGAGGCCTACCGACGCGACCCCATGAGCCAGGCGGTGGCCAACCTCGTCGCCGCGCAGCTCATCAATTTCGAGATGGGCGAAGCCGCTCCGATCGTGCTCGCCAAGGCGCTCGGCCCTCGGCCCCCGACCGTGGCCCTCGACCACGCCATGGGCACCATCGCCGATGCGCTCTCCGCCCAGGTCGCGCGGCCGAGCCTCGACGCGGCGCGACGGATCTACGACGCCAGCGCGCCGGTGCTCGCCCTCGCTCAGCAGGAAGCCTACCGCGGGCGGCTCGAGCCATCTTCGGCACAAATCCACCAGCTCATGGCCGGCATCGAGCTTCGCCACGGCGGGGTCGACCGCGCTCGTCCCCTGCTCGAGAAGGCATTGAATCAGGAGCCTACGGTGTGGGGCTACACGATGCTCGGCACCATCGAGCGACAGGTGGGCAACCTCGACGCGGCCCTGCTGCACGCGCGACGTGCGGTCGAGCTCCCCTCGGCCCGTGTGCTCCAGCTCGACAAGGCCGAGGCCAAGCTACTCGCCTTCGAGATCCTTCGCGACCGCGGCGACGGCGACGGCGCGGCCGGCGTGTTGGCCGAGGCCTTGGAGATCGTGCTCGCCGCGCGCAAGAGGGGAAGCGGCCCCGCGGCCGACGTGCGAGCGGAACGCACCTTGGCCCGGGTGCTGGACAGCTACGGCGAGGAGAAGCGTGCGCGTCGCGCCCTCGAGCGCGCCCTCGACGTCGCCGAGAGCCATCGCCCCGTACTGGCCCAGACGGTGCTCGGCACCGTGGGTCGCGCCCTCGTCGCCAAAGACGTCGACGCGGCCCGTGCGGCCCTTCAGATCGGCCTCGAGGCCGACGTCGACGGTGACGACCTCGTCTACGCCGCCCTCTGGCTCATGCTCCTCGAGGCCGACCTCGGCCAGACCCCCGACGGCAAGGTCGACCGGATCCTCGTCGACCACATCCACGGCGACGGGTGGACCGCCCAGCTCGCACGCTGGGCTCGCGGCGACCTCGACGATGCCGGCCTCACCGCCGCCGCCCGGACCTACGGTGAGAAGACCGAAGCGAGCTTCTACGTGTCGATGCGCGCCCGCATCGCCGGCCGCGCCGGGGCCGAGGCGATGCTCACGCAGGTGGCCAACAACCCCCTCATCGATCTCATGGAGGTCCGCATCGCGCGCCAGCTCCTCGCCCCTCACGTGAGACCCAAGGTTCCGAAGCGCTTCGACCTCCCCTGACGGGCCTTCGAAGGGGCTCGACAAGCTCGTACCTTTTGCCCCGCCCGTCTTGGGGGTAGATTAGGGGCGTGGGTGTAATCCGTCGCCAGCGTGGGGACGCGGGGATGCGCGCCGTAGCCATCGCGGGATGGCTGGTCACGGCAGGGGTGTTCCTCCATGCGCCGTCGGCCCGGGCCGACGTGCAGGTCAGTGACGAGGCCCGTACCTCATTTCGCGCCGGGGTGAAGCACCTCAAGGCGACACCGCCCGATCACCAGGCCGCCTTCGAGGCCTTTCGGGACGCCTACGCCGACTCCCCATCCCCGAAGATCCTCGGCAATCTCGGCCTCGCCGCGGCCAAGCTCGAGCGCGACGGCGAAGCGATCAAAGCCTACGAGCGCTACCTGAAGGAAGCCGGCGCCAAGAGCCCGGCCGAGCAACGCGCGATCGACGCCGACCTGAAGAGTCTCCGCGCGCGGGTGGCCTACCTGCGCCTCACGGGCCTTCCGGACGGGGCCGAGCTGCAGGACCGCCGGGTCGACGGCAACGCCGCCATCGAGAACGAATACGTCGGCGACGGCCCGAGCATCACCTTGGGGCTGCGCGCGGGCCGCCACGAGATCACCATCGAGGCCGAGGGCCACGCGCCCAAGACGCTGACGCTCGAGCTGTCACCCGGCGATGAAGAGGCGCAGGGCGTGAGCATGACCGCGCTCGATGCCGTCGATACCCCCGTGCCCGACGTACTGGATCCAGAGCCCAGCCCCGACGACGCGGCGGCGTCGGAAACGGACGCGAGGGCCATCGGGATGTGGGTGGCGATCGGCAGCACGGCCGCGCTCGGCATCGCAACCGGCGTGGTGGGAGGTCTGGCGGCGAGCAAGTTCTCCTCCTACGAAGAGGCTCGTGACGGCGACGAGACGCGCGCCAACGAGCTGCGGGACGAGGGCGAGACCCTCAACCTCACCGCGGACATCCTTCTGGGCATCACCGGCGCCGCGGCGGCCGCATCCGTGATCCTCATCGTCCTCGAGCTCACCGGCGACGACGCCTCGGGCGAGACGGATACCGCTTTTCGCGTAGCCCCCGTCGTCACTTCACAGGGAGGCTTCATCGGCCTGGAGGGGCGGTTCTAGGCGTGGCCCTTCGACCAGGAGATGTCCTGGACGGCAAGTACCGCATCGAGCGCGTACTCGGCCGGGGCGGCATGGGGACCGTGTACGAAGCCCACCACACGGCCATTCGGCGCCGGGTCGCGGTGAAGATCCTCAAAGCCGCCCTCGCCGCCGACGAGGAGATGATTCATCGCTTCGAGCGGGAGGCTCTCGCTGCGAGCAGCGTACGCTCGAAGCACGTGGTCGAGGTCTTCGACGTCGGCGCGCTCGACGACGGCGAGCGCTACATGATCCTCGAATACCTCGACGGCGAGAGCCTGTCCCAGCGGCTCAAGCGCGGAGGCACCATGACGCCCGCCGAGGCCTTCCCGATTGCCGCGCAGCTCCTCGACGGGCTCGCCGCCGCCCACGACGAGGGTATCATTCACCGCGATCTCAAGCCGGCCAACATCTACCTGTGCCAAAACCACGATGGCGAGGAGCTGGTCAAGGTGCTCGACTTCGGGGTGTCCAAGTTCTCCGCTCTAGGAGGAGAAGCCTTCACACAGACCGGCGCCTTGGTGGGCACGCCCCATTACATGGCGCCCGAGCTCACCGAGGGAGCGAGCAAGGCCGACGCTCGCTCCGATATTTATGGCGTAGGCGCCATTCTCTTCCGCGTGCTCACCGGCAAGACGCCGTACACCGCTGAGACCATCCACGAGCTCATCGCCAAGCTCATTCGGGAAGACCCCAAGCGTCTGGCCGAAGTGGCGCCTCGGCTATCGCGGCCCGCCACCACCCTGGTCGATCGCGCGCTGTCCAAGGACCCCGGGACTCGCTTTGCCGACGCTCGCTCCATGGCCCAGGCGCTGCGGGACGTCATGACCGACCCGAGTCTGCTCACGGTACGCCCATCCGACGCAGACGACGACTGCGTCACCCTGCGCGCGCCAGACGCTCCCCTCACCCCGCCGAGTCACTCCCATCCCTCTTGGCGCGAGATGCAAGGAGGACGCTCCCCCTCGAGCGCCGCCCTCGGCGAGCTGAGCGCATCCGGCCGCAATCGGCCCGTACCTGCGTCCCCTCCGGAGACCCATACCCCGGCAAGTCTCCCCGGCGCCGCCGACGTCACGCCGGCCAGCCCCATTCCCAACCGGGGCCAGAGCTTCACCGGCGCGACCGTCCTCCGCGCGGAGAATGCCCCCGAACCGCCGACCCTAGTCACGCCCTCCCCCGCCACCCTCGACTCGATTGCGCTGCCCCCCAAGCCTCGCCCGAAAGCCTGGCTGGTGGGGGTCGGGCTCGGCGCGGCGCTCGCCGTCGGCGCCGGCGCACTGCTCCTGGGGGGAGGCCCCCCGTCGCGCTCCGCCCCCGCCGCGGTGCCGTCTTCGCCGTCCGGGGCCGATGAGCCCAAGCGTGTGCCCAGCGAGGATGATGCCACGCCCGCCCCGTTGACCTCCGAGACAGCTGAGCCGGAGCCGGCTGAGCCGGAGCCGGCTGAGCCGGAGCCGGCTGACCCGGAGACGACTGACCCGGAGCCCTCCGCCAGGGTGACCTCCCCTCAGCCCAATCCGTCGAGGCCCAGGGCGCATCCGGTTCGCCCCCCGCCGCGCGTCGCGCCGCCGCCACCACCTGCTCCGTCTCGAGACATACGGGAAGACCTCGAATGACCGCTTCACTTCGATCCATCGCCCTCGCGGCCGCCCTCGTCGGTGCCGCTTCCAGCTGCTCCGTCATCTTCGACTACGGCCCCGACGACACCGGGCAGGGGGGCGGCAGCAGTGTGGGCAACGGTGGTGGCGACCAGACCACCAGCACCGGCGGTAGCGGCGGCAGCCCCACCCCCAGCTGCGATGGCGATCCCGACTGCGCCGACGCCAGCTCCTGCACCGAAGACCTCTGTATCGACGGCAGCTGCACCAACGAACCCCTCACCGACGGCACCGAGTGTCAGAACGGCGGAGGAGAGGATGGCCTCTGCGAGCAAGGGGTGTGCGTCGTGACTTGCACGTCGAGCGACGTCACCGTCTGCGACGACGACAACCCCTGCACCCTCGACGGCTGCAACACCGACATCGGCCAGTGCGAAAACACACCCGTTGCCGACGGCCCGCTCGTCGACGCCCAGACCGAGGGCGACTGCAAGTCGGTGGTCTGCAGCTCCGGCGTGCAGACCGAGATCGACGACGACAGCGACGTCTTCGTCGACGGCAACGCCTGCACGGACGACGTCTGTACCAATGGCGTGCCCAGCAACCCCAACCGGGCCGAGGGCTCATCCTGCGGTGGCAGCCTCGTGTGCGACAACGCCGGCGTGTGCGTGGGCTGCAACCAACCTTCCGACTGCGCCGGCACCGATACCTTTTGCCAGGCCGTCACGTGCATCAACAGCCAATGCGGCGTCTCCAACACGGAGGCGGGCACGGCGCTTCCGTCTGGCGATCAGACCGCCGGCCCGTGCAAGGAGCGGCAGTGTGACGGCAGCGGCGGAATCCAGACCGTCAACCGCGCCGCCGGTACCACCTGCAACGACAACCTCTACTGCAACGGCTCCGACAGTTGCCTGAGCGGCAACTGCAGTCAGCACGGGGGCGATCCCTGCTTCGCCAACATCGGCGACGGCGACAACGACTGCTCGGAGGCCTGCAACGAGAGCAACGACAGCTGCACCGCCAACGATCCAGGGGGGTCGGCATGCAACGACGGCGCCTTCTGCAACGGCGCCGACACTTGCAACAGCAGTGGCTCGTGCAATCAACACGCGGGCAACCCCTGCACGCAGGTCAACGACGGGGACGGCGACTGCTCCGAGGCCTGCAACGAAGGCAACGACAGCTGCACCGCCAACGATCCCAACGGCGGCAGCTGCAACGACGGCCTCTACTGCAACGGCAACGACACCTGCCAGAACGGCAGCTGCAGCCAACACTCGGGTGACCCCTGCGCCGGATTCATCGGTGACGGCGACAGCGACTGCACCGAGGCCTGCAACGAGACCAACAACAACTGCACCGCCCCCGACCCGAGTGGGTCCGCCTGCAACGACGGCCTCTACTGCAACGGTATCGACAGCTGCCAGAACGGCAGCTGCAGCCAACACTCGGGTGACCCCTGCAACGGAGGTTTCGGGGGCACCTGCAGCGACAGCTGCAACGAGGTCACCAACAATTGCACCGCCCAGGACCCGGAGGGCTCCGTCTGCGTCTTCGGCATGTCTCTGGGTTGCTGCGGATTCGACGGCCTGTGCTACCCGCAGTGCCCCTGAGCCCGGCCTCCACGTGTCGTCGTGAAGGCCGAGATGGACTTCAGCCGAGCTCGAGGCCCTTGATGGCGCGCAGGATCGCCTTCTCCTGCTCACCGAAGAAAGCCTCGTCACCGCCCGCCTCGACCGTGACCACCTGGTCTCCGGTCACGAAGACCGTGACCCAGTAGTGGTGCTGGCGGCCCTGATGTTGACGGTGGTAGCGGATCTGCTTGCCCTTGATGCCGTCCTTGCTGGTCACCTCTTGCGCCTCGACGGCCTCGTAGCCGCTGCGTCGGAGGTGGGCATCGAGGGCGCCCGACCAGAAGGCGAGATCGCCCTGGGGGTCGTTCTTCTTGCGCCGCACGCCGAGTACGACGCCCTCGGCGTTGGTCGCGCGGTAGTCGTAGCGCTCTTGCTCTTCGAGCTCCGCAAAGCCGTCGGGCGCGTCGACGTAGAGGCCAGGAGTACATGCCACGGCCTGGGCCGCGATGATGAGACTGACGATGAAACGCTTCATGGGATCACTTCCTCCCTAGGGAGAGCAGGCCGTCGAGGGATACGTCGGACAACCAAGGAATGGGCATCGAGATGGTGCGGGGCGGTGGCGGCGGCGGCTTCTTCACCTTCTTTTCGTCGCGCTTGACGATCTTCTTGGGCGGCTCGGGTCGAGCCCGAAGCGATAGCGTGATCGTCGAGTAGGCCGACTGCGCCGAGAGGTAGCGCATACGCCCCTGCACTTGGTCGATCTGCGTGTTGAGCCGCGTGAGCTCCTGCTCGACGCGGAGCACCTCGTCGATGGTCTTGGCGCGATCGAGGAACTTCTGGAGCCGGTCGCGGGTCGCGAGAAGGCTCTTGAGTCGAACTTTGAGATCGAAGTACTTCTCCGAGACGTCCTGCGCATTGACGCTGCGGTGCAACACGTCGCCGAGCTTCTCGAGCTCGCGCATCACCGTGCGGAAGTGGCTCGACGGCACCCGAAGCGTCACGCTGCTATCGGTCTGCTTGCCGATGTAGCCCCCGTGCTCGACCGCGAGGTCGACTGCGTCGTGGAGCTTGCCCCCGAACTCGCCCTCGTCGACTTCGAGGTCGAGCCCCCCGGTGAAGATGATCATCTGCTCGACGCCGGGTGCGGCCGGGTTCTTCGCCGAGGCCGGCTCCTTGGCGCCTCGGGGCGCGGTGGGCGGCGTGCCCTTGGCGGCGGGGGCGCCCGACTTGCGCGGGGGCGCCGGCATGCCCGGGGCAGAAGGCGCGGAGGGGCGTGCAGCCGGGGCGCCGGCGACCATCGGTTGCGCCGCATCGACGGCAGCGCTCGCCCGCGCATTTTTCACGGGCGCGACCATGCCGGCGTCGTCCTGCTCGGGTCCAGGTGGGGCCATTGGCGCCTGCATGTCTCTCATCGGCGAGGAGGCGCAGCCGGTGAGCATCGCGAGCGCGAAGGCAAGCGCGCCGCGACGGTAGGATAGAAAAGCCATCATCGTTCTCCTGTCGGGGTTGTGACAGGGACAACGATGCGGCCTGCTCGAGCTTTCACCCGCAACCGAAAAGGATCACCAAAGCGTGATGGCGCGCGCTACTTGCTCTTCGCGGGCTCGACCCATCCCTCAGGCCCTTTGGGCCCGTTCGCGCGGCCGCCACCGATGAGCTTCTTGCCGCCGTAGGGGGTGCGCCGTGGGTGCGGCTTCCAGGCCTCGTCGAAGACCTTCTTCATGTCCTGAAGCGCCTGCTTGTGCTTGGGGTTCCCCGCGAGGTTGAGCTTCTCGTCCGGGTCCTTGGTCAGGTTGTACAGCTTGTACTTGGGTCCCGGGTCTTCGATGAGCTTGTAGTCACCCTTGATGACCGCGCGCGTAGGCGGGTTGTAGGTGTCGGGCGGCAGGTCGACCATGATCGGTTCCCGGTCGTCCGCCGGCTCCCCCATCAGCTCGGGCAGCATGCTCTTGCCGACGAACTGTCCCTCGGGAATGGGTACGTCGAGCATTTCGAAGATGGTCGGCACCAGGTCGAGCTGGCTTCGCCGGGCCTCGATCCGCTGAGGCTTGCCGTCGGGGATCTTGATGATGAGAGGCACGTGGGTGAGCACCTCCCACAGCGCGAACGCGTGCTTCCACATGTCGTGCTCGCCGAAGGCCTCGCCGTGATCGGCCGAGATGATGATGGCGGTGT
>JGI12210J13797_10257032_pt1 | contig 12719 bp, 8 predicted proteins | sample ElkSlonscriptome_3_FD_13797 | JGI IMG/M metagenome (IMG submission 13797) | reverse complement strand
CCGCCCTCCCCGGGGGCACCGAACTCGGAGCAGAGCTCGCAGCGTCCCCTGATCCATTCCCCGACGATCCCACCCTCTGGCCCTCCATCCGTGAGGAGCGGATCCGGACCCTCCTGGGCCCCGCCATGGCCCGGGCCGGCGTCGAGGCCTGGGTGGTCCTGGCCCGGGAGAACGCCAACGACCCCATCGCCGGCCACATCGGAGCCGAGAACGCCGGGGGCCTCGCTGCCTTCCTCTTCTTCGCCGACGAGGAGGGGACCCTGAACTCCCTGGCCCTCTCGCCGGGGACCGAGTCCACGGCCCTGGCTGAGGTGTCGCCCCTCGACGAGGTCCGGGCCGTGCCCCGGGGGACCAATGTCTACGAGGCGGTGGCGGAGGAGCTCCGGGGCCGCAACCCTGCCTCAATCGCCGTGAACAGCAGCCGGCGCAACATAGCCGATGGCCTGTCATGGACCCAGCGCGAGAACCTGGAGGCGGCGCTGGGCCCGGAGCTGACGAGTCGCCTGGTCTCCGCAGAGGACGTCGTAGTGGAGTGGCTCGCCGTGAAGCTGCCTCAGGAGGTGGAGATCATGGCCCGAGCAGCCGCCCTCACGGAGCGGCTGGAGCTGGAGGCGTACGCCACCATCGTTCCCGGCGAGACCACCGACGCCGACGTGGCGCGCTTCCTGAAGAAGCGTATGGCAGAGCTCGGGGTGACCGACGGCTGGGCGCCGAGCCAGAACCCCAACGTGAACTCCGGCCCGGACCGGGGACACTCTCACTCCACCGAGAAGGTCATCGAGCCCGGGGATGTGATCCAGACCGACTTCGGTATCAAGGTCCACGACACCTGGGTGACCGACATCCAGCGGTTCGCCTACGTCCTCCGTCCCGGTGAGACCGAAGCGCCTCCGGAGATGCAGGAGCGATGGGAGGCGGCCCGGGCGGGGAGCCGAGCCGCATTCGCCGCCATGCGCCCTGGGGTCACCGGGTGGGACGTGGACAAGGCCCAGCGGGATGTCCTCGAGGCCCGAGGCTCCATCCCCATCATCTGGGGCACGGGGCACCCGGTGGGCTACTGGGCCCACGACCTCGGCCCCGGGCTCGGCGGCGCCGCGGGGGGTCGGGCGAAGCCTCCGACGGCTCGCGAGCTTCAGCCCGGCCACACCTTCGCCTTCGACGGCTTCTTTGGTTGGACCCGCGCGGACGGTACCACGAAGACGATCTCGGTGGAGGAGATGGCCGTGGTCACCGAGGACGGCGCGGAGTGGTTGATCCCGCCACAGGAGGAGTGGGTGCTGGTGGGAGCAGGCTGAGGCACGTGGCGTCTCTGGGGTGTGTACGGCCTCACGGCGTCTGAGAGGTTTCGCTAGAGGAAGACCACCGCGTCCGGGAGTTCGTTCGTCCCATGATCGCCGTCCAGCGGAAAGTGCTCGGCGGCGTACCGGGCGACGCCCAGAACGCCTTCCACTGCGCCGCGGCGGAAGTCGCCGGCCTTGAAGGCCTCCTCCATCTTCGCGCAGATGGCCCGCCACTCCTCCTGGGAGACGAGGTCTCGATAGCCCCGGTCCGCCACGATGGCGACGTGGTGGTCTGCCAGGAGGACGTAGACCAGGATCCCGGAATTCTCCTCGGTGTCCCACACCCCGAGACCGCCGAAGGCCTCGAGGGCCCGGAGCTTGGGAGACTCCCCGTCCAAGAGGGATCTCAGGTCCAACCGGGACTCCACGGCGAAGCGGATCTCCCCTCGATGGGTTGCCTCGGAGGCGGTGATCACCTCCTCTATGGCCCTCCGCGCCTGGGGGTCGAAGGCCCGCCCCACGGCGCCGGGAAGGGTGAAGAGGTGCCGAACGATCCGCCCGAGCGCCATCACCAACTCCCCGAGGCGCCGCCGCCTCCGAATCCGCCGCCCCCTCCGCCGAAGCCCCCGCCCCCGAAGCCTCCGCCGCCGCCGCCGAAGCCACCGCCGAACCCTCCTCCCCAGCCCCCGTGTCGAGTGCGGCTGGACCATCCGCGCCGAGGTGCACCGCCTACGAGGAGGGCCATGATGAAGCCGGCGAAGGCGGCGATGAGGCCGAAGCCGAGCCCCCCGAAGACCGCGGCCACCACGCCGGCCAGGCCCCCGGTAGCCAGGGCCCCCAACAGGCGTCCCAGGATGGCGGTCAGAACGCCGGCGATCATGAAGAGCACGAAGAGGAGGGGCAGCAGGCTGGGCCCATCCATCGCCGGGGCGCCGGGGGGAGGCGGCGGGGGCAGGTCTTCCCCACGGGCCACCATGACCATCCGATCCACGCCGGCGGCGAGGCCACCGTACATGTCTCCGGTGCTGAAGTGGGGGAGGATCGACTCGTCGATGATGCGGTTGGACGTGGCGTCGGTGAGGACGCCCTCGAAGCCATAGCCCACCTCGATGCGAACCTCCCGGTCCTCGAGGGCGACCAGGAGGAGGGCGCCGTCGTCCACACCCTCACGCCCCAGCTGCCACGCCTCCGCAACCCGGATGGCGTACTGCTCGATGGCCTCGGGGCGGGCGGTGGGGATCAGGAGGACGGCGATCTGAGAACCGGTCTGGGACTCGAAGTCCCTGAGCTTGTCCTCCAGCGCCTCGGACTGGGCAGCGCCCAGCGTGCCGGTCAGATCGGTGACGCGGGTCTGGAGCTCCGGCACCGGGACGAGGTCCTGAGCGGCCAGCGGCGTGCGGAGGGCCCACACCGTGCTCAACGACACCAACAGGGCCAACAACCTGATCGCCTGGAGGGTGGAGGGCTCAGCCGGTCCGGCCGTTGTGATCGGTCTGGGCCACGAGCGTCTCCTGCCGGTCCGGGCCTCCAGGGACCGCCTCACCGGTCGACACCGGTCACGAATGGGGGGTCCAATCCGGTGATCCGCCGGGGCTCGGAACTCAGGGCCCGCCGCCCGCCGAGTCACGCCCGAAGTCCACCTGCGGCGGCGTACTGATCTCCGCCTCGTTCTCCGGGGCGAAGGAGGGCTTGGTGTCGTAGCCGAAGACCTTGGCCGTGAGGTTCACCGGGAATTGGCGAACCGTGGTGTTGTACTCCTGGGTCGCGGCGATGTAGCGGTTGCGGGCCACTGTGATACGGTTCTCGGTCCCCTCGAGCTGCGCCTGAAGGTCCCGGAAGTTCTGATCGCTCTTTAGCTCAGGGTAGCGCTCCACCGTCACCAGGAGTCGGGACAGGGCGCTGGAGAGCTCACCCTGGGCCGCCTGAAAACGCTGGAAGGCAGCAGGATCGTTCAGCAGCTCCGGCGTGGCCTGGATCGAGCTGACCTGGGAGCGGGCTTCCGTCACCCCGACGAGGACCTCTCGCTCCTGCTCCGCAAAGCCCCGCACCGTCTCCACCAGATTCGGGATGAGGTCCGCCCGTCGCTGGTACTGGTTCAGCACCTCCGCCCAGGCGGCGGTGACTGCCTCGTCCTGGGCCTGGATGGTGTTGTACCCGCACCCGGACACGAAGACGGAGGTGGTGAGCACGGCGAGGAGGCTGAGACGGCGCATGGCAGGCAGGGGATCGGGGTGGTGGTCGAGGGCCCATCGATCTGGGCCCGGTTGCCTGACTGACAGGATACACGCGTATCCCGGCGATGGATAGACGCAGCGTCGGCCGAGCCCGCTCTACACCACCACCTCACCTGCCGGCTCCCGCAAGTTGTACCTCGACGCCATGGCATGCCCATATGCTCCCCCGTTCGCGATGAGGAGCACGTCCCCGACCTCCGTCGGGGGCAGAGGACGATCCCGGCCCAGGCGGTCACCGCTCTCGCAGATGGGCCCCACCACGGTGGCCAGCCCGACGGCGCGCTCCCCCAACCGGGTCAGATTCACGATCCGATGATAGGCGCCGTAGAGCGCTGGCCGCACCAGCGAGTTCATCCCTGTGCTGACTCCGACGAAGGTGGTCCCTCGCTTGTCTTTCGTCTGCGTCACGGTGGCCAGGAGCACGCCGGCCTCCGAAACCAGATACCGCCCGGGCTCCAGCCAGATCTCGTGGCCCGGAATGGCGGCTCCCACCGAGGCCAGCAGGCCATCGAGCTGAGTGGTCGAGAGGGGCTGCTCTCCCTCCTTCTCCGGGACGCCGAGCCCTCCGCCCAGATCGAGGATCCGGACGGTGGGAAACCGGCGTGCCACCTCGGCGAGGTCGGCGGCGACTCTATTCCAGTGCCCGGCATCCCGAATCCCGCTGCCGCTATGCGTATGGAGCCCGATCAGATGCACGCCGTGGGCGTCCAGAAGAGATTCCAGGCGATCCAGTTCGCCGGGGTGCACCCCGAACTTGGAGTGGACGCCCGCCGTGCGAACGTGCCGGTGGTGGCCGCTCCCGTCACCGATGTCCAGGCGCACGAGGATCTCCCGATCGGCAAAGACCTCGGGCCACGCCTCCAGCGGGTAGAGGTTGTCCAGAGTCACCCGAACCCCCGCCTCCAGCGCCTCGGCGTACTCCTCCCGGGGCGCGAAGTTGGGGGTGAAGAGGATCCGGTCCCGAGGGAGGTCGGGGAAGAGCTCCAGCACCCGACGCAGTTCGCCCGGGGAGACGCATTCGAAGCCCACGCCCGCCTCTCTCAAGACCTCGAGGACGCCCGGGTGCGGATTCGCCTTCATGGCGTAGAGCACCCGGTCCACCGACTCCATCTGAACCAGTCCCCGGGCCGCCTCTCGGAGGGTGTCGGCGTCGTAGACGTAGAGGGAGGGCGCCTCGCGGGCCAGCTCAAGGAGCCGATCCCGCTTCGCCTCCCACCACGGCGGGACCCGAGCCGCCTCCTCCTCCTGGGTGGACCTCGCCAGCTCCTCCCAGCTGGGCCCCAGCACCTCGTCGGCGACCCCGGCGTCGATGACCAGGCTGTGGAGGTTCCTGAGGAGGGGTTCCACCTGATCCTCCTCCACCACCACGGTGAAGTTGAGATCGCTGGCGGCCTGGCTCACGAGGTAGATCTCGTGTTCCTCGAAGGTCTCGAGGACCGGTGCCAGGAGGTGCAGGTTGGCTCGCATGCGGGCGCCGACGAGGCTCACGGCGGCGCAAGGGTGGACGATCCGTACCCGGCAGAATGTCCCCAACCGCTGACGGAGCTGGTCGATCACCTCGGTCTCTGCAGCGAGCCGGGTGTCGTCCAGCGTGACGCTCACCACGGACTCCGATGTCGAGACGAGGTCGATGGACAGACCCAGCTCGGCGAAGACTCCGAAAGCCTGGGCCAGGAAGCCCGCTTCTTGCCACATCCCCATCGTCTCCATGGAGACGATGGTGAGGCCGGTGCGGGCGGAGACGGCCTTGATCCGGGGCGCACCCTCAGCGGGCTCCGGTGAGATGCGGGTCCCGGGTGCATCGGGGGTCGCCGTGCCTCGGACCTCCACCGGAATACCGGCCCGGTCGGCGATGGGGAGACAGCGGGGGTGCAGGACCCGGGCCCCGGTGGCCGCCACCTCCTGGGCCTCCTGGAAGGTCAGGCGCCGAAGCAGTCGGGCCGAGGGGATGACGTGGGGATTGGCGCTGAACATCCCCGGCACGTCGGTCCAGATCTCGAGTCGGCGGGCCCCGAGAGCGGCGGCGATCCAGGCGGCGGAGGTGTCGGATCCTCCCCGGCCCAGGAGGACGGTCCGCCCCCACCGATCTCGGGCGATGAAGCCCTGGGTCACGATCACACCGGAGTCCTGGGACCACGCTCGGGCCAGGCCCTCGTCCCGTCTCGGCTCGAAGTCCGCCTCGAGGAAGTGCCGTGGGTCCCCGGGTGACCGGGGCTCCGCTGCAGTCAGGACACGACGGGCGTCCACGGTCCTCACCTCGAGGCCCTGGGCGGTGAGGAGCGCGGTCACGACCTCGGAGGCCAGGAGCTCGCCGGCGGAGAGGAGCCGGGCCCGGAGCGAGGGGCTGACCTCACCGGTCAGGGCGACTCCCGCGGCGAGGCGCTCCAAGTCCTTCTCCAGGGACTCGAGCCCCTCCGGGACGGGGATGTCGAGGGCGGAGAGGAGCCCCCGGTGCCGCTGCGCGATCCAGTCGAGGGCTGGGCGGTAGCTCTCCTCCTCGGGTTCGGCGCCGGGAACCGATTCGCCGGGCTCCATCCCTCGGCCCACCCCCTGGCACAGCTGCTCCAGCCGGTCCGACACCCCGCTGAGCGCGGAGTGAACCAGGACCGGCCTCAGCCCCTCGTCGATACGCTCCCGCAGCACCCGAGCGATCCCAGCCCAGTGGGACGGCTCGGAGATGCTGGTGCCACCGAACTTGAGGACGACCCAGGGCGAGGGCGCGCCCCCCGCCTCGCCTACTCCAGCTCCCACGACCACAGATTCCAGAAGCTGCCGAAGTTCGTCCCGCTCCCCTCGAAGCCCCGGATGCGGTCGCTCACGACTTGGGGGATGACGTTGTAGTAGAGGGGAAGCATCCGAGCGTCATCCACCAGGCCGGCCTGCGCCTCCGCGAGGAGGGCCCTGCGCTCGTCCAGATTCAGGGCCCGGTCCGAAGCCTCCATGATCTCGTCGAGATCCTCGTTGCAGAAACCGGTCATGTTGTTCGGCCCACCGCAGGCGTAGAGTCCCGTGATGCTGGGGTCCGCCGGAAGGAACCAGGCGCTCACCAGCGCCTCCCAATGCCCGTTTCGCCACTGCTGGGTCCAGGCGGCGCTCTCCAGCGTCTCGAAGGTCACCTCGACGCCTACCTCCCGGAGCTGGGCCTGGATGACCTGGGCCACCTGAATCCGGTCCTGGCTCCCGGCCCGGTTGAGCATCTCGAAGGAGAGGCGGCGGCCCTCCCGGACCCGGATCCCGTCCGGTCCCGGCGCCCACCCCGCCGCATCCAGGAGGCGTCGGGCCTCAGCGGGATCGAAATCGGAGGCGGTGGACGGGGCGCTGAAGTAGGGTGAGGTGGTGTTCAGAGGGGAGTCGGCCACGTTCACCGTGCCTCGGAAAAGCTGCTGCGCGATGGCCTCCCGGTCGATGGCGTGGAAGAGCGCGCGCCGCACTGTCCGGTCCGAGAAGAGGGCCTCGGCGTTCGGGGTATTCGTGCTCAGGTCGAAGTGCATGAACGAGTTCGAGCTCACCAGGACTACGCGGTACCCCGCCACCCCCTGCATCTCCTCCACCTGGGTGGGCGCAATCTGACCGTAGTGGTGATCCCCGGCGCGAAGCGCGTTGAAGCGAGTGTTCTGATCCGGGACGAAGGCCCATACGATCTGATCGATGGCGGGGATGACTCCCTCCTTCCCACCCCGGGCCGGGTCCCCCGGCGGGAGCTGGTCTCGCCAGTAATCCGGATTCCGCTCCACCAGGATGTACTCGCCGGCCCGCCACTCCACGAAGCGGAACGGCCCGGTCCCCACCAGGGCAGCCCCCCGGTTGTACGGGGTGAAGTCGACGATCTCGTCGGCGCTCATCCCGCCCAGGACGTGCTCCGGCAGCATCGCCTCGAAGAGACCGGCGTAGTACGCGTACGGGGCGTCCCACGCGAAGACGACGGTGTGCTCGTCGGGCATGCGACACTCGGTGATCCCCAGGTACTGATCCCGGTTGTATACCTGGGAGCCGGCGCTCCGGACGAAGTCCCAGGTGAAGCAGACGTCCTCGCTGGTGAAGGGCTCTCCGTCGTGCCAGCGGACACCCTGACGGAGCGGCCACGTCATCTCGATCCCCCCGTCGTCCAGACGCCGGATCCCGCCGTTGGCCTCGGTGGGGATCTCAGCGGCCAGGACCGGGACGTAGGTATTCTCGGAGTTGGTGGTCACCAACCCTTCGACCATGCTGAACTGGATATCCACCAGGTTCTGGGAGGTGAAGGCGTTCAGGACATCGATCTCCCGGTCGTAGGCCACTCGCAGGATGTTGCCCTCGGCGGCGGCACCCCGGGGCCCGGTGTCCGCGTTCGACCCGCCATCTCCCCCGCACGCCGCCAGGGCGCCAGCGAGAAACGACACGCTGGCAAGGTAGCGTGCAGCACGAGCGGACCGATGCCGGCCAAGTGCCTCCTCGCTACTACGCGTCACGGAAACAGCTCCACGGAGCGGTTCGAGTGCATCCGCCCGTAGAGGTGATTGAGGAAGGCGGGGCGACTATCCTTCGCCAGCCTACGCCAGACCCGAGTGACGGTGGGCTCTCCCCACCAGTAGGACCAGATGAGGACGGCTCGGCTGGGCGCGGTCACGAACTTCAACCGGTTCTGTACCCAGCCCTCACCACCGACCAGGGCGTTCGCCCTCAGCCAGTCTGCCACCGCCGCGGCGTTCCTCCCTTCGGCGTGCAGCTTCCACGCGGCTACGGTGCCGATCCCGGCGCGGTAGCGGTTGAGGAGTGCTTGCAGCCGGTCGTCGTCGGACTCGATCCAGTCCGCCACCTCCATCCCGGCGTCGGCGATCCCCTCGAAGACCGACGAGCTTGCGGAGTTGACCAGGGACAGGAGTCCGTCCGGGGGAACCAGGCCCCGCTCCACGAAGACCTCGCGCATGCGGAACTGCAGGAAGTGCCCGGGATAACCTTCGTGGACCGCGAGGTGCTTGAGGGCGGGTCGGGTGAGGACGGGATCCACATTGAGCTGGATGGTTCGGGCAGTGTAGTCGCAACGGGCGTTGTATGCCACGTTTCGCACCGCCTCGACGCGCATGCCGTCGTCCCGCTCTGCAGGGATCGGCATGACCCTCTCCTCTGTCCGATCCCAGGCTGCGTCGAGGAGCGTCGTCGCCACCTGGGCGACCTCCTCCGGGGGGACTCGACGATCCTCCTCCCACGCGGCGAACCGTGTGGCCAGATCACCCTTGAAGCCCATCCGGCCCAGCAGTTCGTCCATCCCCTCCCGGAGGCGGGACAGGTCCTCGGCGGAGGCCGGCTGCGCCGGGACGTGGAGGAATCCGGTGAGTCGGTCCCGAAAGGCGAGGTCCTCGCCGCGCCACGTCACGAAGGCGAGGGTCGAGCGGCACGCCTCCTCGTAGTAGACGCGCCGATCCGGCTCGGCGAGGCGGCCCGCCATGTTCCTGAGCTGGACGAGGCGATCGGCGGCTTCCCGGTAGTCGGCGAAGTCCTCGGCCTGCAGCTGGCTGGCGTAGTCCATGTTGAGGACGGCGAGGCCATCTCCGTCCTGGCTCTCCCGGCGATACAGGCGGTCGACCCCGAGGAGCACCTCCGCCAGGCGCGTACCGTACTCCAGCGTCCCCGCATCCAGAGGGCGCTCACGATCGAAGGCCTCGCCGGGCATCTCCGGCGAAAGGAGGGCATCGTGGCTCATGAGGCGGTGTCGAAGGGGGCGTTGGTCCCGATCGAATGACGGGGAGACACGAGCTCGCCGGCCAGGGTGACCGGGATGGAGCCGTGAAAGAGGAGCTCATCGTGAAACTGGCGGAGTTGGAACTCGTCGCCGAGCTCTGCCTCCTGATCCCTTCGAATGGCCCGGATGCCATCCGTACCCATGAGGTACATGAGGGCTCCTCCCGGGAACATCGAGTTCTTCACCGCCTCGCTCCACGCGGCGGATTCCGGCATGCCGGCCTGCTGCTGATAGAAGGCGACGGCGTCGTCGAGCGTCATCCGGCCACGGTGGAGCTCCACGTCCACGACGGCGCGGCAGCACATGCGGATCCGTGAGGCGCGCTCGGCGAAGACCTCCAGAGGATCCATCGCCCCGTGTTCGGCCATGAGTTCGGTGGCGTAGCAGGCCCAGCCTTCGGCCATGGTCCCTCCGCAGTGCATGGCAATGCGGGAGGCGCAATCCACGGCGGCGATGCGACCGATCCGGGACGGGGTCCGGTAGGCGTGCCCGTTTTGAACGTGGTGCCCAACCCCGCCGTGATGGATGACGTGGTTGGCCTTGATGACGTAGTCCCCGTTCGCCCTCAGAAACGCCGTCATCTCGTCGGCGTCGGGATCTGTGCCGTCCGACCCCTGGGGAGGGGCGGCGACCCAGTATTCGTGGACCGGGGGGCGATTGAAGGCGGCCGGGGCGCGGTAGAAGAGGAAGTACAGGTGCGGCGCGGCGGTTCGGGCCCAGCGAGGGCGCAGGCGATACCGGATCGGATCTTCGGGCCAAGTGACGAGCTCCTCCCTCTGAGCCAGCTCGTAGCACTCGTCCCAGATCTCCTGATAGCGGTCGAGGTAGCCGTCGGCGTCGGGGTGTCGGCCCCGAAGGCGGTCCAGGACGTCCATGGGGGATTGCGCTCCCATCCGCCGAGCCAGCTCGACCAGCTCTCCCTGGACCCGGGCCATCTCGTCCCGGGCGTACGAGGCGATCTCCCGGGCGGACTCCGGAAGGTGGTGAGCCTCCTTGATGTGAAGATCCAGGATCTCGGCTCCGCAGGCCACCTCGTTCGTCGCGTGGCGGAGGTGGTCCGTCTCGAGCCAGGCCTGATGGTCGGAGAAGGCCTGAGCCGCAGTCGCTCCCGCTGCGAGCAGCGCCCGAGCCCGGGTGTCGCTCCCAGCGTCCGGGCTGCCTCGAAGCCCGTCGGCCAGCAGGGTGAGACCGTCGTCCAGGAAGGCGAGGGCCCCGGTACACTCCGTCATGGCCCGTCGCGTCCATCGTGGGTGAGAGCCGGGCCCCGCCGCGAGCCAGCGCCGAGCGCCGGCGAGGAAGTCGGGAACCGCCCTCAGACGTTCCGCCGCGCGGTCGGCTCGTTCCGCCAGGGGAGCGTAGTCCGTCATGAAGGGAGACATCACCCCGAAGACGGCTTCGCCTGTGGCCCAGGCGGGATTGCCCCGCAAGTGGTGGCCGGATCCCCGCTCCCACAGGGAGAGCTTGAGGAATCCGGTGGCGAGGCGTAGGTCGACGGCCTGTACGGCGGCGTCGGGCGCAGGTGCCACCGGCTCCGAGGGGTCCTTCGGTGCACCCCCTCGAAGCGCTGCTCCCGCGCTGTCCCGTTGCCCCGAGGCCTGGGGTGCCGACGAGCCCCGCTCTCCATCCAAACGGGCCGTTCGGGCCAGGAGACCCTCCATCCCGGCCACGACGTCTCCGACGCCTGCCTCCGACAGGTCCGGGAGCACCCCGTCGAAGCGGTGGTCTCCCAGGAAGGTGGCGTGGACGGGACGTGCCGCTACGTAGGCTTCGAGGAAGTCGTCGAGCCAACGCGTCGACTTGGACGTTGTGTTGGGAAGGGTCACCGCGATCCTCGGCTGCCCAGGGAGATGGCGTCGGTCAGGGTACGGGGCGTGTGCGGCCCGTGCAAATCCAGGCGCTCTCTGGAATAAGACCTGCCTGGGCCGCTGGGACGGCCCATGGCTTTCCGGCGCCCGAAATCCGAGTTGTTGGTGCCTTGGGAGTACCGGACCGGGGCTCACGAGTCCTCGGGGAGGCCGTGCCTCCTCCCCCACGACGACGGGCGGAAGGCCTTTGAGATGCGGAAGAAGGCCGCTTCGAGCTGAGATGCGTCCCTACCGCATCCCGGGCCGATAACGCTCCTGGGCAGCGGCCTCCACGTCCTCCCGGTAGAAGTGCACGTCCCGGAGGTCGCCGGTGGCGTAGCGTTCGATCTGGTCGTCGAAGTGGTCTGAGAGGGGGTCGTTCGACAGCCCTCCAGCGGTCACAGCCACGGCTCGAAGTCGCTCGCCGAACTCCACCACCGCCACGAAGCTGTTTCCGCTGGTGCCGTACCAGCGGTCGGTCCCGTCCCGAGGCCGGGCGCCGAATGAGGCCAGCGAGCCCCAACGGGAAGAGGTGAACCCCACCGGGGTGCTGGGCGCCGCGTCGTCGAAGGAGAGATCGATCTCCCCGGTGAGGCGCTGGAAGCGGTTGATCTCACCCCACGGAGTGCGCCAATCCCCGAAGTCCTCCGTGAGTCGGTCCAGGGCGGCCGTGAGGGCTTCGATGCGATCCTGTGACGCCGCCGGAGCGGCCATGTAGTCGTACCCGTTCATCCCGGCGGCGCGTTGGGCATCCCCGGTACGCCCCAGGAAGTCTGTTCCCCAGAAGACCGCGATCGAGGTGGCGACGGAGGCGGTGTCCCAACGCAGGTCCCAATCTGCCAGGACCCCCATGACCTCGTCGAGGCGCGCCGCATCCGGATGCTCCGCCGGGAGCCCCGCAAGGTCCGACAGGAGCGCCGGGATCGCATCTTCGAAGGCGGGCAGGTAGGAGTCGTATGCCGCAGCCCGGAGTCCTTCCAACGTGAAGCCGCCCTGGTCCTCCAACAGCATGAGGGCGTGGATTCCCCGGGGGTTCTCACGACCCCGGTCCATATAAGACGGGTACTCCGACGGCTGAGGGCTGTCGTCGCCACCGGCGGAGTAGGGCCAGTTGTTTGTGCAGAAGGCGAAGCCCGTCTCGGGGTTGATGGCGTTGGGGGAGTCTTCGATGTCGTGGACCCCATCCCAGTCCGTGCTGGGGTCGGAGCCGTCCACTGGAGAGTCGTAGTCGAATCGCGTGTCCCGGACGGGGATGAAGTTGGAGTGGAGATACGCCACATTCCCCTCCGCATCGGCGAAGAGGGTGTTGTTGGACGAGTTGGTGTGGGCCTCCATGATGGTCAGGTACTCGTCGAGATTGCGGGCCCGGGTCCGCGAGAAGGACTGCATCAAGGCCCGCATGGGCTCCTCCATGAGGGCCACACTGATCCAGCGATCGTCGGTCCCCCGGACCACGGGGCCGTGATGGGTCCGGTAGGTGGTGAAGGTGCGATCCTCGAGTTCACCGGTTCCGGTCCGGACACGCACGGTGATCTCCCGGGTCTCCACCGGCCTCTCCTGGTCGCCGTACAGGTAGAAGAGGCCGTCCTCGCCCTCGACGATCGTCTCCAGGAACTCGTCGATGTTGTCCACGGAGCTCGAG
>JGI12210J13797_10503507_pt1 | contig 12720 bp, 7 predicted proteins | sample ElkSlonscriptome_3_FD_13797 | JGI IMG/M metagenome (IMG submission 13797) | reverse complement strand
AAATCGCAATAAAGAAAGGTCCTTTACAACTTTTTCCTTATTCCGCGGGTCTATTGGTTATCCAATAGAATAGAATTAGATTGGCGACTTATGCGATTATGCGCCTCAATACGATTTTTTTTTGCCGCCTTTCTCATTATGAAAGTGGCTGCTTTTTCCTTCGGTCAGTCGGTAGAAGATGTAGTTATCAGTCGCTCGGCAAGCGGTACTAGTCTCACCAATTGGATTCAGGAAATTGAATCAGCTCATGCAGTCCGCTTTTTCTATCGCCCGGAGTGGACAGATTCTATTACAGTTTCTCAGTCGTTTGACGACACTTCGGTTATCAAAGCACTTACCAGCATTATTCAAAATACTGATCTGACCTTTACTACGTATCAGAATTATTACATCGTACTACTTTCTACGGCTCCCCTAGCAACCCGCCGTTCTTCTACTGACTCTGACAACCGCCGGATCGTGATTGGCGATTCCGCACTGGCGGATGGGCAAACGCAAGCTACCGTGAGCGGCTACGTCCGGGATGGAGGTAGCGGACAGGGTATTGCCGGAGCAACGCTCTTTTCTAGAGAAACCGGGCAAGGTACATCAACTAACGCTAACGGTTACTATACTCTTTCTGTCTCTACAGGTAGCTACGACTGGGAAATTACCTCGCTAGGATACGAAACCGAAGAACGGAAAGTGCGGGTTACCTCCAACGGATCGTTTTCGGTAGATTTATTTGAAGAAACCTCTCGCCTGGAAGAAATCACCATTACTGAGCGGGCCGAGGACGACAACGTAAGTGGAGCCCAAATGAGTGCCACCCGGATGGATATTCGTCGGGTGCAGAAAATGCCTGCCTTTTTAGGTGAGGTAGATATTATCAATGCTATTGAAATGTTGCCGGGTGTAAGTGTAGCCGGTGAAGGCGCTTCGGGTTTTAATGTACGCGGTGGCGATGTAGGTCAGAACTTGATCTTATTAGACGGTATTCCCATATACAACCCTTCACACTTGTTTGGGTTCTTCTCCGCTTTCAACGCTGACTTACTGAACGATGCCACACTGTACAAAGGTGGTATTCCGGCTCGGTACGGCGGACGCATTGCTTCTGTGCTTGACATAACGATGAAGGAAGGAAATCTGCGGAAGCTGAAAGTGAGTGGCGGTATCGGCGTAATTGCCAGCCGCTTATCCGCTGAAATTCCCCTGGTGAAGGAAAAAAGCAGTTTGACTATTGGGGGGCGGGCTTCGTACTCCGACTGGATTCTAAATCAAGTACAAGATGTTACCCTCCGCCAAAGTGAAGCCTCATTCTACGACGCTAATGCCAAGTGGACGTATCGCCTCAACGAATCTCATAACATTGGCTTGACCGGCTACTTTAGTAATGATAACTTCGGGCTGGCCGACAATGCCACCTACCAGTATCAGAATATTGGAGGTGCCTTCCAGTGGGATTACTTAATCTCGCAGAAATGGTTATCGGCTCTTAAAATTACTCAATCACGCTATCGCTACCAAATTGGCGACGTACAAGACAGTGTATCGGCCTCCCAGATTAATGCGGAATTTGACCAGACGGGCGGGCAGTGGAACCTGAATTTCTTTCCTAACGAAGACCACGAGATGAGTGGGGGAATAGAAGTAGTTCGCTATCAGTTTTCACCGGGCGACCTACAGCCTTCGGGAGATTTTTCGCTGGTAGCTCCCCAAGAATTAGCAACAGAGCAAGCCTGGGAGTTTTCCGGCTACCTGAGCGATGTGTACCAGCTTAACCCATTTTTAACGCTTACTGCCGGAGTGCGCTACAATTATTACCGCTACGTCGGTCCGCGAGAACTGTTCAACTATGCCGAAAATAGGCCGCGGCGGATTGGCTCTACTACCGGCACCTCTTCTTTTTCCGAAGGCGAGACTATAGTCACGTACCAAGGGTGGGAACCTCGGGCCGCTCTACGAATTGGATTGAATGCCCGAAGCAGTATTAAGGTAAGTTACAATCGCCTTCGGCAAAATACCCACCTAATTTCTAACACAGCTAGCATTACTCCTACCGACATCTGGAAACTGAGCGACCCGTATGTTCCTCCTCAAATTGGCGATCAGTACGCGGTTGGCTTTTTCCGTAACGTATTTAACAACGCAATAGAGACATCGGTAGAAGTATACTACAAAGATATTCTGAATCTGGTGGAGTACCGCGACGGGGCTACGCTGCTTATGAACAATCAGTTAGAAGCGGACTTGCTAAGCGGTACCGGACGGGCCTACGGCGCTGAATTAATGATCTCTAAGAATATTGGAAGGCTCACTGGCTGGTTAGCGTATACCTACTCCCGCACTTTACGCAAGGTAGATAGCAGCTTTCCCGAAGAGCGGGTGAACCGGGGCGAGTGGTACCCATCGTACTTCGATAAACCCCACGACCTGACGATGGTAGGCAATTACCAGTTTACCCGGCGGGTACGCTTAGGGTTTAACTTTACCTTCAGTACCGGGCGACCTATTACCCTGCCCGAAAGCACCTATCGTATCCGTAACTTCGATATTGCCAACTATTCTGACCGTAATCAGTACCGAATACCTCCTTACCATCGGCTGGACCTGTCCCTTTCGGTTGATGGTAACTTGAAGAAGAACAAAAAGTGGGACTCAAGCTGGACGTTTGCTATTTACAATCTCTACGGAAGAAATAATCCCTATTCTGTTTTCTTCCAAAGTACCGGCTCGGGGCGTTTCTCAGCCTTTCGTTTAGCCATTTTAGGACGTCCGTTTCCATCTATTACGTATAATTTCAAATTCTGAGTATTATGAAGAGGAGGGAACTCATCATTATAATGTTATCATTATCGCTGACCACCTGTATTGATCCTTTCGATATTGGCGATGTGGTAGACGGTGAGCCACTGTTAGTGGTAGATGGTCTGCTAACGGATCAACCTAAAGCCCACGAAGTACGCATTTCTTACTCATCGCCTACCCTAAATACTTTTGAGCGAGAAGCGGTACGGGGTGCCGAGGTTTTTATTGAAGATGAAAATGGTAATCAAGTACAGTTAATTGAAAGCTTTGAGCCGGAAGGATTGTACACCACCCCGAGCGATTTTGCTGGAACGGTGGGTTTGGCTTATACTTTGCGTATTCGTACCGCCGAAAATATCAGCTACCGCTCATTACCAGAGCTGATGCAACCGGTGGCTGAAATTGATAGTATTTATGGGGAATTGGAAAGTCGGCAATCTCTTTCGTCCATTGGAGTAATACTAGATAATTGGGGCATGCAGTTCTACGTAAGTACCGGAACTGGTTTACCCGAGTCGAACTTCTACCAGTGGAATTGGGAAGAGACGTATCAGTTTACCGCTCCCTTGGTGCGAGAAATGCAACTAATTCAGCCAATCTGTTACCTGACTAATCGCCAGTTTAACCAGCTTCTGGTTGGTTCATCGCAGGATTTTGCCCGCGACCGCATTGAACGGCAACCACTTACTTTTGTATCCAAGCGTGAGTATAAACTCCAGCGGCGCTACAGCTTACTGGTAGAGCAACTATCGCTTTCGGAGCGGGCTTTTAACTTCTGGAATGATGTAGAAGAGCAGCGTAACGTTGATGGCTCGCTGTTTGACCCACCACCTTCCCAGATAATTGGTAATATAGTAAGCGATGATGACGCTGAAGAAATTGCGTTGGGCTACTTTCAAGTATCAGCCGTGACGCAGAAGCGATTCTTCATTACTCGAGGCGAAGTGCCAACTGATCCCGGTGGGCCAGTCCGAGGATTTAGCACCTGTAGAGAAACTCCCGAACCCACGCCCGACGGAGGAGGTGGGGGCGATTCGCCGGATGGCCCCGCTACTGGCCCTCCCGAGTTTTGTTACAATTGTACTCTCATACGTGGAACTACCACCGAACGACCTTCCTTTTGGTAATTATGCAGAAAATATACCTCGGTCTATTCTGGCTAGCGCTACTCCAGCTACCAATTTCGGGTAAGGCCCAGAATTTAGAAAACCTACTTCAAAGCTACCCCAATAATCTAGCAACTGAGCGAGTGTCTCTCCAACTATCTGAAACAGTGATTGGCGCGGGGAAAAATCTTTGGTTCCAGGCTATCATAAACAATTCAGATACAGCCCAGGAGCTTAGCCGGGTGGTTTACGTAGAGGTATTCAACCAGCAAAGGGTAGCGGTAGCGCACGGTATTTATCAAGCCTCAACCGGAGTGACTACTGGCCAGTTGACATTGCCCGATAGTTTGGTTGGCGGTTGGTACCAGCTACGAGCGTACACCCAGTACATGTTGAACGCCGGTTCTAACGCTTACTATACTCAGCCTATTTTAATAATTAGTACGAGCATTGCTAACCCTTCTCCGCTGGCCCCGCGCAGCCAAACAGGCTTTACGCTGTATCCGGCTGCGGGGAACTGGATAGCCGAAAAAGAAAACAGCGTAGTAGCTCAATTCCGTACCTCAGAAAGTTACTCCGACACAGCCCGATTAGAGATAATCCGAGCAACTGATTCAGCGGTTGTAGCCCGTACGTCTGTTTTGCACTCATTAGAAGAGTTCAAGTTTACCCCCCAGGCTGATACCAGCTATCTGGCCCGGTTCATCGATACCGATACGAGCTACCTTCAAATTACTCCGGCAAAAACGGATAGCTATACCGTTGAGGCCAGCATTGATGGAAGTCACTTAGAAATTAGTGTAACCCAACCGCTTACTGCTTCAAGGGCTTTCGTAGCAGTTCGGTCCGGTACGCATCTGTTACACTTTCAGGCGATAGCCCAGCCTACTTTTTCAACTTCACTATCAATCTCTCAAGAACACCACTTAATTGAAGTAGCCATACTTAACAATCAGGAGGGGATACTCGCTCAGCGGTTGCTTTACCGCGAAAGGCCAACCGACAGATCAATAATTAGTCTATCAAAAACATCGGCATCGCCCCGGGAAGAACTGCGAGTTTCCCTAGACGGTAGTGTTGATTTAAACGAAGCTACACTGGCATTCACGGTTCGCAAAGGTCATATTTCTAGGCACCCGCTTTCGGTAGCTGCACTAGATCATGCTGGCCTCGCCGGAGTGTCGTTACCTGAAGAGCTTTCGGATGAACAAGCACTCCCATGGATTAATCAGTGGTTGGTGACCCAAACTTCTCCTTGGCCTAGCTGGATGGATATGCTTGCTCAGAAAAGTGCTGCTGAAGATTTTATGTTGGAAGATGAGATGTTACTTATCACCGGAAGAGTACAAACTTCCCAGCCGATTGAGGAAGATGACCGGGTATTGTTATCGGTTCCGGGCGACGATCCCTACTTTGAGTACAGCGGAATTACGGAAGATGGCCAGTTTGCAATTCCAGTTTCCCGGGTGTACGGTTCCCAGCGTTCTATTCTTCAGTTCAACCCCGCCTCGGGTGAGTTACCACAAAATGCCAAGTGGGAAATGGATGATACCTTTGCGCCACCTCCTTCCGATAAATTTTACCCTCCCTACACCATTCGTAACGAAACATGGCAGCAGTTAACAGATGCGTATCAATTAAGAAAACGTATTCAGCAGAAGTACTACGGCTTTGAAGAAGATGTTGAAGACACCCTAGCCAAGTCCAGAAAGCAGTTTAGGTTTTATGGGGCTCCTAATATGCAAATTGACCCGGATGATTACATTGACCTACCTTCTTTTGAGGAGATCTGCCGGGAGCTGCTGCCCGGGGTACGATTGACCAAGAAGAAGGATGTGTATGACTTTGATATTTTTAATCCAGGATCGCGCAAATTTTTACCTAACGAACCTACGCTACTGTTAGATGGCGTCCCCATTCAGGACAAAGAATACATCATCAATTTCCCTCCCGACCAAATTGATTTTATAGAAACGGTAAACCGTCGTACGTACTACGGTAACGTTCGGCTCGATGGGGTGATTGCCATCTATACCAAACAGGCAAAAGCCTACGAAGATGCCCTCTCGGAGCAGGCCCACTTTATCACCCCGCCTTACTATACCCCAATTATCCCCTTTTCTTCATCCGATTCATTAGCCACTTCGTTGCCCGATTTTCAGACGTTGCTGTATTGGAAACCCAATATCACTTTTCGTTCCAACGAACCCCCTGCTTTTACTTTTACCACGTCGGATGAATTGGGGTCGTACGAAGTGATAGTACAAGGAACAACCAAATTAGGCGTACCCATTTACGAACGGGCTACTTTTGAGGTACAACCGGTTGATCTACCCTAAACAACGTTTGTTAATGATAACCCGAAGGTGTGCTTTTAAATACACTGTAATAGGGGCTGCCGCTCTTACTTTGCCCGTTTCCTCCCTGAAATCTGTCCAAAGTGCGGAAGTACAACGCTTCTTTTTATCACTAGAGGGTGATGCAGCGCGGCAGTTACCTGAGAATAAGCGAATACCGTTCGGATGGAAAGCCTTTGCCCTTAGCCCTGAAGGTAAGTCATTGTTGTTGCGGCCTAATGCAGCAGTAGATAACCAGTATGCGGAATACCGGTTGCGACTAGCAACTGCCGTGGATATGCGAGAAGAAAAGTTGGTGCAAGTACGTATCGCTAATAGTCAACGTATAGTAGGCGAACTGGATATTCGGTATTCACCTGTTCTTCACCTCTACGAGTTAGCTATTCCTTCCGAGTATATTGAGCTAATCACTAAGTACGGTATTGAACTTAAGGTAGTAAAGGGTAAGCAACCAGCGTGGTTCTTCAGCAGCACCTCCTACGATAGCGATAGCAAAAATACCTTTTTGCCTCAAATAGTAGCTATTCCTAGTCAACCCCCCGAGCCAACTGAGGCGTTTCTTTCTCAACTGATGTCTTTAAATACACTACAGCCCTTCGGATGGATGGAAGGCTGCGTTTTGGATGGCCTATGGCAATTATATCAGCGTAAAGATCTTGAGAAAGCTAAGACAACAATCGAGAACCATCTGGCTAAGTTCTTTGATGCACAAGGTAACTTTGTGCACGAAGATCCGCGGAGCACCCCCCACGATAACCGGATCAGCGGGATAGAATCTACGTTGCCCTTTGCGGTGTTATCTTCACTATATCCGGATCATCCTTTATTGGAAAAAGTACTTGATTTTTGGCAGTCGCACCGGAAGGAGTCGGGAATAGTTGTGGATAACTCAATGGTTTCAGCCGAGGGCAATTATACAATTGCCTACCCTATGGCGGTTCTTGCCGACCAACGAGGCGATACGGCGCTTATGGAACTGGCCACCTTACAGTTTCAGCTACGGCGTAAGTTACTTACTGACCAGCAGGGTAATTACTATCTTCGCTACCATCCTGATACTCAAGCACACTCGTTCCGGTTTTGGGCTCGAGGCCTAGCTTGGTATATGCTGGGGCTGGCGCGCGCGCTTCCACTAGCCGAGAACTATGTTTCCACCGAAGACCTGAAAGAAGAATTTAACCGTATTGCTGAGACTGTGGTTAGCTACCAGCGGCCTGATGGACTTTGGCACTGTTTCATTGATCATTCTTCGGTAGCAGTCGACACATCCGGTTCAGCCGGAATAGCCGCCGCCCTAGCAAGTGGAGCTACAGATAACCTGCTGGATCGATCCTTTTTGGACGCAGCGACTAAAACTTGGCAGGGACTACAATCTTATATCACCCCCGACGGGTTTTTAACCGGAGGGGCACAAAGTAACCGGGGTGGATTAGCCCTACAAGAAAGCAACTACCGGGTAATTACCCAAATGGGCATGGGGCTAATGGGACAGCTCTACGCTTGCATTGAATAAGCTGCTCTAATGTACTATACGTATAATTCGTAAAAACTTCTTATTTTCAAAAGCCCTAACAAGAACACATTACTGATTTCAATATACTACCATGACGAACAATGACCTCTCCCGCCGCTCTTTTTTAACTTCTATCAGCATGTTGGCTGCCGGCTCAATGCTCACCGCCCCGGCCGCTGGTTTTGGTCTTACTGACAAAAAGCTCAAAGTAGCTCTGGTTGGAACCGGAGTACGTGGTACCTCCTTCTGGGGTAAGCGATTGGTGGAACAGTATCCGGACATTCTAGAATTTGTCGGACTGAGCGATATCAATCCCGGGCGATTGGCTTATGCTAAAGAATATATGGGGGTAGATTGCCCAACCTTCGTCAACTTTGAGGAGATGGTTAACCAGACTAAGCCCGACTTGGTGATTGTCACTACCAAAGACTCTACTCACCACGAGTTCATCATTAAGGGCTTACAAATGGGCTGCGATGTACTGACCGAAAAGCCCCTGACCACCGACGAGCGTAAGTGCCAGGCTATTCTGGATGCCGAGCGTAGCTCAAACAAAAACTTGATTGTGGGTTTCAACTACCGCTGGAGTCCCTACGCTACCAAAATTAAGGAGTTGCTGATGAATAATGCGGTAGGAAAAATTACTTCGGTCGATTTTCACTGGTACCTGAATACCTACCACGGGGCTTCGTACTTCCGCCGCTGGCACGGATTGCGGCAGGCCGGGGGCACGCTGTGGGTGCACAAGTCTACCCACCACTTCGATCTGCTCAACTGGTGGCTTGATTCTGATCCGTCGGAGGTATTCGCCTACGGAGCTCTGGAGCACTACGGAATTAACGGCCCTTTTCGGGGAGATAAATGCCGTACCTGCGAACATAAAGACGAATGTAAATTCCACTGGGACATAACGAAAGACCAGCGAGCCATGAACTTGTACGTGAAGAACGAAGAGTACGACGGCTACATTCGAGATAACTGTCTGTTCCGGGAAGACATCAATATTTACGATAAAATGTCGGCTCAAATCAAGTACGCTAATGATGCAGTGGTGAACTACTCGCTTACCACCTATTCTCCCTACGAGGGCTGGCGCATTGCCTTCAACGGAATGGATGGCCGCATTGAAGCTTGGTTGGATATACCTTACTTCAAAAGCGAGAATGTGAGTCAGGCCGAATTACACGCCGCCGAGATGAACCAGTCGGGCGAAGATGAAGCCCAGTCGGAACCATTAATCGTGCATAAAAACTGGAATACCTTCGAGACCGTAAATGTACCAGTAGAGCGGGGCGGTCACGGAGGGGGCGATAAGCGATTGCACGACAAGATATTCAAAAGCCCCAATGAGTCTGACCCCTACGACCGAGCCGCCGGAGTACGCGATGGGGCCATGTCCATTCTCATTGGTGTGGCCGCCCGCAACAGTATTGAATCCGGGGAACCCATCCGGATTGGCGCGTTGACCGATCTTCAGCCCCGGGCTAAGCGGATTTAAGGTTTTCTAAACAAGAATAGTAAACATCCAATTACTCAGATGGTTCTGTGGGTAGCCTTTCTGGCGTAGCTGTGCCAATTTATATCCACTAATTCCCAATTGTTAGCGCATGAGCTTTTACCAAGTATTCGATTTTCTGCGCGACCTGAACAAAAACAATAATAAAGCTTGGATGGATGAGCACCGCGATACCTATCACGAAGTACGTGACTTCGTACTCGGCTGGATTGAAAACCTGGATAAAAGACTTCAAAAAGTTGACCCGGGTTATATGCCCACTCCGGCGAAGAAGGCCATTAGTCGGATTAATAATAATTTAGTATATAAACCCAACGCGCCGACCTACCGCGATCATTTTGGAGCAGAGATGAATAAAGCAAAAGGAAAGAGTGGTTTCTACGTGCACATGAGCTTAAAGGGCAGCTTCGTTGGCGGAGGGTTCTACAATCCTTCCAAAGACGAACTGGACAGCATTCGGGAAGCAATTGATTACAATGGCGACGAACTCAAGAAAATTATTAACAAAAAATCCTTTGCCAAGACCTTCGGCGATATGAGCGATAAGAATGCCCTCAAAACCGCCCCTAATGGGTTTGCCCAAGATCATAAACACATTGATCTACTACGAATGAAACGCTTCGCGGTAATGCATACTATTACCCAAAGGGATATTACTGCTGACGATTTCACTGATAACGTGATTAAGATTTACCAGGAAATACAGCCATTTAATCAGTATTTAGAGAAGGCCGTGAGTGTGTGAACAGCGTATGCAAAAAAAATGCCCGGCATTTAACTACGGGATAATATAGCGGAGTGCCCTTTATTAAGAAAGTAAAAGTCAATATTTCCTCTTTAGTCAATCAAACTAGGGTATTTTCATCGCCAAGACCATCAATTCGTAGCCAAAATATAACCACCACCGCCTATCTGCGGGTTACCTGGCCTGGCAATTATCTTTTCTAGAAGGCTACCACCGAGTAGCTTGAAATTTCCAACCGGGCTGCACTTTCTGCATTTCCATTTCGTCGTTACGGTGGGTGAAGCCACAGTTAATAAAATTTTGATGTAGCTTATCTAATGCGTCTCGGTCAAGTTCTACGCCTAGTCCGGATCCCTGAGGAACGCTTATACTCCCCTCTTCAAAGGCTATTCGTCCTCCGACAATTACCTCGTCGGATTGCCAGGGGTAGTGGGTATCTAGCGGATACGGAGGAGTAGGTAACGCAGCTCCCAGGTGCACCATTGCGGCCAGCGAAATGCCCAAATGGCTATTGGAGTGCATGGATAGTCGACGGCCAAATGTATCGCATAGACGGGCTAGCTCCATACTGGAGCGTAACCCACCCCAAAAGTGGTGATCGCTCAGAATGATGTCTTCCGATCCTAACGCAATACTGGCAGGAATATCTTCAAACGAGGTAGTACACATATTGGTAGCCAACGGAATATCTAATATCTCTCGTACCTCAGCCATAGCGGTTTGCCCGCGTACCGGGTCTTCTAAGTATTCTAACACTCCTTCCAACTGACGGCCGCAGCGAATAGCCGTCTCTTTTTTCCAGATGGCATTAGGATCTAACCGCAGGGGTACTTTTGGCCCGAAAGTTTCTCGCAAGGCGAGCATAGCTTCTACCTCATGCTGAGGCTCCAGTGCCCCACCCTTCAATTTGATTGATTTGAAACCGAACTCCTGACACATAGTTTTTGCCTGAGCCACAATCTCTTCCGCATTCAGGGCCGATGCCTGACGAGCCTTCGCCCACCCCTGAGCGTTGGGATCAGTACCAAAGCCAATCTCACCCCCGGCCCCTTCGTGCTTATAAAATAAATAGGCAGCGAAGGGCACTCTATCTCGCATCTTGCCACCTAGAAGGTCTACTACCGGACGTTCACTGATTTTACCCTGAATGTCCAGACAGGCTACTTCCACCGAGCTAAAAATGTGTACTAGCTTGCGTTGATCCCAGGGGGCCTGCCCGCGCTCACCGGCAGATTCACTACCAAAGTGATCTTGCAGTTGCTGTTTAATTCGGTTTAGCTCAAATGGGTCTTGGCCAATAACAATATTCTTGGCCTCTTCTAGTGCCTGATTAGTTTGTACGTTCCCCGGAATTTCGCTAATGCCGGAGATGTTGTCTTTGGTTACCAACTCCAGTACCGTTCGTAAGGCGTAAGGCGCATGCAGACCAGCCGCATTTAGGAGAGGTGGATCGACAATGGCAATTGGCGTAATTCTCATTTCCATTATCTCGGCACCCTTAGGCTGCCCATTTTTTCGGTTGGTCATAGATTAGTTGCTAATAGTTGGATGTTTTCTTCCTTTAACGACATAATTCCTGTTGTGAACCAGTTCGATATATGAAACCTCTGATCTAAGCTTCCGCGTAAACCGCTTGTAGAATTCCTTTGATGTACCCAAAGGCGAAGGCGTGCCCCTGCAATCCACTAGCCGGGTCTTGGTGTTGGGGAATATGGTCGGGCATCAGCATACCGGTATACCCTACGTCTCTTAATGCTCTTACGATTTGAAGAAAATCCATGTCACCGTTGTCAGGGTAGACTTCCTGAAAGTTGTTCCAACCCCCTTTAATATTCCGCAAATGAATATTGAAAATCTGATTACGCTCCCCCACCCATTTAACAATCGGAATAATTTCCGTTTTAGGATCTTTCAATCCCTCCGCCGTAGAACCTAAGCACAGATTAAAGCCGTGAGATGGGCTATCGTACAACCGGGCAAAGCGCTTGATACCCGCAAAAACCTCAGGGCTATTCCAGCGGGTAATACCGCCGTAACCTACCGGGGCGGGTGGATCAGCAATATGGTTACCAAGTTTCACATTGTACTCTTCTGCCACCGGCAGTACCCGGTCGAGAAAATAGGTAATGCGCTCGTATAATTCATCAATATCTACATCACCGGCGACTGTTTTTTCTTTATCCATCCCCTGCTTTACCGCCTCCTTGTAATTCCAAGTACTATAAGAAGCATTCCCTCGGGTAGGGTCAATGGTGCGACCCGTACGAAGAATCTTTAGTATAATGGTGTTGTACAGTAGCATACGAACGTCACTCTTAGCCGCTACCTGAATCATTTGCTGGATCATTTCAATCTCCTGGTCCCGTTCGGGGCTTTTACCCAGCATTATGTTCGGAGTTGCTACCCCGCCGATACCCGCTGAAGTGAGTGGTAAATGGTAGGCTTCTACTTTGATGCCATACTTACTACAAGCCTCTTGCATCGCCAGTGAGTTATCCAGATCCCAACCTACTCCCTCAATCATTTTGGGTGATCCCGCATCTACGTGAAACACTCCGTGTCGCGCCCAAAACTCCAGATTTTCCTTACTGGTGCCACCGTGCTGGCAACCTACGTGCATTACGCCATCTTCTTTCTTTCTGACTGGATTAATTGCTTTTTGACGAGCACTGCCCAAGGCTAAAGCTCCCAGC
>JGI12210J13797_10231970_pt1 | contig 12720 bp, 12 predicted proteins | sample ElkSlonscriptome_3_FD_13797 | JGI IMG/M metagenome (IMG submission 13797) | reverse complement strand
ACACGAAGGCGTAGCCCTCGTCGAGCGCCGTCTGTCGACAGACGATGCGTGTGATGTGAGCCGTGGCCCGCGCGTGACGCCAAAGAGCCTTCATCGGCTCCTCGTAGCCCTTCACGCGAAAGAGCGGGGTGAGGCTGGCCTGGAGCACCAGCTCGTTGAGCGCCTCGCTCCCGAGCCGCATGAGAATCTGCTCGACCGAGGCGACCCCGGCCGCACCAGCGTAAGCAGGAGCGTGCGCGAGTCGGAGCACGTCGATGGTGAGGCCGGGATCGAGCTCGATGCGCGAGATGAGCCGTGCCGGATCTGCGTCCGGCCGCCGACTCTCCTCCATCAAGTCCAAGCCCACGCGAGGGAGCCGTGGCGGTCGGTAGCTCGGAGCCCGGAAGGCATCGAGAAGCCTCGTCTCGGGATCGACTGAAGCGGCACTCTCCCGAGGGTGGACGACGGTGCGCATAGCCATACGATCCGAGGAACGACCGCTCGGCCTCGAACTTGAGGCGCGGCGCGAGAAGGCTCAGAAATCGATGATGGCTTGCTGCCGAAGCAGCCAATCGGTCTGCCTCCCCGTCTCGACGTCGGTGAGCACTGCGCCCCCCTCGACCATCAGCCGGAACAGGGGATTGTCGTAGGGCAGGACCGTCAAACCACCGTAGAAGGCGTGCCGATCGCCCCCCGCGTCCTCATCGAGGTAGCTGTACCGCAGAGACGGCTGCAGCATCTTGTCGATGGTGTAGCCCGCCTGCCCGGTGAAGCCGAGACGCTGGTAGGCCAGGTCGCTCCAGCGACCACTGTCCTGATCGAATCGCACGAGGAGCTCGGCCACGGCCGAGAAGCCCCAAGCGTGCAGCGCCCCATCCACGCCGAAGGCAGCGTTGCCCCCGTCGTCCTCGGCGGCCTCGAAGCGCAACCGCGACCCTGCACCGACGGAGAAGCGCAAGCCATCGCCCTCGATGTCGATCTCTCGGTAGCGGGTGCCGCCGTTGTGGTTGTAGGCCGCCCGCAGCAACACGGTGGGGTCGAAGCGTTCGGGGATGTTGGTGGCGTCCGCGTTGGTGAGGGTGGGATCGCTGGTATCGAAGTTCGCCGTGATCCCGTTTCCGTTGACCGCCCCTACCGCGTACTCGAAGGCCGGCGCAGCCCCGTCGTAGTCGTTGTGGAAGATCACGCCGATGTCGCGGCCGGCATCGAAGGGGTTCATCAGGATCGAGCGCTCCTGAAACGACATCCAGGGGATGTTGTTGATGAACTGGCGGGTCCAGGGCATGCGCCACTGTCCGACCCGAACCTCCAGCCAGTCCTCGATGAAACGATGGTTCACGAAGGCGTCGAACAGCTCGGGGACCCCGCCCCGACCGAAATCGACGTAGACGCGATAGGTCAGGTCGCGGGTGAAGAGGTTGCCCTGGAGCTTGACCCAGGCCCGAGGGATCGAGAAGGCGATCCGGTCGGGGGGCGGCGCGGCACCGGGGACGCCATCGAGCTCTCGCCCCGACATCGTGAGCCGCGCCGTGACCCGGCCTCCGACGATGAGCTTGTAGTCACCGTCGTCGCTCTGAATGAAGAAGCCCCCGTCGTAGCCCGCGTTGGGCAGGGCCTCGGGCTTGACGTCCTGCGCAACGCCGAGCCCCTGCGCAACGCCGAGCCCTTGCGCAACGTCTTGTGCAGCATCTTGCCCAACCGGCGCGGCAACCCCTTGCTCATCGGCCGAGGGCCCAACCGGCTCCGTGATCGGTTGCGCAGGCCCTTGCTCATCGCCCTGCCCCCCCTCGACGGGCTGCGCAGGGGATTGCCCTTCGCCCGTTCCTGCGCCTTGCGCAAGCGCCGGGACGGGGAGAGCCACCAACAGTCCAGCCGCGAGACGCAGACCCGCGCGGAGATGTGGCGGCGAAGGCATTCGTTTCATGTTCACCACGACTGCCATGGCAACGCAACGATCGGACCAGGCCGATGAGCGGGACTGCTAGGATTCAGCCGTGGAGGCCGCGTGACGCTCGAGACTGGGTCCAGGGTGCCATCCGAGTTGGTGGAGGCGGAGATCCTCGACGCCGATGGGGGCGCCCACCGTCTCGGTTCGGTGCTCGGGGATGTGGCGACCCTCCTCGTCTTCCTACGTCACTTCGGATGCACCGGGTGTGCACAGCAGCTCGACGTGCTCGTGCCGCACCTGGCGTCCTTGCACGAGCTAGGCCTCGAGACGGTGTTGATCGGAAGCGGAACGCCAGCGCACCTCGCAGACTTCTGCGAGCGCCAACGGCTCGAGGGCTACCCCCTACGGGCCTACACCGATCCCACCACGACCAGCCACCGCGCGGCCGGCCTGTCCCGGTCCCCCTGGCGGGTCGTCGGCCCGGCCGCCCTCGCCCGTGAGGTGATGGTGCGCACCATGGGCTACACCTCCGGACGCAAGGAGGGCGACGTGATGCAGTCCGGCGGCGTCGTCATCCTCTGCAGCCGCACGGTGGCCTTCTTTCGTCAGGCCCGCGTGGCCGCCGAGCCGGTGCCGGCCGCCGCCATCGTCGAGGCCGCCGTCGCCACCATCAGCGCCCACCTCGTCGAAACGGCGCGGGTATCGTCTCACCCCATCATCTGAGACCACGTCGATGCAAGCCTTCGCCCACCTCGCCAACGTCCTCATCCTGCTGTCGTTTCTGGTTCGCGACATCCTCTGGCTGCGTCTGCTGAGCATCCTCGCCGGCATCACCCTCGTCCCCTACTTCCTCTACGGGGAGACTGACGTCCTCTGGGTGCCCATGGCCTGGAACGGTGTCTTTACCGCCATCAACCTGGTGCAGGTCTACCGGCTCGTCATGGAGCGGCGTCCGGTCCGTTTCACGGAGTTCGAGCGAAGACTCCACGACCGCGTCTTTCACGCTCTGAAGCCGCGCGCCTTCCTCGAGCTGCTCTCCATGGCGGACGTTCGAGAGGCGGGGCATCAAACCAAACTGCTAGCGCAGGGGGAGGAGCTCGCGGAGCTGCTGCTCATCTGTGAGGGCGAGGTGAGCATCGTCGTCGACGAGCGCCCGGTGGCCCGCTTGGGCGAGGATCGGTTCGTCGGCGAGATGAGCTTCCTCACCGGCGAGCCCACCTCCGCGAGCGCATGGGCCGAAGGGGAGACGCGCTACGCCGCCTGGTCTTGCGCGGCCCTCCGCGAGTTCTTCGGCCGGCACCCCGAAGTCCACTCCGGGATGCAGCTGATCCTCGGCCACGACCTGGCCCACAAGCTGCGGGTCCGCACGTGAGCGCAACGGCTGGCTATTCAGGGACCGGGGCCCGGAACATGGGATCGACCTCCATGTTCGGGTCGTAGTACACGCGGTTGTTGTCCGAGACCCAGACGTAATAGTGGCGCAGCGTCGCGTTGGCGGGCCCGGTGATGACCTCGCCATTGAGATCGAATTCAGAGCCGTGACACGAGCAGTTCACCCCCGTAGACGTGATCTCTCCCTTGTCGAACTCGAGCATGTCGCAGTTGTTGTGCGTACAGCGACTCGTCATGGCGTAGAAGCCATCGCCGTCGAAACCTACGAGGAGCTGGCGCTGTGGACGTCCCGTGAGCTGGCCGAAGGGGAAGTCCTGGAGGAGGCCGAGCTCGACGAGGTTCTCGGGCGGCGCGCCGCCGGCGCCGCCGCTCGTGGTCGACGCGCTCGAGGACGCGTTGGAACCCGACGAAGAAGAGCGGCTGCCTCCCCCCTGGCCCGTGCCCCCACCGGAGCCCGTCGAATCACTCCCATCATCGCCGCACGCCACCGGAATGGTGGCGGCGCCCACCCCGAGCACCTTCAAGAAAACGCGTCGCTTGTTCATCCGTGAAGCTCGAGGGTATCTCGCTTTTGCCCCGCGGGGCGAGCCTTCAGGCGAGCGGCTATGATGGACCCGATGTCGAAGGTCATCTCCGCCATCCTCGGGGGCCTGGTCGGCTTTGGTATGGGCCAAGGGCTCGGCCGAGAAGACCTGCTCGAAGCCGCAGGTGTCGCCGAAGCCGACCTGGCCGATCCCGACGGTCTGGTGCCCTACCAGAGCCTCGTGGACGTGTGGCAGCTCCTCGTCGACCGCTTTCCCGGCGAGGCGCTCGGCCTCCGGTACGCCGCGATGCAGAGCCTGGAGCTCTATGGGCTCGTGGGTCAGCTTTGCCTAGCCGCTCCCACCGCCGCCGAGGCGATCGCCCACGTGCAGCGCTACCTTTCCCTCACCGACCCGTACATGGATCTGACCGTGAGCGGGGTGGACGAAGGGTACCGCATGGCCATGATGCACGAGCCCCAGGTCTACGCGCTCGGGGAACCGGTCGAGCTCATCGTCTCGGCCACGGTGCGACTGAGCCTGCAGGCGATGGGCGTGACCATGGCGTCGTCGGCCTTTCTGCGCGAGGTCGCCTTCCGCCACCGCCGGCGCCACCCCGAGGCGCTCTACGCCGAGTTCTTCTGCTGCCCCGTGCGCTTCGAAGCCGACTACGACGGCGTCACGTTCGACCCGGCGGTGCTCGACCGGCCCATGCCGGGGGCCAATCCTCAGGTGGCCCGCTACCTCGAGCGCCTCGCCGCGCAGCTCCTCGAGGAGCGCGAGACCGAGGAGGAGACGCCGCGCTCTCCCCTGCTGCGGCTCCTACACGACACCCTCGGCTCTGCCCTCACGGCGGGGGAGGCGACGGCTCCCGAAGTCGCGCGTCGCATGGGCATGAGCGCGCGCACCCTGCAGCGACGCCTCTCGGCCGAGGAAACGTCCTATCGCGAGCAGCTCGAGGCTCACCGGCGTGCTCAGGCCTGTCGCCTCCTCCGCGACCCCGAGCGCCACGCCGGCGAGATCGCCTACCTGCTCGGCTACGCCGATCCCGCTCACTTCTTTCGGAATTTTCGCCGGTGGACGGGGGCGACGCCTCAGCAGTGGCGCCGCGACGAGGCCTGACGCTTGGGGTTGGCGTCGATCGCCATCGATGCGGCGCATCGCGCCATGGCACCCTGTTGGCCTCGGCCCCACCTTGAAGACGTCATGCTCCCCCCTGGACCCCGCACGCCCAAAATCCTCACGACCTATCGGCTGCTGGCGCAGCCCCATCACCATTATCCTCGGTGGCGCGAGCGCTACGGCGACCCCTTCACCGTCCGCGCCATCAACGGCACGGTGGTCATCACCGGACGCCCCGACCTCATCGAGACCATCTTTCGCGCGGACCACCGCACCTATGCGCCCTTCGGGGTCGAGGCCGTCGGACCCCTGGTCGGCACGGCCTCGATATTCGCCCTCGAGGGCGAGCCCCACCGGCGCGAGCGGAAGCTCATGATGCCGGCGTTTCATGGCGCGCGAATGCGAGCCTACGCCGAGACCATGGCCAACGCCGCGGACGCGGGTTTCGCCGCCGCCGACAACTGCGACGCGCCCCGACTCCTGGACGCCATGCAGGCCATCTCCCTGGAGGTGATCCTGCGCGCCGTCTTCGGCGTGAGCGACGAAGACAACCCCGAGGACTACGCCGAGGCCATCGTCCAGCTCATCGACGCCATCCACCCGGCCTTCGTCTTCATGCCCTTTCTGCAACGGCGCTTGGGCGGCCTGAGCCCTTACGCCCGCTTCCTCGAGCGCTTCGGCGAGGTCAACGAGATGCTGGACACTCAGATCGACCGCCGCCGGAAGGAGCCCGGCGAGGACATCCTCTCGATGATGCTCGCCGCCCGCTACGAGGACGACAGCCAGATGAGCAACGGACAGCTCGCCGACGAGCTACGCACCATGGTCGTGGCCGGCCACGAGACGTCGGCCCTGTCCCTGTCCTGGGCCATCGACGCGGTGATGCGACACCCCGAGGTCGAGCAGCGCCTGCGCGACGAGATCGACGGCCTGGGCCCCGACCCCGATCCCGAGGCGCTGGCCAAGCTCCCCTACCTCGACGCGGTGTGCAAGGAGACCCTGCGCCGCCACCCCATCCTCACCGAATCGCTCCGTCTGCTGAAGGAGCCCATGACCCTCGGCGAATACGACCTCCACGCCGGCGCGACCGTCAGCCCCAGCATCTTGCTCGCTCACTACGATCCCGAGCTCTATCCCGAGCCCGAACGCTTCATCCCCGAGCGGTTCGTCGACAGGAGCTACGGCCCCTTCGAGTACCTGCCCTTCGGCGGAGGGCACCGGCGCTGCGTCGGCGCCGCCTTTGCGCAGTTCGAGATGAAGATCGTCCTGGGTCGCCTGCTCGCGCGCTACGACGTCAGCCTCGCCTCGCCAGTGCCGCCGCGGCCGGTGCGGCGCAACATCACCATGGCCCCCCACGACGGCGTCCCGGCCCGGCTCACGGTTCGCCGTCGCGCACGACGCTCCGGTGCACCCGCGTCGCTGCGCTCGGCGAGCTGAGCGACGCCGCCTCGAACGCTGCGACCGAGCGGCAGGCCTGACAGCCCGGAGGCGGCGTGGCAAGCTCTCCTTCGTGTTCACTGGCATCACGAGAGGCACCTTCGAGGTGGTCGAGGTAGAGCGCGCTCCCGATCTCTTGCGTTACCGCGTCGACCTCAGGAGCTACGGGCGCGGGCTCGAGATCGGCGCCAGCGTCTCCATCGACGGCTGCTGCCAGACGGTCGTCGAGCTCGAAGACGACGGCGAGCGTTGTCTCGCCACCTTCGACGCCATCGTCGAGACCCTCGACAAGACCACGCTCGGCCGCCTCGAGCCCCGGCACCGCGTGAGCGTCGAGCGCAGCGCCCGCGTGGGCGACGAGATCGGCGGCCACGACGTCTCCGGTCACGTCATCGGAACCGGGCGGCTCGTCTCCGCCACGCGCGACGGCCGGGAGGTCAGCCTCACGGTCGAAGTCGATCCCGCCTGGATGAAGTACATCCAGCACAAGGGCTATGTCGCGCTCGACGGCTCCAGCCTCACCGTCGGCGACGTCGACCCCGAGGCCGGACGATTTGACGTCCACCTCATCCCCGAGACCCTTCGGCTCACCAACTTCGGGGCCAAGACCGAGCGGTGCGAAGCCGGTTCCTCTCCCCTCATCAACGTCGAGCTCGACCCGAAGACGGTGGCCATCGTCGATACCGTCGAGCGGGTCTTGCCTGGACTGCTCGCCCAGAAGGGCTGAGCCTCACCGGCGCCCGATGGCGGCGGCGCCGGTGGACTCAGCGCCGACCGACGTCGTCGGTGAGGATGCGCAGGGCAGGCGTCTCGAGGTCGTCGAACTGACCGCGGCGCGTGGCCCACACGAAAGAGCCGACGGCGGCACCGACGATGACGAGGGCGAGGGGAACGACGATGAAGAGTACTTCCATGATTATCTCCGTGGCTTTCTGAACGTGCGCGCCTGATAGGAGCTGGCCACGACCGTGAGCGAGCTCAGCGGCATGAGGGCCGCCGCTCCGAGGGGACCGATGACCCCGGTCGCCGCGAGAGTGACCCCCACGACGTTGTAGACGAGAGAGAAGACGAGGTTGCGCCGGATGACGCGCATCGTACGGCGGGCGCCCCGGACCAGCTCGACCACCGGCTCCACGCCATCCCGCGTGATGAAGACGTCGGCCGCAGCCAGGCTCGCTTCGGCCCCGCCGTGCACCGCCACGCCCACCGCTGCCGACGACAGCGCCCCGGCGTCGTTGACGCCGTCCCCCACCATGACCGCGGGCCGTTCGCTCGCCTCGATGATGGCGAGCTTGTCCTCCGGCGTGGCGCCGCCGCGTGCGCGGGCTACCCCAAGGCGCTCGGCCGTGCGACGCACGGCGCCGGCGTGGTCCCCGGACAAGACCTCCACCTCGTGCCCCCACGCCCTCAGGGCCACCAGGCTCGAGAGCGCGTCGGGGCGAAGCTCATCGCTGAGACCGATGACGGCGAGGACGCGGTCGGCGCACGAGACCAGCACCGGCGTCGCCCCCGCCTCCACCACCTCGTCGAGCTTGCGCCGGCACCAGCTGTCCTCGCGGGCCCCGGCGAGGACCCAGGCCGGCGCACCCACGCGCCACTGCCCGTCGTCGAGCCTGGCGATGAGCCCCTTGCCCATGACGTGCTCGATTCGGTCCGGGGAAATCGCTTCCGGGCCCTCAGGCGCGTGGGCCACCAGCGCCCGCGCGAGCGGATGGGTGGCGTGGCGCTCGATACCCGCCACGCGCGCGGCGAGCGTCGCCGCTTCGGTACCAGGCCGGTGGTACCAGGCCCACACCCGAAAACCGCCTTCGGTGAGGGTACCGGTCTTGTCGAAGTAGAAGGTGCAGGGGCGATTGAGGCGCTCGAGCACGTCGCCGCCTTTGATGAGGATACCGGCTCGCGCGGCGCGACCGAGCGCCGCCGCGATGGCCAGCGGCGTCGCGAGCCCGAGAGCACAGGGACAGCTCACGATGAGCAAGGCGATCGCGCGGTCGACGCCTTCGGATAGCGATACCGTGGACCAGCCGACGAAGACGAGCAGTGCGAGCGCGACCACGATGGCGACGAACCAGCCGCTGATCCGATCCGCAAGGCTCATGACCGGGGCCCTCCGTCGCGCTGCTTCCTCGACCGCCTCCATCAGCTGGCCCACACGGGTCTCGAGACCGGCCTTCTCTGCCCGCATGCGAACGAGGCCGCTGAGGTTCACCGTGCCCGCGTGCACCTCATCCCCACGGCCGACGTCGACCGACCGGGACTCTCCCGTGAGCACCGCCGCGTCGACCTGGCTCTCGCCTTCTTCGACGATGCCGTCGGCCGGGAAGCTTTCGCCCGGGTGAACCTCCAGGAGATCGCCCGTGACGATGGCCATGACTGGGATGTCGACGACGTCGTTGCGCCCTTCTTCGACCCGGCGGGCGTGGAGCGGCGTGAGCGCGTGCTTGAGCTCGGCCGCATCGGCCGCGATCCGCTGCTGACGCTGCTGGAGGCGTCGCCCAACCAGGAGCAGGAAGATGAGGGTCGCGACCGAGTCGAAGTAGATGTCGCCTGCGCCACGCAACGTGTTCACCACGCCCGACGCAAAGCCCACGAGGATGCCGAGGGCGATCGGCAGGTCCATCTGGGCCGTGCGTGTTCGCAGCGCATTGACCGCGCCCCGCAAGAACGGCGCCCCCGCCCAGAAGACCGCCGGGAGCGCGAGGAGCATCGAGCCGTAGCGGAAGAACTGCTCGTAGCGCGCTGCCATCCCAAAGAAGGCTCCGCTGTAGAGCGCGAAGCTCATGAGCATGATGTTGCCCGCGGTGGCGCCGGCCACGGCCATGCGCATGAGCCAGCGGCGGTCCTCACGCTTGCGCGCCTCCTGAAGACTGGTCGCCCGGTAGGGGTGCGGCGGGTAGCCCAATCTATCGAGCCAGCGCGCCACCACGGACAGCGGCACCTCGTCCGGTCCCCACCGCAAGTGAACGACCGACCGCGCAATGTCGAGCCGGGCCTCCCGTACTCCGCTTGCGAGCTCGGGCAAGCGCTCGATGAGCCAAAGACACGCCACGCAATGGACGCCCTCGAGGTAGAGCTCGATGCTCGCGTCCCCACTCGGCTCCGCAACGACGAATCGCTCCGCGAAGGCGGGATCGTCATACTCGCGGTAGGCGTGAGCCGTCGTAGCCGCAGGCCTCCCTTCCGCCTCATCGCGGAGCTCGTAGTAGGCGGTGAGCCCGTTCGAATGGAGAATCTCGTAGACCGTGGCGCAGCCGTCGCAGCAGAACTGATGCTCAACCCCATCCACCACCAGCCCCGCCGGGACCGGCAGCGCACAGTGCGCGCAAAGACACTCGACGGCGGAGGCGTCCTCGGAGACGCGACGCTCGGGAAAGGTGGTGGTCATGACGTTTAGTGGCAGTGGTCCTCCGCGGGCACGGACTTCCCATTTGCCGAATCCGTGGCGGGCTCACCGCGCATGTCGAGCCATTGGTCCATGGCCTCCGTCTTGCCGACCCGCATCCACACGGTGCCCAGACCCACGACGATGAGGGCCAGAGCAGAGAGCACGGGCAGCCGCTTGCCCAGCGGACCGGCAAGGCGTCGCACCCCTTCACCCACCACCGCGAGCGCGGGGACCGTGCCCAGCCAAAAGGCCGTCATGACCAGGGCTCCCCCGAAGACACTCGCGGCCCCCGCGGCCACGGCGATGAACGCGTAGAGCCAGCCACACGGCAACAGGGCCGAGCTGAGCCCCATCACCAGTGCACGCAGCGCAGGCGGATAGTCACGGAGGTGGGCGAGCACGCGCCCCGCTAGCCGCTGCACCCCCCGGGGCGCGCCAAAGCCCGACCAGCGGTCGTCGTAGAGACTGAGCAGCTTGAGAGAACCCCACGCCGCTACGCTGGCTCCCGCGACCACGGCGGCCAAGGTCGCAATACCGACGAGGGTACCCGCCAAGTCCAGGAGGCCACCAAGCCCCCCCGCGAGCCCCCCGAGGGTGGCGTAGGTGACGAGGCGCCCCCCGTGATAGGCGCCGTGGGCCCGAAGGCGCCCACGAGCTGGTGCGTCGGTCGCGTAGACCGCCACCAGCGGGCCACACATGCCCGCGCAGTGCAGGCTTCCCACCAGGCTGGCGCCGAGAACAGTGACGAAGAGCGCATCCATCGCTTCACCTCACGAACACGTCGGTACGCACGCGCTGCAGGAAGACGTCTCCCCCTCGTTGGACGCGGAAGTCGAGCTGCCAGAGTCCTGGCCGCGAGGCCTTGTCGAGCTCGACCCGATAGGCCGTGCCGACCGGCGGAACCTTACCGGTGACGATGTTGCCGCTCCGGGCCACGGCGAACCCCTTCACGTAAACCTGGGCATTGTCGATGGGTCGCCCCTGGGCGTCCCTCAGGTTCACCTCGAGGGCGAGCTTGTCCTCACCGCCGGAGGCAATGGCGGCGTCGGCCTTCAGCACCCAGCCGAGGGCTTCGCTCTTTCGCTTGGTCTCCTGCGACAGGTCCCAGTTGAGCGCATCCTCATAATAGTTCTTCTCGATGACGAACGAAGGGTCGGAGCTCGCTCGGATGACCACCGCAATGTTGACGATCACGCTCGTGCCGAGAATCGCGACCACGAACATTGGCCATTGCCAGCCGTTGTCTTTGATCTTCTTCCACATCGCATTCACCTCTCGAGTCGGGGGGGAGAGTTGCGGACCTTGCCCGCCTTCACGGCACCCGTACCCATGGGCCCGAGCAGTCGGAATGGCCGCTCTTCGCGAAAGTCGTCGGTCGCGACCACGATCTTCACCTGGAGATCGCCCTGCTCGAAGGACTCCTGAGGCGCGTGAACGAAGACCAGCGCGCTTTCGGTCTGGTCGGGCGCCACCTCGAGCGGGTTGACCGGCGCGAGGAGAGTCGTCCCCTCGGGCCCGATGATGTCGAGGGCATAGGATTGGATCGTATCGGTTCGATTGGAGATCCGAACCCGGATCTGGTTGCGCACCACCCCGTCGTCGACGGTAAAGGGCGTGCCCGTCCCGCGCAGCACCTTCACCTCGGTCGACCGATGGGTGCTCACCGCAAACGCCAGCCCCCCAAGCAGTCCCGCGAGGAGGAAGGGGTACACGATCGTACGAGCTCGAACGAGCTTCTTCTCCGCGCCCTCCTCGAGGATGGCCTGAGAAGAGTAGCGGACCAGGCCCCGCGGCGCCCCGATGCGGTCCATGATGTTGTCACAGGCGTCCACACACTGGGCGCACGCGATGCACTCGAGCTGTAGGCCGTCCCGAATGTCGATGCCGGTCGGACATGCCGCTGCGCATGCGCCGCAATCGATGCAGTCGCCGTGCTCGCGCTGAATGACCGGGAGCTTCTTCTTGATCTCCTTCGCCGCCCCCTTGCCGCGCGGCTCACCGCGCTCGCGATCGTACCCGATGATGAGGGAGTGCTTGTCGAGCAGCGCCGACTGTAGGCGGGCGTAAGGGCAGATGACGGTACACATCTGCTCCCTGAAGAAGGCGAAGTCGAACATCATCAGCCCGACCGTACCGGCCATGATCAGGAAGGCAGATGGCTGCTCGAACGGCGAGCTCACCATCCACTGCCCGAGAACATCAACGCTCACGAAGTAGGCGAGGAAGGTGTGGGCGAGCCCCATCGAGATGATGAGAAAGGCGAGGTACTTGAAGGTCGTGGCGAGGGCCTGCTGGCCAAAGCGCTTGGCCATCTTGTCGGTGAAGCGCTCCACCGGTCGGTAGACCAGCTCCATGTAGACCGTCTGCGGGCAGCCCCAGCCGCACCACACACGCCCGAGCAACGCCGAGAGCAGGAAGATGGTGATGAAAATCGAGAGCATCCCGAGGAGCAGGACCTCGGTGTCGGTGGCGAGGAAAACCTTGCCGAAGAAGATGAACTGCCGCCCGGGAAGATTGAGCCAGATGGCCGGGTGGCCGCCGATCTTCCAGAAGGGGAGCAGGACGAAGAGGGCGATGAGGCTCCAACCTACGACCTTACGAGCGGTGTCGTAGCGCCCCTCGGCATGCTTCGGCTTCAACCACCGACGCGTACCGTCGTCGTTGAGCGTCGGGAGCACCCTCTTCTCGGACTCGAGTAATTGTGGATCGGACATGCCCTGATTCCTTTCGTTGCCTCTTCTTTCGACGCGTAGTGGCGTGCTCCCCAGCCGCCCGCACCGCGTCCGACGAGAGGCTACAAATCGCTTCCCTGCCGGTCCTTGGGATCGGCCGAGCCATCTCCCGTCGGTACCGTTCCCGGCTCGGGGGCGGGCGCCTCGGCGTCGTTCTGTGACGGCGTCCCCCCTTCAGGACCCTTCCCCGGGACCACGCCCTGCGGCTCCTTGCCGGGGACGTTGGTGTTGCGGATCGAGCCGACGTAGGCCACGGCGCTACGC
>JGI12210J13797_10036037_pt1 | contig 12723 bp, 5 predicted proteins | sample ElkSlonscriptome_3_FD_13797 | JGI IMG/M metagenome (IMG submission 13797) | reverse complement strand
TCGAGGCTCACCGCCGCTGTGCCCCGAGGGTGCAGCGGCTCGGGCTCGGGCTCGGGCTCGGGCTCGGGCTCGACTTCGGACTCGACCCTGGTCGATCGTGCGCACTCGGGGCTACGATGGCTCGACCCTCCTGCTCGCGCGCGCGACAGCGGGCGGGCCCCGGAATCGATGGGCATCATCCGCGCTGAGTTTCGCTTCGAGCAGGCCCTGCCCTCCACGCCGGAGGTGGTCGCGTGGCTCGGAGAGAGCGGCTGCCCGGCCGAGGTCATCGCCCGGCCGGCGGGGTACCACGTGGTGGTCGACGATCTCAGCGTGGCCGTCGTCGATCACGGCCTCGGCCCCACGGGCGAGCACGAGCTCGAGGTGGCGGTACAGGGGCTGGGCCGGCTCACCCAGGGCATCCTGGGGCGCGCGCGGTGGGTCCGGCGCGCTCTGGCGGCGCTCGGCGGGGTGGAGCGCTCGGTCGAGAACGACCGCGTGCGCTTCGGCTTCGAGCGCGCGCCGACGCCCCGAGACGTGGCGGTCGCCGTGGCTCGCCTCCAGGGGAGACGCGTGCAAGAGGTGTTCCCCTGGGATGCCTCCGAGGACCTGGTGTTCTCTCCCGGCGGCACCGCGACCCTGCGCCGCGAGGACGACGGGGCCCTCGTGGTGGAGGCGATGCTCGGCGACGGGGCGGCGCACCAGCTCGCGTGCGCCGCACTCGAGGCGCTGGGCGGCATGCGGCGGCGCGGATAGGCGGCGCGGGCGGGGCCGGTAGTTCGGTAGTTCGGTAGTTCGGTAGCTCGGTAGTTCGGTAGTTCGGTAGCTCGTGCTCGGAGCCACCGGCCGGCGCTCAGAGGTTCACGGCCTCTCAGCCCTCGCCGCCGCCACGCTTGGCCTCGTCTCGCAGCACCCGCTTCAAGATCTTCCCCGTCGCCCCCTTGGGCAGCGCGTCGCGAAACTCCACGATCCGCGGGTACTTGTACGCCGCCAGCTGCGTCTTGCAGTACTCGATGATCTCGTCGGCCGTGGCCTGCTTGCCCGGCTTGAGCGCGAGCACGGCCTTGACCTCCTCGCCGTGGCGCTCGTGGGGCACGCCCACCACGGCCGCCTCCGCCACCGCCGGGTGCCCGTACAGCACCTCCTCCAGTTCGCGCGGGTACACGTTGAAGCCGCCGCGGATGATCATGTCCTTCTTGCGATCGACGATGAAGTAGTAGCCCTCGTCGTCGCGGGTGGCGATGTCGCCGGTCTTGAACCAGCCCTCGTCGTCGATCGACGCGGCGGTGGCCTCGGGCTTGCCGTAGTAGCCCTTCATCACGTTGGGCCCGTAGATCCAGATCTCGCCCGGCGTGCCCGACTCGGTGACCACGTGGCCCTCGTCGTCGACCAGCGAGAACTCCACCCCCTCGATGGGCAGCCCGATGCTGCCCGGCTTCTTGGGCTGGTCCAGCACGTTGAAGCTGGCCACGGGCGAGGTCTCCGACAGCCCATAGCCCTCCAGGATGTTCACCCCGTACTTCTCGTCGAACGCCCGCATCACCTCCACCGGCATCGCCGAGCCCCCTGCCACGCAGAAGGACAGCGCGCTCAGGTCGTAGCGATCGGCCTCGGGGTGGTTCAGCAGCGCGAAGTACATGGTGGGCACGCCCGCGAACAGGTTCACCCGGTGGGCCTGCATCAGCGCGAACGCGTCGTCGGGCGTGAAGCGGGGCAGCAGCACCAGCGTGCCGCCCACGCCCAGCACCGCGTTCTGCAGCACCGTCTGCCCGAAGCTGTGGAACAGCGGCAGGGTGACCAGCGCGGTGGTCTCCTCCGACATCGTCAGCAGCTTCGAACGGGTATAGAGCGCGTTGTAGAACAGGTTGAAGTGGGTCAGCTCCGCGCCCTTGGGCTGGCCGGTGGTGCCCGAGGTGTAGAGGATCACCGCCGTGTCGTCGGGGGAGGTGGGCACGGGCAGCGTCACCGGCGAGGCGGCGCCCACCTGCGCGCTGAAGCTGCGCGCGCCCTCGGGCGCCGTCGCGTCCTCGGGGTCGGCCTTCACCACGATGAGCTCCCGGCAGGCGTCGACCTGGTCGAAGCCGGCCTGGCCCGCCTTCAAGAAGCCCTCCCACACCACCAGCGCCACCGCGTCGGAGTCGCGCAGGTGGTAGGCCACCTCGGGCCCCGACAGCAGCACGTTCAGCGGCACCACCGGGCAGCCCGCGTAGTGGGCCCCGAAGTACGCCACGGTGAACTGCGGCACGTTGGGCAGCATCAGCGCCACGTGCTGGCCCCGCTCGATGCCCAGCCCCCGCAGCGCGCCCGCGAAGCGACGGGCCATGCCGTCGACCTGCGCATGGGTGAGAGTGGTCTGGCCGATGACCAGCGCCGGGCGGTCGGGGTGGAGGCGGGCGGCGCTGCGAACGATGGAGGCGAGGTTCAGGCTCATGGTGGATTCCCCGTCGAGCATACGATCCTCGTCGCACGCGCCGGGCGGGGCCAGCTGGGTCGCCTGGAGCAGCGCGCGGCCGCGGTTCGCCTACCGGCGCTCGTCGGCCGCCGCCCGCCCCGTGAACCATGTTTCACCTGTTCGCGCCCCGTGCCCCCTGCTACGATGCGCACGCGCTCCGGCGCCCCGGCTCGATCCGCGGCCCGCGGCGAGGATGGCCCCGGACCCACGCGGCTCCGTGTCCACTCCAGACGACGTTCCATCCCTGCTTTCCGAGTTCCCTGCCGTCTCCGAGGCCCAGTGGCGCGCCACGGTCGAAGACGGAGGCACGCCGGTCTCCCGCCTCGCGTCTCCCACGATCGAGGGCCCCACCCTCCAGGCGCTGCACACCGCCGAAGGTGGCGCCCCTGGGCTGCGCCCGCCTCCGCGCGCCCCCGGGTGGCGGATCGCCCTGGAGGTGAGCGAGACCGACGGCCTCGAGCACGACGCGAGCCGCGGGCTGGAGTCCGCCTGGCTCGAGCTGCCTCCGGCCGTGCGAGCGGGCGGAGCGGCGGCGAGCGACGAGGCCATCGACGCGCGCTCGGTCGCCGCCCTCGCCCCTCCCGCCGCGCTGTTCGTCGACGCGGGCGTGGCCGCTCCGGTCGTGTTCGAGCGCCTCCACGGCCTGCGCGGGGACCAGCGCTCGAGCGACGCCGTGCTGTGCGATCCCCTCGCCACCCTGGCGTCGGTGGGCGGGCTGGGCGTGTCGCTGCCCGACGCCTACGCGCGGCTGCACGCCGTCACCGAGCGCGCGGCCGAGCTGCGGCCCGACTGGCGCACCGTGCTCGCCGACGCCGTGCCGGCCCACGACGCGGGCGCCTCGGCCGAGCAGGAGATCGCGTTCGCGATCGCGGCGGGCCTCGAGCATCTGCAGCGCCTCGCCGCCCTCGGGCGCGCCCCCGCCGACGTCGTGCCCCACGTGCTGCTGCGCATGGCGGTGGGCGGCGACCTGCTGGTCGAGGTGGCCAAGCTCCGCGCGCTGCGGCGGCTGTGGTCGCGGGTGCGGGCCCACGCCGGCGCGAGCGAGGGCCCGCCCACGCCGCTGTGGGTGCGCACCTCGTGGCGTGCCAGCACGCGCCGCGATCCATGGGTGAACCTGCTGCGCGGCACGGTGGGCGGGCTGTCGGCCGTGCTCGGCGGCGCCGCCCATGTCGCCGTGCAGCCGTTCACCGAGGCCCTCGGCGTGCCCGCGCCCGATGCCCGGCGATGGGCCATCAACACGCAGCACGTGCTGCGGGGCGAGGCGCACCTCGGGCTGGTCGACGACCCGGCCGCGGGCGCCTGGGCCTTCGAGGCGCTCACCGACGCGCTGGCCCGGGGCGCGTGGGGCATCGTGCAGGGCTGGCTGGGCCACGGAGGCCTGGCCGCGGGGCTGCGGAGCGGCGTGGTGCAGGCCGAGATCGCCGAGCGAGCCGCCGCGCGCTCCACCGCGCTCGCCACCGGGCACGCCTCCTCCACCGGCACCAATCTCTTCCCCCACCTCGACGAGGTCGCCCCCGCCGTCCCGGCCGCCCCGCCGCGGGACGCCGCCGGGACCGAAGCCTGGCCGGTGCGCGTGCTCGGGCTGCCGCGCCGCCGCTCGGCCGAGCCGTTCGAGACCCTGCGCGACCGCAGCGACGCCGAGGCGGCCCGCGGCGCCCGGCCCGTGGCGGCGCTGGTCGCCGTGGGCCCGCCCGCCCGGGCGCGCCCGCAGCTGGACTTCGCCCGCAACGTGGTCGCGGTGGGTGGCTTCTCGCCGCTGGAGCTACCCGCCGGCGCCGAGCGGCCCGACGGCGTCGGCCTGGTGGTGGTGTGCGCCCCGGCCGAGGCCCTGGCCGAGCACGGCCCCGCCGAGGTCCGCCGCCACGTGGCCGCGGGCGTGCCCCGGGTGCTCGTGGCCGGGCGCCCGACCGACGCCCTGCGCGACGCCGGGGCCCACGACTTCGTCCACCGCGGCCGCGACGTGCTCGCCCTGCTCACCGCCCTCCAGGCCGACCTGTTCGGCTCCGCTCCCGCTCCCGCTCCCGCTCCCGCTCCCGCTCCCGCTCCCGCTCCCAAGGCCGACGCATGAGCCAGCTCCCCGACTTCGCCTCGCTGAACTACGACGCTCTGCTGGGAGGCCCCGCCGGTGCGCCCGACCGAGCCGCCCCCTCGGCCGCCCCCTGGACCACGCCCGAGGGCCTCGACATCCGCTCGCGCTACGACGCCGACGATCTTCCCGATCCCGCCCAGCTGTCCACCATGCCCGGCTTCCCGCCGTATCTGCGGGGCCCGTACCCCACCATGTACGTGCAGCGGCCGTGGACCATTCGCCAGTACGCGGGCTTCTCCACCGCCGAGCAGAGCAACGCCTTCTACCGCCGCAACCTCGCCGCCGGCCAGCGCGGCCTGAGCGTGGCCTTCGATCTGGCCACCCACCGCGGCTACGACTCCGATCACCCGCGGGTGCTCAGCGACGTGGGCATGGCCGGCGTGGCGGTCGATTCCATCCACGACATGCGGATCCTCTTCGATCGCATCCCGCTCGATCGGATCAGCGTGTCGATGACCATGAACGGCGCGGTGCTGCCGATCATGGCGCTGTACGTGCTCGCGGCCGAGGAGCAGGGCGTGCGGCCCGAGGCGCTCACCGGGACCATCCAGAACGACATCCTCAAGGAGTTCATGGTCCGCAACACGTTCATCTATCCGCCGGCGCCCTCCATGCGGATCGTCGGGGACATCTTCGCCTACACCGCGGAGCACATGCCCCGCTTCAACAGCATCAGCGTGTCCGGCTATCACATGCAGGAGGCCGGAGCCACGGCCGACCTCGAGCTGGCCTACACCCTCGCCGACGGCCTGGAGTACGTGCGCACCGGCATCGCCCGGGGCCTGGCCGTCGACGCCTTTGCCCCGCGGATCTCGTTCTTCTTCGGGATCGGCATGCACGTGTTCATGGAGATCGCCAAGCTCCGGGCCGCCCGCATGCTGTGGGCCAAGCTCATGCGGGGCGTGGGCGCCACCCACCCCAAGTCGCTGGCGCTCCGCACCCACTGCCAGACCTCGGGCTGGAGCCTGGCCGCCGCCGATCCCTACAACAACGTCGCGCGCACCTGCGTGGAGGCGCTGGCCGCCGTCTGCGGGCACACCCAGTCGCTGCACACCAACGCCTTCGACGAGGCGCTGGCCCTGCCCACCGACTTCTCCGCCCGGATCGCCCGCAACACCCAGCTCTACCTCCAGCACGAGGCCGGGCTCACCCGCACCATCGATCCGTGGGGGGGCAGCTACACCGTGGAGTGGCTCACCGACGCCCTGGCCCGGCGCGCGTGGGCCCTCATCGAGGAGATCGAGCAGATGGGGGGCATGGCCGCCGCCATCGAGCAGGGCCTGCCCAAGCGTCGGATCGAGGAGGCTGCCGCGCGCACCCAGGCGCGGATCGACGCGGGCCACCAGCCGCTGGTGGGCGTGAACGGCTGGCGCGTCGACGACGAGCCGCCGGTGGACGTGCTCAAGATCGACAACGGCGCGGTGCGGGAGGCCCAGCTGCGGCGGCTGGCCGCGCTGAAGGCCGAGCGCGACGACGCCCAGCTGCGCACGCACTTGGGCGCGCTCACCCACTGCGCCGAGACCGGCGAGGGCAACCTGCTGTCGTTGTCGATCGACGCGGCGCGAGCGGGCGCTACGGTGGGGGAGATCTCGACCGCGCTCGAGGGCCCGTGGGGCCGCTACGAGCCGAAGCAGAGCTCGATCACGGGGGTGTACATGCAAGAGCGCAGCGAGGACGAAGCGCTGGCGAAGGTGCTCGCGAGGGTCGAGCGCTTCGCCGAGGCCGAGGGCCGGCGCCCGCGGCTGCTGGTCGCCAAGATGGGCCAAGACGGCCACGACCGCGGGGCCAAGATCATCGCCACCGGCTTCGCCGACATGGGCTTCGACGTCGACATCGGGCCGCTGTTCCAGACCCCGGCCGAGACTGCTCGGCAGGCGGTGGAGAACGACGTGCACGTGGTGGGGTTGAGCTCCCTGGCCGCCGGGCACCTCACCCTCGTGCCCGCGCTGCGGGCTGCGCTTGCCGAGCAGGGGCGAGAGGACGTGGTGGTGGTCGTCGGCGGCGTCGTCCCGCCGCAGGACTACGACGCGCTGCGGGAGATGGGCGTGGCCGAGATCTTCGGGCCGGGCACCGAGCTGACCGACGCCGCCCACCGGGTGCTCGACGCCATCGAGGCAGCGCTGCCGGAGTGAGCGACGGTACGCCTCATGCTCCGCACGCGCCTTCGCGTCCCTCGATGACGTCCACCATGCACTGGAACTCGTCGACGCGATGCTGGAAGAAGATGAGGTTCCACGCCAGTGAGCCGGTCGCGACGTCGGTGGGCTGCCGAGCCACGGCATCGAGTTCGTCGCGAGAACGCTCTACGCTCGCGGCTCTGCGTCGATAGTCACCGGCGGCCTTCGTGCCCGATCCTGCGTGCCAGAACGATCCTCGACCCACCTGAGAGAACACCAGCTCATCGTCGAGGTGCTCGGGCATCGGGGCAAAGTCCCGATGCGCCCAGGCCTTCGACGAGCACGAAGCGAAGGCGCGGCACACGGGCTGGTGTCCTCCTTCGGTGACGTCCGCTCTCGCATAGGCGATTCGACCCGTCTCCTCGTCGACGCGCCGCAGGACCGCCGTGATCTCCCACGAGCACTTCTCGTCGAGGTCGGGTTCGAAGCGGGCGGCGCACTGTGCCATCTGCCGGCCGGCCTCGCCTCCCTGTCCCAGCGGCAGCGACCACTCGAGCAAGCCCATCCATGCCTCGAACTGCTCCTCGCTCTGGATCTGCTCGTGGAGCGACGGCGCGCGGATCGGTGGCTCGAGCTCGAATCCCTCGCGCACCCACTCCATCGGCGCTCCGGCGGGATCGATCGCTCGCGCGCGGAGCCGCCCGCCTCCGAGCGCGCCCGGCGAGGTCGACACGTTGCGGACCAGGCTAGCTCGCTCGGCATGGGCACGTGTCGATGTTCGCGAGGACACGATGTGCCAGGAGATGGTGCCGACGATGATCAGACTCAGCGTGGCGCTCATCAGCAGGCGCCGTTCGTCTCTCCGTGTCACTCTCAGATCCTCGCGGTTCACTGTAGCGTATACGGTCGAGGATCCGAGGCCCGGGGCGAGCGCGCCGGCTCTTGCTCCGCCTCACCCGGGCCCGCGAGCGCCTCGACCAGCAGCTGGAGCTCCAGGGGCTCCACCATCGGGCTGTCGAGCACGCGCAGGTCCTCCAGCAGCGTCCGAGCCCGCTTTCGGTCACCGGGCTCGCCGCGAGCGACCAGCGCCAGCCCGCGCATCAGGGTGTCGCGAGAGCCGTCGAGGTCGGTTTGGGCCTCCAGCCTCGGCTCCATCGCGTCGAGGCGGGCGAGGGCAGCCCGAGGATCACCCTGCGCCACGTCGCAGTGGGCCAGCTCGATCTCCATCAGGGCCGCGGTGTCCGGATCGTCCAGCTCCTCGGCGCGGTCCCGGGTGAGCGTGGCCAGCCGGCGAGCGAGCTCCCAGTGCCCCGTGCGGGACAGCGACAGTACATAGTGGCTCAGGCGTCGGAGCACGTAGCCGTGGGGGATGTCCTCGGGCTCGAACGCGTCGAAGCTGGGAGCGTACAGAGCAATCGCCTCTTCGTAGCGGCGCTGGAGGTAGTAGACCTCCGCGAGGTTGAGGTCGACCATCTGCCGCGAGCGGTGCCCCTCTCGCAGCGAGGCGCTCAGCACCACCTGGGCCCGCTCGAAGTGCCGGGCCGACTCCTCGTAGCGCGCGAGGTGCTTCAGCACCAGGCCCGTGTTGTTCAGCGCGTGCCCCGTCGTGGGGTGGTGAGGCCCGAGCCGCTCGGTGTAGATGGCCAGCACGTGCTCTTCGATCGGCAGGCTCGCCTCGAATTCCCCCTTGGCCGTGAGCGCGGTGGAGAGCGCCGCCAGGATCCGCGCCTCGTCGAGGCTCTCGTGGCCGGAGTCCGCCACCGCCCGCTCCCGTGACCGCTCGAACAGCTCGATCGCTGCGTCGAAGCGCCGCGTGCGCATCTCGAGCTGGGCCCGCCCGAACGCCAGCTCGCCCTCCAGGCTCGACGCCAGCGATGGATCGAAGCGGCGCACTCGCTCGATCATCGCGGCAGCGTCGTCGACTCGGATCCGCGCCGCGTCGATGTTGGCGAGATCGTGACCGAGGACCTTCACCGTGTCCACCAGGTCCATCGCGGCCAGCGCGTCGTCCCCGGCCACCAGCGCGATCTGCCACGACTCGAGCAGATCGGCCGCGGCCCGCTCCCAGTTCCCGCGGCTGTGCTCGAGCTCGGCTCGCTCTCGCAGCGCCTGGGCCAGCAGGGGCCCATAGTCGAGCTCTCGGGCGCTCTGCACCGACGCGGCGGCCACGGTGAAGCCCGCCTCGTACCGCCCCGCATGCCGGAGCGCCCGCGCCCGCGCCAGGTCGCGCTCCAGCTGCTGCACGCGGGCGAGCTGGTCGGGATCGCGGGGCAGCGGCACCCGAGCCCGCAGCGCCTCCAGGTCCTCGCACGTGCTCAGCGCGGGCAGATCCTCGATCGCCTCGACCGCGTGGCGGCGCACCTTCGGATCGGGCTGCACGAGCACCTCGAGCAGCGCGCTCAGCTCCTCGCGGCGCTCGTCGAGGCAGGCCCCGCGCAGATCGAGCGCCTCGTCCGACAGCTCGCCGCGCTGGTAGCCCTCGCAGGCGTCGCGGTGGCTGGTCGACCACGCGGCGGCGTACGCATCCAGCCGCTCCACCGCGCGCGTGGCCGTCTGCGTGGCGTAAGCGCTGTCCCCCCGAGACAGCGCCCGGCGGATCGGCTCGCGCGCCCCCTCGGTCCACAGCGCGTCGATCGTCGCCTGGCCCCGCACGCAGCGATCGGGCGCCGTCATCTCCCGCGCGGCCAGCAGGGTGGCGCCGATGAGCCCGGCGCCCGCCAGCCCCGCCAGCACTACCCTTCGGCGGGCCCGGGGCGGGGCGGGCTCGAGGCTGGCCACCAGCGCCTCCATCGACGGGAAGCGGTCCTCCGGTCGCAGGCTCAGCCCCCGCTGCACCACCTGTCGCAGCCAGCGCGGCACCTCCCGATCGTCGCCGGTCCCCTCCACCGAACCGTTGAGCACGTTGGCGGCCAGCTGATGCAGGGTGCGCCCGGGAAACGGCCGCCGCCCGTACAGCGCCTCGTACAGCACCACGCAGAACCCGAACTGATCCGACGCCGCGGTGGTCGTCTGCCGCAGGAACTGCTCGGGGGCCATGTACGCCGGCGTGCCCACCAGCGCCCCGGTGCGGGTGAGCGTGTCCGCCGAGCGCGACGACTCGGCCAGCGCCGCCAGCGGAGGGCTCGGCGGCCCAGAGCCGTGACTCTGCCGCGCGTCGCTGGCCTCCAGCCCGTCGTCGGAGGGGCGCGCGAGCCCGAAATCGGTCACCCGCGGCCGCTCGTCGGCGCCGATGAGCACGTTGTCGGGCTTCACGTCGCGGTGCACCAGCCCCGCGGCATGGGCCGCGCACAGCCCTCGGCCGATCCCGCGGAACATGGCCAGGATCCGCGACAGCTCTGGCCGCTCCCGCGCCAGCCACTGCCCCAGCGTGCCCCCCTCCACGAACTCCATCGAGATGAAGAGCCGCTCGCCCACCACCCGCACCTCGTGCACCGTGATCACGTTCGGGTGCGACAGCCGGGCCATCGCCTGCGCCTCTCTCAGCATCCGCCGCTGGGCTCGGTCGTCGCCCCGGCCGTGCTCGTGCAGCACCTTCAGCGCGACCTTGCGGTCGAGGTCGGCATCGTAGGCGGCGTACACCACCCCCATGCCCCCCGCGCCCACCGGCTCGAGCACGTGGTAGCGGTCCAGCCGGTCTCCCGGCCGCAGGTGTGAGCCCTTCACCTCTACCGGCTCGAGCTCGTCGTCCGCCAGCGTCGGATCGTGGCCCATGTCCACCGGGTCCAGCGAGCCCGACGACGAGCGCCGGCTGGCGAACATGCGCGCGAGCTGGGCCAGCACCTCGCCGCAGTGATCGCACTGATCGAGGTGCGCTTCGAAGGCCCGCCTCTCCGCCGGGTCTAGGCCTCCCCGGCTGAATGCAGCCAGCACCTCGGGCTCGGGACACTGCACCGACGTCCATGGTGCCATGGCGACCCGGCCCGGTGCCCGCTCACTTCACCTTCACCACCAGGTCCTCGCGCCCGAGGTGCCGCACCACCGCGTTGCACACCGCCGCATCGTCGTCCAAGCCCCACAGCGACGCCCGATCGGGCTCCGCGTCGTCCTCGGCCACGAAGTAGCGCACCGCGGCCTGCACCAGCCGGTACGTCGCCTCGTCGAGCCCCGCGTCGGCCACCACCAGCATGGCCTCGCACGCCCACGACAGCTGCTGCCCCACGCCCGCGTCGACCAGCTCGTTGGCGGCGCGACCGCTCGAGATCCGCGCCCCGTAGCGGGCCAGCTCGCCCCGCAGCTCGTCGATCGTGGCCCGCGGCGCGTCGTGCAGCCGCATGAACGCCTCGACCGCGTTCGCGGGGATCCCCGCGATCGGCACCGCCGGGGGCGGCACGCTGCCGCCCTCCGACTCCGTCGACGGCCGCAGCAGCGGCAGGGCCCGCGCCGGCCCCATCGTGGCCAGCAGCGTGCTGAGCTTGGGCCCGCGGTCGCGCCCCAGCAGCAGCTCGTACACCTGCGGGTAGAACTCCTTGAGCGGCATCGTCAGCTCGCCCGCGAGCACCTTCAGCTGCTCGCCCAGCGTCGCGTCGTCGGCCCCTGGGTTCGCCTCGAGGATCCCCACCAGCCGCCGCAGCGCGATCGCCTGCTCGCCCTCGAGCGTGCGCACCACCGGCTCGCTGCGGATCCGGTAGCGAAAGTCCGCCGGCGCATACTGCTCGATCCACCCCCACACGCACCGCGCCCGCTGCTGGAAGCGCCGCCGAGCCTCGCGGTCGGCCAGCCGCCCCTGCGCCTCGTAGAACGCCGTGGTGGCCTCGATGTCGCCGTCGAAGATCTGCAGGTTGACCGACAGGTGCCGAAACCCGGCCAGGTACGGCGCCTCGCTCCCCGGCTCGATCCGCGCGTGGTCCACCGACGCCAGCTGCATCGTGCGCCGCGCCGTCTGCCGCTTCTTGTCCTTGCGCCCGCCCTCGTCGGCCTCGTGCGCCAGCCGGTACGCCCGGTCGTAGTCCTCGTAGATCTTGATGACGTCCAGATCGAACGAGATCGCGAACTCGGTGTTGGGCCGATAGCTCGCGAACAGCCAGCGCAGCACCTCGGGCTCGTACACCTCCAGGCAGTCGGCCACCGTGACCACGCCCCCGCGCGAGCTGGACAGCTTGCCGCCCTGGCCCTTGCACGACACGAAGTCGTAGCCCACGTACTGCGGCGCGCTCCAGTCGTACACCTCGGCCACGATCCGCTTGGCCGTGTCGTAGCTGCCCCCGGCCGAGCTGTGGTCCTTGCCGCCGGGCTCGAACGCCACCCGCTCGTGGCCCCAGCGCATGGGCCAGTCCACCCGCCACGGCAGCTTGAGGTTGCCGCCCTCTCGCAGGTCTACGTCGTGGGCGTGCTCGCAGCCCTGGCAGTCGTAGTGCACCGACCACTGCCCATCCCACGTGAAGCGCAGGTCGTTCTTGCCGCACGCGTCGCAGAACCCGGCCAGCGGCAGCCACGTGTCGGGCAGCAGCCGCCGCGCCCCGTGCTCGCGGCGCGCGTCGTTCAAGAGCCCCCGGATCGTGTCGGCCGCGGCCAACGCCCGGCGGATCCCCTCGGCGTACGTGCCCTTCCGGTACTCGAGGTGCTGCCGGATGAACTCCGGCTCGATGCCCAGCGGCGAGATGCTGGCCTCGAACGCCGCGATGTGGTGCGAGGCGTAGCTGTCGTGCCCGCAGTCCCAGGGATCGGGCACGTCGGCGATGCTGCGCCCGAGGTTCTCGCCCAGCATCTCCTGCTGCGGCGCGTCCTGGGGCACCTTGCGCATCACGTCGAAGTCGTCCCACGAGTAGATGAAGCGCACCGACAGCCCGCGGTCGCGCAGCGCCCGGGCCACCAGGTCCACCGTGATCACCTCGCGGAAGTTGCCCACGTGCACCTGCCCCGAGGGCGTGATGCCGGCCGCGACGACGATGGCCTCGGCGTCGGGATGCGCCCGGAGGGTCCGCTCGGCGGCATGGTCGGCCCAGTGGTTGAGGTGCGGATCGCGATCGCTGCCTTCGGCCATGGGGTGGTTGTTTGACCGAAGTCGGGCGCACCGGCAAGGGCCCTCGGCGCCCGTCGCCCCGCCGGTCTCACCCTCGCGCCGCTCGTCGGCTCGCCGCTCGCCGCCC
>JGI12210J13797_10651410_pt1 | contig 12727 bp, 13 predicted proteins | sample ElkSlonscriptome_3_FD_13797 | JGI IMG/M metagenome (IMG submission 13797) | reverse complement strand
CGCGGAGACACAGAAGCACGAAAAGCCCTCCTCTCATCTTCACCTCCGCGCCTCCGTGCCTCCGTGCCTCCGTGTGAGAACATGAATCTCGACGACCGACCGAAGGGATGATCAAGGATCATTGAAAATGACGCCGCAAACCGACAACATTCAGGGGTTAACCAATGCCAAAGACAGCACCAAGAATCTATCAGCTTAAGGTAACCTTGAAGGGGTCTAAACCACCCATCTGGCGACGCATTCTCATCGCCAGTTCGGTCACGCTTCCCGAGTTGCATAGCGTGCTGCAGATCGTCATGGGATGGACAAACTCTCACCTGCATCAGTTCAGGGCTGCTGGACGTGAGTATGGCGTGCCTGACCCGGACTTCGGGTTCGATGACGTGACGGACGAAAAGGGCGTCAGGCTAGACCGGCTTCTCGTCATGGAGAAAGACTCTATGCGCTACGAATACGATTTCGGCGACGGCTGGGAGCATGTGATCTTATTAGAGAAGGTGCTGCTGCCTGAACCCAACAAGGCGCTTCCGATCTGTCTCAAGGCCAAAGGCGCATGCCCACCAGAAGACGTTGGCGGCCTGTGGGGATATTACAATTTTTTGGATGCAATCAAAGACCCAACGCATTCGGAACACGAAGAGCTAAAGGAATGGATTGGTGATGATTTTGATCCCGATGACTTCGACATGGCTTGGGTTAACAAGCAGCTCAAGGCGTTTGATGGATCTTAGCGGGAACGTGGTTAGGTCTTGCCTTTTGCCTTCATTTTCGACCTAAGACAGAGGACGCCTAATTTACGCCGCCGACGACATACTGCGGCCTTAGCGACATCGAAGGCGGCGGGCTTGGGCTGCATATACAACATTAGCGGAGGTAATCAAGACATCATCGCAAAGGTCAAAAAGACACGCTTGATCGCAATCTTTTGAATGTACCCAGCCGGCAAGAAAATTTGGCGTCGGGCGGATAATTCACGAACAGACAGGTATCCAGATGGCAAAATGCCCCATATGCAACTCAAGAAAAGGGAAACGGTCGTGTTTGATTGCTGAGACCGCCATTTGCAGCCTGTGTTGTGGGAACACGAGAACCGCGGAAGCATGCGTTGGCTGTGGGTTCTACCAACCACCTAAGCGAGACTATAACGCGGTGCCTGCCTATTCCGTCTCCGAAATGGATGGAAACACGGAGCTTGAGCGCTACGGTAACGCGATTGAGGGGGCCTTGTGCGCATTTGACGCCCAGCAAGAGTACGCGCTAACCGACAAGGACGCGATCAGGATCATCGAGCTGTTGATGGATCGTTATCATTTTGAGGATCAAACCATCGCTGAAGGAAGCCAATTGGTCAAAGGTGGTGTTGAACAGGTTGACAATGCGATCAAAGAGGATTTGGCGGGCATCAGCCGCGAAAGGCTGGTGAAGGTGCTAGGGGTCATTCGTTTCGTTGCGCGGCGCAGGACAAAACAGGGAAAAGAGTATATGAAGGTGATCCACCAATATGTCGGGCTGCGTGTGGCACCCGGCATCCGCGCTCTGTCCGGGTAGGGTTTTAGCACGGCACGCTGGCCAGCCGCCTATGGACTGCTGATGCCGGTGATCAACGGCGACCTAGGCAGCGCTCACCCCCAGGCTCTGCCGGGCGATTTAACCTGGGTCACCGACAGTGGGTTCGCGGACAATGACCCGTCTCTGCTGCCGGCACAGACGCGGCGGGGCAGCCTGCGCCCCGTCGACGAAAGCCAAAGTGACGAACGGTGACTCGATACAGCCATCCATCACCGAATCGCGCCTAGCGCGTGATCATCAAAGCGAACTCGAGGGGGAGCAATGCCAGCAGATGTATCGGGGATCGGCATCCCGTGGTGGGATCTACCGGATTACGCGCGGGTCGCGCTCATAATGATACTGGCTGGCGTGCTCATCATGGTGGGCCTCGGCACGCTGTTGGTGCGGCTACGCTGGCGACGATCGACAGGGCAACCGCAAGGGGCGCGCACCGACACCGATGCCGAAAAACGGCCGCCGCGCCGCCAAGACGAAATTAAAGCCCAAACAGCAGGGTCCGCAATGGATAGGCCGTACTCCGAACACGATCGTAACAGCCATCAGGAATTGCCGACACGAGCGCCCGACCCAGTGCTGCGTGTGCTGCACCGCATCATGCACCTCGCAACCTATGTGCTGGCCATCGCGATGGTCGTGGTCATTCTGGAGGGGGTTGTCAGCGTGATACACACGCTCTACTTGAGCATGAGCAGACCGCCCTTCTTCCTCGTGCCAGACATCGTCAAGACCTTCGGGGCCTTTCTGGCGGTACTCATCGCCTACGAGATCTTCGCCAACATCACGCTTTACATCCGTTCCGACGTCTTCCCCGTAAAGCTGGTTGTGGCCACCGCCGTGATGGCCCTGGCGCGGAAGATTATCATTTTGGATATGGACGAATACACGGCCCTAGACCTAATCGGTATCGGTGCCATGATGCTAGGGCTGGGCGTCAGCTACTGGCTCATTTCTCAGGCGGATTTGCGTTGCGGGCCCGCACAATCCGGAGCCGCCAATCGCCATTCGCCTGGCGGGCCNCATGGGTAGCAGCCCTTCGATGCAACCAGGTAAGCGCTGCGGGGCAACGCACCTACCGGCCGGGGCCACCTGGGTGGTGCGCCCTAGGGCCTGCCCCGATTTATTACCAATCGGCGGCGTGATCGCGCGCATGGAGCTGCTCGGCGGTCGGAAAAACGATCTCGCCCCCGTCGTCCACCAGATGAATCGACAGTGTTGGACAGCCCTCGGCGATGATGCGAAGGCGGGCCTGGTCCGCGATGATCCGTCCGGTCGCTGCGGCCTTGAGTTCGCCGTTTGGCCGGTCCTCGCGAAACAGTTCCGGATTGGAGACCCAGCAAGTGCCGCAGCCGATGCAGGAGGGTTGGTCGACGTCGAGTTTCTGGATCATGGGCATGGCGATGGGAGCAAAGCAGCGGGTCAGTTGGTTAAACCGACGATTGTAGCCGAACAGCCCGCCCCCTTGACCTTGACCGACCGCAAGTCAAGCGCGATTGACGCGAGCCAGCCCATCCTTCGGCGCACCGGTGCGCACTCCAAGCGTCCGCAGCAGGAAGAGCGAAACCAATGATCCGAAATTGCCGTATCTGGCTGCTTGGCATCGTCGTGGTGGCGCTTGCCGCGGGCACCACCGTCATGATGGCCGCAGGCGCACAGAGCCGCGGCGACGCTGACTCGTTGCTGTCGGTGCTGTTGGCATCGCCCGCACGGCCGGCACAAGCGAGCGAGGCGCCGCTTTAAGGGTAAAGTGGCGAGCTTCTCGTTTCGACTAACAAGGTGGGCATGCTAGAACAGAACCATGAAGCGGATTCAAGCGTACCAAATCGGGTTCACGGCCGGCCGCCCGTTGACGACCCTTGCACTTCCCCCCGCCGACCACCAGACCACCAACAACTGACACACAGGAGAGACATCCATGTTGAACTGGGATGACCCGCTCGCCGTCGCCAAGCCGCAGACTCGAAGCACACCGCCACAGGTCGACGCCGCGGTCGCCGAGCAGCCGGACCACGAATTCGAGTTGCCGTCAGCCGTCGGGCGGCTGGATGCACACACCACCGATGGCCATGTCCGCCCAGGACAGGGCGTCGTCTCGAACGAGGTACTGATGAACACTGCAGGCGCTGCACCGGTGGTCAATCCCAATCCGGTGCCTACGCAGCAGTCGCTGCTCGACGAGCCGCAGCCGGGTTTTGACGCGCGCACGCAACCGGCAGCGGCGAAGGTTGACGACGTCCAAGGCGGTCGCACCGGGCTTGAAGATCTGGAGATGGGAGCCGGGCGCATCCGCATGGACGACAAGAAGATCATCAACTGCCACGCCGATCTCAATCAGCTGGTGCCGTTCAAGTACGACTGGGCCTGGCAGAAATACCTCGACGGCTGCGCCAACCACTGGATGCCGCAAGAGGTCAACATGAATGCGGACATCGCGCTGTGGAAAGCTCCCAACGGGCTGACCGACGACGAGCGCACCATCATCAAGCGCAACCTCGGTTTCTTCTCCACCGCCGACTCGCTGGTGGCCAACAACCTGGTGCTGGCCGTCTATCGCCACATCACCAACCCCGAGTGCCGACAATACCTGCTGCGCCAGGCCTTCGAGGAGGCGCTGCATACCCACGCCTATCAGTACGTGGTGGAGAGCCTGGGCCTGGACGAAGGCGAGATCTTCAATATGTACCGCGAGGTGCCGGCGGTGGCGCGCAAGGCCGAGTGGGCGCTGCCCTTCACGCAATATCTGGCCGACCCGCACTTTCATACCGGCACGCCCGAGAACGACCAACGCCTACTGCGCGAGCTGGTCGCCTTCTACATCATCTTCGAGGGCATCTTCTTCTACGTCGGCTTCGTTCAGGTCTTGAGCATGGGCCGGCGCAACAAGATGACCGGTACCGCCGAGCAGTTTCAGTACATCCTGCGCGACGAGTCCATGCACATGAATTTCGGCATCGACGTCATCAACCAGATCAAGATCGAGAATCCGCACCTGTGGAGCGAGTCCTTCAAACAGGAACTGGTAACGATGATCCGCGAGGCAGTCGAGCTGGAGGCCCTCTACGCCCACGAGACCATGCCCCGCGGCGTGCTTGGCCTAAACGCGCCGATGTTCGAGGAGTACCTGCACTTCATCGCCAACCGCCGCTGCGCCCAAATCGGCCTGCCCGAGCAATATCCGGGCGCGACCAACCCGTTCCCTTGGATGTCCGAGGTGCTGGACCTGAAAAAGGAAAAAAACTTCTTCGAGACGCGCGTCACCGAGTATCAGACCGGCGGCGCCCTCAGTTGGGATTAGACGGCTAGCATTCACTGAGCAAGCAGCAGCCCAAGCATGCAAGCCCCTGAGTGTGTACTTTTAGCGGCGAGATTCAAACCGGCGACAGCGAGCAGCAGCCCGAGCATGTCCAAGATCCATATCACCCGAAACCACAGGCTCGGCCTCGATGCCGCGCGCGTCGAAGTTGAGCGCATCGCACAGCGGGTGCAAGAGGACTATGGTGCCGAGTACGCCTGGGATGGCGACACGCTTAGGTTTGCTCGCTCGGGCGTCAGCGGATACATCAGCATCACCGCAGACGGCCTGGAACTGATCATAAAACTTGGCCTGCTGCTGTCGGCCATGCGCGGCGAGATTGAGCGCAAGCTCACCACCAAGATCGACCGGCGGCTTGCCCGCCACGCGCGCGGCGACATCACGTTGCCCCACGAGCCGCAATCGAGCCATGGTCAAGCATCACAGCGATGAAGCACGACGAGACAGCCTGCCGCGCGCCGCAAACTGTGACATCCCGCACGGGCAACGCGGCAACGATCGCTTAACCTAATCGAAGAAAAGTGCAAAGCCCATCCCGGCCGCGCCGGCTTTACGTCGACATGGCGGGGCCCAACGCCAGGGCCGACCCCTCAGCGAAGATCGGGCGGGCCAAGGCCTGGTGAGCGGGGTGCCGGCGAACGATCAGAGAGCGTCACGCGCCTAGCGCATGCAGCGCTTGCTGCCCGACAACGGTCATCGCGGGTCACCAGCGCAGCCGACAAGGCACCGATTTCAGAATGGCAATTCGCCGTTCAACCGAATCGCGATGTTTCTAAAACGTCGAAAGCGACACAAAGAACCACTCGAACAAGAATTGCTCGATCTCGTCGATCAGACGGCGTTAGCGCTAATCGCAGGCTACCAGATCGTGATCGACGGCGACTATCGACCGGACGATAGCCACGGCCGGGTCCAGCGCGTACGCATCCTCGAAGCGGGCGTGCGGGCTCTGGAGATCGTGCACCTGCAGCAACGTCTACGGGCGCTGCGCTATCAGCCGCTGTCCGCGGCGAGCTGGCAACTGGCGAACACGTTGTTTTGCGTGATGACGCGTGCCGAACACCTCACAACACCGGTTTCGGCAATCACCACGGACCGCACGCTGCTGGACACAAAGGGCCATACTCAGGCCCTGCGCCTGTACAGCGCAATCCAGCGCTTCGGGCTGTTCGACACCTTCTCCTGGTGCAAACCTCAGCAACGTTTCCTCGATACCTACTGCGCCACCCTACCCGATGCGCTCAGCATTACCTACCCGGTGCAGCCATGCCCTGGATCGCCACCCGATCTCGTTGCAGACCCCTTAACGGATCGCTTGATTGGTCCCGTCGCTGAACAGGCATCCCGCCGGGCAATCCGCTTTGCGCATGCCCATCATGATGGCCCACCAGCGGAGACGCCACCCGCGGACAACAAGCATCGCATTGTGATCGATTTCAGCGTGCTGGCAGACGTGGTTCGCGCCGACAAGGAGACCAGCAAGCACGTCTCCACCCACCGCGCCGACGACGCCTCGCCCCGTCTATCTGGCCTGTCGCCTCTCGCGCGCAGACCGATGATGCGCTCGATGCTACGGAGTCTGGAGCGGACACGGACGTCGTCGATGCCCGCACCGCGCGACCTGGGTCTTTATCGCCCCGATCGCGATACCCAGCAACAGGATTTTCGCCTGGAGACAGGCATGGAACGGATTCAGCAGCACCTACATGCCGTGTTCACCAGCGACGACGCAATGAAGCGCCAACTGCTGCGCAACGACGTATTCGCGGGTCGCTCATCGACCATGGGAGACGATGCCAGCAGCACCGGCGGCACCGGCTGGAACCTGCTCCGCGAGAGTGCGCACCACGCGTTGATCCAAACGCGCGAAAACCGCTACACGAAACCGATCACACTGGGCACGCTCGCGGCCTACGGCATCGGAACCGACGGTTTCTCCCGTCCACGGCTCGGCACAACAAAGCGGATCGTGCGCCTGGAACCGGACTCCCTATACGTCGAGATCAAGCAGCTGGCGCGCTTCGCCGCCATGGTCAGCATGGCGGCGGCGAGTGGCGACGCGAAACGCCGCACCTACAGCCGCCAGATGCCCTGTCTACTAGTCTACGACGACGACGTTAAATGGTGCATCGTCTTGTCACCACCCAACCCACTACCGCCGGGCTGCGCGATTCAGATCCGAACCCGCCGTCTACAGGTCGACACCCGACTGCGCAGACTGATCGCGCTCACGCCGCATTTCCTGATGTTCCAACTCGGCGGCCAGTCTCCCCAGCTCGGCACGCCCAGTTATCCCGACATGCGCCAGCGAAACAGCCAACTAGCCATGGCCAGTCACCTGTACGCGCTATCACAATTGACGGAGGACGCGGCGAGGCAGCAAGCTCGGTAGAGTTGTCGCTGAGCGGCCGCAAAAAATGGTTTTCGCCACGAAGGCCATGAAGGCTTCAACGCCAGACGGCCGGTCTCCGACCGATGGCGCCGAGAGATGGTCGGCGGATTGCGCGGGGAAGCCCAGCGAGCAACCGCCGATTGCGGACACCAAGGTCAGGCGCGCGCGCCGGCGTCGGGCGCCGCCTGCAAGCGCTGGCGCAACGCCTCGTAGAGGCAGATGCCTGCCGTGACCGAGACATTCAGGCTCTCGACACGACCCAACATCGGTACGCGCACGAGCAGGTCGCAGCGCTCGCGGGTCAGCCGACGCATACCCTTGCCCTCACTGCCGAGCACCAATGCCAGCGGGCCCTGCAGATCGGTCTGGTAGAGGGTGCTATCGGCATCGTCGCTGGCGCCAATCAGCCACAGGCCCTGCTCCTTGAGCCGATCGAGGGTGCGCGCAAGGTTGGTCACCTGCACGAAGGGGACCGACTCCGCCGCCCCGCTCGCGACCTTGACCGCCACCGGCGTCAGCCCGACGGCATTGTCCTTGGGTGCGATCACGGCCTGCACACCGGCGGCATCCGCGCTGCGCAGACAGGCACCGAGGTTGTGCGGATCGGTGACGCCGTCGAGGATCAACAAAAACGCCGGATCGTCGGTAGCGGCAAGCAGCTGATCGAGGTCCGGCTCGGCCCGTGCTGCCGGCATCCGCACCCAGGCCAATGCCCCTTGGTGGTTGGCGCCCTCGGCAGCGCGGTCGAGTTCATCGCGCTCCAGTTGCCGGACCGAGATACCGGCCTCCCGGGCGAGGGTCGCCAGCTCCAGCAACCGCCGATCACGCCGGCCCCGATCCAGCCAGAGTTCGTGCACGCCCTCGGCACCAAAACGCAGTGCGGTGCGCACGCTGTTGATGCCAACCACCGGTGACTGTTTCTGCATGGCCTGGCCTGCGTCCGCCGAGGCGCTCGAATTCAGCTTCCGCTCTGTTCCGCTGGCTTCCGCCTGCGTCGCGGGCGCGAGCGCTTCTTGGCCGGACCTTGGGCTGGCGCTTGCTTCCGCTTCTGCTCCGGAAGCACGAAGTCGATCTTGCGCTCGTCCAAATTTACCGCCGCGACCTTGACCCGCAGGCGGTCACCAAGGCGATAAACCTGACCGGTCCGTTCGCCCGTCAGCCGATGCCCGACTGGATCGAAATGGTAGTAGTCATTGTCCAGCGCGGTAATGTGCACAAGACCGTCGACATAGATGTCGTCCAGCTCAACGAACAGACCGAAGCCCTGAACGCTCGTGATCGTACCGTCGATTTCGGCGCCGAGTTTGTCGCGCATGTACTCGCACTTGAGCCAGCCCTCGGCGTCGCGGGTCGCCTCATCGGCACGGCGTTCGGTACCGGAACAGATCTCGCCGATCTGCTGCAGGTCGGCCTTGGAGTACTCCAAGTCCGCCGCGGTACCGCCGCCCAGGATGTGTTTGATGATGCGATGGACGATCAGGTCTGGGTAACGGCGAATCGGGGACGTGAAGTGGGTGTAGGCGTCGTATGCCAGCCCAAAGTGCCCGGCGTTATCCGAGCTGTACATGGCCTGCTGCATCGAGCGCAACAGCACGGTCTGGATTAGGTGCGCGTCCGGCCGCGCCTTGACCGAGCGTAGCAGCGTCGCATAGTCGCCCGCGGTGGGTTTGCTGCCGCCGGGCAGGTTCAAACCCAACTCCGCCAGAAACTCGCGCAGGTCGGAAAGCTTTTCTTCCTTGGGCGTCTGATGGATGCGGAACAGGGCCGGCATCTTCTTGCGCTGGAATAGCCGCGCGGCCGCCACGTTAGCCGCCAGCATACATTCCTCAATGACGCGGTGAGCGTCGTTTCGTTGGACCGGTACGATATTCTCGATGCGCTTGGCCTCGTTGAACACGAACTTGGTCTCAACGGTGTCGAAATCGATCGCGCCCCGCAGCGCGCGTGCCGCCTGCAGCGCCTCGAACAGGCCGTACAGTTCGTGCAGCTGCGGCAAGATGTCGGCAAACCGCTCGCTGAGCTCTCCGTCGTCATCGGCCAACATCGCGGCCACCTGATCGTAAGTGAGGCGCGCATGGGAACGCATCACACCCTCGAAGAAGCGCGAACGGGTCACCTTGCCCTCGCGGTTCACGTACAGCTCGCAGGTCATGCAGAGCCGGTCGACTTGCGGATTGATCGAGCACAGCCCGTTGGAGAGCACCTCCGGCAGCATCGGAATGACCTGGTCCGGGAAGTAGACCGAGTTGCCGCGGTTCAGCGCCTCCTTGTCGAGCGCACTGTCCGGTGTCACGTAGGCAGAGACGTCCGCGATGCAGACCAGCAGCTTCCAGCCCTTCGGCTTGCGCTCGCAGTAGACCGCGTCATCGAAATCGCGCGCATCGGCGCCGTCGATTGTCACCAGCGGGATGTGGCGCAGGTCGGTGCGACCAGTCTTGGCCTCCTCCGGCACCTCTTCCGTGAAACTCACGATCTGCTGCTCGACCGCCTCCGGCCACGCCACCGGCAGATCATGGGCGCGCAGCGCGATCGCGATCTCCATACCGGGGCCCATGTGATCGCCGAGCACCTCGACGATGCGCCCGATGGGCTGGGTGCGCTTGGTGGGTTGATCGGTGATCTCGGCGACCACGATCTGCCCTTGCTCCGCGCCCATGAGCCGATCGCTCGGAATGATCACATCGTGACTCAGACGCTTGTTGTCCGGCATCACGAAGCCGACACCGCTCTCGGAATAGAGTCTGCCGACCACGCTGCTGGTGCTGCGTTCCAACACCTCCACCACCGAACCCTCGAGCCGCCCACGCCGGTCGCGGCCGGTGACACGCGCAACAATGCGGTCACCGTGGAACAGCCCACGCATCTCTTTCGGGTACAGATAGAGATCGTCACCGCCGTCATCGGGCTTGACGAACCCGAAGCCGTCGGCGTGGCCAATCACCCGCCCGGCAATCAGGTCGCGCTTGTTGACTAGACAGTAGGCGTCGCGCCGATTGCGCAACAGTTGGCCATCGCGCACCATGGCTCCGAGGCGGCGCTCCAGCGCCGTGAGATCATCGTCGGTGGAGAGGTCAAGGACCTTGGCCACCTCGGCGAACTCCATCGGCGCCCCATGCTCAGTCAGGGTCTCAAGGATGAACTCCCGGCTCGGGATCGGGTTGTCGTATTTCTTGGCTTCGCGCTGTTGGTGTGGATCTAAGTCCCTTGCGCTCTGGGCTTTCTTTCGTCGTGCCACGATAACTTTCTTCTTCTCTGCCGAAAGCCCATTAGTCTAACGTTGACAAGGGGCGCTTGTCTCATTAAGATTCGCCGTCTTCGTAGCAACCGCTGCAAAGCCCCCCATCTGCCGAGGTGGCGGAATTGGTAGACGCGCATGGTTCAGGTCCATGTGGGAGAAATCCCGTGGAGGTTCAAGTCCTCTTCTCGGCACCATCTCTCGACCACTTGCCAGCAACTGAAGCCTAGACGCTTTGGGCTCGGGGAGGATGGTCTCAAAAATCGCGTAGCCCGGCTGCGCTTTTTTATGCGTGTTCGGCAGGCCGCCGCGACCAGACCGCAGCCAGCGCCGACCCGGACAGATTGTGCCAGATCGAAAACAGCGCCCCAGGCAGCGCCGCGGCGGCGGAGAAATACTGCACCGCCAACGCCACCGCCAGCCCCGAGTTCTGCATGCCGACCTCGATGGCCAGCGTCCGCGCGATGCGGGGGTCGCCCGTGAGACGCAACCCGAGCCAATAGCCGGAGGCAAGCCCGACGGCGTTGTGCAGCAGCACCGCCAGGGCGACCAGCACCCCCGTCTGCGCAAGGTTATCCCGGTTCAGCGCAACAACGATGGCGATGATGAAGACAATGGCCGCTACCGACAGCAGCGGGAAGAACTGCTTCACCGGTTCCAGACGACGCCCGGCCAGCGAGTTAATGGCCACGCCCAGGACGACCGGCAGCAGCACGATCTTGACGATCGAGAGCAGCATTTCGAACACCGGAACGGGCACCTGTTGCCCAACGTAGACCCAGGTCAGCAGCGGCGTCGCGACCACAGCGAGCAGGGTCGATGCGGTGGTCAGTGTGATCGACAGGGCTAGATCTCCGCGAGCCAGATAGCAGACCACGTTTGAGGCCGTGCCACCGGGGCTCGCCCCCACCAGCACCAGGCCTGCCGTCAGTGCCGGCGACAGCCCCAAGACCAGCGCGATCGTCCAGGCCGCGAAGGGCATCACCAGGTATTGCAGGGCGATTCCGAGCGCGATCCGCTGCGGCCGGCGCAAGACCGCGGCAAAGCTCTGCCAGGTCAGTGTCATGCCCATGCTGAACATCACAACCCCAAGCAAGGGCACGATTGCGGGCTTGGCGGCACCGAACCATGCCGGCCGCCACAAGGCCAGAACGGAGAACAGTAACGCCCACAACGGGAACAGTCTGGTGATCTGTTGCATGATCGGAGTCCAGATGAAAAATCGACCGAAGTCAGTCGCACCGACACCGCAACGCCACGATAAACGGCTACAATGCGGCGCGTACGCATTCTGAAATGGCACCTTATCGCAACCGAGCACTGGCCGGCAGGCCGGCAACTCGCCCCACGAGCACGCCAATCGTGCGGCGCAGCGGCAACGCCGTCGCGACCACCATTAGCGACCAGAGGACTTTCGATGTTCGATTCCAGCCCCGCCCTTCGTCATGCCACCGCGGCAGGCTGCATTGCCGGCACCCTGTTGCTGGTCGTCGGTTGCGCCTCCGGCAGCGGCGGCAAACCGTTCGCAGGAATGAAGAACCCGCTGGCAGACGGCATCCAAAATCCGTTCAAGGGGCCAAGCGAGGCCGGATTCTTTGCGCTGGTGCACAAGAATTGCGCCTCCTACTCCATCGGCGGCCAGGGCCTGGGCACGATCAAGGCAACCGACGGCGGCATCGGAGCACTCACCGCGAAACTCTACCGCGGTGATGTCTCCAATGACGAATACATCAACCTGCTGCTGCAAGACTACCCGGCCGAAAACGCCAACGTGCCCGCCACCGGCTGCGTGATCAATCAACTCGACACCTGCCTCAGCACCAACTGCCAGTTGACACCAAGCCAATCGCCGGCGCTAGAACAGGCCGCAGCCGCGGTGGCCGCCGATCAACAGCAAGCCGCCGAGCAAGTTCCCGAGGCCGAACGCGACGCGGTGGACAAAATGATCGACCAGGCCGACGAGTCTGCCGCCGGCGCCACCGGGGATCTGTCGTCAGAACCTTGAGACAGCGTCGTTCAGCTAAAGACGTTCCACGCCACCCCGATGGCAGCGACCCTGCCGTCGAGGGATGGCGGGACCCTCAGGGGGCGGCGTCATTTCATCGGTCGCGACTGCCAGTCCGACACAGCACCATTCCGCAATGTCGGCCCCGGGCCCTTGGCGCTCAGCCCTTCCGCGACGAATCTCGTTGCCGCCAAGATTTCTGACCCATCTGCAAGC
>JGI12210J13797_11020773_pt1 | contig 12730 bp, 12 predicted proteins | sample ElkSlonscriptome_3_FD_13797 | JGI IMG/M metagenome (IMG submission 13797) | reverse complement strand
CAACGGCGGCCGCCGCTCCGGCCTGGCGCGCCTGGTCCACGTAGGCGTGGCCGTCGGACTGGTGACCTCGCCACGCCAGGAAGACGGCACCGGGCTGGATGGATCGGGAGTCGTGGGATGCCCCTTCAACGACCGTGTCCTCCGAGCCGCTCACGCCGATGAGAAGGCGGGCGTCCCGGAGGACCTGAGTCAGCTCCGACACCGTGACCTTCACAGTCATGGCCGTGGCCTCGACGATGGTCTCGCCGACACTCTTCCCGGTGGCCCGGATGACGGCATCCTCCTCGTATCGGCGCGGAGCAAGATCGTGTCGCCGGTCATGACCGGTGTCCCGGGGCCGGGATGGACGGATCGGACCGGCCCGAACCCCTCCACGCGCACCCGGAGCCCCAGGGCGTGGAGCGTCTGGGCGGCCTGCCGCATAGGCTTGCCTTCCAACTGCGGAACCTGGCGCTCCCCTCGTCGGTTCGGGGCGGCCCAGCCTTGGCGGACCTCCTGATCCGAGGGGGCCCTGTGCTCGGCGGCGCCGCTGGCAACCCACCGGACCGGGACTGCAACGCTCCCGTCGCCGGGGCGGCCGTCGGGCAATTCCCCCAGCTCGATGGGCGTGCCCCGGCTTGCCAGAGCCGCCTCCATGGTGGCCCGGGTCACCGGCCCCGCCAGCTCCCCGCCGTACCCCTCCACCCCGTCCAGCCGGGCGTAGATCACGAGCTGGGGAGCTTCTGCGGGGAAGTATCCTACGAAGGAGGAGAAGAAGCGATCACTGGAGTAGCGACCATCCCGGAAGAGGCGTGCCGTCCCGCTCTTACCCGCCACGGTGAAGGCAGACAGGCCGGCTCGCTTCCCCGTGCCCTGCCTGACGACGTCCACCAGGACCGAGCTCACGTCGGCGGCTACGGCACGGGACACCACCCGGCGCACCTTCCGGGACTCGATCTGCTCCCGGGTCCCATCCGGGTACCGCAGCTCACGGACGATCCGGGGCTCCATCAGGAGGCCACCGTTGGCCAGTGCGCCGTAGGCCATCGCCATCTGCAGCGGGGTCACGGAGATCTCGTACCCGATGGCCAGGGAGGCCGCCGACGGGCACGTCCACTGGTCCGGGGTCCGGAGAAGTCCAGAGCTCTCGCCCTTCAGCCTGACCCCCGTAGCCTCGCCGAAGCCGAAGTCCCGGAGCGCCTCGAACTGCTCCGCCGGCGTGAGGGCCTGTGCCGCTTTGGCCACGCCGACGTTCGAGGAGACCTGGACCGCCTCAGCCAGCGTGAGCACGCCCCGGGCACCTACGTCATTCAGGACCCGGCCACAGTCGGTGGCCCAGCGACCCACCCCTACGTCGATCTCGTCATCCAGGCGACCCCGGCGGTTCGAAAGGAGGGCGGCCAGAGTGAACGGCTTGATCGTCGAACCGGGCTCGACGGGGTTGCCGATGAATCCGACACCCTGGTCTTCCCCGTCCTTCAGCGAGACGGCGGCGAGGATTTCACCGGTCTGGGGGTCCGTGACCAGGAGGTCCCCGCCCTCCGCCTCGGTGCTCTCCACCGCTCGATCCAGCGTGGCACGGGCGATCTCCTGGAGATCCGCGTCGAGGGTGAGGACCAGATCGCCCCCTGCCCTGGGGGCCCTCATCTCGAAGCCCTGTCCCGGAAGGGCCCGACCCTGGGCGTCCTTCGAAACCACAGCCATGCCGGGCTTTCCGCGGAGGAGATCGTCAAAGGTCTCCTCGACGCCCCCGACGCCACCGGAGTCGTGAGCCATCCCCAGGACGCCCCCGGCCATCCTCCCCTGCGGATAGTCCCGGCGAAGCACGCGCTGGAGGTGGACTCCGGCGGTGGCCTTGAACTCCGAGTGTGCCAGCGGGGGGAAGCGGCCCAGGCTGGTCCAGCGCCGATCCGGGTCCAGGGCGCGACGTGCCTCCTCGCCGGACACACCGAGGACCTCCACCAGGCGAGCCTCCAGCACCTCGGGGTCTCGAACCTCCTGGGGAGCCACGGAGACCTCGTAGAGCTCTCGGGTCTCGACCAACGGAACACCTTCGCGATCCAGGATCCGCCCACGAGGTGCCGGCATCTCCTGGGCACCCCGCTGTTGGCGATCTGCGATGGCGGCCCACGCCCCACCCTGGACGATCTGGACCTGCCCCGCGCGAACGAGGACGCCGACACCGCACAGGAGCCACACACCCAGGAGCACGCGACGTCGATGCCGGAGGGGATCGATGGGCTTGCGACGCCCCATCAGCGGGTCTCCACGCGAAGGACCCGGACCTGGCCCTCCGGCCGGAAGAGCCCGAGCCGTGCCCCAGCGTCGGCGACGATGCGGCCGCGACTGTTCAACACCCGGGTCTCACGCTCGAGCTCGGAGACCTCGGAGCGAGCGAGACCGATGTCGGACCGAACTTCATCCAGCTCCGAGAGGACGCCCAACGCCCGCCCCTGGCGCCACGCCACCACGCTGAGGGATGTCAGAAGCAGAGCCATCACCAGCGCCACGCGCTGGAGGGTGAGGTCGTTCACGCCGCCTTCCTCCACGCACGCAGGAGGGCGCTTCGAGCTCGGGGGTTGGCGGCGACCTCTTCGGTGCCGGGTCGGACGGGCTTCCGGGTCAAGGTGGTTCCCAGGGCCCGACCCCGACACGTACACACGGGAAAACCCGGCGGGCACACGCACTCCCGACTCCACTCCCTGAAGGTGTGCTTCACCGCTCGATCCTCGAGGGAGTGGTAGGAGATGACGGCGAGAACCCCGCCCTCGTTGAGGGCCTCACGGATCCCCTCCAGGGCGGCCTCGAGGGCCTCGAGCTCGTCGTTCACGGCGATCCGCAGCGCCTGGAACACACGAGCCTTCTCCTGGTGCTCCGCTGGACGGTTGAGCACACGCGTCAGTGCGGCGACCAGATCGTCGCTGGTCTCGAGAGGGGCGTCCTGTCGCCGACGGACGATCTCCCGGGCGAGGGCTCGGGCCCGAGGCTCCTCTCCGAACTCCCGGAGTACGCGGGCCAGCTCCGCCTCGTCCTCCTGGTTCAGGAACTCCGCCGCCGTCGTCCCCCGCCCCGACATCCTCATGTCCAGGGGGGCTCCGCTGCGGAAGCTGAATCCTCGGCCGGTCCGATCCACCTGATGCGAGCTGATCCCCAGGTCCAACAAGGCTCCGGCGAGCCCGTCGGACTGGACCTCTGCGTCTGTCGGAGCCGTGTCGAAGCGGGCCTCCAGGAAACGCACTCGGTCCGCGTAGTCGGCCAAGGCCTCCCCCGCCGCCTCCAGCGCTTCCGGATCCCGATCGACCGCCAGCAGCCGGCAGCGGGGGCACCGTTCCAGGAGGAGGAGGGCGTGACCTCCACCCCCCACCGTCCCGTCGAGGTACAGACCGCTCCCGCGGGGTCCCAGGAGATCCATCGACTCAGGACCCAGCACCGGCGCGTGATAGGGTCCCGTCATCCGAAGAGCCGGTACTTGAACTCCGCGAGCTCGTCGGGTCGGGCCGTGCCCTCGACGGTCTCGGCATAGACCTGCGGGTCCCAGATCTCCACCCGATCGATGTTGCCGCTCAGGCGCACGGTCCCATCGAGGGACGCCGCTTCCTGAAGCCAGGACGGGATCAGGATGCGACCCTGCTTGTCCGGACTCACCTCCACCGCCTCAGAGAGGATCCGACGGACGTGATGCCACGCCTCCGGCTCCGCCTTCCGAAAGTCCACGAGGCGCCCCTGAATCTCGGCCCAGACCGCCTGTGGGAAGAGGGTCAGGTACGGCTTCTCCCATTGGAGCAGAACGAACGCCCCCCCATCCGCCTCCTGACGGAAGGCAGACGGGAAGGAGACACGCCCCTTCTCGTCCATCTGGTGCTCGTATCGGCCGATGAAACCGTTCACGAGATGGGCCGTGGTGGGATGGAGTGGGAAAGAATGGTACCTAGTGGAGCAAGATAGGCGGGCTCCGGGCCGTGCGCAAGCATTGAATCAGCCCGAATACGACGGCCCTAGCAGATGCTCACCAGCCCCAGGAAGCCGCATATTTCAAGGACGAACGAGGTTGCGCTCCCTCGATTTCGCTGGGGTGAGAATTACCGAAAAAACACCGAAAACGCCGGTCTCCCACTCCGTCCCACTCGCCCCCCCCACCGCACACCGCTCCGCCCCACGGCGGTGCGGGTGGGACCTCGATGACCGATGGGCAAAAAAAAACGCCGCGGGGCCGAAGCCCCGCGGCGTTTTGAGCCGTCCGAGAACGACTCAGGGGGTCACCGACCCCTCTGGATGATCGCTTCCTGGATCTCGATATAGGTGTCGGAAGCCTCGAGGATCTGATCGAGGTTGATCTCCCGCTGCCGAGCGTAGTCCGCCGAGGCCAGGAAAAGCTGCTTCGCCTGCCGGAACATCGGGGCCGCCCGCTCAGCGCTCTGGAGCGTCTGGGCCTCCTGCACCTGGATTCCGGTCTGGTACAGCACCCACCCGTGCCAGAAGTCGAGCTCCTGCTGCGTCTCGGCGCTGACCTCGTACTCCTTGGCCGCAGTGATCCCGTCGAGGGCGTAGGGCCAGTCCTTCGTGTCCGGCTGAATCCCCTTTCCGTAGGCATCCGCGAAGATGATCCGGCTGATCCGGTTCGGGTCAGCGCCCTGGACCTCTACCGCCTGCTGGAGGAGGGGGAGTGCGTCACCGCGACGGCCCGCCTGGAGGAGGAGGTTACCCTGCCGGGCGTAGAGATCCGGGTACTCGGGATCGATGGACTCGATCTCGGCGAGGGCGGCAACAGCCTCGTCCGTCCGGCCCTGACGCTCCAAGGCGGTGGAGTAGATCGCCCACAGGGCCGACTCCTCGGGGAAGACGTCGAGGACGTCCTCGGCCGTGGAAGCAGCGGCCTCGTAGTCGCCGAGCTGGATTTCGGCGGAGACCACGTTTCGGAGTGAGCCGACGTTCATCGAATCGCCCTTGGCCTCGAAGACCTCCATGTAGGCGTCCCGAGCCTCGGCGAAGAGGGCACGGGTCTCCGGAGAGATCTCGGCCTCACCGCCGGCCTGGGCTCCCTCGGGGAGCTGCCGGCGGGCCGTCTCGAAGGCGTAGTTTCCCACATCTCCGAGGAGCTCGACGTCCGCCTCGGTCCCGGGCTCGATCCCTTCTTTGACGAGGAGCAGAGCCGCCTCGGGGTTGTCCGCCTCAGTCGCCAGGGAGTACGCGATGTTCCGGCGGACAGCGACGGCGCCGGGGTTCAACTCCAGGTATCGCGAGTAGTAGTCGAGGCCCGTCTGGGTGTCTCCGAGGCTGGACGACAGGAAGCCGGCGAGCTGAAGACCATCCTCGTGATAGGGGTTCTGCGCCAGGAGCGTCTCGAGCTCGGTCAGCGCCCCTTCCATGTCCTCCTGCTTCCAGAGGACGAACGCCTTCTGGTAGAGGACGCCCTCGTCGGTGGGGTTGAGCTCCAGGGCGTCGTTGCAGTTCCGGAGCGCGTTGTCCCACTGAGACGAGTTGGCGTAGTCGAAGCAGAACGCCCGGAAGCGGACCTGCTGGACGTAGGCGTCGAAGGCATCGAAGACCTGCCGCGCCGCAACCTCGTCGTCGTCCTTGCCCACGGTGATGGGATCCACCTCGAACACCTGCGAGGACGCCATGTCCACGAACTGGATGTTCGAGAGCGAAACCTGCTCCCCCTGCTCCTGATAGTCCGCGCAGAGCGCTACCTGCGCGTCCATCTGGGCGCCGAGCTGTCGGGTCCGAATGCAGTTGAGCTCGTCCATCTTCATATCGAACCGATCGAGGTCGTCCTCGATGTCGTCCTTGTCGATGGCCTCGTGGGTGTTCAGGGTGCTCATCAGGTCCCTGAGTTCCTCAGCCATGTCCTTGCCGAAGTCGTCGTCCGACCCCTCCATGGGGAAGAGGTCGGGAATGAGGACGCGGAAGCGCCCCATATCCTGGGCCTGAACGCTCGCCGGGGCGAGCAGCAACGTGAAGGCGAAGACGGCAATTCCGCCCACGACCTCCTTCTTGAGTCGTTCGATCATCCGGATCTCCCTGGGCACCACGGCCCGATGACGTTCGCTGTCCTGCCCGCAGTCACGGGCCTTCGACTTTCACGGTCTCGTCTCTACCGCGATCCCACACACAAAGATCCGACCCGGCCCGAAGGACCGAGACGGAACCCGCAAAGTTATCGTAAGTGTGACCCGGGGGTCAACGTCTTTTTGCAGGCCCATGCCGGGAAACCCGCATTCGGCCCGCCCTGCCTCTCTTCCCGCGAATCATGACGCATCCTGCGTCGGCCTTCCGCCAGCGTCGAAGGGGCCATCCTGTTCCCGGATCGCCTCTTCGACGTCCTCGGGGATCCCCCGAGTCGACCCGGACTCGTAGTCGTACATGACCTGGGTCGAACTGCCGGAGATGAGCTTCTTCCCGTCCGATCCCCGAGCCTCGTACGCCATCTCGAAGTGGCGCTTACCGAGGCGGGAGACCCGGACTCCGACATCCAACGCCTGAGGCCAGAGGACTCGTCGATGGTACCGGACATGAACCTCCGCCAGGATGTAGTCCACATCCTCGAGGGTCCTGCGCCCGACGACCTCTCGCCAGTACGCGGCCCGGGCCTCCTCGAAGTACACCAGGGCGTGGGAGTGGTGGGCGTGTCCCCCGATGTCGATGTCCTTGAAACGAACCGGGACACGGTACTGGAACCGGAACGGCGTTTCCTCCACCTTCCCCCCTGTCGGTTCTGGGTCTCGAATATTCGGATCGCGCAGGGCAGGTCACCGGGATGCTGCTCCCGCCGGCACCGCCGCGATCGAAGAAGATCTGGTTTAGGGGATCGTGCTAGAGAGAGCAAGGCGTCGCGGTTCGGAGAGGATCCTGGTTCTGGGTGGGGGCATCATTGGATTGGCCTGTGCCCGAGCCCTCTCGGCACGGGGCGCCGACGTTGCGGTCCTGGACCCTGGTGAGCAGACGATCCGAGCGGGTTGGGCCGCCGGGGGGATGCTCGCTCCTCTGGCGGAGGCCCAAGGCCCCGGCCCCTTCCTCGAGATGGCCCAGGCCTCGTTGGCCCTCTATCCCGACTTCATCCGGGGGCTGGAGGCCAGCACCGATCTCGATCTCGGCCTCAACCTGAGCGGGAAGCTCCTGACGACGTACGAGGCGGCGGGGGAGAAGGAGCTCCAGGCCCGGATCGGGGCCTTCGGTCCGGCCGGTTCGGCGGCCGAGTGGCTCGACCGGGAGTCGGTCCTCCGCACGGAGCCGGCTCTCAGCGCCGAGATTCGGGGCGCGGTCCTTCTTCGGGGCCAGGGCCGCGTCGACAACCGTGCCCTCTCTCTCGCTCTCGAACGGGATTGCCGGACCCGAGGCGTGGACTTCATCACCGGGCGCGCCGAAGGCCTGACCATTCGGCACGGACAGGTCGTGGCGGTGTCGACCGCCACAGGAGACACCCTGGGAGGGTTCGAATCGCTGGTTCTGGCGGCCGGGGCGTGGAGCGGGAGTGTCCGGGGCCTCCCCAGCCCCCTCCCGGTCCGGCCGGTAAAGGGAGAGATGCTCGCCTTCGCCGCCCCCACCCCACGCCTCACCCGGGTGGCCACAGCGGGAAATCGCTACCTCATCCCCAGGGAGACGCCTGCAGGGCCCGTCGTTGTGGTCGGGGCGACAGAGGAGGACAGTGGCTTCGACCAGGGTGTGACGGAGGCGGGGCAGTCCGCCCTCGAGGAGGGCGCACTGCGACTCGTCCCGGGGCTGCGCGGACGGCGGGTCGTGGAACGCTGGGCGGGACTTCGACCCGGGACGCCGGACGACCTACCGGTCCTCGGACCCGATTCCGACGTCCCGAACCTGTACTACGCCACCGGCCACTACCGGAATGGGGTCCTGCTCGCCCCGTACACCGCGGACCTCGTCCGTGGTTGGTGGGACGACCGGCGCTGACGCAACAGGGGGACCGGGGCGTGAGCCCGATCCCCCCTGAAGGTGGTGCGTCGACGACCCCATGGACGCCCAAGGGGTCGCCGGATGAATCAACCGCTATGGCGTAGGCGGATCCCGCCGCTCCCGGTGTCGATGAGGATGCGTCCGCTCCCGTCACCGACCCGGCCCCGGAAGTAGTTCCGGCGCATGGTCCGAACCTCGACGGGGAAGTCCACATCGATCCCGCCGGATCCAGTGTCCACCTCGATCTCGGCGTTCAAGCCCTCCGGTAGTGCCACGGTGACCCCGCCGGAGCCCGTGTCGACCTCCAGAGACTCGACGCTGTCCAGGAGCTCCAGCTCTACCGAGCCGGAGCCCGTGTCCACGGTGATGGCGGGAGCGCTGACCCCCATGAGCTCGATCCTGCCGGAGCCCGTGTCCACCTCCAGGGAGCCAGAGCGTATGTCGCGCCCCTCGACGCTCCCGGAGCCCGTGTCCACCATCACCCGCCGCCCGTTCACCCCGGAGACCTCAACGGATCCCGAGCCGGTGTCCACCTCCACGTCTCCCTCGACGTTCCGCACCGACACGGGCCCGGAGCCGATGTCGACCTCCAGCGTGCCTGTGTGGTCCTCCACCATGGCTCCACCGCTGCTCAGGTCCAGCCTCAGCTCCGCCTCGACGCCGCTGGCGCTGGCCTGGCCCACCGCGTTGTAGACCACGACGTCGGCGCCCGAGGGGACCTCGATCAGCAGGTCGGCGTGCGCCTCCATCCCGGACCCGCTGGACCGGATCCGCACCCGATCTCCGCCGTTGCCGCCACCGAAGGTCCCGTCGTCCCGGACCCGGAGCTGAGTGTTGTAGCGACCGCGGCTCTCCCTCTCGTACACGATCTCGTCCGAGGGATACAGGACGCGGAGCGCCATGCGACCCCGAAGCTCGCCGACCTCGACGGAGAGACGACTCGCATCGTCTCCGCCCGGCCGCACCGTGACACGCACGTCCGGGCCCGAGGTGGACACGACCTCGACCGCACCGGCCAGGTTGTAGATGGCGACATCCCCTCCGCCGAGCTCGTAGCTCTCCTGGGCCGCTGAGCCTCCGGGAATCGTGGCCGCGGCGAGGGCCAACAGCAGTATGGGTGCGAACCTCCTCTTCATCGTCCTCCTCCTCAGTAGATGCGGATCGAGCCGTTGACGGTCTTCACACGGAGATCGTGGCCACCCGTTCCCAGCCGACCTTCGGCGCTACGCCGGCCCAGCCGCCCCTGGATCTGGAAGGGGAGGTCGGTGTCCAGATCGCCGTTCAGCCACGACGCGTCGAGGTCTGCGTCCAGCCCCTCATCGACGTCGAGGTCGATGGAGCCGTTCACCGTCTCGAACGAGACGTCGCCGGTGAGGTCCCCGGCCATGCGAGCCCGGATCGAACCGTTCACCGTGCGCGCCTCGGCGAAGCCATCCGTCTCGACCTCCACATCGCCGTTGACCGTGGCGAGGTCGGCATCGCCACCGAGGTCGATGGCCTCGACATCGCCGTTCACGGTGTGCCCCCGGAATCGGACATCGCGAGGGACCCGCACCTCCCACTCCACCTGCACATCGTTGTCCTCTACGGAGTTCCTCCCGTCGTCACCCACGCCGCACTCGTTGTCACGCTTGCCCCGCGGCGTGGGGTAGACCGCGCAGAGGGTGACCCCGCCAGAGTGCTCGATGACGTCGATGCGGACCCCCGCCGGATCGCTCCGTCGCCCCTCCTTCATGGCCACGACCTCGATCTCATCCCCCTCCGCCGCGCGAGCGGAGATGGAACCGTTGGTCCCCTTTATCTCGAGGACCTCCCCGGAGTCGATACGACCCGACCAGCGGAACTCCTGCTCCGTCGGCGGTCGTTCCTGGTCGTAGTCGTCCATCACGAACTCGAACTCGGACTCCCAGTCCACCCGCTCCAGGGCCTGAAGCGCCCGGGCGGTGGTCCACTCGGCCTGGGCCACCGCGTGTTCTGCCGCCCATTCGGCACGGGCCACCACACGCTCGATGGCGTCGGCCCACCGGTCCGCCACCCGCTCCCAGCGGTCTTCGTCCCAATCGCGCCGGTCGCTCCAGCGCTCCTGGGCATCCACGGGCAGGGCGAGAGACAACAGCGCCACCCCGACCCAGCCCACTCCCCAACCCCGCCTCGCCTTCGTCCTCATCGTGATCTCTCTCCAATTCACCGTGAATGAATGCTGATGTCGCCGTCGAAGGACCGCAGCCTGATGCGTGCGCCTCCGTCTCCGATCTGGAATCGGAGCGGCTCGCCGGCCCGGAAGCCTGCGGCCTGGACCCGGAAGTCCGACGTGAATTCGCCGTGGAAGGTGGAGACCTCCACGTCGGCCTGGACCGCCGCCGGTAGACCGACCATCACGTCGCCGTCGTGGGCAGAGAGCTCCAGCGATCCGTTTCCGGTCACCGCGCCCTCGAACTCCACGTCACCGTCCAGCGTCGAGGCGGCGACGTCTCTCCCCTCGATATCCCGGAGAGTCAGGTCCCCGTCGGTGCTCTCCACCCGCAGCAACCCCCGATGGCCGACCACCCGCACGTCCCCGTCCGCCGTGGACAGCTCCAGGTCCCCCTCCGTCCCCCGCACCTCTACCTCGCCGTTGACCGTCCGCGCCTCCACAGCGCCCGATACTCCGTCGATGCGGATGTCCCCGGAGAGGACCTCGATCCGGATCTCGGCCTCGTTCCTCGTCATCGACACGTCGAGATCCCGGCTCCGGATCGACACCGGCATCCAACTGGGCAGCTCCACCACCACGTCCGCGTCCCGGGCGCCCCTCCGAGGCTGGAGCTGGACTCTCCGTCCCTCCCGGACCAGGACCGGTATCTCGTCCGGATCTCCGCTCAGCCGCATCTCGTCCCCCCTGGCCCTTACGATCAGAGTCCCCCTCAGGGTTTCAGAGACGAAGACATCCCCGGGTTCGACGTAAAGGACCGTATCCAGGCGAGGCCGGAGCTCGTCGAGTTCCAAATCTCCGGCCCACACCCCGGAGTCGCCCCAGGCCGTCGTCACTTCCTGCGCGAGCCACGTCGATCCACGGACGTGGTCGAAGGGCGCCCCGGCGAAGGAGAGCGCCAGGCCGATCCCGGCGAGGGCGAAGACGAGGAGTGGCCGCACCTCAGCTCTCCAGCAGCCGAGTGACGCTCTGCAGGTAGCCCACCTTCCTGTTCAGTGCGCTCCCGAGGTGCCCTCGGAGGTAGCCGCTCTCGGGGTCCGCCCGAAGGGCTCCCACCGATTCCCGAATCGCCCGGTCGATCGTGTCCAGGTTGGTCAGGATCACGGAGCGGGTCTCGGGATCGAGACGCTCCAGATCCATCCGTAGGGCCTCCTCGAGCAGGCTCAGCTCGGCAAAGAGGGAGGGCTCCACCGCCGTCTCGGCGGCGAGACGAAGCTCTTCCGAGGGCCCGTAATCCGCCCCACCGAGGGTGGACTGCGGGGGGGCGGCGAAGGGGGTCAGAAGTGCACCGCCCGTGGCGCCAGCCGCGAGCAGAAGGACCGCCACAGCAGAAGCCCGGAGGGAGCTGGGGGCGAACCACCCGCGGCCCTCGACCTGGGAGGCCTGCCCCCCGCCCGTCGCCGTTCCCCCGTGCATCGGAATGACCTTGGCGTCGCGGGACGACGACTCGAGGGCCGGCGCGATCCGGGCCCAGAGGTCCGTCCGAGGGGGGGTGGACCCCAGAGCCCGGGCCCGCCGACGCACCTCGGCCAGTTCGTCCCGAACGCCGCGACATGAGGCGCACCCGGCCAGATGCTCGTCGAGGGCCCGAGCCTGTTCCAGGGGGAGGGTCCCGTCGAGAGATTCCGACAGACGATCCGTCCAGAATGCATGGGGTCGCATGGAATCTCCTCCTAACCGAGGTGCCGACGAAGAAGCATGCGGGCCCGATGCAGTTGTGACTTCGACGTCCCTGGATTGATGCCGAGCATCTCGCCGATCTCCCCGTGCTTGTAGCCTTCGACGTCGTAGAGGATGAAGACGTCCCGGGCCCCATCCGGAAGGGTGGCCAGGGCGGCCTCGAAATCCACGCGGATCCCGGGTCGACTGACCCGAGCCGCCACCCTCTCCACCAGCCCGGCCCCTGACACGGTGCGGTCCCGGTGCTTCTTCATCGCGCTCCGACGGGTGAGGATCAAATTCACCGCCAGCCGATGGAGCCAGGTGCTGAAGCGGGCGTCGCCCCGGAAGGTGTGGAGGCGGGTCCACGCCCGGAGGTAGATTTCCTGGGTCAGATCGTCGGCCACTCCCTCGCCCCCCATACGGCGGGCCAGGGAGTGGATGCGGGAAACGGTCCCCCGGTACAGGCGTTCGAAGGCCTCGGCGTCCCCGCCGGCAGCGGCGAGAGCGTCCTGGGCTTCGTCTCGGGTGTCGGGGTTCAGGGCTCGAGCGACGATGGACGTCTTCGGTTGAGTGCGGGCTGTCTTCAATTCGTTCTCTTGGACGAGCCTACGGGGAGGAAGGTTGGAAGGTCCTTCTTGCGCCCCCCGGGGAGTGGCCGCAGCGTTCGATCGGCTACCGCCGGTCCCTCCGTCCCCGCAGGTCTCCATGCAAGTCCTCCCCATCGACCTCACCGCCATCGTCGCAATCGTCATGGGGCTGCTGACAGTCCTGATCCCCATCGCCGGGCTGACCGCACGGTTCGCACTCAAGCCGGTCGTTGAATCCATGGCGCGCCTCTTCGACAGCCGCACTGTGGAGGACACCGTCGAGATCACCGAACGCCGCGTGGCCCTCCTGGAGTCCCAGATCGAGTCCCTGGAGCAGCAGGTTCAGGATCTCCGCGAGGTTCGAGCCTTCGACCGAGAGCTCAAAGGGGGGTCGCCGTCG
>JGI12210J13797_10216688_pt1 | contig 12730 bp, 10 predicted proteins | sample ElkSlonscriptome_3_FD_13797 | JGI IMG/M metagenome (IMG submission 13797) | reverse complement strand
GCGCTCATGGTGCACGGGCGCCGCAGCCGCGCCGGTCTCCAAGCGCAGCTCTACTTCCGCACCCACGAGGGCTGGCACGACCCCGTGCCGGTGCACGTCAATGCCCGCCGCGCCGGCTTCACCTGCCAGGGCGCCACCGCCACCCTCAGCTGGATCTGGGGCGCCGAAGAGAAGCCCATCGGCGAAGTCACCCCCTGGGACACCGAGCTCCCGCCGGTCGAAGGCCTCTACCACGTCGAGCGACTTCGCTGTCGACCCGAGGGATGCCAGCGCGACGGCGCCGACCTGAAGCTGAAGCGCTTCAACAAGCGGAGCCGTTACGTCGCGGGTGACCTCGGCGCCTCCACGGTGGTGATGTGGCGCAGCCCCAAGGGCGACGTCCGCATGAAGGTCGCCCCCCTCGCGCAGCTGGCCACGACCGACTCCACGCCCCTGTTCGACGACACCGAGCACGACGGCTTCGGCTGGGACCTCGAGCGCGACCCCATCTTCGGCCGCGCCGGAACGATGGTGGTGCTCGCTTCCCGTCAGGCCGACGAAGGCATCGAGACGGAGACCTATGCGGTGGTCGTCGACGGCCGGGGGAAGGTCCGCCCGGTCGAGGTCGAGAACGTACCGGACGACACCTGACGGTCGTACCTGCGGCTGCGCCGACACCAAACGTCCAACCTCCGCGGATTTGTCCCGCCACCCGCCACGTCGTTGCCGGGAGTAGATCCTCGCCGGTACAGTTCCCCGGAGGGACGAGATGGGTATCAACGATAACAACCGCACGGCCCGGTGGCTGGCGGCCGGCTGCGGCATCGCCATGGCCTTGGCCGCGTGCATCGGTGAGATCGGCGGGTCTGACGCCCCGACCGGTCCCACCGCCGAGGTATTGAACGAGATCGGCGTCAGCGGCGCGCGACGGCTCACCGCCGCCGAATACGACACCGTCGTCTACGACCTGCTGGGCGTGGTGGTGAACAGTGAGACCGCGCTGCCCGAGGACCTACGCAGCCCGTTCGACAACGACTTTACCAAACAGGAAGCCTCGGAAGCGCTCATCACCGCCACCGAGTCGTTGGCCGGGGAGATCGCCGGCGAGGTCGTTTCGACGCCGAGCCTGCGCGAGGCCGTCGTGCCCTGCACCCCGAGTGGCCCGTCCGACGAGGCCTGCTTCCGCGACTTCGTGACCCAGTTCGGGCGCCACGCGCTGCGCCGCTCGCTGACGGGGGAGGAGATCACACGCTTCGTCGGCTTCCTCGACCACGCCATCGAGGCGGATGACTTCTGGATCGCCGTCGACTCGGCGCTACGCGCGTTCTTGCAGCACCCGCACTTCCTCTACCGAATCGAGATCGGCACCCCCGTCGACGGGCAGCCGGGGGTCGCGCGCCTGAACGACCACGAGCTGGCCACCCGCCTGGCCTTCACTTTCCTGGGCACCACCCCGCCGGCCTGGCTGCTCGACGAGGCCGACGAGGGTACCCTCGCGAATCCCGACGGCGTCCGCAGCGCAGCCACGCGCCTGCTGAAGGAAGAGCAAGCCCTACCGCAGATCGCCCGCTTCCACGGCATGTGGCTCGGCTACGAGCGCCTCCCCCACGCGCCGGACCTCGCGGCCGACATGGAGCTCGAGACGACCAAGCTCCTCGAACGGGTCATCCTCGATCGCGGCGAGGCCTGGCGCGAGATCATCACCTCCGAGGAGACCTACCTCACGCCCAACCTCGCCGAGCACTACGACATGCCCGTGCCCAACGGCGAGGGCTGGGTGCCCTACGGCGACTCGGGTCGAAAGGGCCTCTTGTCGCAGGGCTCGTTCCTTTCCGCGGTGGCGAAGTTCGAGGAGACGAGCCCGGTACAGCGCGGTCTCCTCATCCGCGCACGGCTGTTTTGCCAGCACATCGAACCGCCGCCGCCCGACCTCGGTGTCGACATCGACGCGCCGCCGATGGCCGCCGACCCCAATGCCTGCAAGAGCGAGCGCTACAACATGTACCAGCAGGATGGCTGCAAGGTCTGTCACACGCAGCTCGAGCCAGTAGGCTTCGGGCTCGAGAACTTCGACAGCGCGGGCCGCTTCCGCACCGCCGAACCCGACCGCCCCGAGTGTGAGATCACCGGCGAGGGCGAGCTCGCCGGCGTCGGCACCTTCACGGGTCCCGCCGAGCTCGCCGACCTGCTGCTCGAAGCCGGTGACGTCGACCGCTGCGTCGCCACCTACACCGTCCGCTACGCCTTCGGGCGCTACGACCTGGAAGACCAGGACCGCAACTTCATCGGGCGCCTGTTGGAGGCCTCGAGTGACGAAGATGGAATGCACTTCGACCGACTGCTGGTCGAGATGGTGAGCGCCGAGGCCTTCCGCCACCGGCGCGAAGAGGAGGTGTCGCCATGAGCCGCCGACGATTCCAGCTCAACCGCCGCAACGTCCTCCGGGGCCTCGGTGGCATTTGCGTGGGGCTCCCCTTCTTGGAGCTGCTCCGGGGCAAGCCGGCCCAGGCCCAGGAGGTCCCCAAGCGCTACGTGGTCGCCTTCGCCGGCTCCAGCCTCGGCATGGACAGCCGAGACATGGTGGTGCCGCAAGCCGAGGGCGCGCTCGACCCGCAAAACCTCACCCGCGGGCTCTTGCCCCTCGGCGACCTCGGGCTCACCGATGCCTGCTCCATCGTGAGCAACCTGGAGATCCCCTGGAACGGCGACGGCCAGCGCGGTCCGGGCGAGCGCGCGCTTCGCTGGCACAGCTCTTCGGTGTGCCCGCTGCTGAGCGGCATGCGCTCAGCCAACGGCAACGACGAAGCGGTCCAGGGTCCCACTTCGGACTGGGTCGTGGCCGAGCAGATTGGCGGCCCCACGTTGATGACGCGCCCCGTGTTGACCTACCGGGTCCAGGCCGCCTTCTACCGCGGCACCAATGGCACCGGCGGCACCCGCGGGCAGATGTCCGCGCGACTCAATGGCGGTAACCTCGAGCGCATCACGCCCCAGTTCAGCCCCAAGCTCGCCTTCCAGGATCTGTTCACGGGCTTCGCGCCGCCCGATCCAGCCGAAGCGGCCGCGGCCCAGTTCCTCCTGTCGCGACGCCGGAGCGTGATCGACCTCGTCAAGGGCGACACCGAGCGGCTGCTCCCGCGCCTCGGGGCAGCGGACAAGATCCGTCTCGAGCGTCACTTCGACGAGCTACGGGCCCTCGAGAACAAGCTTCAGGGGACCGACCTCCCCGACGGCACGGGGTGCGAGCTGCTGCCCGATCCGGGTGAGGATCCGGCCATCGGCGGTGCCATCGACAATGGTGACACCGGTGGCTACGCCAGCAACGGCGCCTGGAGCGACGAGGAGCGGCGGGCCGAGATCATGGTCGATCTCATTCACATGGCCTTCGCCTGCGATCTGTCGCGCTCGGCCTCGCTCATGTTCAGCTACGCCCAGTGCTTCCTGAACATGAACCCGGTCTATGGCTACCCGAGTGATCTGCACGAGCTCGGCCACTACAGCGTGGGCGGCGGCGACACCGGCGCCAACGCCGTGGCCGATGGGATCGCCTGGCACGTCAAGCACTGGGGACGACTGGCCCAGAAGCTCCGCGACACCGAAGAGCTCGACGGCAGCAACCTGCTCGATCACACGGCTATGGTCCTGCTGTTCGAGGGCGGCTGGGGCTTCGACCCCGAGCAGAGCAACCAGGGCAGCGCCCACTCCTCGGAGAACATGGCCGTGCTCGTCGCAGGCAAAGCGGGCGGCCTCAACCAGAGCGGCGGCAAGCACGTTCGCACCAATCGTGCCCACCCCGTCCAGTGCATCAACACCGCCATGCAGGCGGTGGGGGTAAACCAGGAGCTCGGCGAGGTCACCGGTACCGTGTCCGAGCTCATCGGCTGAGCTCGTCCGCCCCCCGGTGCGCCTGCGTCTCCCGACGCGACGAAGGTGCTAAGACGCATGGCGTCATGAGGAAACGCATCGCCCTGTGGAGCGTCGTCGGGACCGTGGGGTGCTCGCCCCCGACGTCGAAGCAGCCCGTGGAGGTCTCGCTGTCGCCGGAGCCCGTGCAGGCTACGACCGCGCTTCCACCGGCGCCCACCCCCGCGCCGCCGTCGAGCTGTGGGGTGCAGGGCCAACGACTCGGGGACCGCGTGGCGCTCATGGTCGCGGACGGCCCCGCGAAACCCTGGGGCTGGTTCAAGTCCAACATCGTCGGCGCCTACGAGGTGCGCCTGCAGGACGGACGCGCCGAGCGGGTGGCCGTGGACTTCCACGCCCGTGGCGTTCGCATCGAGACGGATGCAGAGGCCAAGAGCCTCAGCCTCTACCGACGAGCTCCGACGGCCTTCGGTCCCGTGGTCACCGTGCATCCGGGGAGCAGCCTCACCTGGGGTGGAGTTGTCGACGACGGGGTCTCCCTCACCTTCGCGCTCGGGCGGCTCTTTCGTGAGACCGTCGTCACGGCGTCCGCGTCCTGCGACACCGTGCGCCTCGAACGACCCAGAGAGAAGGCCCCTCCGGTTCCCGCGGGGTTCGACGAGGAGCTGACCTTCGACCGCGGTTCCGAGGCGGTTGCACTGTTCGCCTCCGCCGACGGTTCCGAGCCGGCGTTGCAGATCGACACCGAGATCGGCTCCCTGGTGCGCGTCGGCGCTGAGCGCAGCGGCCGCCGCGAGGTGTTCATCCGCGGGTCGGGCTACGACGTTCGCGGCTGGGTTCCCGCCGCCCGACTGGTGGAGCGCACCCCGGGCGGCATGGGTTTCGGTAGCGGACGCGGCCCACTCGGTCCCGGCAAGCCCGTCTCCGTTCACGCCTGCTCGGGGCCGGTGCCCCTCTACGTTCAGCTCGAAGGCAAGGGCTGGCGGGTCGGAACCTTAGATCCCGAAGTGACGATTCATGTTGCATATCGCGGCGACGTCGCGGAAGGGTTTGCGCCCATTCGACTCCCCGATTCGCCCATCAAGATGGGCTCCGAGGCCACCCTGTCGGCGAAGACTGCGGACTTTTCGTCCTGCCCCGCCCCCGACGGTCTTTGACCGAGGCGCGGTCGACACGTCAGTCCTCACCGGCGTTGGCCATGGTGAGGGCGTCCTCAATCGTCTCGAGCAGCACATCGCGCCGAAATGGCTTCTCGAGCAGGCGCACGGGGATCCTCTCGTCGAGGAGCTCGCTCATCTCCTGTTCGTGGTACCCGGAGATGAAGAGGACCGGAAGCCGTGGCCACGCGTCGCAAAAAGAGCGGTAGGCGGTCACGCCGTCCATCACCGGCATGCGAATGTCGAGGACGATCATGGAGACACGAGAGCCGTGGTCATCCAACGCCTCGAGCGCCTCCCGGCCATTGACCACCGCCACCACCTCGAAGCCGGCCTGCTCGAGGTAGCGGCCGAGTGAGTTGCGCACGAGCGCATCATCGTCGGCGAGGATCAGGAGCCCGCGGCGCGAGTCCGAGCTGAGGGGGGCAACTCGAGGGCGTTGGCTCAGCGGCCAACGTACGGTGAAGGTGGTTCCGCTCCCGACCTCGCTATCGACGATGATGGTCCCTCCGTGGCGCTTCACGATGCCGTAGACGGTGGCCAGCCCCAGGCCGGTGCCCCGTCCGACCTCCTTGGTGGTGAAGAAGGGGTCGAAGATACGGTCCATGGCCTCCGGGGCGATCCCAACCCCGGTATCGCTCACGACCAACTCCGCCCAGGTGCCGTCGTCGTCCTTCGACGACCGGGTACGCAGCGTGACCGTACCGCCGAATGGCATCGCGTCGCGCGCGTTGACGCAGAGGTTCATCAACACTTGCTCGACAGCGACGGCATCGGCGAGGATGACCATCTCCTCCCCAGCGGCCTCGTAGTCGAGCGTGACCTTCGGCTCGACGAGCGGGCGTATGAGGGAAAGGCAGCGAGCGATCGCATCGCCTAGTTTCAAGGGCGCTGCCCTCACCTTGTCGCGACGCGCGAAGTCGAGCAGCTGCGCTACGAGCCCCTGCGCGACCGCGATCGCCTCGAGGGCCTCGCGGAGCGCGACATCGCGAGCCTCGGCGCGCTTGGTTTCGAGGGCCTCCTCCGTCTGGCTCAGCAGCACCTGGAGCAGGTTGTTGAGGTCGTGGGCGACCCCGCCGGTGAGCTGACCGAGCGACTCCAGGCGTTGGGACTGCCGCAGCCGGGCATCGAGCCGCGCCCGCTCCGCCTCGAGCTCTCGCTGCTCGGTGACGTCGCGCATGCTCAGGGCATGTTGGCCCGCCTCGGGATCACGCACGGCGAGGAGCTCGGCGTGCCGCGTGGTGCCGTCGGGACGGCGAACGATCACGGGGCCGCCGAGCTTGCCCTCGACGGCCAGACGCGGCCCGAGCGAGGGTGTGTCGTCGGCCGCCGCCACGAGGGCCCAGACGTCGTCGCCCTTCAACGCCGACGCGGCGCGGCCGAAGAGGGCCTCCGCGGCACGGTTGCAGTCGCGCACGAGCCCGTCGTCGTCGATGACGACGAGACCGTCGAGGCTCTGGTCGAAGATCCGCTGGTAACGGGCCTCCGTGGTCTCGAGCTGCGCCCGCGCCTGGACGACCTCGGTCACATCGAGATTGACGCCCACCAGCTGGTTCGGCGCGCCGGTCTCGTCGCGGCGGACCGCGCCCGACGCATAGACGTAACGCGTACCGGAGCTCGCGATCGAATAGCGCCACCATCCCATTCGGGAAGTTCTCGACGATCGTGCGGTAGTACGCGTCCCGCGACATTCGATGCCATCAGTCTATGCGTTGGACCCATCGCCGGGCCAGCACGCTCTGGAGCAGGTCCGGCCGGCGCCCTCACGTCGCCCCCGAAGCCGCGAAGGATGACGCGGAATCGTTTCTGGCCGGTGTCGTGCTTGAGCTACGGGCGCCAGTCCGGTCTACTGGGTGCATGCAGCGGATGACATGGGGAGCGCTGATCGGCCTCGCGGGGCTGGTGGCCTGTGGCAGTGACGACGAAGCGACCGGCAGCTCGACCACCAGCGGGGCGGGCGGCGCCGGGACCAGCAGCAGCTCCAGCCAAGGCGTCGGCGGCGATGCGACGACGTCGACCGGCGGCCAGACCGGCAGCGGGGGCGACACCGGGAACGGGGGCAGTGGGGGCAGCGCGCCCATCGTCTGCGACTACCAGGTCGACAACGGGGTCATGGTCATCGAGGCCGAGGACCTCCCGCTCTCCGCCGATTGGCAGACGGCGAGCGCCGAGGCCGGCTTCACGGGCGCCGGCTACATCGTCTGGACGGGCAACAGCCAGAACAACAACCCCGGCCAAGGGACGATCTCCGTCGACGTCTACGTCCCCGTCGCCGGACGCTATCGCTGGCGCTGGCGCAATCGCATCGGGATGGGCACCAACACCACCGAGCACAACGACACCTGGCTGCGCTGGCCCACGCTTCCGGCCACCGGCTACTACGGGATGCGCAATCCCGGCAACGAGTCTCGTCGCTTCCCCCGGCCCACTTGCGAAGACGCGAACCTGATGCAAATGGTCGAGCAAGACCCCGACGTCACCAGCGCGGGGTGTCCCAACGGATCGTCCAGCGACGGCTGGATGAAGATCTACTCCTCGGGGGCCAACGACTGGCGCTGGTCGACCCGCACTAGCGACAACGATGCCCACGACATCTTCATCGAAGTCGACGCGCCGGGCGTCGTCACGTTCGAGATGTCGGCCCGCGCGGACTTCCACCTCATCGATCGCATCGTGCTCAGCGAGGAGAGCGTCGCCGACAACGTGGCCGAAGACACCGCGGCGAGCCCCACCCCCTGCGACTGACGAACGAGGCCATGGCCAGGAGCCACCACGCTCCCGTTGGCCTTGCCCCTGCGGCAACCGCGCGTCAGCGGAACAGGGCGACCACGCCGGTGCGACTGTCGAGGCCGGTCTTGGTGAGAATGCGGTGTACGTGGTCCTTCACCGTGGCCACCGTGATGCCGAGCGCCAGGGCGATGTCTTTGTTCCGGAGGCCGGTCGCGACCAGACCCGCGACCTCCCGCTCACGGGGCGTCAGCGAGGCGAGACCCGGGTCCGGCTCGGTCGCCTGGGGCCGGAGGACGACGAGCGGATGGCCGAGGACGTCGACGCACGAGAAGTCGATCGTCATCCCGACCCCTTCAGGCAAGGCCGCGCCGAGCCGAGCGAGGGCCCCGCGCGGGACCTCCCGGCCCCGCGTCGCGTGCACGGCCGCGAGCGCGGCCCGCAAGCGTTGGAGGGCCTCGTCGTCGAGCTGCATCCATCCAAGGATGGATGGTGAGGCAGCCGGGGTCTAGATAGGGTCGGCGCCATGAACGCCACCGACGTCGTCGACCGATACTTCAAGGCCATGCAGGCCGGCCCCGACGGGGCCGAGACGCTCTTCTCGCTCTTCCGTGAGGACGCCGTCTACATCGAGCCCTTCAGCGGCGCCCCCACCGGGGAGCGCCACACACACGAAGGGCTCGACGCCATCAAGGCATGCGTGCAGAAAAGCTGGAAGGACGCCCCACCGGAGATGACCCTGGAGGTCGACCGGGTCGACGTCGACGGCGACGTGGTGCGCAGCGAGTGGACCTGTCGGTCGCCCGCCTTCCCCGGCCCGATGAAGGGCATCGACGTGTGCACCGTCGAGGGGGGCCGCATCAAGCGCCTCGAGGTCTCCTTCGCCGCTGGTTGAGGCCCTTGGCCCTCATCTGCGTCCACAACCCCTACGGCGGAGCAGGTCACCGAGGGGCTCGACCTCGCCGGACGGCGCGACGTCGTGACGGGCTGCGCCTCGAGCTCGGGTCACCCTCCTTCGATCGGCACAGGACACGGGGGCGCACTTCCCGCCGGCTCGCCACGCGCTATGCTGGGGGCATGGCGCAGGATCCTGGCACCACCCTCATGCTCGACTTGATGTCGAGGTCGACCACGGTTCGCGAGCGGGTGGTCGTCATGGATACGGCGCTTCGGAACGCCGGCGTCCTCGAGGTGCCTCGGGGCGGTCCCTCACTGCGCCACTTCGTCGTCGGCGCGTTTCGGCGGGCCGCAGCGGAGGTGCTGGGCGAGGAGAGAGGGCTTGCCGTGATGACCGAGGTGGTCGACTTCATCGAGCGGGAGAGTCACGCCGATACGCTCCCCCCCGCGAAGGGCGGCGCGGGGGCCACCCTCCACCGCATGTCCGCAACGCGCGATCAGACGCCGACGGGTGCACCCGTCAGCCAGGGAAAGCGGCGAAAGGCCAAGACCTTGGGGTACGATGTTCGGGAGCCGGACGACAACCCGTGACGGGTCGCCCGCAGGGAACAATCGGCTCGGCCGCTCAGTCCTTGCAACTGCAGGAGGAGCCGACGGGGCAGTCGTCGAGCTCCTTGCAGCTTCGGGTGCACATCGCACCGAGTGGCGCACGCCCGTCAAGCCGAGGTGGCGACCCGGGCGCGCAGACGGAGGCCGGCCGTTTGGGCGACCAGGCCCACGGCGATCCCGAGCGCCGTCCACGCCGCGATCGAGCTGCCCCCGAGGCTGGAGGCGCGCTGCTTGATGAACACCGCCACGAGCGCCCACACCGCCGCCGTCGCGAAGGCTACGTTTCCCCGCATGCGGTGGTTGGCGACGACCAAGATGACGGTGGCCGAGGCGAAGAGCGCGAGGCTCGCCGGCAACATGAGGTCCACGAAGAGGCGATGGGCAACCAGCGTCTGGGCCACGTTGAGGAAGGCGGCGAGACATAGCCACCCCGCATGGAGCGACAGGGCGGTCCGAACCCAGGGCGGGACCTCGAGCCGGGTGGCCAAGGTGGCGGCGTAGAGCATGCAACCCATCGCGCCGAAGATCACGAGCAGGCAGGCGATGAACCACTCGCGCGAGAAGAGCGGGCTCCAGATGGCGGTGAGGACGTAGCCCGCGGCCGTCCACGGCGCGAGCCGGGACAGTGCCGCGTCGTCACGCTGGGCGGACCGGGCCTGCCAAACGGCGTAGGCGAGCGCCAAGAGGAAGATGATCCCCCAGATGCTGAAGGCGTAGCCGGCAGCGATGAGCAGGGTCGGGTAGCGGCCACTGATGGTCTTGTTGTCCGGCCCGAATGCGCCCAGGTTGGAGGCGTAGCTGATCGCGGGCATCGCGATCGCCCCGAGCACCACGAGGGCGCGCTTCACGATGACGTCTCGATGCTGGGCGCGCGCGCGGAATCCATCATGGTCAGCACGTAGCAGAGCCGCCGCGGGCGTGGAAACGGGGGAACCTACGGGCCGGGGCCTGGGCCGGAGATGGCCCCGTTCGGTCTCGGGCCATGATGATGAGCCTAGTCCGACGCTATTCGGCGGCCACCGCGGGGTAGGCGCAACGGAAGCCCACCTGATAGGGCGCATCGTCGAGCGAAGTCCGCGTGGTGCGGTAGGCGGCCCGGAGGAAAGCGCGGTCCTGGGTCCAAGCGCCGCCGCGAACCGCGAAACTGCCGGCTTCGCCAGGTTCGTGGCAGATCGGGTCGATCCAAACGTTGGTCTCGGAACTCACCCAGCAGGACTCATCCTGGCGGTGGTAGTAGTCGAGCGCCCATTCCTGCAGGTTGCCCGCCAGGTCGAAGACGACTTCGCCGGTGCCGGTGGTGAGCCGGTCGGTGAGTCGCGTTTGCGCCAGGCGCTCGGGGTCGGCCGTGAGGGCGACTGGGCCGTCGAGCTCGACCTCCGCCGGCAGGCAGGCGTCGACGCCCACGTTCTCGAGCGACGTGCCGTTGCGGTCGCCGCGGCCCCAGACCGCACCTTCACACAAGGCCAACTCGTCCTGGCCCCACACGAAGAGGGCCGAGCGCAGATCGCCAGAGGCGTATTCGAACTGCGCCTCCGTGGGCAGCGTGCCGCCGCGCGCCTCGCAAAAAGCAGCCGCCGCTTCGTACCCGACACAATTGACCGGCCGCGCGTCGGAGGCGGTTGGATCGGCAGTGTAGGTGCAGAAAAAGGCCTCCGATGTCGGGTCATCGACGCGCTCGAGCACCTCGACCGGGTCAGGCTGAGACTGAGCCCACCCGCGGAATTCCGCTACCGTGACCTCTCCCTCGTCGAGGAAGAACGGCGAGAGCACCACGAGACGCTGGCGGTCCGACTCGGCGAAGTCGGCCCCGCGAACGAGCGGGTTTCCCATCCAGTAGGGACCTCCGTCGATGCAAGCCGCCCCATCGGGCGATGCATCGGCGCAGGTGGTGCGGTTTGCGAAGGCCCACGTGCCCACCCGGGACGCCCCGGGCGCGCCCTCCGTCACGAGCTCGCTCGTTTCGGTCTGGAGCGGTACGGCCAGGCTGCCGCGCGGCACGCCCACCGCCTCGGTGGGAAGGAACACGGTCGTCTCCACCGTACCCTCGGCCGGCGTGGCAGGGAGCTGCACCACGACTTCGATGACCGCCTCGGGCTGAAGCACGCCGTCGAGCCGAGCTTCGGCGCGGAAGAGTCGCACGCGCGCGACGGGCGCGGTCCCCGTCGCGGGTACGATGGCGAGGGATGCTCCGCCCTCGGAGAAGGACGACACGTCGACATCGAACTCGCGCGCACAGCTCGGGCAAGCGAGCTCACCGTCCTTGCCGAGCACGCTGACTTCGAGCCGGTCGAAGAGCGCCGGAACGTCGGTCGTCGCGTCCGAGCCGAGGGCCGGCGGCACGAGGGCGTCGGTGTCGATGTAGAGCTGGTGGTTGCCGACCGGCGGCAGGAGCTCGGGGTCGTCGGTACAGCCCGTGAGGGCCGCCATCAGGGCCGACGTGAGCAAGAGGTTTCGCGCGTGGAGCCAAAGCACTGTACGGATACCTTTCGTCTTCGACATCGCTTCGGATTTATTCGACATCAGAATTGAGGGCGTCATCCGCCGTCGGACGGTGACCCGGGCCGAACGCAACGAAAACCCACCCGGTCGCTGCGCTCGTCGGGGCCGAAGCTCAGCTCGCGAATGGCGCTGAGCAGAAGCTCGGAGGACACCGTCCAGTCGCCGCCTCGCGCGGTTCGATTTTCGGTTCCGGTGGCGGCGCACTGTGGGTTGTCCCACGTGGTCGCCGCCCACCCGCTGCTGCAGTAGGCGCGGTATTCGTCGCGCACCCATTCGCGCAGATTGCCCCCCATCGCGGCAATCCCGTAGACGGGCGTGACGTCGCCGCGCGGCTCGGTCGCGAGCTGAGGCCCCAAGCCGAGCGCGCTACACTCGGTGGCCCCCACCGCGGGACTATCCGCCCGGGCGTGCACGCCGAGGTCGCAGGCGGCCTGGTCGGAGCCAAAGGGATAGCGGTCCTGCTGCGAGCGGCCCGCCGCCGCGGCCACCCACTCCCACTGGGCCTCGGTCGGCAGATCGCCGCCCCGATCGAGGCAATAGGCGCGGGCCGTGACCCATGGAACGCAGTTGAGCGAAAACCCGTCGCGCTCGCCTTCGGTCTCGCTCCAGGTACAGAAGGGACTCACGGCTCCGTCGTCTTCGGGCGCGCTCGGGGCGGGCAGATCGCGGGGCTCGGCCGTCCACCACGCGCGAAAGTCGGCCACCGTGACCTCGAAACGATCGACGCGGAGCGGAGGCAACACCACGACCCGCTCCGGGAAGGCGTCGAAGCGCCCGAAGCCGAAGACCCCGAGGTCGCCGAGGATGAACGCCCCGCCGTCCACGCAGACCTCGTCGTCGTCCGGGACGGCATCGCAGGGCCCCGGGGGCGGCCAGGTGCCCGCCTGGGTAGGCCCGAGCTGCGCATCATCGCTGCCGACCTGCGGCTCTACCGGCACGTAGACCTGGGCGGCGTCGACACACGTCTCGAGGTCGAAGAGGTTGGCTTCGGTGCCGAC
>JGI12210J13797_10654655_pt1 | contig 12731 bp, 8 predicted proteins | sample ElkSlonscriptome_3_FD_13797 | JGI IMG/M metagenome (IMG submission 13797) | reverse complement strand
GACGGCATGTCGAATTCCCGATGCGTCCGGCCTATATCACCATCCACAGCACTCAGAACAAAGGCGCCACCGCCGATAACCATGGTCAGGCCTTGTTGAATGGCCGACTGCGGGCCAGTTCTTCACACAACCGGACGGGTTATCTGACCTGGCATTTCACCGTTGACGATCAGGAGGTTGTGCAGTCGCTTCCGGTCAATATCCAAGGCGAACATGCTGACCATGACGGCCCCGGCAATCGGATGAGTATCGGAATCGAGATCTGTGAATTTCACGATCCAGCCCGGCAGGCAGCCGCAATTGCACGGGCGGCCCGCCTCGCGGGTTGGCTCAGGAAACGATATGGCATCCCGCTCAGCCGGGTGGTGCCGCATTATCATTGGCCACAACACCATTTCGAGGGCCATCAAAAGAATTGCCCGGCGATTCTGCTCGAGAACGGGGAGCCTGGAGAGAAATGGCGCGAATTTCTTCGGTTGGTAGCTAGAAGCTGATGATTCGTTGCGATCAAAATTCGGCGAGTGGAACGGCTGTCATTGAGTTTAGCTGGACCATTCTGGCGAACCGGTAGAGAGGGTGGCTTCTCCCCGGTTACGGTCAATGAACCTTCACTTGTTCACTCATGTCTGCCCCACTCATCGCCACCCAAGTCACCCCAGCCAATCTTTATCTGGAAGGGATCGATCATGTCCTCGACACTCTGCAGCAAAAAGGAGCGGTCAATACCCTGATTCCGACCACGCACACTTATTGGTATGGGGAAGGTCTGCAGCCTGGTTTTGATGAAGAGTCGGTCGGCGATCTGGAATCACGCAAGCGAGCCTGGCCCGATCACGGCGTGGACTTACAGATTCCGTCGCAAAAAAAGGAACGCATTACCTGGTGCTCTATTCCGCATGAAGAGACCGAGTTCGCGGGCACCATGCTTCGGCATTTGCGTGATCCGGAGAAAGAATATTACGCCGACCGCGATTTGCTGGCTGAATTGGAGGAACCCCTCCGTCGGCGGGGCATGAAAATCTATCCTCGCGTGCTGGAAGGGTTTGGTCCCGGGCTGGCGAGGGTTATGCCGAATTGGCTCAAGGTGTGTGTTGAAGATATCTATGGTCGGCCGAAGCCGTTGCCCTGCATGAATCATCCGGATTACCGGAATTATTGGATATCAACCATTCGCGACATGTTCAGCCGCTACGAGCTGGACGGCCTGCTGCTCGGGTTCGAGCGAGGCGGACCATTGGCGCCGTTGCTCTTTCATGGGCAAGTCCCGCACTGTTTCTGTTCCTATTGTCAGACCAAAGCGGAGCGGCTGGGTATCCATGCCGGGCGGGCGAGGGAAGGGATGAAGCAGCTCTACGAATTCTATCAACGTTGGTCGCCGGAAGTGCTGGATCCGGAAGGGCCGCAAGCGCCGCTGGACGGGTTCTTTCTTTCCGTGATGAAGATCATCATGCGTTATCCCGAGATCCTCAGCTGGCACCGGTTAGATGTGGAAAGTAAAAAGGGGCTGGAGAAAGTGATTTATGGCACGGTCAAAGCCTTGAAACCGGAAGCTGAAGTGGGGTGGTTCGTGCCGCATTATCCGCTTTGGCACGACGTGATCAACCGGGCGGATCTTGATTATGGTGAGCTGAGCGAGTTCAGCGATTTCTTACGTCCTTGCATCTATTATTGTGTGACAGGTTCGCGATTGAAGCGGTCCATTGATCAAAGCTGGAAAAAATGGCTCGGCCGCGAATTTTCCGAGGCTGGCTTGCGGGATGCGATCTTCTCGATCATGGGATGGAATCACCGGCTAGAGCCTGATTATCAGGGGTTGGAGAAAAACGAATTATTCGGTGAGAGCTGGGCGCGCCATGAGGTGGCGCGTTGTAAGAAAGGGGTGAAGCCGGGGGTGAACGTCTATCCGGCGGTCGGCATGGAATTCGGGCCGGAGGTCGATCGAGCCACAACCGATCACGAACTACTCGGCAGAGTCGTGCGGGCCTGTCTTGAAGGGGGAGCGGATGGTCTGGTGGTCGGACGGTATTACCATGACATGAGTCTCGAAGTCTTGGAGACAGCGGGACGGGTGATTCGTGAGCATTGGCGGTAGATTGAGCCGTGCATCGCTACCCGCATGATGGTTCGGGAGATGGTTGGGGATTCGAACCAACCTCGGTTTCGACGAACCCTCGTGGCTTAGAACTTTTTTCCAATTTACGATGGCGGGTGGTATAGATCAAACGCATGCAAAGCGAACCCCCGACTCCTCTCGATCAACCGGCCGCTTGGCGTGGCGCCGAGCTTGAAGGGCGCCATGACTGGCGTGACACTTGGGAGGCTACGACGCCGAATCGCATTCGGGAAAGACTCGAAGCGGGACCGGGCGTGCTTTTGCTAAAAGGCTTCCCATTGACAAGCTTGAGCCAAGCAGAGGCGCGCCAACGGTTCGGAGAATGGTGCGGTGCATTGGGCCATTTGCTTTCCCAAAACGAAAAGGGCGAGACGCTCTTCGATGTTTCGGATGCTGGACTTGGCCAAAACGATCCACGCACCCGCGGACCTAACACCAATCGCAAACTTTCATTTCATACCGATCGCTGCGATGTCATTGGCTTTCTATGTTGGCGGCAAGCCCGGGAGGGGGGTGAAAACGAGATCGTTAGTTCCCCGATGCTTTACAACGAAATCGCCAGGCGTCGGCCTGATCTTTTGTCGGTGTTATTGGAGTCATTTCCTTACAAACGCCATACCGTCGATCTCGGCAACCAACAGCCGTGGTGTGAACAACCGATTTTTTCGTTCCAAGAGAATCAGTTTGCCTGCAGTTTTCTTCGCGTCCTGATCGATCGGGCAGATGCCGATCCAGATCTGCCGGACCTGACTGACGAACAGCGGGAAGCGATGGATTTATTGGAAGCGATCGCAGCGGAACCGGGGATGGCGTGTGCGTTCCGGCAGGAACCAGGGGATATCTTGCTGTTGAACAATTGGGTGACGTTGCATCGGCGGTCGGCCTTTGTTGACGGGGATGATCCAGAAGAGAAACGCTGTCTATTTCGTGCCTGGCTCAGCATGCCGAACAGCCGGCCGCTCGATCCGCGGTTCAAAGCGAATTTTGGCGCGACAGAAGCAGGCGCCATCCGAGGGGGCTTTCAACAAGCAACTGCCCGCCAGCCCGAATCCTAGGCGTCACGGGCTCGGCGCTTTGGCGCGTTCGATGGCTTCGGCGATAATGGTGTCAACATCGATCCCTTCGGCTTCCCCTTCGAAATTGAGAATTACCCGATGCCGCAGGGCAGGGGCGCTGGCACGTTCGATGTCGGACTCGGCCACGTGATAGCGGCCAGCGAGTAAGGCGTAGATTTTGGCCGCCAAGATCATTGCCTGCAACCCGCGCGGGCTCGGGCCGTAACGGACGTAACGTTTCGCTTGGTCACCGGAAAATTCGGTATCGGGATGAGTCGCCAGCAGGAGATGAATGGCGAAGGTTTGGATTTCTGGTGTCATCGGGACTTGGCGAACGAGCCGACGCATTTTGAGGACGTCCTCGCGTCCGAGCACCGGGTGAGCTGCGGGCTCTTCCTCTTCGGTGGTTCGAGAGAGGATCATGCGCAATTCATCTTCGGTCGGGTAAGCGACTTTGAGTTTGAAGAAGAACCGGTCGAGTTGCGCTTCGGGAAGCGGGTAGGTGCCCTCCATCTCCAGAGGATTCTGGGTGGCCAGCACGAGGAACGGTTCCTGCAGGGCATGACTTTCTCCCGCGACCGTCACATGTTTTTCCTGCATGGCCTCGAGTAAAGCGCTTTGGGTCTTAGGAGTGGCGCGATTGATCTCATCGGCCAGAAGCAGATGAGCGAAGACCGGGCCACGTTCGAATACGAATTGTTTCCGGCCCTCGGGAGTCTCAGCGATCATGGTCGTGCCAATAATATCGGCAGGCATCAGATCGGGGGTGAATTGGATGCGGGAAAAATCGAGATCGACCGCTTGGCCGAGGGTCCGAACCAGCATGGTTTTGCCGAGACCAGGAACGCCTTCTAGCAGGACATGACCGGAGGCAAAAAGGCAGACCAGGACGCCGTCGATGATGGATTCCTGGCCCACGATCACCTCGCCAATTTCGGCGCGGAGCCGGTGAAATGTTTGGCAAAAATCGGTGCTTTCCTTGGAGAGCTCGTCGAGGGATGGGGTGTCAGGCATGAGAATTAATAATTGGGGCGGATGGACTCGAAATAACGTTTTAAATAGAGGCGGGAGCCGATTGGGATTTCCTCGCGATAAATAGCTTCGGTGCGCTCGGATTCCAAGGCCTCATAGACCGCCTTGTATTCGGCGGCCGCCCGCGAATTATCGCCAGCGCTTTCGATCATTTCCACCGAAGACTCGCCAGCGTTCTGTTCGCCTTGCGCCATCTTGGCCGGGCCTTCGGGTGTTGACGTGGTGGTCAATTCGCCTGTCTCCGATTCCGTGCTGCCCTGGTCGAATTCGGAGCCTGGGCCCGAATTGCCATTCTGATCGCCCATGCCCGGCATCGGAAGCCCGAACGGCACCTCTTGCTGGCCCATTCCCGGGTTCTGTCCCGAGGCATTCTGACCTGGTTCCCCGCCTTCCTGATTCTGGAGCTGCTCTTTCAACCGGTCGAGGGCGTCGAGCATCTGTTGGAGGGATTCCCGAGTCTGCGGCATGCCGCCTGATGAGCCGCCCGGTCCTCCCGGTTGCGGGCGGCCTTGTTGGCCTCCGCCTGCGGCTCCCTGTTGTTGAAGCATCTGGGCGATCTCCCGCATTTTTTGGCGTAGCTCCGCCATTTCTTCGGAAGCGGCAAGTTCGGCAGCCTGCTGCATTTGCTGGGTGAGCGCGGATTTTTCGGATTCGTCTAAACGATTCAATTCTTCCTGCAACGACTGCGCTAGTTCGCTGAGGGTGCGCTTGGGATCCGGTTGGTTGGCGATTTGGTTCATCAACCGCTCCAATTCGCGGGCGGCTTCCTGCAGATCGCCGTTCTGGAGCGACTCGGCCAGTTCTGGCGATTGACTTTGCAGCGCGTTGGCCAGGGCTTTTAATTCTTCCGGGGAAAATCGTTTGGGATTGGCGGCTTGTTGCAGCTGACGCAAGAGTTCTTCCAGCGTGGCGGCTTCCTGGAGCAAGGCTTTCCGATTTTGGTCGGATAACTCGGTCTCAGCCAACTTTTCGAGTTCGGCATCGAGCGATTCCGCCAATTTTTCCAACGACTCAGGCGTCTGGGAGTCGGGATTGGCGAGTTCCTCGTTGAGTTGACTGAGCGTTTCGATTTCGGACGGGGGCGGTTCGGGCGCGGGCAGGCGAGATTCGGGTTGGTCAGCCCAGAGATAGATCGCGGCGAGACTGATCAGCGGCGGCAGCCATAGCCAGGCGAGGGAAGGCCGGATCGGAGGCAGGACAGGGTTGGTTTGGTTTGCCAGATAGCTTTGGCATTCATGGATCGCCAATTGCTGGAGCGGCGCCGATTTGTCGTTCTGAGCGAAGATGAGCGCAGTATGCGAGCGATCGTCCGTTTCGGCGAAATGATCGAACAACCGGGCGGTCTGCTCGAGGGAAGGCCAATGGCGCGCGAGATGAAAAACGAGTCCCACGAGCAGGAAAGTGAGTTCGGTCAGAAGGACCGCTTCCCAGGAAGGAAGTGGTATCCCGGCCCAGTAAAGGAAGAGAGCGGCGAGGGCTCCGGTAGCCAGCAAGATCGGGAGCAGGGTGCCCACGGCGACCAAGGCCCGGCGCCGTATCAATTGCGCACGAAAAGCCCGGAGAGCTTGGAACAGGGCGTCATTGCCGGGAGCGACCACAGAGGTGTATAATGGCGAATCCCGGTTCTCGCAAATAGTTCCATGCCGGGATGACTGGAAAGCGGAAAATCGTCAGCCGACCGACACCCGAAAAGCTGGCGGGAGCCGAAAATGAATCTGACAGCTTGCAGCGCCTGATCGTTTTGCGTAATTTCGGGCATTCAGTGTGGTGACAGCCACTAGTATTTTTATATCATGAGTGGTGTAAACCATCAGGATCAACCAGCAGAAATCGAATTGCTCCGCCGGATCGGGGAAGGTGATCGCGCGAGTTTTCGCGAATTGTTCGACCGGTTTTCCGGTGTGCTCCTCGCGGCTGCTTATAAGGTTCTGAACGATCAAACCGAGGCGGAAGATGTGTTGCAGGATGTCTTCATCCAGATTTGGGACAAAGCCTCGCTTTACGACCCGCGTCGTGGGAAACCGCTGACTTGGGTCCTGACTTTGACGCGGAATAAAGCTATCGATCGGCTGCGCTCGGCGCAACGGCGTTACCGGTTGAAAGATGAAGTCGAGAAGGAGTATAAAGCTGTCGACATGACTGATGTGGTCGATTCCGTCGATCGAGTCTATGCCTTGGAAAAAGGGAAGATGATTCGGGAAGCCGTGAAGAATCTGTCGAAAGACCAGCAGGTGGCCATCGAACTCGCTTTCTTCAAGGGGCTCACGCAAAATGAGATTGCCGAGCAGTTGAACGAACCGCTCGGCACGATCAAAGCCAGGATCCGGCGCGGGATGATCAAGTTGCGCGAGTTAATCGGCGACAAACTTTAGTTCGCCAGACAGGCGAGCATTGACCTCCCTGGGTCATACGCAACCAGTTGCGTAACAAACGAAATCGTCCCGACTCTTTGCTTTGCTCGGCACACGACTTTGCGTCGCGATCGGCGGAGCTTGCCACTCGATTTCAATGCAGCCAAGCGTCGATCCGATTCTTTGCGGTTGCCGACGCGGCGGGGAGACTTTAGGAATCGGTCCGTGACTTTTGATCAACGTATCGAGGTAAAATCCAAATTCTTTTTTCGCGGCGACCAAAAGTTCTATTTCAAGGGGGTCACTTACGGCCCGTTTCGGGCGGCGGATCCTGAGAACCCGGTTTATTTTTGCGACCCAGAGAAAACCCGTCGCGACTTCGAGTTGATGCAGGCGGCGGGTGTCAATGTGTTGCGAACTTACCATACGCCTCCCAAATGGTTGCTCGATTTGGCGGGGGAACATGGGCTGCGGTTGATGGTGACGATCCCTTGGTCGCAGCATCTGCAGTTTTTAAAAGTGCCTAAATTGAAGAAGGCCGCCATCGAATCGGTCCGATCGACCGTTGGGGCGAATGCCGGGCACCCGGCGATTCTTGGGTATTTTGTTGGGAACGAAGTGCCGACCACGATGATCCGTTGGCTGGGATTCCCGCGGGTGAGGGAGTTCATCGAGCAACTCATCGAGATCGGCCGGAAAACCGATCCGGGCGCCCTTTTTTCTTACGCTAGCTTTCCGCCGACCGAATATCTGCTACCGCAGAATGTCGATTTTCACAGTTTCAATGTCTATTTGCACGAGCAGGAGATCTTCGAACGGTATCTGTTGCGCTTGCAGAATCTGGCGGAAGATAAGCCGCTGGTTATTTCCGAATTTGGCATGGATACCATCCGGCACCCGGAAGAAGAGCAGGCGGAATTATTGAAATGGCATGTGGAAAGTGTCGTCCGCTGCGGCTTGGCGGGGTCGATGGTTTTTGCTTGGACAGATGAATGGTTTACCGGCGGGGCCGATATTGAGGATTGGGCGTTCGGTCTGGTGCGGCGGGATCGCTCGCCCAAGCCGGCTTACGAAGCCCTGAAACAGCTCTGGAAGGGGGAGAGTTCGATGACTCAACGCGTTACGCTCGAACGCTACCCCAAAGTTTCGGTGATCGTCTGTAGCTACAACGGGGGGCGGACTCTCGACGCCTGTTTGACCTCGCTTGGCAAGATCGATTATCCCGATTACGAGGTGGTTCTGGTCGACGATGGCTCCAAGGATGATACCCAGGCGATCGCAGCGCGGCATCCTTGGGTGAAGAATATTTATCAAACCAACCATGGCCTCAGCTACGCCCGCAACGTCGGGGCGCGCGAGTCATCCGGGGAAATCATCGCTTACACCGACTCCGACTGTATGGCGGATCCGGATTGGCTTTATTATTTGGTGAACACGTTGTTGAGCGGCGATTACTCGGGAGTTGGCGGGCCGAACATTTCGCCGCCGGCCGAAGATTGGATCCAGGCCTGCGTGTCAGCGGCTCCTGGCGGGCCGAGCCATGTGTTGCTAACGGATGTCGTGGCGGAGCATATTCCGGGCTGTAACATGGCCTTTTACCGGTGGGCATTCGAACTGATCGGTGGCTTCAATGTGGAATACACCAAGGCCGGAGATGACGTCGATTTCTGCTGGCGTCTGCAAGGGCTCGGGCATGTGATCGCTTTCAGTCCCGCCGCTATCGTCTGGCATTACCGGCGTTTCAGCCTCAAAGCGTTCCGCAAACAACAGGAGGGTTACGGCGAAGCGGAGTCGATGTTGCGTTTTCAACATCTGATCTTCTTTGGCCCCACGGGAACGGTTCGATGGAAGGGGATGATTTATGGGGCGCCCCGATTCAATTGGGTGGTCAATCGACCGGTGATTTACCATGGCGTTTTCGGGGAAGGATTTTTCCAAGCGATCTATCCAGCGCCTCAATCGGAGGTGGCGGCTTATTTGAGCAGCATCGAATGGCTGGCGTTGACGCTTTTTTTCTTTGCGCTGAGCATTCCGCTGCCGTTTCTGCGGATCGTGCCCTACCTGATGTTCGGCGGCACGTTGTTGGTGGCGCTTTCTTACATGGTCCGAGCTCGGTTAGAGCCTCGCTACGACACGATCCCTGCTCGGCTGCTGGTGATCGTGCTCGCTTTGACCCAACCCTGGTTCCGTGGGTGGAGCCGTTATTTCACTTGGTTGAAAGCCAAACGGACGCCGAAACGCGTGATCGATTCGAAAGAACAAGATCTGCCGCTCGATGCGCGTGGCGGAGTCGGGGAACGCGCTTACTGGAATGACGAAGGCCATGGCCGTGAGGCGTTGATCGGTAAGCTTTGTTACCAGATCGAGAAGGAGGGTTGGAAATATTCGACCGATACCGGGTGGACCGATTGGGATGTGCAATTATACGGAAATTTCTGGTGGATCATTCAGGTGCGAACCGTGACCGAATACCATGGCGGACCCAAAAGTTTGACGCGGGCGAGGCTGCGCGCGGAGCCGGTGAAAACTTCCTGGATATTGCTCCTGAGCTTTCTGGCCTTGGCGATTGCGATTCTGGTCAGTCTGCAGGCGCCGGATTGGGCCTGGCAAGGGCTGGTGGCGGTGACGGCATTAACCATGATCTGGGGCGGTTACCATTTGAAACGGCGAGTGGCTCAGCTCGTGGATGCTGCCGCTGGATTGGCGAATTTGACGCCGATGCCGAAGCGGAGTGCCAACTGACCTCCAAATTTCGAAACGGTTCTGGTGGTTCCTCGCTTTGTATGCCGCAGGAATCGTCGGGATGGCCTGGTTTGGCGATCCGTTCGAACCCGGTAATCTGACCTGGGTCGGGCTTATCGGAGGTGCGATGGCGCTGGGGCATCCTGGGTTAATGAAGCTTTGGAGCCGGCAGCCAAGACTCCATTCCCTGGCCGGGCTGATGATGACCGCCCTCGTCGCGCGATTGCTCATTTTTCCGATGGCACCCGGCGATGATTTCTGGCGCTACTGGTGGGAAGGAATGATTCAGGCGCAGGGATTCAATCCGTATCTGTTGGCGCCGAATGATGCCGTGCTGGCGGATTGGCGCACCGATTGGTGGTCGAAGATCAATCACCGGGATTGGGCGACCATTTATCCTCCGCTGACCGAGCTGATGTTCCGCGGATTGGCTTGGAGTGGTCCGGCGACAATTCTGGCGTTTAAGACGAGCTATCTGCTGGCTGATCTTCTAATTATTTGGCTGCTTGCGAAATGGTCGCCCGAGGCTGGGGGCGGCATCCGGAGCGCCATGGGCTATGCGCTGCATCCACTGCCGCTCTTTGCTTTTTGCGGTAGCGCGCATTTCGACGTCTGGATGGTGGCGGCCCTGATGCTGGGGCTGTTCCTCGTGACCCAGGGGGAAGGGCGGCGATGGCGATGGGCAGGTGCTGCCACTGCGATCGGACTGGCGGCGGCGGTCAAGGTGATCCCGCTCTTGTGCGGTTTCATCTGGTTGCGCGCCTTTGGTAAGCGAGTGTTCTGGCTGGCTTTGGTGCCTTTACTGCTGGTTGGCCCGGCCTTTCTCTTCGGGTTTCCAGAGGTGAACCCATGGGCGAACCTAAATTCCTTCGCGATTCATGCCCGGTTCAATGACTTTTTTTGGTGGCTGCTCGATCCCTTGTTAAAATGGGAACTTGGCGGCACCAATGAACTCTTTCTCAAGCTGACGATCTCGGTGGTGGGCGTGATCGGGCTAGCGATTCGGCGTGACTGGCAATCCGGGATCTTTCTGTCACTCGGAGCGGTTCTGCTGCTAGCGCCGGTCTTGTATCCCTGGTATGTCGCCTGGATTCTTCCCCTGGCCTTTCTGCAGCGAAGTCTTTTCTGGCAGGCTTCGGCGGGGACGATCATGCTTTCGCTCTCGTTATTCGATCCAATGAGAGAAGGCTGGTTGCCGCTCTATCTCGATCGTTGGGTGATCGTCGGGGTGCCGTGTCTGTTGCTGCTCTGGAGCTGGGCAAAAAAAGGCCGCACCAACTGATGATGCGGCCTCTGAAGGTGTTGTTGATGCTGAGTGGTTAATGCGGGTTGACTCAGTCTAGATCTTTTTTGGGATCAAAGTCGTCATATTTGCCGCGAAAATCATTAGTCAACTCATCGAGCCAATCCGCATCTTCTTCACTCACCGCGTATCCAACAATATTGATCGTGGGGCGGTCGATGCCAGCAGGCACATAGAGTTCGGTTACCATTTGATCAAGCAGCTCTCGAAGTTCTTCCTGTTCGAACTTGGTTTTATTCCACGGTTTGTGCGTGCCCCGTGGGCGTTCAGGTCGAGGCGGCAACCCTTTGTATCCATCGATCCAATGCCCGACATTCTCTTTCTTCCGATTTTTCACGGATTGTCGTCGACGCTGTAATTCCTGCTTCATGTCACTGATGAGGTCTGCGTATTTTTCTTTATATTCGGCCCATTCCTCTTCGTATTTTTCAATTTCCCGTTCGTTCTCTTTCCTAGCCTCTTCGTAACGTTCCATGGATTCAGCCATTTCCTTCTCAGTCTTTGGCCGGTTCACATTGGGAACCCCATCGGAGAGGACGAAAATCACATCGGCCCCCATCTCGAAGGCGCCGGTCAGCGCCAGGTCCATGCGGGTACTGCCCCCGTAGCCGGCCAGTCGATCAGACTGATAATTTTTGAGAATCACGCCTGTCTTGTCCCGAAGATAGGGGTAAATCCAACGTTTGAACTCGGATTTAAGATCACCCGTGGCCGGAACGGCGCCCGGTTTGAACCGGTCAACTTCACGGTCAAACACAAAGACATTGAATTCCGTGCTGGGCTGCATGTTGTTGATCATTTGGGTCAACTTCTCTTTCAGCTTTTCGTAATTCTCCGTCCCACCCTTATTCTTCGTGATCATGCTGTCGGAAGCATCAAGGAGGAAGGCGATCCGGCGACCTTCCTGTTTGATGCCGAAGAATTCGACACTGGAGGCGGCGCCGGTGAGCGGGCCCACCTTGCCGGCTTGAGCTGCGGCGCGTTGGATGCTGTCCGTGGTTTTGCCGATGTCACCACTGCTCACGCGGCTGAGAGTGCTGGCAGGGCTGGTTTGCAGGGAAAAACTGGCAGTGCCGGTATTGGTCGTGGTCAGCACACTGTCGAGGGCGCTGTTTGAAAGGCTGGCCGTCTGAACCTGAGGAGTCGCCACTTCGCTGACGGCCGGCATCGCTTCGGTGACTTGCTCGAGTTGCGGCGCCTGAGAGATTTCCTCGCGCGGGGGAGCTTGAACTTCACTAGCGCCTTCGGTCAGGAATTCCATGTCGCCCGGGACTCCCATGGCTTTCTGTTCCTCGACCGCTTTGTAAATGACGAAACTGCCGGAACCGATGACCAGGCAGAGATGCAGAAGCACCGAGATCGTCAGGAACTGGGACGCCGCGAGTTTGGCGAGAATTCGATCCACGATCCCATCGGTTTTGGTGTTCGGCTGCGGCTGCGTTAGCTCATGGGAAGGGGGGACTTCATCACTCATGAAGAAAAATTAACACAAGCAGGCAAAATGTCATCAGCAAAACGGCTGACGAGCTGACGGCGTGGAGTGGTTTGATCAATCGTCGAGATCGTCAGGATCGAAATCCTCGTATTTCCCCCGAAAATCGTCGGTAAGGTCGTCGAGCCACTCGGCATCCTCTTCAGTCACTGCATAACCGACGATGTTGATCTTAGGCCGATCGATACCGGCGGGCACGTAGAGCTCGGTTACCATTTGATCCAATAACTCTTTCAGCTCTTCCCGTTGAAAATGGGTCTGGTCCCAGACCCGATCCCGTGCTCCTCTGGGGCGTTGGGGCCGAGGAGGTAACCCTTTGTAGCCCTCGATCCAATGGTCGACTCGTTCGCCCTTACGATTTTTCAAAGAGTTGCGGCGCCGCTGAACCTCTTCTTTCATCTGGGCGATCAGGTCTGCGTATTTCTCCTGATACTCGGCCCAATCCTCTTTATACTGCTCGATTTCACGGGCGTTTTCTTTTTTGGCCTCTTCTAACTGCTCCTGAGCTTCCGCAAGTTCTTTCTCGGTTTTGGGCCGTCGAACATCCGGGACGCCGTCAGATAAGACGAAAATGACATCGGCCCCCATTTCGAACGCCCCCGTAAGCGCCAGATCCATTCGGGTTTTTCCGGTATAACCGGCG
>JGI12210J13797_10372245_pt1 | contig 12735 bp, 13 predicted proteins | sample ElkSlonscriptome_3_FD_13797 | JGI IMG/M metagenome (IMG submission 13797) | reverse complement strand
GATGGAATCTGTATGCTGTGCTATTCATTGTCTTTTCCTTGTTAAGGGTGGGTTCTCTCTCAGACTGGGATGTTGTAGCATCTTTTTGCACTCTACATTCTCTCTACAGTTTTACCATGTTCCCGGCCCAAATGACAGCATCTAGCCGACCATCTGGTTCATTTCGAAGATCGGCAAAAGGATGGAAAGAATGATGACACCGACCACACCACCCATGCCGACGATCATAATCGGTTCGATCAGTGCCGTCATGCCCATTACGGCCGATTCGACTTCCCGCTCGTAGGCATCGGCGACCTTGGTCAACATTCTCTCCAGCGTGCCTGCCTGTTCGCCAACCCCGACCATCTGCACGAACATCGGCGGGAACCAGGGCGAGTTCCCCAGCGATACCGTTATCGATTTTCCCTCCCGAATCTGGACGATGGCATCATCGACCACCTGGGAGATCTGGGAATTGTTCATAATGGTTTTGACGATCTCCATCGAGGCGATAAGACCGACGCCGCTTTCCAGCAGGCTGCCGAGTGTTGCAGCGAAGCGGGCCAGGATGATTTTCTGTAGAACCGTACCGGTGACGGGAATGCGCAAAAGCAGATGGTCCCAGAGGTGGCGGCCGTATCTGCTGGCGAAGAAAAACCTGCCGGCGGCAACGACGCCAATGAAAAATATGATCACCACCAGCCAGTAGGTCCTGAGAAAATCACTTACGCCGATGAGAATGCGGGTCGGCAGCGGCAGCAGCTGGTCCATCTCGACGAACACCTGCGTTATGTTGGGGATGATATAGGTTATCAGAATAAACAACACGCCGATGCAGATTAACGCCATGACGCAGGGATAGATGAGGGCGGCGGTCAGTCTACCTTTGAGGGCCTCCTGTTTTTCGCCGAAATCGGCCAGACGCTCGAGAACGATATCAAGCGACCCCGAAGCCTCTCCGGCCCTGACCATGTTGAGATAGATATTGGAAAAAACCTTGGGATGTTCGGCCATGGCATTGGTCAAGGTATTGCCCTCGTTAACCGATTCCTTTATCTGGGCGATGATTTTCTTGAATGCCGGATTGGAGGTCTGGGCAATCAGCGAGGTCAGCGATGGTACCAGCGGTATCTTCGCCCCAATGAGCGTGGCCAGCTGGCGGGTAAAAACATGGATCTCCTTGCTTTTTACCCTCTCGAAGAATGTGAGAGTAGCAGTATTGCCCCCCTCCTTGCGTCGCGATCTCGCCGAGCTTTCCTTGATGGCAATGGGATAGTTGCCGCCAGCCCGCAGTTTCTTCCTGGCGGCGGTGGAACTGTCGGCATCGATTATGCCTTTGCGGCTTTTGCCGTTTTTGTCCAACGCCTTATATTCATATACCGGCATATACACACCTTTTTCTGAGCAAACTGCTATTTTAGGTTCTCCGGCAAGGAATTACAATGTCAAACAAAGAAAATTGGTAAATAGGGTGAAATTCATATATAGTGAGACCTGTCCGGTGAGGAGCATGAGCCGCCGGCGTCTCCCCACGGATTTACAGGAGGGCCTGCGGAACGGATCAGACTGGTTCCTTCTTTTACACATTGCCCGTCATGTATACAGACTATTTCGGCCTCCGCGAAAAACCATTCACCATAGCGCCCGACCCCCGTTATCTCTACATGAGCGAGCACCACAGGGAAGCGCTGGCTCACCTGCTCTACGGCATTGCCGGCGACGGCTGTATGGTTCTGCTCACCGGCGATGTCGGCACCGGTAAGACGACGGTGTGCAGAAGCCTGCTCCAGCAGCTGCCGGAAAACACCGAGACGGCGATCATCGTCAACCCCAAACTCAGCGTCCAGGAACTCCTTGAAACTATCTGTGAGGAATTCGACATCTCTTTCACCAGGAACAACTCCTCGGTTAAATTCTATATCGACGGGATAAACGCCCATCTACTCAGCACGCACACCCAGGGAAAGACAGCTGTTCTCATCATCGACGAAGCCCAGAATCTCGATATGGATGTACTCGAGCAGCTGCGTCTGCTCACCAATCTCGAAACCGATACCGCCAAGCTGCTCAAGATCGTTCTCATTGGCCAGCCGGAATTGCAGGAGAAACTGCGAAGTCCTCAGGTCGCCCAGATAAATCAGCGCATCACCAGCAGGTATCATCTCGCCCCACTGAATAAAAACGACGTTTACGGTTTTATCCAGCACCGGATGATAATCGCCGGCGGTGGCAGGATGGCGTTCTTCACCGAAAAAGCTCTACTGCGCGCCTATCAGCTGAGCCGGGGCATTCCCCGCCTGATCAATATTCTCTGCGACAGGGCGCTGCTGGGCGCCTATGTAGAGGACAAGGAACGTGTTACCGAAAAAACAATGCTGAAAGCCGGCCGAGAAGTACTCGGAGAAGACCTGCCGCTGTCGGAAAAGGTAAGAACCACAGGGTTCTTGGCGAAATCGATAGTTGCCGCCCTCACCCTCATAGTCCTTATGGCCACTGCCGTTCTCTTTTTTGCCAAAAGAACAGATCTTTTCTATTTTTTGGATATTCCCCGCCTGCAATCCGTTTTCGAAAAAAATTCGGAGGGAAATGTATCCTCTCCTGAAGAGGTCGCTAACGTCCCACTCGACAAAAATGAAGATGCAGGCAGCGAAGAAACACAGCCACCGGTTTCGACCGAATCGGCTCAGCGGAACTAAATCGACGCCATTTTCTCGAATGATCCACAGGCCATGTCATATATACTGGAAGCACTAAAAAAAGCTGAAAAACGGCGCCGGGAGGAATTCACTTCATCCCAGCTGTATAATACCCATCCCAAAAAGCCTTCGACAAGTGCTCAACACACTGGTTTACGAACATGGTTGACTCTTTTTGCTATCACCTTAGTCATCATTTTTTCCATTAGTCTTTATTATCACAAGTACTTAAAAACACCAACACCGGACTTGTGGCAGAGCAACAGTGGACAAGAGGCAGAGAAAACAAATGAAAACAACAGGGGAACCATACAGATCAAACCGCTGTCCGTGTTGGAGTCAAAAAGCAGAATGGCATCAGTAGTATCACTAAACGATGAAGATACTGGCAGTACTATTCTTCAACCTGCTCCTTTAGTCGCAGATGAAAAAAGTAAGCGACATCCTGCCATATCCCATCAACATAACCACCCCTCAATTCCTTCACTTAAAGACCTTGAGCCGGAGATTCGTGAATCAGTGCCTGCTTTCAGGCTAGCCGGTCACGTCTACTCGGAAGCATCCGACCTGCGCATGATAATCATCAACAACAGGGTGGTCAGGGAAAAGGATATCGTCGAACAGGACTATATCCTCGACGAGATAACCCCGGACGGCATCATCATGCGCCTGGACGAAATCCGCTTTCACCTCCCCGTAGACTGATGAGGCCGGCCGCAGCGCTCTTTACTGCGGCAGTCGGAAGGGCAGGATAACCGTATGACTCTGGCCGCCTGACGATTCAACCAACTGCAGCCGCAGTTGGCTGGCCGTTACCGCCTCGCCGGGAAAAAAGATGATACCATGCGCCAGACTGCCAGGTGCAATAGAGCTGCTTTCCAGCGATTTTTCCCGCAAGTCCCTCACTATTGCCGAGCGGGCCTCATCACTGCTGCCGCCCTTGACTCCTCCCATGGTGGCGCCGGCAGCGGCACCCACGGCCGCCCCCTTGCCGATGGCCTCGCCGACATTATCGCCGGTGACAATACCTATAGCCGCACCGATCAGCGACCCGGCGGCGGCGCCGAGAAAGCCGGAATACGCTCCCTCTTTGAAAATCTGCTTGGTCTTGGCATATCTGGTTGCCCGTTCATAGGCGAAGCGCTCGGTAAGGATCGGCCAGAGATTGCCGTCGTCATCTATGAGGTAGGTCTGCGACGGATTAATTTCATAGGTTCGGCTGCCCCGGTTGTCGAACACCAGCTGCACCGGCAGCATTCCGGCGCTGCGGATATCAAAACCGAAGGCCTCCAGGGCCTCCTGCTTGTCGGCATAGGCCCGGCCGCCGATCCAGGTCTCATCGATCCTGACGGTATTGTCATAGGCCTCGGGCGTCTTGAAAGGCAGAGGTTTGGCCTTATAGGCGGTCGTACAGCCGGTTACTATCAGGGCTGTGATAATAAAAAGGATGTAAAGGCTATGCTGTGTCAATTGTTCCTGTTTCATGTTCTTTTCCTCAAGTGAAATCACCAGGATTCGATCGTCGTTGCCAGTGCCTCTCTGCCAATGAGCTGCGGGCAGAAACGGGAAAGAATACTTTCTCCGACGCCTCCTAAGAGAGGATATTTTCGAGTATGCGCATCTGCTCAGCGTTCAGCTCAAATTTGAAAATATCGAGATCTTCTTGCATATGCCTGGTGGATGTTGTGCCCGTAAGCGGCGTAATACCTGCCTGGGTAAGATAGCGAAAGAACACCTGTGCTTCGCTCATCCCCTGATCACGGGCGATGCTACGGACAGCGGCACTGGCAAGAATATGGGGATTTGCCGTGAGCGTCCAGAAACTTTGGTAATATATGTTGTTTTGCGAGCACCAGGTGCGCAGCTCGGCGTCGTAGCCCGTCTGGGCATGGAAACGGTTCTGAACGACGGCTGGAGCCACCTCGGCGTCCTCGCAAAGTGCACTGAGTACTTCTGGTGCATAGCAGTTACTTATGCCCAGCTGCCTGGCAACACCCTCTTTATAGAGCGTCTCCATGGCCCGCCAGACCTCCATCAGCGAATCATGAGGCCGCAGCGGAGAGTGGAGAATATAGGAGTCGACGTAGGTAGTCTGTAGATTCTTCAGAGAGTTTTGCAAAGACTGTCGCAGCTGGTCAGCCGGGGAGGCCTCGGCATCAAAGGGAATATTTTCCGGGTCCTGTCCTGGCAGCGGTGTGAACTTGGTCTGCAGAAAGATTTCGCGCCGATCGATACCGCGCTCACCAAGGCGCTGCAGGGCCTCCCCCACCAGCGGTTCCTTGTAGTGTTTCGGCTGACCGGCGGTATCTATGCCCCTGAATCCGGCCAACACTGCCGTCTCCACCAGATCGGCGGTGCGTTCCTTCTTCCAGGCCGTGCCATAGATTATGGGCGGCATGGCGATACCTGCTGCCGTCTTGACCCAGAGATGCTCCGGTACGGTTGTCATCGCTCCTCCTTCAAACAGCATTTTCCATGAAACTCATAGGAGAGTCGTTGCAGAAACTCCCCCGCATACGGACATTACTCTGTGTTGCTCTTTGCAAAAAAGGTAGTCTCCATGGGAGGAAAAGCAACAGCGGAATGAAAAAAGCCTGCCCCTGTCAAAGGATCCGGCAGGCTGTCAGTGCAAGAGCTGGTGCAGCCTGAAACGCAGGTATTTATAAAAACCAGTAAACATCGACTCGCCCCAGAGCCGGTCGGAAAGGTCTTTGTGCACCAGGTAGGCATTATCGTCGAAGTCCCAGAACATCAATGTCGTCTCCCGCGGCTTATACTCCAGCAGGTCGTCTATATTGCGCAGATTGGCCACATGAAGCAGCAAATAATCGGCCCGGCTTTCCTCCATGTCCTGATAGAGGCTCCTGGTCAAACGGTCAAAGGGCAGGTAGGTGGAGGTGGTCAGCCAGAAAATTCTGCCGGCGGCGATGTGCGGATAGCGATTTGTGACATAACTGACGACCTCGCTGGATATCGAACTGATAAGAACATCGTCCAGACGGCCGCGACGGGTTATATCGGCGATGATCTCATCGACCAGCCGAAAGTCCTCCAGCGTCTCTCCCTGAGATTTGATTTCGATGTTGAGCTTTTTCTGCAGCAGGGGCATGATCTCGTCATAGGCGGCGATCTCGCCCCCCGTTATTTCTTCGAGTTGGGCATATGTGGCATCCCCCACCGCCTTCAGGCTGCCGAACTGGCGGAGCATGCGCTGGTCATGGTAGACGACGATCCTGCCGTCGAGGGAGTACTGGACATCGAACTCGATAAATGCGTATCGGCTGTTCCTCTCCGCCTCTGTCAGTGCCTGCAGGGTATTTTCACGGTACAGATGCGAGGCACCGCGGTGCGCCCCGGCAGTGCAACGGTAGCCGTAATCTCCGGCGGCGTCCGCTCCCTGCCGTCGCAGCACCTGATCGAGGCTCATCACCGAGGGCGGCAGACAGCAGCCGGCGCCGTAAAAAAACACAGCGACAAGAAGAGCGGCGGCGAAAGCGCCAAGAGCCCGGTTGCGAATCTTTTCTGCTCCTGTTATTTCTCGCCGCATGGGCGTCTCACACCAGCCGGCGAGGCATACCTGCACCCCGGTCGGCGTCGTCGCTTCCAGCATTTTTTTCCAGCTGCAGCAGAGTCTCCTTCATCTGCAGGCCGTAGGCGAAGCCGGTCAGACTGCCGTCGGCACCGATGACCCGATGACAGGGGATGATAATGGGCAGGGGGTTGCGTGCATTGGCCAGGCCCACAGCCCTGGCGGCCTTGTCACGACCGATTTTTCGGGCGATATCACCGTAGGTGGCGACGCCGCCGTAGGGTATGTCCTGCAAGGCCTGCCAGACCATTTTCTGAAAGTCTGTCCCCTGCAGATCGAGAGGCAGTTCAAAGACCCTTCGTTTCTTCTGAAAATACTGATGCACCTGTTTTTCGGCCTCGCCAAAGAACTGCGGAGCGGCAATCCAGTCAGCAGGCATGGCAAAGCGCGGACTGCCGGCGCCGGTCATCAGGTGTACATGCGACAGCCGGTCCTTGTCGCCGGCGAGGATGATTTCTCCCACCGGTGTTGTTAACTGCGAATAATATTTCATATCTCACCGTGCCGTTTACTACCCGTTTTCAAGATCTTTCCGGACTGCCCCGTCGAAGAGACCGGTATTTGCCCTTTTTCAAAGCAATACGCCTTCTTGGCAAATGCCGCAAGCGGTTTTCAAAAAGTGCAGCTTCTCTCTTCTTTGCTGCTTCTTACAGTATGATTCCGAGTTCACCAAGGCAAGAGGTTTACAGAAGGCTGGTACCGCCGCTGTGCCACGGCATGCTATCTTCGGCAAAAGGGCTTGCCTTTCCACGGTGTAAACCTTAGCCTAAAAAAGAGGATTACCCTACAGCAAGCGAGATGCAGTCATGCTGAAACCCAAAATGCGCTCACTCAACGACCCGGAAGGTGCGATCGTCCCCCTGGGACTGCCCCCGGTAATCGATTGCCACGTTCACGTATTTCCGCCGTTTCTTTTTCAGTCGGTATGGAAATGGTTCGATGAACACGGCTGGCGCATTCGCTATCAACTCACAACCGAGGAGATATTTGCTTTCCTGCTGGACCGCGGCATTCAGCATATCGTTGCCCTGCAGTATGCCCATAAAGCCGGTATTGCCCGGGAACTCAACCGTTACATGGTTGAGCGGTGCGCACGCATGCCAGGCAGGATCACCGGCCTGGCCACCGTCTATCCCGGCGAGGACGATGGTGTTGACATCCTCGAAGAAGCCTTCCGGGCCGGACTCGGGGGCCTGAAACTGCACGCCCATGTCCAGTGTTTCGACGTCAATAGCGCCTCTATGGAGCCGCTTTATGACTGTTGCCGACGCCACGACAAACCTATACTCATGCATGTCGGCAGGGAGCCGAAGAGTTCCGCCTACAAATGCGATCCCCATAAAATATGCAAGGCGGAAAAACTCGAACGGGTCCTGCGTGATTTTCCCGGCCTGCGGATCTGCGTACCGCATCTGGGTTTTGACGAACTCGAAGCCTATCGACGATTGCTTGAACGCTACGACACGCTCTGGCTCGACACCACCATGGTGATCACCGACTACTTCCCTTTGCAGGAGGCGGTCGATCTCAGCGCCTACAGGATCGAGAGAATTCTTTACGGATCGGATTTCCCCAACATCCCTTATGCCTGGGACCGGGAGCTCAAAGTTTTGCAGGCGACGGGGATGAGCGAGGATGCTCTCGCCAAGATCACCTGGAAAAACGCGGCCGATCTGTTTGCCATCGATCTGCCGGACCCCGATGACCACCAGGAAAGTGCCACCGCCTGCCCCTGGCCCTTGGGAACCGGGGAGGAACCTTTCAATAAAGCGTGAATACGGGTGGTACTCCCCCGGACATTGCATGAACAATGGACGACAGGAGCATTATTCTCGACTGGCAGGCTCTCTCAACTCCTGAAACATTCAGGCCAAAGGAAGCTGTAAGAAACGTCTCTACTCAAAGATTTCTTTAACATTGTGATAAGGAGCAACCATGGATCTCCAGCTACGTGACAAAAAAGTACTGATTACCGGCAGCACCGCCGGCATCGGCTACGCCATCGCCGAACAGATCGCAGCTGAGGGTGCACAGGTGATCATCAACGGTCGCACCCAAAAATCCGTCGACCAGGCCCTTACCGCCCTCAAGGAAAAAACCACCTCCGAAATCGATGGCTTTGCAGGCGATCTCTCCACTCTTGAAGATACCCGGGCCTTGACATCCGCACACTCGGAGGTGGACATCCTGGTCAACAACCTCGGTATTTTCGAACCGGTACCCTTCGAGGAAATAACCGATGACGACTGGCGCAGATTCTTTGAGATAAACGTCCTCAGCGCCATTCGCCTCAGCCGCCAGTACCTCCAGGCAATGCGCAAAAAAGACTGGGGCCGGATTATTTTCATATCGAGTGAGAGCGGCGTGCAGATCCCGGTGGAGATGATCCACTACGGTATGACCAAGACCGCACTGCTTGCCGTCTCCAGAGGTCTGGCAGAACATGTTGCCGGCACCGGCATAACCGTCAACAGCGTTCTTCCAGGGCCGACCAAATCCCGGGGGGTCCTTGATTTCGTCGCTGAGCTGGCGGAGAAAGATGGCCAAAGCTTCGAGGAATTCGAGAAGGAATTTTTTACCAAAATGAGACCCTCCTCACTCATCCAGCGCTTCGCCGAACCGGCCGAGGTCGCCTCCCTGGTCTGCTATCTTGCCAGTCCGCTGGCCTCGGCGACAACCGGTGCCGCGTTACGGGTCGATGGCGGAGTTGTCCGCAGTGCATTTTGATTAGCGTCACCGGAACGGGGAAAAACGGAACAGAGCGACTGATATCTCTTGCGATCGAGCGCTTGGTCGGATTTAATGCACAACAGGAAGCGCCGCCTGAGCGCAGTGATTCATGACGCTCGGTGGTGCACGAAAACGGGCAGGTATCGGCCCGGATCTACCACCATCGTTAGCATGGAGGAACGGATGAAGTATGAGACTATTCTCGTGGAAATCAACGATGAGCACATCGGTACCATCACCCTGAACCGTGCCGATCATCTCAACACATTTACATCTCAGATGGCGGCGGAGTTGCACCGCGCTCTGCTCGAACTCGATGCGGAGCCACAGGTCAGGGTAATGGTGGTCAAGGGCGCGGGCAAGGCCTTCTGCGCCGGTATTGACATCAATGAACTCGAAGATAAAACTGCGCTGGAATACCGTGCCTGGATCGAGCATATGGAGCAGCCGCTGGTTTCCATCTCTCAGCTGAAAAAGCCGGTCATAGCCATGGTCCAGGGCGTGGCCGCGGCAAACGGCATGGGACTTGCCGTTGCCTGCGATCTCACCATAGCCGCCGACAATGCCAAGATGGGACTGACCGCTATCAACGTCGGTCTCAACTGTGTGGGACCGGTTATCCCGGTGGCGCGGGTCGTCGGCAGAAAGAAGGCGTTGGAGCTTCTTCTCTACGGCGAGCTGATCAAAGCGCCAGAAGCGCTTTCTCTGGGCTTGATAAACCGTACTGTTGCCAAGGAAAGCCTCGAAGAGCAAACCCGCGAGTGGGCCGTGACCCTGGCCAGAAAGAGCCCCCTTGCCGTCCAGATCGCCAAAAAAGGTTTTTACGGATCGGAAGACATGGGATATCTCACCCAGTTCGACTACATGAACGACGCCTTCGCCAGGCTCTGCACGACCAGAGACGCCAAAGAAGGCGTAGCGGCCTTTCTGGAAAAACGCCGGCCCGACTGGCAGGAGTGCTGATAGGCAAATATCTGAGCCCCGCCGAAACTCCGCCTATCTACTTACGGTGATACGGTGGCAAGCACATGCAGTGATGCTCGCCACTGGTTTTCACATAGCTGCTTATCGGAGTATCCGGCAGTTCTTCTCAACCTATGCCCTGGACGTCCTCCACGGTTTTTTCCGGTTCCGGCCGCGAGGTATAGTCGGGGTTGACGTCGGCCGATTCGATGATCCCCTGGCGGTTGATCACATAGCGCGCCGGCATGGGCAGCGACCAGGATGATTCGCCGTTGACGCGCGGCAGGTCGATACCGAGTTCGAGATAGACCTCCTGCAGGTAGTCGGGCAGGACGAATCGCAGGCCCAACTTATCGGCATACTGATTGCCCTCATCGCGCAGTATATCGAAAGTGAGGCCATGTTTTTTGCGCATTTCCTTCAAGAATTCCAGGCGCTGTGGACAAATGGCCACCAGACGTGCCCCCTGGCTCTCTATCTTCCCGGCAACCTCCTGCAGAGCATCCAGCTCCGCATTGCAATAGGGTCACCAGACTCCCCGATAAAAACTTACAACCAGATTGTGTTTCTGCAGCAGTTCCATGGAAGAGACCGCCTGACCCTCCATATTGGGCAGAACGAAAGGGGGCAGCGGATCCCCTTTTTCCAGAGCCTTGTCGGCGGCGCCGGAGTCTTTGAGCTCTTCGGTCGCCTGCTTCATTTTTTTCCGTGCTTCTTTGGGTATTCTTTCTTTGGAACTGTCGCTGACCTGCCGCAACTTCTCAGCTAATGCCATGGTGCCCCCCGTATCTACTCAGCTTCACAATTGAATGCTGCATACTTTCCGGTACCGTCTCAACTCTTCAAACATCGAAACACTCCCGCATGCAACCCTGCCGAACAAGCCCTCCTTGGGGCTTCGGCCTTTTCTCTCACCTTAATGTTCATCATCTTCCTGTCAATTCGCATGGGCGATGATGTGCGCCAATCTCACAGCGTTGCTCGCGTTGCCGCCTCCCGTTTTTGCTCTCAAGGTGTGGCGCGGCAAAGCGCAGTATCGTCAGGTTTCTTTTTGTTTGACAAGGAATTTACGCCCCTGTATTTTTTCAGGGAATCGTCACGACCGCCTTTTCGGCTTCCGGATCCTGCACCGCCTGGGATCTTAGCGTCTGTTGCCGTCCCTCTCTCACTCTTGGAATATCATGCTCATGGATTTCATTCCCTCCCAGTTTCACCCCTACCTCGCCCCTGCGGCCGTGCTGTTGCTGCTGCTCTGCGGTCTATTGATCATGCTGGTCGTCGTCTGTTTTTTGCGGCTGCGAAGCCAGGCCAGAGCCGTGGGGATGCAGGCTCAGCAGCTCAGCCAGGAACGCAAGCTCAACGCCGATATGCAGGCCGAACTCCATCAGCAGCAGCTGCGAAACGCCAAACTCCTCACCCTGCTCAAAACGGAGCGCCGCAGCACCGGCGAAAAACTGACAATACTCGAAGATGCCCGCAAACATCTTCTGCTGCAGTTTCAATCCCTGGCACAGCGGATTTTCGAAGAGAAGAGTGTTAAGTTCGGCAACGACAGCAAAGAACGGCTCACCTCACTGCTCCAGCCGTTGCAGGATCAACTCCGGTCCTTTCAGCAGCGCATCGACGATATTCAGGTCAACGACATCCGAGAGCGCACCTCGCTCAAACAGGAGATCATCCACCTGCGCGAACTCAACACCCGCATCAACACGGAGGCGGTCAATCTCACCCGCGCCCTGCGCGGCGATAAGAAAAAACAGGGCAACTGGGGGGAGCTGGTGCTTGAGCGGGTACTGGAAAAATCCGGTCTGCGCCGGGACCGCGAATATTCCGTGCAGACCGGCTACCGCAGCAGAGAACACCGCCTGCAGCGACCAGATATCATCATCCACCTGCCGGAAAAAAAAGACATTATCATCGACTCCAAGGTCAGTCTCTCTGCCTGGGAGAAATATGTCAACAGCGACGACGAGCAGGAGCGCCGGACCAATCTCGCCTCTCACCTCGCCAATATCCGGAATCACATAGAGGATCTTGCCGGCAAGAATTATTGTGATCTTCCCGACCTGCACTCTCTCGATTTCGTCCTGCTCTTCATCCCCATCGATTCCTCTTTTGCTACCGCCTGCGAGGCCGATGAACAGCTCTTTGCCGATGCCTATGAAAAGCGGGTCATCATCGTCACGCCGACCACCCTTCTCGCCACCCTGAAAACCATCGAAAACCTCTGGCGCTACGAACACCAGAACCGCAATGCCAAGGAGATAGCCGATCGTGCCGGCGCTCTCTATGACAAACTGCGCGGCTTCGTCGAGGAAATGGAAAAAATCGGCAGACAGCTTGCCGCCTGTCATACCACCTATGAATCGGCAATGAACAAGCTGACCACCGGCAGAGGCAATATTATCGCCCAGGCCGAACGATTCACCGAACTCGGCGTCAAGGTCAGAAAAAAAATCCCCGATTCGCTCTCATCGAAAGACGATGCAGACACAGTTAATTAAGACGAGACCGTACAAGGCCGGTGCAAACACCCGAATGCTGGCTCTCTCCCGCGATCTTGCCAAAAATGAGAGGAAATGGTAGTAGGATGGACTGATATGCTTTTATCAAACTTTTCCCCAAGGTGAAAACGGTGCTCCTCCATCAGAAATTCATCGACGTAGCGAAAGAACAGGGTGAGAAAATTGCCATCAATGATTTCGCCACTCACAAAAAAGTATCATACGACCGAGCGCTGCTGGCCAGCATCCTACTGGCCAAATATTTCAAAAA
>JGI12210J13797_10663634_pt1 | contig 12736 bp, 14 predicted proteins | sample ElkSlonscriptome_3_FD_13797 | JGI IMG/M metagenome (IMG submission 13797) | reverse complement strand
TGCAGGTTTTCCTGCGGCCAGGCGCGCAGGATGTGGGCGATGGTGATCGGCAGGACCAGCGCCTCGTCCCATGCCGGGATCATCACCGCCGTCGGCCCGGTCAACCGGTCGCCGCGCAATCGTTCACGATCGACGATCGCGTCACGCACGCGCCCCCGGCATTTCAGCCAGAACCAGCACAGATCGACCGCAAGGTCGTCCAGCGCGCCTAAAAGAAAGAAAACACCGGCAAACAGCAGCAGCTCGCGCTGAAATACCGCCAGCCATTGCCAGCCGTCCAAACCCAATGCAGTCAAGGTGCGACCCCTATCCCCCGTGGGGAAAACCCCTACCGTTCCGCGATTGCCCTTGCAACCGCATTGGTTTTTCTGAAAAGGGGGCCGCGATCATGTCTGACACATCTGCCTCTTCACGCTCGTCCCTGCGCCGCATTTTCGCGCCGGTTCAGTCCCTGTTCGTCGGGGATGCGTCGGCTGGCGTCCTGCTGATCCTGGTGGCCGCTGCGGCGATGCTCGCGGCGAATTCCCCGCTGGCGGGCGAATACCGTGAATTGTTCTATGGCGAACTGGCGTGGACCCCGATTCCCAAGCTTTACGACCTGCACCTGTGGATCAATGACGGACTGATGGCGATTTTCTTCTTCGTCGTCGGGCTGGAGGTGAAACGCGAACTGGTCAGCGGGTCGCTGGCCGATCCGGCGGCGCGGCGTTTGCCGATGCTGGCGGCGGTGGCGGGAATGGCCGCGCCTGCGGTCGTGTTCATGGCCGTATCGGGCGGCGGCGAATATACCAGCGGTTGGGCGATCCCGGCTGCGACCGACATTGCCTTTGCGATGGGTGTGCTCGGTCTGCTGGGCAACCGCGTACCGGCATCCCTGCGCCTGTTCCTGTTGACCGTGGCGATCGTCGACGACATCGGCGCGGTACTGGTGATCGCGGTGTTCTACACTCCGACGATCAAATTGGCTTGGCTGCTGGCCGCCGCGGTTGTCCTCGCGCTGATGGTCGGGTTGAACCGGTTGAAGGTATCGGTGTTCTGGCCCTACGTGCTGATGGCGCTGGTGCTGTGGTATTGCGTGCTGAACACGGGCGTCCATGCGACAATCGCCGGGGTTCTCGCCGCGCTGACGATCCCGATGCAGCGGGCGGACGGCAATTCCATGCTGGAACGGCTCGAACATGGCCTGGCCCCGTGGAGCGCCTATCTGGTGGTGCCGGTGTTCGGGTTTGCCAATGCGGGCGTCGCGCTGTCCGGGATGGGCGCCGATGCGCTGCTCGCCCCGCTGCCTGTCGCCATTGCGGCCGGGTTGGTCGTGGGCAAACAGGTCGGCATTTTCGCGATCGTCGCGATTGCGGACAAGACGGGTTTCGCCCCGCGTCCCGCCGGGGCGAGCTGGCCGGAAATCTGGGGCATATCGATCCTGTGCGGCATCGGCTTCACGATGAGCCTGTTCATCGGCAGCCTCGCCTTCCCCAATCAGCCCATGCTGATCGAAGAGGCGAAGATCGGGATCCTGACGGGATCGGCGATATCGGCGGTGCTGGGCTTTGTCGTCCTGCGTTTGACCACGACCCATCCTGCGGATGAATGCGACGACCACGGCAGGCAACCAAGCGAGGCCTGAATAGCGCATCGCATTCGAATGCGTCCCGAATTACAGATTACCAGCTGCCGGTATTTTCCATGCTGGCCCACGGTTCCTTCGGTTCCAGGTTGCCATCCTGCAGCAATTCGACCGATATGCCGTCGGGTGATTTGACGAAGGCCATGTGCCCATCGCGCGGGGGCCGGTGGATCGTGTGCCCTGCATCCATCAGGCGCTGACACGTGTCATAGACATCTTCGACCCGATAGGCGAGGTGGCCGAAATTGCGGCCTGTGCCCAGATCCTCCGGCGCGGAGCCGTCCTCTGCAGGCCAGTTATAGGTCAGCTCGATTTCGGCGATACCTTCCTGTCCCGGCGCGGCGAGGAAGATGAGCGTGAACCGCCCCGCCTCCACATCGAAACGCCGGACCTCATCCAGCCCGATCAGGTTGAAGAACGCAATCGTCGCATCCGGATCGGTCACCCGGATCATTGCGTGCAGGAATTTCGGCCCGGTCTTGTCAGTCATCGCATTTGGCCCCTTTCACGACGCGATTGCTAGATGGCCGCCGCCCCGCCCGCAAGTCTCGGAGCGACAGAACGGGTTTTCGCAACCACGCAGCTTTGCTCAGTTGCCGTTAAGCAGCGGCAGTCCTACATGCAGCTGCGAAATAGTAATCCGCCCGATCCATGTGGAACCGCGCCCGAACCGGCCGACGCCGCGTCCCGCCATACCAACGCGCACCGCGCCCCGGACCGGGTCATGTCCGATTTGAAGAACCGCCCTTTATGCTGAGACGTCTGCAACGAATGCTCCGATCCGATCCGCCGCCCCGCCCGGCGGTGCCGGATGGTGAGCGGTATTACGTCATCGGCGACATTCATGGGCGGCTCGATCTTTACGATGCCCTGATCGATGCGATCGAGCGCGAGGAAAGCCGGCGATCTCCTGCGACGACACAGATTGTGTTGTTGGGCGATCTGGTCGACCGGGGCGCCGACAGCGCAGGCGTTCTCGCCCGGACGCGGGAATGGCAGCGCCATCGAACGGTCCGGGTGCTGGCCGGCAATCACGAGGACATGTTTCTCGCATCCTTCGAACGGCCCGAGGCGTTGCGCCATTTCCTGAAACACGGGGGCCGCGAAACCATCCTCAGTTTCGGTCTCGACAAACGCGATTTCAACAATCTGGGTCTGGACGAACTGTTCGACCTGCTGCCCCGGCTCGTCCCGCAATCCGAACGCGAATATATCGCCGCGTTCGAAGACAGCATTACTGCGGGTGATTACCTGTTCGTCCACGCCGGGGTCGATCCGCAGCGCCCCCTGACCGATCAGAAACGCACCGACCTGTTGTGGATTCGCGACCGGTTCCTGTCCTACGAGGGCCCGCTCGACAAGGTGGTGGTGCATGGGCACACGATTTTCGACGGTGTCGTCGATCGTGGCAACCGGATCGGGATCGATACTGGCGCTTTCCGGTCAGGTGTGCTTACGGCTCTGACGCTCGAAGGCACGGAGCGGCGGATCATACAGGCGGAAATGCGCGAAGACGGCGAGATCGCTATCTCGCATGACGCCTTCGGCTCCCGCACGGATCGTTGATCGGACTTTGATTGCGCGAAGCCAAGGCAGCATCGCGGTTGAAAACGGATATCGAGGCGAGAGGAAGTTGCACCCATGAAAATCGCGATGGTGGGATCGGGCTATGTCGGGCTCGTTTCGGGGGCCTGTTTTGCCGATTTCGGCCACGAAGTGGTCTGCATCGACACCGATCAGCTCAAGATCGACCGATTGCGTGACGGTATCATGCCGATTTACGAACCGGGGCTCGACCGGCTGGTTACCGGCAACATGGCCGCCGGGCGGCTGTCCTTCACCACCGACCTTACCGGCGGCATCGATGGCGCGGACGCTATTTTCATCGCGGTAGGCACGCCCAGCAGGCGAGGCGACGGGCACGCAGACCTGACCTTCGTGCGCGAAGTCGCAAGGCAGGTCGGCGAAAACCTGTCGGGCGATGCCGTCGTCGTTACAAAATCGACCGTCCCCGTCGGGACGGGTGACGAGGTCGAGCGAATCCTGCGCGATAGCGGTGCATCCTCTGCGCGCGGACATCGCGTGGCGGTCGTTTCCAATCCCGAATTCCTGCGCGAAGGCGCGGCGATCGACGATTTCAAACGGCCCGACCGGATCGTGATCGGAGCGGAAGACGATTTTGGCCGCGACGTCATGCGCGAGGTGTACCGGCCGCTGTTCCTGAACGAATCGCCCATCCTCTTCACGTCCAGGCGAACCAGCGAGCTGATCAAATACGCGGCCAACGCGTTTCTGGCGACGAAGATCACCTTTATCAACGAGATGGCCGACCTGTGCGAAAGCGTCGGCGCGAATGTTCAGGATGTCGCGCGCGGCATCGGCATGGATAATCGCATCGGGCCGAAATTCCTTCACGCCGGGCCGGGTTACGGGGGATCGTGTTTTCCAAAAGACACGCTGGCGCTGCTGAAAACGGCCGAAGACGCCGGCAGCCCGACCCGGATCGTCGAGGCGGTGGTCAAGGTCAATGACAGCCGCAAGCGCGCGATGGGCCGCAAGGTGATAGAGGCGCTGGGCGGTTCGGACGCGGCGCGCGGAAAGAAAGCCGCGCTGCTGGGCCTGACGTTCAAGCCCAATACCGACGACATGCGCGATTCGCCCGCCATCGCCATCGCGCAAACCCTGGGCGATGCGGGGGTATCGGTTACCGCGTTCGATCCCGAGGGGATGGAGCAGGCCCGCCCGCTTTTGCCAGAAGTGACAATGTGCGACGATCCCTATGCGGCGATCGAAAACGCCGACGTCGTCGTGATCGTTACCGAATGGGACGCGTTCCGGGCGCTCGATTTTGCGCGGGTTCGCGATCTTGCCAATGCGCCCGTGCTTGTCGATCTGCGCAACATCTACAATCCCGACGACCTGAGATCGGCCGGGTTCACTTATATCGGGGTCGGGCGCGCCTGAAACGACGCCCCGCTCGCCGGGTCCGGATAATTTTACAGGCCGAGCCAGTGGCGGCGATTTTCCCGATGCGCCAGTCCGGCGATCATCGCGACAATGACGAGCAATCCCGATCCGACGGCGGCTGTGGCAAGCTCGGCCGCTTCCTGCCCACCTCTTAGGTAAATGGCCAGCAACGCCCAGCAAAATACGAGAGCGTACCAGGGGTTCCCGCGCGAACGATAGACTGCTGTGGCGGCAATCAGTCCGCCAATGGCCACAATCGCCGCGGCCAACAGGGGATAGCCCGCCGATTCGGCATCGGACGCGAACACACCGTGATAGACCAGCGCGGCGGAAATGTTGACGATGCTTGCCGCGGTAAGCCACGCGGCCATTGCGCCAAGGACGAGCGCGGCGAGCCACCGTTCCTGCGTCGACAGCTCCGACGTTTTCGAAAGCGCGCGTAAAGTGACCAGCAGCCCGATCAGCGATGCAAGTATGATAGCGACCGAAATCACCGTCAGGTTCGCAAACTGGGTGTAGACCGCCCACACCCCCTGTGCGGCGAACGCTATCGCGGCGGGCCACGCTATCCGGTCGAGCAAGGCGCTGGCTTTCTGTCCGGGCAGTGCCTGCCAGATGGCAAAGATCGCAGATCCCAGGAACAGCGGACCCCAGATTGCAAATGCCCAGCCCGCCGGTGTGACGAGTGTGCGGACGCTGTCCGAACGGCTGCCGATCGGTTCGCCAAAGCCGAGCTGTGGCAGAAATGTCGATCCGATCTGCACGAATACCGCCACGATCACGGCGATGCGTTGCAACACGGGTCGATGCGGATGCGAAGGCGCTTTCATGGCGGATGAACGACGGGTCGTGCGGCAGGTTCCGCATAGGCGGCATCCGAACGAGAAACATCAGGGGGCCGGGTAAGCCGGGTTCTGTATCCGCACCGCATGATCACAGGTTGCCCTGACACAGCGGCGGCACGGTGGCAGCCATTCATCTGGGCGGCGCATTGCTGCGCGCGCTCTAGCAGCCAACCCGGGCCTCTCGGGGCGAAACACCCCTGCCCGCCGTAAAGACGGGCGCGAGGCCCCTATTTGGCCTTGCTCCGGGTGGGGTTTGCCATGCGGATGCCGTTGCCGTCATCCCGGTGCGCTTTTACCGCACCCTTTCACCCTTGCCTGTGAGAAATACCCGTAGACGGGCACGCTCCATCGGCGGTCTGCTCTCTGTGGCACTTTCCCTGATCCGATACGGCATCCGTATCGGACCGGCGGGCGTTACCCGCCACCCTCGTTTCGTGGAGCCCGGACTTTCCTCGCGATCCAGACGGATCACGCGGCTGCCTTGGCCCCCTGATGCAGTGATGAATTACACCACAATGCCCTTTTTTGAAAGCGATCGATCAGCGCGTGTCGCCGCGATCCCGGTCGAGCAGCAATTGCCACAGAATCGCGCCAAGCTGCGCGTCGTAGAGACCGCTGACTTTTTCGGGCCGCCATCGCCGTTCGAACGCCTCGATCGCCTTGCGTCCTTCGGTGATGTCGTACCCATACCGGCCCAGCGCGAGGATGAACGCGCCTTCATTCGGGAACGGATCGCCGGCATCCAGCTTTTCCGGCCGCGGCAGACACAGGCCGTATTCGGCGAGCCTGGCCCACGGGAACAGCTCACCCGGATCGGTTTTCCGCATCGGTGCGACGTCGGAATGACCGATCACGTTGGCACGCGGAATGTCGTGTTCCTTCACGATCCGCGCCAGTAAGGGGACCAGAGCTTCGAACTGGGTATCGGAGAATTCGCGGTATCCGCCCGCGTGGCCCGGATGATCGAGCTCGATCCCGATACTCGCCGAATTGACGTCCTTGTTTCCGCGCCAATACGAAACGCCTGCGTGCCATGCGCGCTTGTTTTCAGGCACCAGCTGGGTGACGACGCCGCTTTCCCCGATCAGGTAATGCGCCGAAACGCCCGATTCCGGGTTGGTCAATTTTCCCAGCGCGCGCTCGACCGGCTGCATTTCGGTATAGTGCAACACCACCATCGTGATCGGTTGATCGCGTTCATCGAAATTGGGCGACCGGACGACGGCATCGACCAGTTCTCGCACCACCATTTCTTCAGGCATTTCTTCAGGCATTTCTTCAGGCATTTCTTCAGGCATCTCTTCGGGTTCGGCGGTCATCCGATCATTCCTTCGGGTTCGGGAATGACCGCGCCCAGAACCAACGCATCATCCGTCAATTTGTACTGCAAACCGCCGCCCAGTTCCTGCGCGAGAAGCGCGATCATGTGGGCCGCCGCCGTGCGGCTTGTTATCTCGGCATCGTCGGTATCGCCCTGCAGCGCCATGCCGATGCTTTCATCGAACGCGATCCGGTCGCCGGTCGCCCGCGCAACGATTTCGACGTTGCCATCGCGCCGTTCCGCCCCGAGGTCGAGCGTGCCACCGCGCACCAGAGCGTCGAGCGCCATCTGCGACAGGTTGAGCAAGACCTTCACCGCCGGTTTCGGCAGCGTGCTTTCGGCAATCGCCCAGTTGATTTCGACCCGCTTTGCATCGGTGGCAAGCGCGCCAATCACGTTCTGCGCCTCTTCGACCGGCACGGCTTCGCCAAATCCGCCCGCCGCCCCAAAGGCGAGACGGAAGAATTTCAGTTTATCGGTGCTGATCCGCGCGCTTTGTTCGAGCAATTCCAGACAGCGTTGGCGCATTTCGGGGTCGCGTTCGTCGGCCAGCAATTCGAGCCCGTTGGATATCGCGCCAACGGGCGACAGCAGGTCGTGGCAAAGGCGCGAACACATCAGCGCGGCGAGATCGGTTTGCGAAGTCATTCAGGCTTTCCGTAAGGATTATTCAATGGATCGGAGGCGTCGTCGTCCAGCTTGCGTCGCCATCGGAACTTGCGGTCAGAGGCGTCGTTCCGGAACGAAAGACCCGGCATCACGCCCCGACAACCATTTTTCGACAACCATTTTTCGACAAGGCCCCCTCCCCGTGCGATCTTTCCGCCGTCCGCTCGGCGTCTTAGCCGTTGTCGACAAAGTATGGAAGCGCCGCGAAAGTGCCAGATCGTTTGCGCCACAGCCGCAATTCCCAGCAATCTCCCTCGCGTCCCGCGATCGCCCAGATCGCACGCCCGCCTTCGGCCAGTGCCGAATCGAGCGCGGACGGGATGGCCGGCCCGTTCGGATGGGAATGAAAATATCCCAGCACTTGCGCGCCGCCGGCGCGCTGCGTCCGGTGCGCCGCGATCAACGAATGCGGGTCGATTTCGAACCGGGTTTCGGGGTCGGGGTGAATATTGACCGCGATGGCAAAACGATCGATCCGGGGTATCTCCGTCGGATCTTCCCCCGCTGAACTATCGCAAAAAAGGATACCGCACGCTTCGCGCGGAAAGGTGGTGCGCGCAGCGTCCAGCATCGCATCGAAAGCCTGCGCGCCGATGGGGATTGCCGCCTCGTCTGGCATGGTGGCCGTGCCGCTTGTCTGGATGCCGTTCATCGCCCATGGCATAGCGGTGTCCGACGATGAAATCATCACCGGCGCGGCTTCGGCCGCCACCCGCATCGACAAGGCGCTGGCCGAGGCGACCCACCTGTCGCGCGCCCGCATCCAGGCCCTGATCCGGGATCGCCGCGTCGAAGTAGACGGCGCAATCGTCGCATCGCCCTCCGCCACGGTCGATGCAGGCACGCCATTTCGCATTGTCGTTCCCGCCGCTGTCACGGCCGAAGCGGCGCCGCAGGACATCCCGCTCTCCATCGCATACGAGGATGAATACCTGATCGTGGTGGACAAGCCGGCGGGAATGGTCGTTCACCCCGCCGCGGGCAATCGGGACGGGACGCTGGTCAACGCATTGCTGCATCATTGTGCGGGGCAATTATCGGGAATTGGCGGCGTCGCCCGCCCCGGCATCGTTCACCGCATCGACAAGGATACGTCCGGACTGCTGGTGGTGGCGAAATCCGATGCCGCGCATGAAGGGCTTGCCAGCCAATTCGCCGATCACATCGTCCATCGCCGCTACCTGGCCGTGTGTGGCGGACATCCCGACCCGGCAGAGGGCACGATCGCCGGGCGGATCGGTCGAAGCGATGCCAATCGCAAGAAAATGGCTGTTCTGGATCCAAAAGCGACGCGCGGAAAACACGCGGTCACGCATTATCGCTGCATCGAACGATTCGCGGCCGCGACCCTGATCGAATGTCGGCTGGAAACCGGGCGGACGCATCAGGTGCGCGTTCACTGCGCGTCAATCGGCCATGCGTTATTAGGAGACCCTGTCTACGGAAATGCATCGCGCGCCGTCCGGCCCATCCTGAACGGATTGTCCTTCAAAAGGCAGGCGCTCCACGCGGCGCAGCTTGGTTTCAAGCATCCATTAAGCAGCCAGCAGCTAAGCTTCAGCGCGCCCTTGCCGACGGATATGGCGGAACTGATCGACGAACTTGCTCGTTCTAATCGATGAAAGTCGCACCCAAACCCGCCGACATCGCGTATATGACCGTAACACGCACACCAAAGTGGCCCGAATGGCCAGATGCCCATCAGGGGTCCGGTCTATAATGGTCGACATCAGAAAGGTATGAAGGAAGTGAGCAAAAGCAAGACCCCATCGGTTCCCGCGCTTAGCGGTGAGCAAAGCCTCAACCGTTACCTGTCCGAGATCAAGAAATACCCGGTCCTGACGGCAGAGCAGGAATACATGCTTGCCAAGCGGTATGCCGAGCACGAAGATCCCGAAGCCGCCGCGCAACTGGTTTCGAGCCATCTGCGCCTCGTCGCCAAGATCGCGATGGGCTATCGCGGCTATGGCCTGCCGGTCAGCGATCTCATCTCCGAAGGCAATGTCGGATTGATGCAGGGCGTCAAGAAATTCGAGCCCGATCGCGGTTTCCGCCTCGCCACCTATGCAATGTGGTGGATCAAGGCGAGCATTCAGGAATTCATTCTGCGTTCGTGGAGCCTTGTGAAGATGGGGACCACCGCCGCCCAGAAAAAGCTGTTCTTCAACCTTCGCCGGATGAAAAAACAGCTGGAGGCATACGAGGACACCGATCTTTCCCCCGACGACGTAACCAAGATCGCAACCGATCTGGGCGTGCCCGAACAGGAAGTCGTCAACATGAACCGGCGGATGATGATGGGCGGCGACGGGTCGCTCAACACGCCGATGCGTAATGGCGAAGACGGGTCGGGCGAATGGCAGGACTGGTTGACCGATGATCGTCCGTTGCAGGACGAAACGGTGGCCGACGCCGAAGAAAAGAACGTGCGGCACGAAATGCTGGTCGAGGCAATGGACAGCCTGAACGAGCGGGAACAGCACATTCTGAGCGAACGTCGCCTGACGGAAAAGCCTCAGACGCTGGAAGAATTGTCGCAGGTTTACGACGTCAGCCGCGAACGCATCCGACAGATCGAGGTTCGCGCCTTCGAAAAACTGCAAAAGGCGATGCAGCGTATCGCCGGGGAAAGGCTGCTACCGACTGCGGCCTGACCTTTCGGAAGGAATTGAAACCCTCCCCGGTTCGCGCCGGGGAGGGTTTTGTTTTGCGGTTGCACGACGCGGCCGCTAATCCGCTGTCATGGCTCGGACCTTCGCCCGCATATTCGCAAAAATCGTCCTGTGGTTCGTCGGGATCAGCCTTCTGCTGGTGGTCGCTTTCAAATGGCTGCCCGTGCCGGTGACCGCCACCATGCTGATGGACGAAAACGGCATCACCAAGGATTGGGAAGGATTGAACGAAATCGATCCGAACCTCGTCATGGCCGTGATCGCCGCTGAAGATTCCCGCTTTTGCGAACATTCCGGTTTCGACACCGAGGCAATCCAGAAAGCGCTCGAAGAACGGATGCAGGGACAGCGACGTCGCGGGGCCTCCACGATCAGTCAGCAAACGGCGAAGAACGTGTTTTTGTGGCAGGGCGGCGGCTGGTTTCGCAAAGGGATCGAGGCATGGTTCACCTTCTGGATCGAGGCGATCTGGGGAAAAAGCCGCATCATGGAAGTCTATCTGAACGTCGCGGAAACCGGCATCGGAACCTACGGCGCCGAGGCCGGGGCACAGCGGTATTTCGGCCATTCCGCCGCGCGGCTGAGCGCGGACGAAGCGAGCCGGATGGCCGCTGCACTGCCCAGCCCCAAAACCCGTTCGGTGCGTTCGCCCGGCGGCTGGCTCGCGCGGCATGGCAACACCGTACAGGCGCGGATCGGCGTGGTAAGGCGTGACGGGCTGGCCGCGTGCGTCTATGAATAGCGACGATGGGTCACGCGCACGCACATTCCGGCCATCACGCCAGCGACAACGGGGGTCACGGTCATTCCCACGCGCCGCCGGATTTCGGGCGCGCTTTCGTGCTGGCGATTGCACTGAATTCGCTGTTCGTCGTGGTCGAAGCGACGTGCGGCTTTCTGTACGGATCGATGGCGCTGGTCGCCGATGCCGGGCACAACCTTTCCGATGTCCTCGCCCTGTTGCTGGCATGGACGGCCAGCGTTGCGGCGAAACGTCCGCCCTCTGCGCGCTACACCTACGGTTTCAAAAGCTCGACCATCCTTGCCGCACTCGCCAATGCGCTATTGCTGGCGGTTGCGGTCGGGGCCATCGCGTTCGAAACACTGAACCGGCTGTTCGAACCCAGCGATCCGCCAGGCATGGTCATGGCCGTCGTTGCGGGTATCGGGATTGCGATCAATGCCGGCACCGCGCTGCTGTTCATTCGCGGTCGCGGCGATCTCAACATTCGTGGAGCATACCTCCACATGGCTGCCGATGCGGTGGTCAGCCTCGGCGTCGTCGTGGCCGGGTTGGCCATCCTCTTCACCGGGTTGTGGTGGATCGACCCGGTCGTCAGCCTGGGAATCATCGCGGCAATCGGATGGACCACGTGGGGCCTCGCTCGCGATTCCCTGCGAATGGGCCTGCTGGCCGCGCCCAAGGATGTTGACGTGGAGCAAGTGCGGGGGCATCTCGCGGAAATGGAAGGGGTAACCGACGTACACGACCTGCACATCTGGCCCATGTCGACGAGCGAGACTGCGCTGACCGCGCATCTGCTGATGCCCGACGTTTCTCGCCCTGACGCCTTCCTGCGCCGCATAGCGTTGGAATTGCGTGATAAATTCGGCATCGACCACGCTACCATACAAGTAGAACGCGAACCGCACGACGGAACGCATGACGGCTGGGAGATCGATTGCTGATGGCGACGGAAACCAGCCCCACGCCTCCCTCCTCCCCGCCCCACCGCAACGCAGCGGAGGCGCGCGAGGCACTGCGTTCCGCGATGGTCCGACTGGCCGACGGTGACGAGGCCGCGCTCGAACAGATTTACGATGCGACGCGGGTGAAGCTGTTCGGCATATGCTTTCGTATATTGGGCGACAGGAAGGAGGCCGAAGACGCCTTGCAGGACGTGTACGTAAATCTGTGGCAACGCGCCGATCGCTACGACCCCGAGCGGGCAAGCCCGATTTCGTGGCTGTCGACTTTTGCGCGCAATCGCGCGGTCGATCGGTTGCGGACGGGGAAGGTCCGCGCGGGATCGGTCCCTGTCGACGAAGCCATGCCCCTGCCGGACGATGCGCCCCTGGCCGATGACATCCTGGTCGATGCAGAGCGCAGCGCGCAGATCCACGAATGTATCGAAACGCTGGATGACAGAACGAAAAAACATATTCGCTCCGCCTTTTTCGACGGGTACACATATGCCCAGCTCGCCGAACAGGCCGACGTGCCGCTGGGAACGATGAAAAGCTGGATCCGCCGCGGCTTGCAAAAATTGCGCGCCTGTTTCGAAGCGAGTGAACGATCATGAGCGACGAACCCGAAATCCGGCGCGACGACCCGATGATGGCGGCAGAATACGTGCTCGGCCTGCTCGAGGGTGACGACGTGAATCGTGCACAGGAAAAACTGTCCCATGACGAACGGTTCCGTTGGCGCAAGGACTGGTGGAACAACTGGTTCGCCCCCTGGACCGATGAGATCAGTCCGATCGAGCCGCCCGCCGACTTATGGCACAGGATCGAGCGGGAAATCCGCAAAGATCGCTCTGGCAGCGGCGAAGAATAATCTCACCGAGGCGACCGGCGCGGTCCTGAATGCATCCGTCCCGCACTACAACCCGTAGCTTTATCATCGGAACGGAAC